>ERZ1673752.2401-NODE-2401-length-21026-cov-15.372562_pt1 | contig 21026 bp, 14 predicted proteins | sample MGYA00580195_ERZ1673752 | MGnify/ENA primary metagenome ERZ1673752 (study PRJEB41218, sample SAMN15661744) | gut metagenome | host: Homo sapiens | place: Canada: London | collected 2015-08-20/2019-03-30 | study: EMG produced TPA metagenomics assembly of...
ACAAATATTAACATATTTTTCGTTGAATACTTTTAATACTTCTTTTGGCTGTAATTCTTTATGTGTATGGTCGGAAACATCTTTTACAGAATAACCAACTTCTTCACGCATTTTAGTTGGAATACGAATACCATATGTTTTTTCCAGAAGGAATCCGATACCGCCTTTTCCAGACTGGCTGTTGATACGGATAACATCTGCTTCGTATTCTCTTCCAAGATCTTTTGGATCAATTGGCAGATATGGTACAGTCCATTTATCGCAGTCATGTGTTTCACGCCACAGCATACCTTTGGCGATAGCATCCTGATGAGAACCGGAGAAGGCAGCAAATACAAGCTTTCCTGCATATGGCTGTCTTTCATATACATGCATTCTTGTTACTTTTTCATATACTTTTACGATATGTGGCAAGTCTGTAAAGTCTAAGTTTGGCTCTACACCATGAGCATACATATTTAAAGCTAATGTAATGATATCTACATTACCTGTACGTTCTCCATTACCAAATAATGTTCCTTCCACACGATCGGCTCCTGCAAGAACAGCTAATTCTGTATCGGCAACACCTGTTCCACGATCGTTATGAGGATGAACAGATAACACAACATTATCTCTGTATTTTAAGTTCTCGCTCATAAACTCAATCTGGCTTGCGTAAACATGAGGCAGAGAGTGGGAAACAGTAGCAGGAAGATTGATGATGGCAGGTAATTCTTTCTTTGGTTTCCATACATCTAATACAGCATTACAGATTTCTAATGCAAAATCCATCTCTGTTCCAGTAAAACTTTCTGGAGAATATTCAAAACGGTATTTTCCTCCATTTTCTTCCATCAGTTTCTGTAATAATTCAGCACCTTCTACAGCAATCTGAATAATATGTTCTTTATCTTTTTTAAATACCTGCTCACGCTGTGCAACAGAAGTGGAGTTGTACAGATGAACGATTACGTTTTTAGCGCCCTCAATAGCTTCAAATGTCTTTTTAATGATATGTTCTCTTGCCTGAGTCAGAACCTGAATTGTTACATCATCGGGAATCAGATTCCGTTCAATCAATGTACGGCAGAATTCATATTCTGTCTCAGAAGCAGCTGGGAAACCAACCTCGATTTCTTTAAAACCAACATCAACTAATAATTTAAAGAATTCGATTTTTTCTTCTAAACTCATAGGGATGATAAGAGCCTGATTACCATCACGTAAGTCAACAGAACACCAGATAGGTGGCTGTTCGATATGGTCTTTCTCCATCCATTTATTATATCCAGCTGGAGCTGGGAAATACATTGGTTTATACTTATCTGCATACTTCATAATAGAAAATCCTCCTTAAGTTGAAAACAACATATTACAGGAAAATATATCCTGTAAAATAAAAAACTCCGTCTCTTTGATAGCAACTACCAAAAGGCAGATGCCGAAAAGAGACGGAGAAAATAATTCCGCGGTACCACTCTTATTCATACGATACATAAAAAGTAAGGTATGCACTCATTACAGATACGGACTTAAAAAGCCTTATATCCTCCTGCTGTAACGGTCAGGTTTCCGGCGCTGCCTACTGCAATCATGCGGTTCAACAGGCTGCTCAGAGGCGAGTTCAAATCATGTCCACTACTGCTTCGCACCGACCAGCAGCTCTCTGGATGCTTTCATCATTCTACTATTCCTCTTCATCGCATTTATAGCATTTAATTTATCACGAAATAAAAAGGATGTCAATTCTTTTTTCGGCAGAACTTGACAATATGAATTCGAATAGAGTACACTCTTTTTAAGAAACAAAATGTATTCAAAAATCCAATGTACAAAGAAATCCAATGTCTAAAGAAATCGAATTTTCTCTCTTCTTAATATGGTTTCAAGAATGCCCCGGCATTCTTGATGCAACCAAATAAATCTCGTAATTTTTTCTGATATTAAGAAGGAATGAAAAAATGCTTTTTCTAAACATTGGAAAATGACAAAAATTTTTTTGAAATACACAAGGGAGAGAAATATCATGGAAGAAATCATAAAACGCTATCTAAGAAAGATCTACTACAATTTAAAGACTTGTGCGTTATGGCTTTTTATGGCAGTATTGACCGGGGTTGCTGTCGGGGCATTTAGTAGTGCCTTTTCTTTTTGCTTAAAAAAAGTAACCACACTTCGCGGTCAATATCCATTTTTGTTATATTTTCTGCCGATTGGTGGTGTCGTTATCGTATTTTTATATCATCTTTGTGGGGTAAGGCAGGATAAGGGAACGAACATCATTATGACTGCTGTACATGGAAAAAATCAGGATGTGCCTGCATATATGGCTCCACTTATCTTTGCAGCAACAATTATCACTCACTTATTCGGTGGCTCTGCCGGACGTGAGGGAGCGGCTCTCCAAATGGGAGGAAGTATTGGAAATACAATCGGACGGCTTTTCAAATTTGACGAGGGGGATCGAAAGCTTCTTGTCATGAGCGGAATGAGTGCCGCCTTTTCTGCCGTATTTGGAACTCCTCTTGCGGCAGCTATTTTCCCAATGGAAATGATCAGTGTCGGAATCATGCATTATGCCGCTTTAGTTCCCTGCGTATTTTCTTCTATTGTAGCAAATCGTTTTGCTGTCAATATGGGAATCAACCCGGAAGCATTTACTATCCACGGGATACCAGAACTCACCTTCACAAGTTGCGCTAAAATCGTACTGCTCGGCATTTTCTGTGCTGGATTAAGCGTTGTATTTTGTATATTTTTAAAGGGAGCTGGTTTATTTTACAATAAGTTTTTTAAAAAACCTTACATGCGAATCATTGTCGGCGGTCTGCTTGTTATTGCAATCACCCTCCTAATCGGCAATTATGATTACAACGGAGCAGGAACTGACATGATTGCAAGAGCTATCGAGGGAAATGTCCCTGCCTATGCCTTTTTAATAAAAATGCTTCTTACTGCACTCACGCTTGCTGCCGGATATAAGGGCGGCGAGATTGTCCCTGCTTTCTTCACCGGAGCAACCTTTGGCTGTCTGTTTGGACATATCTTTGGCATATCTCCCTCTCTTTGCGCTGCAACCGGAATGCTCGCCTTATTTTGCGGTGTGACAAACTGTCCGATTGCTTCAATGCTTATTGGATTTGAATTGTTTGGATTTGAAGGTGTTTCCTATATCTTAATTGCCATCTCCATCAGCTATATGCTTTCCGGCTATCATGGTTTGTACAAAGAACAGATTATTGTCTACTCTAAATACCATCCAAAGTTTATTAACCGCCTGTCAGGGGATGAAAGATTTGATGGACAGGATTATGAATAAAAATTCTGAGTTGCCGCAGGCAAAGGAGACGCCTTTATAGAAGAACAAACAATCGGATTGCCAGAAGATTAACAGGAAGAAGCCCTAAAAAATTTATTGATTTTGTTCCGTTGTGCTAAACGCTCCATTTTGCCCAATAAAACAGAAACTTCGCAGAAACGAATGCGAAGTTTCTATGGTCAAAATCCCGCAGCACAAAGTCACAAAATTCAATAAATAATATTTCCGCTCACCGGCTACAGAGAGTTCTGCTGCTTCTGCTCTCTTTTTCTCCTTTTTGTACAAATTCCAAAGAACAATTACTAACAGAACCAACAATAGAAAGAACAGAAAAGATATTTCTCGTTCCTTTATATATCCCAATATCATACTCATTCAAAATCTGCCCCATTTATAAAATATTTAGCTATTTTCATTGAAATGTCCAACTATCCATTTATATGGTATCACAAGATAATGCAAAACTCAATATTTGACATTTTCTGATTTGCGAAGCAAAACTGATGTTCTCGAAGGGCAGCCGAGCAATAGAACCCCTATATGCCCTATTTCCTAATCACACTAATACAGGTGCCGAGACAGTCTACTTCATCCATTCGCCGAAGCAGCATATCTTTCCCTCTTCCATTCAGGCATTTTAAACAGTACATTTCTCCTTCCATTTTAAAATAGCGGAAATAAGCTTTCATTCCATCTGTAAAGACGGCGCATTCTCCTAATTCAGGAAAACGATTCTCTAATAATATCCTGTCTCCTTTACAATATGCAGGAGCAAAGTTATTATTAGTAATCTCAATAGCCAGATAAACCTTTTTAATCATTGTGTATTCGTCTTCTACCGTACAACTATTGTAATCAATACCATCTCCAATACGGCCTACTGGAATAAAACATGGGATTCTGTGTTTCATTTTACGCAAATTCAATCTTTCTTTTCTTGCTGCCTTACATTCTAACCGGGCAACTAAACGAATAATTGCCTTTCCATGATTCCCACACTCTCTATAATTTTCAAGAAGTTCTTCCTCTATGCCCTCCTGTCCTTCTGAATTCTCCGCCTCTTCCTCTGTCGTACTCATATCTTTTAATAAATACTCAACGGTAACTTCAAGCGCACTTGCTAATTGAAAAGCAGTCGATACTTTTGGATCTTTTACTTTTCTATAATAAATATTACGCAATGTCTCAAATGGAACTCCAGAAAGTTCCGCCAAATCCGTAAGGGATATATCCCTCTCAATCATTAATTCTCGAATCTTATCACTGAACATCTTGTCTCCCACGGGTCATTACTGACATAACTTTTTAAAAACTTTTATAATTGTTATGTTATTCCTAATATTTTATTATGTCAATATACATATTAAAATGTAAAAGATAACAAAAAGGAAGGGGATATAATATATGTCTAACGTTTTTATTGATTTTGCGGGAATTTTCCATGTTAAAGATGACCTTTTCAGATTTATCGACACTATGGAAGATCATCAAAAAGTACTTATTTTTACTATAAACAGTGAAAATGATTTTAAAAATGTTTTACGCATCGAAACCTCAGGAATTCAAAAACTTTTGATGCAAATCGGAATTCCCGCTAATATGCTTGGTTTTTCTTACATAGTAACCGCATTAGAACTTATCGCACTTGATCCTGATTATTTAAACCACATTACAAAAGGGTTATATGTCGATGTTGCTAAAAAATGTTCGAGTACAGCCGCCCGGGTCGAACGAAACATTCGGCATGCAATTGAAATTGGATTTTTAAAAGGTGATTTAGAAGAGATTGAGAAAATTTTTCATTGCTCCTCTTATTCAGATAAAGGAGCTCCGACGAATTCTAAGTTCCTTGCGGAGGTTTATTATTATATGGTGAATAATGAATTGTAGTTTACTGTTCCATTCGGTAAGCAAATGGCTAAACAGACGAATCCATGAAATAAAATAATCCATATCTGCGACTAAAGCCACAGATATGGATTATTTTATTTCATGGATTCGTCTGTTTGTCCGTTATTTAATGAATTAAATCATCATTGTCTATGTTCCACAGAAGCAATCAGTTCTCCACCCTGTTCGTCAATGACAATCGTATCCTGTGGATATACCTCGCCGGAAAGTATCATTCTCGCAGCAAGGGTATCGACATGTTTTGTCAGATATCTCTTCAATGGACGTGCACCGTATGCCGGTTCGTATCCATGTTCGATAACATAACTCTTGGCAGCATCGGTAAGATGAATAGAAAGTTCCTTGTCTTCAAGACGTTTGTTGACATCGGCAAGCATAAGCTCAATAATGCCTCCGATATTGTCTTTGGTAAGAGGTTTAAACATGATAATCTCATCAAGACGATTCAAAAACTCTGGTCTAAAGTGGGAACGCAGGTCATTCATGACCATAGTTTCTGCATCGGTCTTGATGTTGCCATTTTCATCGATTCCTTCGAGCAGATACTGGGAACCGATATTGGAGGTCATGATTAATATCGTGTTCTTAAAGTCTACTGTTCTGCCCTGAGAATCGGTGATGTGCCCATCATCAAGTACCTGTAATAGCACATTAAATACATCGGGATGTGCCTTTTCTATTTCATCAAAAAGAACAACTGAGTATGGTTTTCTTCTGACGGCTTCGGTAAGCTGACCGCCCTCTTCATATCCTACATATCCTGGAGGCGCTCCGATCAGGCGAGATACGGAATATTTCTCCATATACTCACTCATATCAATACGAACCATGTTCTGTTCGTTATCAAACAGGCTTGCGGCAAGTGCTTTCGCAAGTTCTGTCTTACCTACACCAGTAGGTCCGAGGAACATAAAGGAACCGATTGGCTTTGTCGGATCTTTAATTCCTGCTTTCGAACGGATAATGGCTTCAGTAACCTTTTCCACACCTTCATCCTGACCGACAACTCGTTTATGGAGTTCCTTATCAAGATTCAATGTCTTATTTCTCTCACTCTCGGTAAGTTTTGCTACCGGAATACCCGTCCAGCGGCTGATGATCGTTGCGATTTCATCATCAGTTACAGATTCATGAACCATAGAAGATTCTCTCTTCTTTGCACTTTCTTCCGCTTCCTCTAACTGTCTTTGCAATTCTGGCAATTTACCATATTGTAATTCTGCTGCTTTATTTAAATCATAATTGCGCTGTGCAATCTGAATCTCATTATTTAAACTTTCGATTTCTTCCTTTAACTTGGAAACACGCTCTACTGCGGATTTCTCCTGATCCCAGGAAGCCTTTTTCGACTTAAATTCCTCACGTAATTCGGCGAGTTCCTTTTGCAGATTTTCAAGACGTTCTACACTAAGACGATCCGTTTCTTTCTTTAAGGCTGCTTCCTCGATTTCTAACTGCATAATCTTTCTCTGCACTTCATCAAGGTCGGCCGGAAGGGAATCTAATTCTGTCTTAATCATCGCACATGCTTCATCCACAAGGTCGATTGCCTTATCTGGGAGGAAACGGTCGGTAATATAACGGTTAGATAAAACAGCGGCACTTACTAAGGCACTGTCTGCAATCTTTACACCGTGATATACTTCGTAGCGGTCTTTTAATCCTCTCAAAATAGAAATCGTATCTTCTACCGTAGGTTCATCGACCATAACCGGCTGAAAACGACGCTCCAATGCGGCATCTTTTTCAATATACTGACGGTATTCATTCAGTGTTGTAGCACCGATACAGTGAAGTTCCCCTCTGGCAAGCATTGGCTTTAACAGGTTTCCGGCATCCATTGCACCATCGGTCTTACCAGCACCAACAATCGTGTGCAGCTCATCAATGAATAAAAGAATCTGTCCATCGCTAGCTTTGATTTCTTCAAGAACTGCTTTTAAACGTTCCTCAAACTCACCACGATATTTCGCTCCTGCTACTAAAGAACCCATATCAAGGGCAAATAATTTCTTATCCTTTAAAGAATCTGGCACATCACCTTTCACAATACGCTGTGCAAGACCTTCAACAACAGCTGTTTTACCAACACCAGGTTCACCAATCAATACCGGGTTATTCTTTGTCTTTCTGGAAAGAATACGAACGACATTACGAATCTCGCTGTCTCGTCCGATAACCGGGTCAAGCTTCTGCTGTTTAGCTCTCTCTACAAGGTCATAACCATACTTCTCCAATGTCTCATAAGTGGCTTCTGGGTTATCACTGACAACCTTCTGGTTACCTCTTACTGTAGACAATGCCTGAAGAAAACGCTCTCTTGTAATTCCATATGCCTGAAACAATTTCTTAATCTCTGTATTCGGATACTTCATTAAAGAAAGGAAAAGATGTTCTACAGAAACATACTCATCTCCCATTGCCTTCGCTTCATCTTCTGCACTGACAAGCACCTGATTCAATGACTTACTGATATAAGTCTGTCCGCCGGACACTTTCGGTTTCTTCTCAACTGCCTGCTGTACCTGTGACAGAAATGCTTCTTTATTCACTTCCATCTTCTCAATCAGCTTTAAAATCAGACTATCCTCAATGGTAAGTAAGCTGTATAAAAAATGCTCCTGATCAATCTCCGGACTGCCATACTGATAAGCCAGTTTCTCACAGCTATTTACTGCTTCTAATGACTTTTGCGTAAATTTATTTATATTCATATAAGTTCCTCCTAACCCGAAGATGCTTATTTGTTCTACACTTCGTATAACATATATATATCACTATCTGTTAGCCATGTCAAGAGACGAGTGCTAATTTTTTGAGATTTTTTGGTGAAGCTTTGATTTTACGGGCTTCACAGGGATTTCTCACTTGCTTTCGCACTCGATTTTCTTGATTTGACCACATTTTTACGACAAGTCTTTGGAAAAATATATTCGTCTGATTTTCTTACCACATTTTACGACACAGTTTTATTGTGGGATAAGAATGTCATTAATGATTAACCCACAGATTGCTGGAAATGCGTAATGCAATAGTAAAATATCACAAAAATCGAATGCAAATTTTGTAATGGGTTATGCGCTTAACCTTTGTAAATTTCACATTTATAATGTACCATATAATCATAATATTGCAGAAGAAGGGATGAAAAATGATATTTTCTTATGATAAAAACGACATCTGATATCAAAGAAATTCCGGTATTTGCATCCATGTGGAATATGGATGGACTGATTCTGATTAGATTTTGTAAAGTTGATTATGAAAATCTTAGAAATCCGATATAATTGATTACCGCAAATTTATATTCTAATACCTTTTCCTGTTTGTTATCACCCAAGTGCCACATCCAGAATCATCATTAAACTAAACCCAACTGCAAAGAAAACCGTACCAATATCCGAGTGCTCTCCCTGCGACATTTCAGGGATTAGTTCTTCAACCACGACATAAAGCATAGCTCCTGCTGCAAAGCTCAGCAAATATGGTAATGCCGGGATTATCAGCTGTGCAGCAATAATTGTCAATACTGCGCCAATCGGTTCGACCACCCCTGAAAGTACACCACCTAAAAATGCCTTTCCCTTACTTTCTCCCTCTGCCCTAAGCGGCATGGATATAATTGCTCCTTCCGGAAAATTCTGAATAGCAATTCCAAGTGATAATGCAAGTACACTTGTTGCTGTAATCTGTGCATTTCCAGTAAGAAATCCTGCATACATTACACCGACTGCCATACCTTCAGGGATGTTATGTAATGTAACTGCCAACACCATCATTGTAGTACGGCCAAGCCTGCTTTTCGGTCCCTCTGCCTGATCACTTCCAACATGAAGATGCGGAATCAAATGATCAAGTGTGAGTAAAAACAATATACCAATCCAGAACCCAGCAACTGCCGGAACAAATGATAAGTTTCCCATCTTCTCCGATTGTTTAATAGCTGGAATCAGAAGACTCCAGATTGAAGCCGCAACCATTACACCTGCTGCAAATCCTGTAAGTGCACGTTGCACTGATTTGCCTAGCGTTTTTTTCATAAAAAAAACACATGCTGCACCCAGCGTTGTTCCAACAAATGGAATCAATATGCCAAAAAAAGTATTCATTCGCTTTTCACTTTCCTTTCTTTAAAACCGGAATAACTACTATTTTGTAGTCCTTCATACTATTTTGATATTAGTTCTAACTAACTATTCTGTATAAAAGAAACCGTGCGAAAGTAAAACTGTAATTTCACACGGTTTTTTTCTGTCTTTTATAGTATATCACTTACGGAATGATATAACAACAGAATTCTTTTTCATTCTGCTATATCTCTGTTATTCTTTTCCCAGTCACTAACACATCTACTTACCATCACAGAATTTTCGGATTGTATCCATCAGTTCCGGTACATTTAATGGTTTTGACAGATGTGCATTCATCCCTGCCTCCATCGTCTTTCTTTTATCTTCTGCAAAAGCATTGGCTGTCATAGCTATAATCGGTATGCATGCTTTATCCTTATCTGGCAAATTTCTGATTGCCTGTGTTGCTTTATAACCGTCCATTTCCGGCATCTGGATATCCATGAAGATCATATCATATGTTCCTGCCGGCATTTTCAGTATTCTGTTCACACACTGAATACCATTCTCCACACGTTCTATCCTAAGACCGGCACGCTCAAGTATTGCCTCTGCAATCTCTGCATTTAAATCATTATCCTCCGCTAAAAGGATATTCCTGCCTTCAAGGATTTCATTTCCTGTTCCAGGCTCTTCAATATGCTTTTTTACATAATATCTTTCATCCGCTATCCTGTGTTTTAATGTAACTGTAAAGGTACTGCCCTTGCCAAGCTCACTCTCTACATCTATTGTTCCACCAAGCAGGTCAACATAATTCTTGACTATTGACATGCCCAGTCCGGTTCCTGCGATTTTGCTCTTTGTGGTGTTCTTCTCACGCGTGAATGCTTCGAAAATCTTTGTCAGATAATCCTGACTCATACCGATTCCGGTATCGCTGATTCTGATCCTCACTATCATGTATCCAGACTCATCACAAGGTAATTCATCTACATATACCATAACAGAACCACCTGCTGGAGTATATTTTATAGCATTGCTCAGGATATTGACCAATATTTCTTTTACCTTGGTAACATCTGTCAATACATGCTCATGCTCTACATTCATCGTGTAATGAAGCGAAATATTCTTTTTCCTTGCTTTCTCATCAAATACTGCAAACAAAGATTTCCAGACATCTTCAATCCGGCAGTAATTCTCATCAATCTCCATCCTTCCGCTCTCAATCCGGGCCATATCCAGTACATTATTTATGATTGACAGAAGAAGATTTCCAGACTGCTGCAGTTTTTCCAGATGTTCTAAAGCTTCAGGTATGTCTTTTCCATTTAGTTCATTCTCCATAAGCTGTGCATAACCCAGAATTACATTCATAGGAGTACGGATATCATGTGACATATTGTTAAGAAAACTGGTCTTTGCGAGACTGGCATCCTCTGCTTTTTTCAAAGCGATTTCCAGTTTCTCATTAAGTTTTTGTGTATCATTTGCAGCAAGCTTTGCGGCAGCTTCTGCTTTCCTTGCCTTGCGTAAAAGTACGAGGATAATAACAATGATGCTGAGTGCAGAGAATCCTGTGGCGAGAAAAAAAGCAAGCATATTGTCTTTTACAAAGTCCAAAAATGTTACCTTATCTGCCGTACTGTCATAGATAGCAAGTGCGCTTGTAAGCATGCCAGACGGCATGCCCTTTAAAGTTTTATTCAGTATCGACAAAAGAGTTCCCTCTCCACCTTTTACTGCAAAGCATGCCTCCATTGTTTTTGTAAGTGGAACACTCTTGAAATCTCGATTGTTATCATATACCATCGCCTGACTTGCTCCCATGAGAAAACAGTCTGCTTTTTCATTAGTAATCATTTCAGCAGCCTCCTCAAACGAATCATAATCCACAAGATTCCATTGTGGATAACTAAAGGTAAGCTGCTGTTTTAAAGCTTCTTTTTCCTTTGGCACAGCTACTGTATACACATTACCCTCGTCAAAATTTTTCTCATCAGTTACTGCCATAAGATTGTAGGTCCAGGCTGTGTTTGTAAGTGCATAGCCTTTTTTTTCTGCAATATCAGGATTTCTGCCGGCATAAAAAATCATGTCAATTTCATGATTCTGCAGTGCCTGAAGCATTTCATCATAATCATCATAGTCCTGTATATTAAATTTCAGCGTCTGATTTCCCAGACAGTCTTTGGCATAGGAGACATATTCTGGTAGCATACCGGTAAGTTTTCCAGTTGTTTCGTCCATGGAAAAAATTGCCGGATCATTGTTCAAAAATCCCATCCGGATGTCACCATGTTCTTCCAGCCAGGATTTTTCTCCACCTGTAAGACTCTGATTATAATCAAGAGTAAAATACAAAAGCATCAATCTCATGATTCGCTAATTTCTTTTCGACATCATTATCATTATTCACATTTACATGCTCTGTATGTATACCATTTTTATTTTCCCATTCTGTCAGCATAATTTCTGGCTCTGTATCCATGAGCGCACCTACACGTTTCCCGTCCATAAACTTAAAATCAGACATCCCAATATCCATATTCGATAAATCAGCATAAAGAATATATTTTTCCTCACCCATCGGTTCATCCGAAAAAAGCATCTTTTGTGCACGTTCATCGCTGTAAGAGATATCACCCATAATATCAATCTCACCATTTTCAAGCTTATCAAAACAGTCAGACCAGTCACATTTCACATACTCAAATTTCCATTCGGTATAACCTGCCAGAGCCTGCATGAGTTCGTAGCCATATCCTCGTCTTACACCGTTTTTGTCGACATAATTAAAGGTATCCTCAAATGAGCCGACACGAATGGTCTGTGCCTGTTTTTCATCATTATTCGTTTCAGCGGCCTGGCTGTGTACTGATAACATCATCCACATTCCCAGAACTAGCAATATACATACAAATAGTACGGCTGATTTTTTTCTACTTTTATCCATATTCCTTATTTCCTTTATCCGTGCGGATTTTCTGAAGTTCCAAACACCTGATCAAACACGCTCTAATCCAGCAGGTTGTTGTGTAAAGTACTGATTAACTCTTCTATAACTATCGGTTTGGATAAGAATCCATCCATGCCATATTCCAAGGCTTTCTTCCTGTCCTCATCAAAGGCATTAGCAGTCATGGCAAGGATGGTGATTCCCGACAGTGCCGGATCATCCAGCGCACGAATCTGACGGGTGGCCTCGTATCCATTCATTACCGGCATCTGCACATCCATCAGCACCAGATCATACTTACCTGGAGTCGAATTCTTAACTTTCTCCACTGCCTCTGCGCCATTTTCGGCAGTATCAACCAGAAATCCATATTCTTTCAGAATTTCCACCGCAATTTCACTGTTCAGTTCATTATCTTCCACAAGCAGTATACATCTGCCTCTGAAATCTGAACCTGCTTCTGGAAGAATTGAATCTTCTACTTCTGCCTGACTCTGGCCGATAGCAGTCATCAAGGTATCTCTGATATCTGACATGAACAGCGGTTTCGCACAGAATGCAGTCACCCCTGCTGCTCTGGCTTCTGCCTCGATATCTGACCAATCATATGCGGTCAGGATAATGATCGGTGTATCATCACCAAGGCTGCGGATCTGACGGGTGACTTCAATACCATTCATATCTGGCAGACGCCAGTCAATGATATAAGCGTGGAACGCATCTCCCAGTTCCATAGACTGCCATGCACGGAGAATAGCTTCCTTGCCAGAAAGTGTCCATTCCGAACGCATTCCGACCCTTACAAGCATTTTTGTCACACTGTCACAGGTATTAAAGTCATCATCTACAACCAGTGCCTTAAGCCCTTCCAGTTCTGCGATTTTCTCTATACGTTGACGCTCAGACTGAATCCGTAATGGCAGACAGACAATAAATTCGGTACCTTTGCCCTGTTCTGTCTGAACCTCAATAGTTCCGCCCATCATATCCACAATATTCTTGGTGATTGCCATGCCAAGCCCTGTGCCCTGGGTTCTGCTCACAGTGGAAGTCCTCTCCCTCTCAAAAGGAGAAAAAATTTTCTGCACGAATTCCTGACTCATACCGATTCCGGTATCCTTTACCCGGATCTCATACAGCTTACTGCCTTTTACTGCCTTCGGATACTGTTTCAGCCGGACAGAAACGGTTCCTCCTGCAGGTGTAAACTTAACCGCATTAGACAAAAGATTCAGCAGCACCTGGTTCAGCCGAGTCTTGTCACAGTAAACATCTTCATTTGTAACATCCATGACATCCATATAAAGTTCCAGCTGCTTCGCATGGATTTGCCCACTGATGATCGTCTTCAGATCATGAAGCACATCCGACAGACTGACCTCTGTCTCTTCCAGATGTATCTTTCCACTCTCAATCCGGCTCATATCCAGTATATCATTGATCAATGAGAGCAGATGGTTACTGGAGGAAAGAATCTTACCCAGATAATCCTGGACTCTTTCCTGATTATCAATATTACTTACAGCCAGTGTGGTAAAACCGATAATCGCATTCATTGGTGTCCGGATATCGTGAGACATATTAGAAAGGAAAGTACTCTTTGCCTGGTTTGCTGTCTCCGCCGCATGTACCGCCTCAGAGAGTGCCTGGTTCATTTTCCAGTCAGAGGTACGATCCGACATAACCAGGATATATTTCCTTTTTCCGTTTACCTCACTGCCCATTACAATATTATGGAACCAGCGTTTTTCCCCTGTCTTCAGATGAACATATTCAAAATCCCATTCCCTCTGCTCATGAACCTGGATTTCCTCCATATAATTTTTCTCCGAATCTTCCTGTTCCTCTGGATGTAGTTTTCCCAGAATACAAATATCTTTACGAATCTGTTCTACCGTAATACCCAGCAGCTTTTCCGCATTTGGGCTGACGTAATCTGCCTGATATGTTTTTGCATCCAGCATCAGAAAGACGTCATCTACATTCATTGAAAGCTTTTGAAACAGCTCGTCCCTGTACAGAATCTCCGTATCCTTTTTCCTGAGGTTTATTCTGCCTTTTTGAATAATAAAACTAATAAGTAAAGCGGCAATACAGAGCACGACCGCACCAACAAGAAGTATCGTACTACGCTGCAGACTGTTCATACTGGCATTGACGATATCCGCCTGGACAAGTCCCAAAAACATCCAGTCCTGAATATCTGATTTTTCATAGACCAGATAATAGTTTCTTCCATCCAGATTTAGCAGCATTGCATCGGTACGTCTTGCTTTAAACTTCTCTGAAAGTTCATTAATTTCTTTTTCGGACATATCAGAATGCTCTCTCAGAACACCGAAGAAATTATACACGTTCCCCCATGCCTCAGAAGAATGATCAACCACAACACGGCCATCAGGATGAACAACAAAACTCTGGGCATTTCCATCAAAAGCAGAAATATCCAGTACATCTACGATATCAGAGTTTTCATAAGCAATGGCAATGGCATCATATTCAAATTCCTGATAAATTCCATGAGCCTTAGCTGTGGCAAAAACAAGCAGCTGGGATTTTCCGGGAACCGCTGCATTCGCTATCACATCATTTCCCTGCCGGATCTCATCTTCAATATTTTCCTGTAATCCAAGGTAGCCGGTTTCCCCTGTTGCCATCTTATAGTTCCCGTCAGCTGACAGAAAAAAGAAGTCTAAAAAGCCGGCATCTTCCTGCGCTTTCTTTATATAATTCCGAATTTCATCTTCGTTGGAAATATCCTGCAGATTCTCACCCCACATATGAAGATAGTTCAGATTCTTATCTGTCAGTTCCCTCAGCATATTATCAGACTGATGAAAAACTTCCGTCAGATGAGAAACACTTTCCTCATAAATAGTTTTCGATACAAATCCAAAATATCGGAAAACTATCAACACAATTCCAAGAGAAACTGCAATAAAGACAGCTATCCTTAACCGTTTTCTCATGACAGTCTTCTCTCTTTTTGTATTATGATTCTTAATGCCCATCCTTCTCACCTCAAAGTCATGTAATCTTCAGGCTCTGCAAGAACGGCATCACCATCTGAAATATATCCTATCCATGTATCATCCACAGAGGTATTCCCTCCATCAAACACAATATTATCATCTGCCGGATAAGCCTCCATGTGTTTTGGTATCGCAAGACAGGTTACCGTGAAAGTATCATTATCCTGAATTTGTTTTCCGTCCTTTGTAACTTTGCTCAATGTATAATCATCATCTGTTTCTTTGACTTCTACAGAAATACCACTGAGCACAGGCAGAGAGCCTCGGTTAAACGGAGTAAATCCACCCTCATAGCCTTCTACAAAGTTTTTAACTGCCTCTTTCAGTTCGGCTCCGCTCATTTTGCTACTGTAAGCTGAAAGTTCGTTCGGCATGATCATATCGCCCGCCATTTTTTCAGTATAGCCGGCTTTCAGCACGTTTCCCGTAAAGCTGTTTCCGGTTGCGATCAGCACATCTGACCCATAAATACCGCGCAGAGTGTTTGCCATAACAGAATATGCTGCATTCCCTCCACTGCTGTGAAAACGATTGGAATAGGATTTCTGTGAATCCAGCACGATATCCTCAGAAGAGGAGTCCTCCTCAAGAAGCTGAGAATTAAATGACTCATAGGCCTGCCCTGCATCGTATTCTCCTGATATCATCTTCGAAACCACATCCTTAGAAACAGAGAAAAAGTCATTTGACGCTATGCGGATATACATATGGTTTTCTTCGATCACAGGTTTCACATCCTTCAGATATTCCGTAAGCTGGAGATCTACATCCTGACTGTAGCTTAACAGATCCTGTCCATCATAAACGATTCTATTCTGCGCATCCGCTGAAAGCATTGTGTCCAGTACCTTCATTGCTTTCTTTCGACGTGTCTCATCCTTTGTCAGATTGCTATTTAAAGCCACCTGGAAATATGGCGTAGTCATAATCCATTTTTCACCGTTTTCCTGAAAGAATGGAAGAAAGGTTGTGTTAATGCCCTGATCCTGAAACATTTTTACACCAGCAGAGGTGCCAAAGTACATGGCAAGCTTGCCACTTTGATACATCTCAACGATATCATCATAATTCATATCCAGATCATCCTGGCTCAGCCCGGTATCCTGAATGAACTGCTCCATGCGCCCAAAAGCCTTTGGCCAGACTGTATTGTCCAGGCCTTCTCTCTTTGTATTATCCGGGTCACTGTAGGTAGTACGCCACTTTCGTCCGTCCACGGAAGACAGTTCTGATGCTGACAGACCCTGCAGTGTTTCCATACAGGTATAATCATAATAATAGTCTGCTGTAAATCCACGAATTCCCACTTTGTCAAATGCCTGGCAGGCAGAGACAAAACTTTCGTAATCTGTTGGAAGAGGGATATCATACTTTTCAAAAAGGTCTTTGTTCACTACAAAACCATGTGCATCCGCACACACCGGAAGCCAGTTTACGCTTCCATCCTCATTCATAAAATTGCTGAGGTAGGTATCATAAACAGCACCAGCAACATTGGTTGTAGAAAGATCCATCAGATTGTCTTTCAGGGGACTCGCGTCATGCAGTGAGAAACGACAGCAGGTTATAATATCCGGCAATCCACCATTTTCATTCAGAAATTTGTAGAAATCCAGATCATTATTCCCTACGACAAATTCAACATTGATATCCGGGAGCTGTTCCTGAATGTATGGTGCATATTTTTCATAGAGGTTTGTGCTCCATAAATACACAGTAATTGTTTCTGCATCTTCTTTTTCCGCACTTTTGCTGCCACATCCTGACAGAAGTGATATACTCATCACCATCATTAAAAGTACAGCTAAAACTCTGTTCCATTTTTTCTTTCTCATTACGAATCCCCCTTCTGAGACTATTTTTCAAACATGCTCTAATGCACCAATTTATGAATTATCTTTACCAATAGTTTTACATCAAAAGGTTTTGCGATATGTTCATTCATTCCTGCTTCTTTTGCTCTTAGCCTGTCCTCCGTGAATGCATTTGCTGTCATCGCAATAATCGGAATCACCTTTGCATCCTCCCTGTCCAGAGACCTAATCATCTTTGTGGCTTCATATCCATTCATGACTGGCATCATAATATCCATAAGAATAGCATCAAATTCACCAGATTCACTTTTTCTGAATAGCTCAACAGTTTTCTCGCCATTCCATGCTTTGGACACCTCAGCACCTTCATTCTGAAGCACAAATTCAGCGATTTCCATATTCAGCTCATTATCTTCCGCCAGAAGAATATGCAGCCCCTTTATAGATTTTTCGGATACATCCGCCTGTTCTTCACGTATATCCACATCCAGATCTATTTTAAATGGAACCCGGATCACAAATGTCGTCCCTATGCCTTCTGCGCTTTCAAAGGTAATCGTTCCACCCATTTTCTCAATCAGTTTCTTTGAAATCGGCATTCCCAGACCTGTTCCGGAAAATCTTGTGCGGCTTCCTGCATGTTCCTGTGCAAATGGTTCAAAAATATGTTTTTGGAACTCTTCTGCCATTCCGATTCCGGTATCCCGGCAGACAAATTCCATTGTCGTCGTTTCTGGCTGTCCGGATGGAATTTCAATGCAGCTGATATAGATATGTCCGTTTTCTCTGTTATATTTCATCGCATTGGACAGAATATTCATCATCACACGTTTCACATACCTTGGACTTCCAATAAGATCACGGTGTGTGATTTCTTTTTTCTCCCACACAATTTGGAGATTCTGTTCTGCAGCCACCTGCTCGATTACAACAAATACTTCCCTGTAAATACTGCTCAGATTAAATGGAATCTCTTCCAGAACGATTTCACCTGACTCAAGCTTACTCATATCCAGAACATCATTTACCAGTTCCAGCAACAGATTGGATGCCTCTTTCACCTTTGTCCTGTATTCCTTCTGCTTCTCCATATCATCTGCATAATGATCTGCCATATTTACCATGCCGCAGATTCCATTGATCGGAGTCCGGATATCATGGCTCATTCGCTGTAGAAACTCTGTTTTTGCCTCATTGGCGGCTTCTGCCTTTTTTGCAGCAATCAGAAGTTCTGTTTTATATTTTTCATCTTTTTCCTGTTCCTGTTTCTGATGTGCCTGATTGGTTCTGTATGTCCAAAACCAGAATATACTAAACATCAGGAAATAAAGAAAAATAACGCTTATCACATTTAATGGAAGGTTATGGAACACTTCTGTATCCGAAAGATACGCATAGATATAATAATCACGCTGCTTCAGCATGATTCCGTAGCATCCGGTTCCTTCATTCTTCAAATGATAAATGTGCTGACTGTCTGTATGCTTTTTCATTGCCTGAACAACTTCGTTGTCGGCTGTATTCTGTCCCAACAGGCTCTCATTATTGCTGGCAACAACGATTCCGTCGTCTGCAACGATAATCGTTCCATCTTTCTGGATACTATAACCATTTAAAAGCCCCTGTATCGTCAGCGTATAGTTTCTGGCAAATTCAGGAGATGTGTAATAATAGATTGCAACGATACCCGGTGCATCTTTTCTGGCGCAGGCTGCAATGTCGATATGTGACCCGTCTTCCCTGGTAAACCGTTCCGAATAGCTTCTTTCTTCATATCCGGCAAAATTCATGATAATTTCTTTTTGCAGATACTCCGTAATCTCATTAGCCAGAGACTCATCCGTGCTGTATTCACAGTCCGTCTTTCCTTCTGCATCCAGTACAATGATACCATCCACCCATAGAGTCTGCAGGTTTTCCTTCAGGAAATCCCGGCTTAGCTGACCGCCGTTTTCTATTTCCATATCGATATTCGTACTCATCTGTCTGGCACTTTCAATCGCACGGAGAAGACTTTTGGATTCCGAAGATTCATTATAATGGGTGTAGGTGGAACACTGCACTTTCACATAGTTTACAATCTCCACCATTCTTTTCTCTGCTTCTGCTTTTTCTGCGTGGAAGAAATAAAACAGAGAGACTACAGCCACACAGATTCCAATCAGAGCACCGACCAGCTGGATTCGTTTTTCTTTTTTCTTTCTCTTAATATCCAAGATCATCCACCTCCAGATACTTTTCCGGATCATCCAGATATTTTTCAACAATTTTCAGGGATGTGCCATCCTGACGCATTTCTTCCAGTGTCTGTTCCATCTGCTCACAGATTCCTCTGTCATCATTTTTTGCAAAAGCAACACCTATTCCGGTGAGCATTAGAGGTTCTTCCAGAATACGGAAGCTTGCATCATAATCTTTCATATACTGGACAACAGATTCTTCATGTGCGGCAACTGCATCTACATATCCTTTTCCCAGAAACGTATAGATCAGTTCTCTGTGGCCAAGGCTGATCAGATTCCCCAGTTTTGGGATTCTCTCATCCGTCCGCTTCAGAAAGATACCTTCCGGTTTGGTTGTGGACTGGACGGCAAGATTCTTTCCTTCCAGATCACTCAGTTTATAGATGTCACTGCTCTTATTTACGGCAACTACCTGACGGCTTGCTATGTATGGTCCTGCCCAGCGGTAATCATCAAGACGTCCTTCCATGGAAAAGCAGCCCATGATACAGTCAATCTCTCCTCTCTCCACAAGTTCTTTTTTCTTCTCCCAGTTAATCTGGACAACATCCACCTGATATCCCATTCTTTTGAAGGCTTCTGTAGCAAGTTCTACATCTATGCCCGTCGGTACTCCATCCTCATTCAGATAATTGTAGGGTGGATAACTGTCACTGCCGAGCGTAATGACCGGCTTTTCGGTTTCTTTTTTACTGCTACTGTCATTTTTGCATCCTGCCAGAGTAGTTGCTAAAATTCCCACAAGCAGAATACCTGCAATTATTCTTTTTCCTTTCATTTATCTTCCATTCCTGCTATTTTTTCAATTTTTTTATGTCTGGTTACTTTCCATTTGTCACTGTTCAATGCCCTGCATTTCGGTACCCCCCCCGCCGGATTTTATGCTTCTAATCGTCTTTTCCAGTACCTTCATCTCAACTGGTTTTGAGACATGTGCATTCATATATCCAAAACATCATTAATAATACCTAACAGATGCTGTGATGACGTATCAATTATATCCGCATACTCTATTACCTTGCCTTTATCACCGGCATCATATCTGATTAATGACGTAATACCAATCAGAACTGCATTAGAATAACTGCATCCTTTTTCTTCCAGTTCCGCCTTTGTTTTCTCAAAGGAAGAATTGTGAAGATACTTCATATTCCAGTTCTACTGGACTTACCAATACATAAGGGTAATTATTTCCTGTACCGACTGCATCATAGCCCTCTTTATACAGGTCTCTTATCTGTTTCCCCACATCCTATAAGTCCTGTTACTGCTACACATGCCAAAATGAGACATACACTTTGTAGTTTTTTAATTTTCATATTTTTTCTCTCTTCTTTATAAAATTATTATAGTTACGTCTATGAAATAATATCATAAAAAACACTGCCAAACAGACAGTGCACCTCATTTCATGCAGCTGGCTGCCATTTTAAAGACCCTGTAGCTTTGCGTCCCAGACTTTCATCTGGTTTGCCGATTATCCTATTAAAACTTTTAAACTTATACAAAAATATTGATATTATTATTATACTCCCACATTCCACTGTACACAAGAAAAACATTACCGCTTTAACGCCTAGAGTGTGTTTGAAAAATCATTCAAAGTAAAAAAAAAATGGAAGTCACAATATTATTTGTTAGTGGTGTGCATCCCGTCAAGTAGACAATTAAAAAAATATAAAATTTTTGTGTT
>ERZ1673752.2406-NODE-2406-length-20991-cov-92.170138_pt1 | contig 20991 bp, 8 predicted proteins | sample MGYA00580195_ERZ1673752 | MGnify/ENA primary metagenome ERZ1673752 (study PRJEB41218, sample SAMN15661744) | gut metagenome | host: Homo sapiens | place: Canada: London | collected 2015-08-20/2019-03-30 | study: EMG produced TPA metagenomics assembly of...
TCAAAGGTGGTCACCTTGTGGATGCGCCCCATGCGCTCCTTCGGTGTCCACATCTTGAGGTACTCCTCGAGCCACTGAGTGTTATTTATCTCTGCCATAGTATTACGTTAGTACATTTCTATTCCGTAGACGGCGGGCTGTCGGACGACAAACTTCCCCGCCTTGGTGTCCCATACAAAGGTGTCCCCGTCATGAAAACGGGCACTCTTAAGCGCCAGCAGCTGCTCGGGGGCAAAGTTGGAGATCAGCCGCCAACCCCTCTCCCGGTCGTCCCAGTAGGCGAAGGTCTCCTTGTCCGTGACGAAGGCAAACCAGCCCCACTCGCCCCCCTCGGGGTAGCGGTCGTAGAGCTCCGCCACCGCACGGACGGGGGGCTTGAGGTAGGAGAGGACGGCGAATCCACGGAGATACTCCTCCTCCACGAAGAGAGGGGTGTGCTCCATATATTCCGCCCGGCTCCGTGCTGAGGCTGCCTCCGCCTCGGTGTCGCTGCAAGAGGACTTGCGGCACGGCAGGCAGGTGGACGGCTCACGCCTCTGCGCCGTGCAGCGTCCGCACGACCCGCTGTCCTTACGATGCCGATCCCAATAGCTCTTGTAGTGGCTCTCCTCGGGGTCTTCGCACCGCTGCGGGGTGATGTAGGGGCGGTGATCCTTCCCCTCCTGCAGCTTGCAGTACATATAGGGAGAGATCTCTCCCGTGAGGATCGTCCGGTTGTCGTCGGGGCAAAAGTCGCTCGGGTCGGCGTGCCGCTCCTTGCAGCTGCACTTGCAGCCGCACTTATGCTCCTTCGGCTCCTCCTTCGGCTCCTCTTCGGGAGGTGTGGCGGGGCAGGTATTAGAAGGAATGGAGCTCTTACCCGTGCCACAGGTGGAGCAGCTGTTGTCCCACACCTTCTCCTTCTGCTCCTCGGGCTTGTAGGGGTCGCCGTACTTCGGCTTCTCCTTCTTTCCCCCTCGTAGTATGTCTATTAGTCCCATAGGGTGTTACTGTTGTATCAGGGTGAGTACTTTCTCCTCTAATCGCTTCGCCTGGTCTGCCTGCTCCATGGAGAGGCAGACGCGCGAGGCGGTGAGGTAGGTGAGCGGGAGGACGCACTCGTGCGTCACGGGGATCTCCTCCGGCATCGTGAGGAGGTCGGGGATGTAGCTCGCCTCCGTCACGTCGTGCCTGTCGGGGTGCTGCCCCGGCGTGACGCTGTAGTAGCGTAGGACGTATCCCTTGCGGGTCGTCCAAGCGTTGAGCTCCGGCAGCTGCCCCTCCTCGGCGGGCGGGTAGGTATAGAGATCGTCCGTCTCCAGCACCACGACAGGACGCCACGGCGTGCCTCTCGTGTAGGGGTTGCTCTGCAGTGCCGCCACGTGGTCGTCCGCCTCGAGACAGACATGCGCCGGCACCCGCCACTCACGTAGGCGGAAGCGGTAGAGCCTGAGGAAGTTCTCCGGGAGGATCACATATCCCGTCCCGTCGTCCATAGACCTGAGCTGTCCCGTCTCCACCCTTACCCTCGCCTCGGCGATGCCGCTCTCCTCGTCGTAGGAGGTATCGGTGACGTGCCACTGGCTGTCGGGGAGCGTCGGGAGGTCGAAGCCGCCGTACTCGTCCGTCCGGACGACCACGTCCCAGCCCTTGGTGAGAGGGATCGGGATGGGCTTAAACCACCGCGCCCGCCACGCCGTCGCCGCCGTGCGCCACGCCCCGGGGAAGAGCTCCTCCACGTAGCGGGGCGTGAGGGACGGGTCATAGGCGTAGTCGCGCTCAATGTCATTGAGCACCGCCATGACCCTCCGGATGAAGTCGTCTCGCCCGATCATCGCCTTACCTTATGCCAGTCCGGGGAAGCGTACGCCGTACTCGCTCGCCACACGCTTCGTCTCCTCGGCATTGGGCATGCGGGAGTAGGGGATGCCGAAGTCTGCAGAGAGGATCTTCTTCGCCTCTGCCACCGTGGTGACGTCGGGGTACTCTCTCGCCTGCCCCTCCTCCTCCTCATACTGCTCGTCGCTGAGGGGAACGGTGTCACCGTAGCAGGTGATCAAGCCCCTCTTGTAGAGGTCGCTCGACTCGATAGCCATAGCCACCGCCTCATCCTGCGTGTCGTACGTGGCATCGGCATTGTCCCAGCCGCTCTTGCGGAAGGTGATGAACTTTCGTGTCCCATTGATCGACACGGGGACGGTATTCTCATTGCCACCGCCCTTGATGCTGTATTGTCTGTAAGCCATTTCTCTAAGTCAAATAAGGGCGGGAGACTGAGAGGCACGCGCCCCCGAGCCTCCCGCCGTGAATTCAGTTATACGTAGCTACGCCCTCACGTCAGGGTGCGGGCGTGGTAGCCTCCTTAGTGGAGGGATCATTGATCTGCTTGAGGTGGGTCTTGTCGTAGAGACCGCTGTCCTTGGGGAACTCCTCGTACATATAGCCACAGCGGGCGTTGAGCTTCGGAACGGTGGTCTCGTAGACATCCTTCTCGCTCTCGAGCTTGATGCGGCAGTGAGCATTCGCATTTTTCAATACGTAGCAGAAGGTGTCGATGAAGACCTGCGAGCGGCTGTCGCTCTCGCCATTCTTCAGGTTGTCCAGTGCAATGCTACGCCACGGGTGGCAGTACTTGTAGAGATACTCCTCGTCGATCACCAGTCCGTAGCCCGCCATGTCGAGGTCGTCAAACGCCGGCTCATTCAGGAGAAGGAGGGTGTACTGACCATAGATGATGGAGGAGAAGTCCAGCCCGAGAGCCTGCTTCTGCTTGCCGGGGAAGATCACCTGATTGTACTCGATCTTGTGGATCGCCTCCATGAGGTCGCTTCCGAGGAGAGCGATCTTGGTGTTGGAGGAGTTGTTGCCGGTGAAGATGTTCTTCATCATCGTGATGAGGTCGCCTGACTTCATCTGATCGGGACAGGTGAAGTCGCGCCCAGCCTGCCAGAAGATACCCTCCTGGAAGTAGGTCTCCTCGGGCTTCTCCTGATTGTACTTATTGGGGACCTTGATCTTGCGACGGGTGCCGAGGAGGATGTCCGTCTCGGTGGTGCGCTTGTGCTCAGCGATGGCAAACTCAGTCTGGTCGGAGCGGTTCCACTTCACGTCGGCATTTGCCTGCGCCCAGCGGAAGAAGGTGGTCTCCTCGGTCTCGATCAGCATCTTCTGCATGTAGTTGCTCCGCTGTACAGGGAGAGCCATCAGAGGTGCGGTGCGGGACTGCTTCTCGCTACCGGTGCGGGCACCGCGGATCACCTTGGTACCTGCCGGTACCTGCTCGAAGGTGTTGTGCTGCCCCTTGCCGTTGACGGGCGAGATGATCAGGGTGCCGTCGCTCTTGCGGTCACGGACGTACGCCTGCAGCCAGTTGCACTTCGTCACGCCATCCTCGAGGTAGCCGGGGACGCCCTTGAAGATAAGGGTCTCATTGGTCGCAATGAGGTCGGGGTTCTCCACCTGTAGCTCGGCGACACGGTCGCTGGTGGTGCAGGTCATGGTCTTCACCTTGGTGACAAGGGGAAGCATCTGGATCTCGTCGTAGTAGATCTCGGGGGATGTCTGTCCCTCCTTGACGCGCTTGGCGTGACGTGAGCCGAGGGTGTAGAGCGGGGTCAGGTGGGGGCGGATCTTGATCACCTCACGGTCGATCACCGCCTTGACCACCTCAGGGGCGTGCTCGTTGGCAGCCTCGAGGGAGACTGCCTCGCCCTCCGCAAAGATCACATTGTTGTTTAAGTTCTCTGCCATAGTGTGTTTTTCTTATGTATTGAGTTTTATTAGTCCTTGTCCTGAAGCATGTCAGAGATATTACTCTGCTTAGGCTCGTAGTAGTAGCTTGGGGCTTCGGTGCCGCCCTTGGGGAGACTGCGGTCTGCCGTCACGTCAGGCATCGTCGCCTCCTTCTCCGCCTGCCTGTTCTTGATGTCATCGATGGCGGCATTACGTCCCGCCAGCTTGGCGGCATCGAGGTCTGCCTCCTTATCCGCATCGTAGGTGAGTGCCTTGTGGAAGAAGTCTATCGTCGCCTCGTCGATACGTCCCTCAGAGAGGTCGGTCGCAAAGCCGATGATCGCATTGTGGATCTCGTCTTTCTCTTCCTCCGAGAGACCGCCCTTCGTGGCGTAGTCGTCCAGCGTCTTAGAGTAGGTCTCGAAGTTTCCCTTCACCTCGTCGTAGCGACCCTGACGCTCCTTCGCGCCCTCCTCAATCTTCCGGACGCTCTCCTCGTCGATCATATCTCTGAGGTCTCCGAAGGACTGACCGATGGCGACCATGGGATCCTCCCCGCGACTGATACGGGCGATGAACTCTGCCACGGGAGGGTTCTCCCGGATCGCATCAATGAGCTTCTGGTTGCTCTCGTTGAAGGCATCGTAGCGACCCTTGTAGTCGTCACGTTCCTTGATCGCATTCACCGCATAGTCGGCGAGGGCGTCATCGTCAGGCTCCCCCTCGACATCGGCGTTCGCTTTCTTGTAGCTGTCCAGCAGTCCGGCACGCCCTCTGAGCGGCTCGGCTGCTTCCTTCACCTCCTCCGTCTTCTCCGCGTCAGTGGTCTGACCCTCATCGGGGAGAGGTGCGGCAGGAGCCGACAGCGTCACCTCGCGTGGCGTCTCAGTCATCTCCTCCGTGGGCATCTCTTTCTTACTTTCATCCATCTGTGTTTCTCGTTATGGAGCCTTGCGGGCTCGGTGTTTGTATATCGTTGCCACAAAATAAACCATACACACCCGCTGTTTTTGCCCGCCACTGCACCACTGCTGCGCCACTCGCCCTTTTTCTGTATCTTTGAGTATCAAACTCATAAAGGACCACTCCGTATGCGAGCAAGACTACTCACTGCATCACTCGCTTTGCTCTTTCCTCTGCTTGGAAACTCTACCGCCTCTTCCGGATCTAAGGTCTGGATCTGCACCGGCTCTTCGTCCAAGACGTACCACCTCTATAAGGACTGCTCCGGTCTGGGCAACTGCAAGGCAAGGAGGGTCTCCGTCACCGTGGAGAAGGCTCGGGAGATGAAGAGACGACCCTGCAAGAAGTGTCTGAAGAAGAAACAGCGGCAGAGCCTTACAACTACCGATGAGAGACAAAGAGCATAAGTACCGGCACATCTACCGCCTCTACAAGCAGGGGCTCACCTACCGGCAGATCGCACGGCGGGAGATCCCCGACGACCTCTCCGTGAAGACCGTCCGCAACATCATCTACCACCTCAGGGCGCACCCCGAGGAACTTGACAAGGCACTCCCGAGGCATAAGGCTCTCTTCGCTCTCTATGAAGAAGCTCTTTTGCAGGGGATGAAACCCTCCAAGGCGATCCTCTACGCTCACGACAACCAGCCCGACGTGCACGTCTGCCTACGGACGATCAGTGCCGCCGTCTCTCGCGAGGAGGGGAGACGCAAGCGCAAGGACGCCGCCCTCTACAGTCGCGCCCACTGCGATCCCGTCATCGGGGAGTAGTAAAAAGCGACTGCCGACCCGCTTTATCACGGATCGGCAGTCGCCTTTATATCGTATCGTTTCTTATTCTCTCGGGTAAATGGTCACCCACGAGGGGTCATACCCGACGCCCGAGAGTATGCTCTCCTTTGAGATCACTTCCGGGAGACGGATGGAGAAGCGTGCCGCACTTGGTGGCACGGAAGCGTGTATCGTGAATTGAGACCCGTGTGGCTGCCACGTGAACCGTTGCTCGCCTGTTGTCCTGTCTACGCCGATAAGGTTCCCGTTTTTGTTGCTGGACCACTCATAGTCCGATACATTGTACCGAACCGTCTCCTCCTCAAATACGACATACTTTGACAAGTCATTCGATCGTACCATTACTATGGTGCGTACGGGGTTGAAGTAATCTCTCGCGATGTTTACTCGCTCATTCCAGATCTCCAGCACTGCGCGACCCGTCCGCTCTATGTCTTCGTGAGGGTTGGCAATACCATACGAGTAGTCCGGAGAGCATCTGCCACTTATCAGACGTGTCGTCTTCACGCAAAACGGATCCGCAACCTTCACGGTCTTACAGCTCCATGCCGTCCCGTCAAGAGTGACGTCTGCTATACCGAGAGGAGAGTCTAAATGATCACCGCCGACGGCAAAGGCTAAGGCATCACCCCAGTCCGACCCCGTCAGGTCTTTCCTTCCCATAGAGAGTAGGTAGATGAAATGCTCCGCAATCTTGAAGAGAACCTCTTCCGGGATCTCGTTAATAAGGAACGGCTCCCTTGACTGCCGTCTCGCGCTGTCTCTTAGCTTTGGGGTATGCGTCATGATGTATGGTTGTGGTTGCTTCGAGGATGGAGCAGATCTGTTTCGCCGCAAATCTTATGATCGGGACAGGGACAGAGTTGCCCGTCTGTTTTCTTATCTCTGCATGAGACACGACGATCTTAAAGCTGTCCGGGAATCCCTGTATCCTCAGCAGCTCTCTGGAGGACGGACGGCGGACCCCATTCACCAGCTGATAGCTGTGCGAGGCTCCGCTACGCAGGGCGCAGAAGTAGGGGAGGATGGACACATTCCCCGACTTGTTCTCGTGCCAGACGGAGGGGTAAAAGACCTCTTTGCCGGACACTGCAGACCTGCGTTTCTCACGGATGTAGGGGGATGCGTACAGATCCTCCGGGATAACGCATTCGTTTTCAAGTACAGACGAGAGATCGTACTCCTCGGGCAAGTGCGTGAAGTCAAAGAGCCGACACGCTTCCGAGGAGAGGAAGCCGACGATGATCACTCGCTCCCTCTTCTGTGGCAACCCGAAGTCAAGGGCATTCAACACCTTCCATCGGACATTGTATCCAAGATCATGCAGTCGGGACAGGATGACCTTAAAGGTTCGCCCTTTATCATGAGAGACAAGTCTCTTCACGTTTTCAAGAAGAAAAGCAGGCGGACGATGATACCTAAGTATCCGCTCTATCTCGAAGAACAGCGTCCCTCTTGTGTCTGCAAAGCCAAGCCCCTTTCCCATAATGGAGAATGCCTGGCAGGGGAACCCCGCAAGGAGGATGTCGTGTGGGGGTATCTCGCTTGCTTCGATCTTCGTGATGTCTCCAAGTGGACGCTCTCCGAAGTTCGCCTCGTACGTGTCACATGCGGATGCGTCCCACTCGGAGGAGAAGACGCACCGGCAGCCAAGCTCATCAAAGGGAAGACGGATCCCGCCTATCCCTGCAAATAGATCCACGTATCTCATACGTCCAAAGGTACCAAAACTGCTTGGATCGGTACACATTGGTACACTTCGGGTTTTCCTTATCTTTGCACTACAATAGTGCTGTCGGCAGATACTCCACTTAGGTGGGTAGCCGTGCCATAGCACTCTAAAAGCTGACAGAGACTGTCCCGGGGAGACCCGTCGGGCAGTCTCGCTTTTTACACAGTACGGCAGTCGCTGCAAGACCTTACGATCTCACATCGACTGCCTTCCTTACTCTCGGGGCCTTACCTCAGCTCCCGGAATTGCTCTGTCAGGCGATCTATCGTCGGGGCGACCTCCTCTTTCGTCACCGTCCCCTTGTCGATCTGTTTCAGTAGCGCCTTCGTCTCCAGCCACGTGACGTAGAGCTTCTCGTCCTGCGTGCCATCCTCCCAGATCTTCTCCGTGAGTTGCTCTCCGGTCATCCGAGGTGCTAGCTCACTAACGCGCTTCGTCATCTCCCTGTACCGCTCGAAGTCCTCTCCCTCCTTAGCCTTCCGAAGGTTGCTCATCGTCTGCTGACGGCTCCGGTAGAAGTCCATAAGTTTCCAGTAGCTCACATCCGTTGCCGTGTAGTCTCGCTCCTGTCGGAAGAAGGGGGCTACCATCTGTAGCTTCTTCAGCTCCTTTACGTCCCCTGTGGAGGCGAATTCTATCCAGGTCCCGATGTCAGCCAGCCCGGAGACGGGACCGCCGCCGTACCCCTCCACTAAGTGCTCGATGACGCTGGGGTTATTGAGCTTGCTGTTCGACAGCTGACTCGTCCCGTTACGAGACATCAGGTCGTTTCTCTCGGTTGACCCGCCGCGCATCTTCCACTGCCACTCCGCAAAGTCCTTGTACACCTGCTTCGTCCGTTTCTTCCCGAGAGACCAGTGGGCGACGTTGTCATCCTGACTTCGTACATACGGCATCTTGTACACCGGCTGCCCCATGAAGTTCCGGTTTGCAATCACGTCCGCCATCGGACTAATGGCAGTCGGAGCGATGTCTCGCCAGACCTGGGCTCCGCCGTCTTTCAGCGTCCCTCTTGTCTCGTCCCACTGCACGGCGTTCAGGAGAGAAGCTGCCTCGCTCGGAAGGTACTCCCCCGCCATAAATTGTGCAGCATCGATCACCGCCGCCTGCCAGTCCTTCTTCCCCATGCACGCCAGCATGAATTGCAATCCCGCACCATTGAAGGCTCTCAGGTTCTGCGGTAGCGGATACCTGAGGTCCCCTATGCAAAGGTTCGTCATCAGGTCCCACTCCGTATAGCCCTTGTCGTCATCATCCCTTAGGTACAGGTACGCCTGCAGCATTCCGGCAATGAAGAGCTGGGCAGACACCTTTGCCATAAATCTCAGTGGTATGCGGTACCATCGGTACGCTCCCTGCACGCTCGCATTCCAGAAGCCGAAGAGCGTGTTGAGGTAGGGCGATATTGCACCGTGACGATTGAAGTTCACCGTTACCTCCTTGGCATGTATCGCAGCCTCCTTCCTCGAGAAACCACGTTCCCGGCTCGTCACATACTCGGCAAAGCGCGTCGACAGCTCGCTCCCCTCCGACAGGACGGCACACAGGCGCATCGTCGCATAGAGGCTCTTTGCCCCCTTGCGCCCATGCACGATGTTGTTCCATGTCGTCGGCTCGGCGATCCCCTTTAGGTTCTTGTGCAGGATGTTGAAGGGCTCAAGGAAGCTGTACCCGGTGGCGGCACCGTCCTCGAAGAATTCCTTCATGTACTGACCATACCCACTCTTGAGATCCTCTACGTCCCTGAAGTTCTCTTTCCACACATACTCCCACACTGCTCTCTGTACCTTAGGCACATTCCTCAGGAATTGCTGCGTATACGCCCACCCGAAGTCTCCCATGTTCGCTGCCACTGCTGCCTTCATGTCTCGAACGGCGTTCTTTACCGCAAAGGCAGGGCTATACTGAGTTCGTAGCGAGGAGAGGGTCCTGGTGATGGTTCCCCATGCCCGGAATATCTTCGCGATAATATTGTTCGAGTCGATGTAGCGACCTATAGACCTGTTGTTAAGCGCATCGGCGACTACCTTACCGCTGTAGTCCTCAGAGAGGGCAATGATTCTCTCCTCGCCGTTCTCATAGACCCGCACCACACGCTCATCCTTCTTGGCGGTCTTATCCGTGTCGTCGAGAGCGAGGTTCGGGTCTCGGTACTTGACGATCAGCTCATCCTCTTTCGCCTTCAGTCTGTCGTCTAGCTCCTTTGTCTTTGCTTCAAGGGTGTACGACGAGATCAGACCCCTGTCCGCCTTTTCCCTTAGGGCTGCCTTCTCCATGCGGATCTTTGCCATCTCTCTTCTGGTCTGATTGTCCGCCCTCATCTCCTCGAGCGTTGGAGCCTTCTTGCTCTGGAGATACACCCTGCGTCCCTTGTCGTCGACCTCGTCTGTCCTGCGATAGTACGACTCGCCCATCTCCAGTACGCCTCGGTGGTACAGCTCCTGCTCATTCTTCTTGCACCACCGATAGAAGTCCAGCAGATCCCTGTTTCGTATCGCACGGATCACCGTCGTATTACAGATCGCCTGCAGGTTTGCCACGGGGTCAGCCGACAGGCTCTGTCGACCTTCTGCCTTCAGCTCCGCCAGCTCATACGCTCTGCGGTCCGTCTCCTCCGTAATCTTAAATCCTCTCTGTGGGACATAGTACCGACGACTGCCACGGGTCAGCTCACGGTAGCGATCCTCTGTAAGCAGCCCCGCCTCATACAGCTTCTGCGTGCTCCAGTTTGAGATGGTGCGGATCTGGTCACACAGACCCTCTGCTCGTGCTTTTCCCACGGCATTCTCGAAGAGACTGATATACTCCTCGGGGCTGATCTTCTTTCCCGTTTCCTTATTCGTCACCAGATCCTCGAAGCCCTTCTCCCCGCGGTAGGGAAGCCCCAGCTTCTTACACTCATCGATATCTTTCGCCTGCAGGTAGAGAGATGCCTTTTCGTACCCGTTCGCGTCTTTGACGACACTCTTGGACTTCTTTACATTCGGGTCTTTCATGTACACGTACGACACGCTCGGCACCTTCTCCAGAGACCCGTCTAAGTTCATCTCGCGAATCGTCTCAGCATACCGCTCAAACATCGGCTCCACCTCACGCTTCCTCATGTTTAGCTCCTTAGAGGACTGTAGCATCAGGCTCCAGTACATGTTCTCCTCCGGGGACACCTCCAGCTCGAGACGTTTCATTTCCTCCACAAAGAGCTCCACCGGACGAGCAACGTCGATTTGGCTTCGTATAAACTTCTCAGGGCGCTTGTCGAGGGCACCCATTCGACGCATGGACTCCTCTGAGAAGTCCCTGTAGTTCCTATTGTACTCGTGCTGGAGCTGTGCCACCTCGTACAGGCTCATCCCATCGGTGATCTTCGGTGGCTTAGGTGCCGTCAGGCTCTCCTTGTGCGCACCCGTACGGAAGCGCACGCGTGGGTCGGCGTAGTGCCGGCTCATCGTCTCGGCGTACTCAGCCACAGACTGAGTGGGGCGTTTTTCAGGAGTTGCGGGAGCAGAGGGGAGTTCCAGCAGGTCTGCCGTACTCTTCCCCGTCAGGTCCTCCGAGCTGTACCACTCCCCGTCCCACTGAGGATTGATCGGGGAGATCGCATTCATCGGATCTGCCTTGACCCTACGGTACCGTATCTCCTTCTCATCCTCAGCCCTCAGATACTCCTCCACGATCTCTCGCTTTGGCTCACCATTCGCCTGATAGAAGCTCTCCGGCAAGTATCCTTGCAAGATCTCCACAAGTCTCTTATCTTTGAGCGAAGCAACAGATGGATCAGGTACGACCGATGGCTCTGCCCCCATTGATATAAAGCTCTCAGCCGGTTGCCCCACATGGGTGACTGGCATTTGTTTGTTGGACACGGAACTCTTTGTACCTTTGCCTTGAGCAGAAGATAGTTGTGGCGCTGCCTCTGGTATCCCTTCTATTGCTGTAAAGCTCTTAGCTGGTTGGTTCACAAAATCAACCAGCTTCTTTTTTTCGATCTGCGTCAGCCCGTGATCGTAATAGCGACGCCCGTTTTCATCCACCCCGACAGAGAGACGCACAGTGTAGTCCTCACCGTTTATATTCATCCCAGCCACATAGTACCGGTACATAGCATATGGAGCTCCCTCGTGTTGGCGATGGTCTTCATATAGGAAGATAGAGTTTTCTATCATCTGAGGAATGTACGCAAACGTCATTTTATGAGCGTTATCATTCATTCCGTGATGTGAAGCCTCTTTTATCCCTCTTGTAGATATCGTGATCGTATCTCCCGTATCTCTGTTCGTGTAGCTCCTCTTCAAGTTCTCTTTCGCCCACTGTCGGATCTCTTTCCTGTCTCTGTGAGACAAGTCGATCACTCCCTCTTGAGGGATCACTATGGGATCACTTTTAAGCAGCTTATCGATCCTCCTGCTACGCTCGCGTACCTCTGGATTGCTCCAGTCTCCATACTCCGCCCGGAAGTCACTCGACCTGCTGGCTACCCAGCCATCCTCGGAAAGGGTCGTCGGTGTGCCGTCAGGAGCCAGCAGCCAAGACCCGTCAGCCTTCGCCTTTCGCTCGATCTCGAGACGCTCAGCGTTGGATGTCCTCCTGAATCGAACGTGTTCAGTGATCTTAGCGTCATTCTCATTGAAGATGACGTAGCACTCTCCGTCTATATGCCCATTATAGTGTATACCGACGAAGCCTGCCTTATTAAGAAGGGAACTTGCCCGGTCTTCTCCTCCGAGTCTACGACTCAGGAGCTCGTACGCCTCTACCCACTTACGACCACGCCAAGACTCATCCGCAAGCACACGATTCTTTATCTCCGGGTTGTTGTTAATCTCTGTGCGGATCATCTCCCCCTCACGTTTCGTCACCCGACGGTCCTCCTTGATATAGTGGTTCGTGTCAGGATCCGGGATCTCCACGGTATACTTGTGGCGTGTGACCTTAGTCTCAAAGTGCCGTACGTAATCAGGATTACTCTCTGTGAATAACAATGCGGCTTTATACCGATCTGCCTGACGCTGGGCGTATTTGTACGTCCTTTTCTCTTCCTCTACTGAGAAAGTCCTTGGGGCGTACTCGTATCCGGTCTTTGGGTCTGTGACGGTCGACTCTCTCTCGGAGCTTGTTAAGGTTACTGCCCAGGGTTCGTTATCTTTTAACGCCTCAAGTAATCTCTCTTCCTCTCTCGCAATTTGCTCGTACTTTTGATAAATGCGTCCGAGAGTCTCACCGACACCTTTTTTGACCGCCTTTTCGCTGGCGATTGACCCGTTCCTTATCCAACAAGTGCGTATCGTCTGAAACAGAATGGACGCAATGTTAGTGCTTCCACCCCTTGAGGTCACGTACGCGTCATTCTGCGTAAGTCGTATGCCGTCATATACCTCGTCGTTAGGCGACGCGTATCCCTCCAGATCATTAACGCTGAAGTAGCTACCCCAGCCGTGCGCTTGGAACCCTTCACCACTACCCATAAAGCGGTGATCGAAGCCAAGACGCTCTCCCGTCTCAGGGTCGACGAAGGTCCCATCTGCTTTTTTTAAGAGGTGGGGGCTATTGTGGTACACACGTAAGAAGCGAAGCACGTCATCCACCGTGGTATTCTTCGGCGTGGTGTTCCGCATAAAGTCGCTCGCCGCTTCTGCCGCACCACTGACATCACCTTCACGCGCAGCCCTCCGGAAACGGAAGCCTGCGCTTGTAGCTTCACTCTGCGGATCCGTGAGCATAAGGTGGCGTGCCTGTGTTGCCTTCGGACTCTCCGTGTGCGTAAATCCAAGAGCCTTCCACTCCCCGAAGTCAAGGCGGTAGTACATATCGGGTTCGCCCGAGTCAATCAGGTCGATACTTACCTCTTTCGCTCCAAGGCTATACGCCACTTCAAGCATATTCTTTAGAGAATGCCCGGGGATAGTGACAAGCTTCATCCTATGGATCTCATCGTCATAGGGAGTTGGATAGGGTAGTGGCTCGGTGTCCTCAACCAATAGTCTCTCCCCGACCTCTACTCCATAAGGGAGAAAGGTCGGCTTCCCATTAAGACGTGACTTTGAGTATGGGGTTCCCTTAACCAACTTGTCGTATAGCTCCTCTATCGGCAAGTTGTGGATAGACCTGACGACCTCACCTGTGGAGTATGCAACGTCTACCAGGTCGCTAATGTCATAGAGATCATCGCTCTCTATCTCTTTAGTCTTAATAGAGACATTGTCGCTTTCGCTTTCCGGACGATACTTCCTTACGAAGAAATCCGAGCCGTTAGAGTACCACTCAAGACCGTTCTCAGCATCTCTATGCACGATAGAAAACTCTCTGTCCAGATCTTCTGTATAGCCCTTCCTATCCATATCGTGATAATAGAGCTTGATCTTTTCATAGAGTGGCATAAAAGCCTTTACGTACTCGTTCCCCTCCTGAGGGAGTCGCTCAAACTTTGCCGCTAAGATATTTTTCCGTGGACGCTTAGCCTTCTTGGTGTCCTTAGCCTTCTCGGTGTCCTTAGCCTTCTCGGTGTCCTTAACAGCTGGAGTCTCCTCCTCAGCGGGTCTGGCAATGGGGGCGACTCTCGTGACATCCATTTTGGAGACCTTGTCGTACCAGTCCATATCGTTGGTGTACTTGTACAGCGATGGGAGGTCTCTCGCTCCGTTGTAGAATGACTTGAGATAAGGACGGACACGATCGCCCATATCGGTTATCATTGCATCTACGAAGTCTCGGAAAGACCTTGAGCCCGCCTCGATATGGAAAGTGGCGAGTTGGCGACCAATAGACATAAAGTCCACGTCGCTTAGAGGTGTGTTGGTGTCTCTTAGCCTATCTATTAGATTTGCATATTCTTCCTTCGTGACTATCCTATTCTTTGATCCGTAATCATCTGTCTGTAAGTCTCCATTCTCGCTCGTGCGGAAGCGCACGCCCCGATCGGTGGCGTCTTCCGCTATGCTCGATTTAGCCGGCTTGCCAATCTCCGGGGCGTGCCTTAGGTTATCCGTCGTCAGCGTATGCACACTTCCCAGATGCTCTTTCCTATATCTGATGTCAGGATTTGTGCCGTCAAAAGTCCCTGTGTTTCCTATCGCACTTTTGATCTGCTCGGGATCAAAGACCATCAGCTCTTCACGTAGGTCTCCTGTATAGATGACACCATCGTAGCCTTTTGATTTCAGCAGCTCTGTGAAGTCGCTTGACGCCTTGTTTGAATATGCTTCTGCAAGCATAGACACATCCTCGTTCTCGGCATAATATGGGTACTTCATCTTCAGGAAGACGGGGTAGGTATTGTTTCCGTACCCGTCACCCTCCTGCGGATTGCTAAAAAAGTAGAAGCCTCGTCCTAAGAATCCGGGGTCTGTCTTAGATCCTATTGCATCACGGGAGAATTCTGTGAATACCTTTGGACTGCGGTGGTAAAACACTCGAGGCTCGTAGTTCTCATCCAGAAGTCCGTCATCATAGGTCTCCCAGTCTCCGAACCAGTCCTTGAAGGCTTTTGTCCTTACAGTTACCCAATCCCTTTCTGAGAGGTTGCTATTCTCTCCGTTTGGAGCTTTCAACCACGTCCCATTCTCAATGGCATCTTTGCGGATCTTCTCTCTCTCCTCTCTTCTGAAGCGGTAATGGTCCGTAATCTTTGCGTCTTTCTCATTGAAGATCACATAGCACTCCCCGTCGATATGTCCATTGTAGTGTATGCCGACGAAGCCCGCTTCATTAAGGAGGAGACTTGCCTGTTTTGCTCCGAGCACAAGACTCAGATCCTTGTACGCCTCTTTACCCGTGATACCACGCCAAGACCTTTTCTCAAGCACACTATCCCTTAGCTCCCATTTGTCATTAATCGCCTTGCGGATCATTTCCTCCTCGTGCTTCGTCAGCCGACGATCCTCCCTGATGTAGTGGTTCGTGTCAGGATCCGGGATCTCCACGGCATATTTGTGTCGTTCCACCTTGGCTACAAAATGCTCTACGTAATCAGGGCTTCTCTCGATGAATGACAGGACTTTTCCATACCGTGCTTCCATTTTTTTGGATATCTCATAACGCCACCGCACATAATCAACTGAGCTATCCTCTTCGCTGTATCTATATCCGGTCTTAGGATCTGTAATGACATTACCTGCTTGTGCGTTTGTTACGGTCACCGCCCAAGGTTCGTTATCTTTTAGTGCGTCAAGTAAGCGCCTCTGCCTATTCGCCTCTTGCTGGTGTTCTTGAAAACGAGAGGTGATAGTCTCTATGACATATCTTTTGATTGCATCTTCGTCTGGGGCTGTCTCGCAATTTTTGCAGAGCCCGTATACAGTTTCGAACAGCAGTTCAGAGGTTTTCGCATTTCCACCATTGGAGATCACGTACTCATCATTCTGCGTAATGCGCATCCCATGACATACACTCGGGTCGTATGTTGATGCATAGTCAGCCAGGTCCTTTACGCTGAAGTAGCTACCCCAGCCGTGCGCCTGTGCCCCCTCTCCACTGCCCATAAAGCGGTGGTCGAAGCCCAGTCGCTCTCCCGTCTCAGGATCGACAAAGGCACCGTCTGCTTTCTTCAGGAGATGCGGGCTGTTGTGGTACACACGTAAGAAACGAAGCACTTCATCCACAGTGGTATTCTTCGGTGTGGCGTTACGCATAAAGTCGCTCGCCGCTTCTGCCGCACCACTGACATCACCTTCACGCGCAGCCCTCCTAAATCTCTTCTCGCTCTCGTCTTTTTTGTTATACACAGAGCTTTCCGTACCTTTGTCATCCAAGGAGATTGTCTGAGGAGAGTTCCCGCTTCTGCTGTCACCCGTTTGTTGTGCGCTCAACTCCATACCACCGGTGACTATGGTATGTCCTAATGCGGGTAAAGACCAGACGATCTCCTTGTTTTTTGTATATGTAAAGCTAAAAGGACCTCCACTATTAATGTCCCAGTAGCCATCTTCAGGAAAAAGCTCTACATAGAGGATATTGTTTTTAGATGTTGGAGCCTGTAGGATATAAGTGGGTTTTCCACTTGGTCTAACCTTCCCTTTGAATATTGCCGTGTAGTTCTTAGCTACGTACTCCACGAAGTTAATGATACTACTAAATCCTGCTTTTAGGATCTGCTCTTTTCTTCCTGGTCGCTCCATATGAAGGAGCCCATATCCCGTATCTTCGGATTGGTACCCCTCACTCAGGCGGATCTTCCCTGGAGTTAGCCCTGTTTCTTCTCCGATTTCTCCGAAGTCTATTGATCCATCACTCGCCTTCACAAAACGGTACCCATAGTGATCTCGGACATCGCTGTACGATACTCCCGGAAGGTCTACTTCCTCTCCGTTTGCTTTTCTCGCCCTGAAACGCACTTCCGACTTCACTTCTGCCCCCTCGGTAGCAACCCCCTGCTGTCGCTCGGCACGCTTCTGCAGGTTCTCTGCAGAGCGTCTGAGGAGGTCGTCCGCCATCATCTCAGCTGACTGATCGATCTGCTTTCCGGACAGACCGAAGACCTTGCGGAAGAAGTCCTTGATAGACTCCCATACGGTCTTCTTCGTGATGCCGCTCTCCGCGCGGTGAGCGATCCACTCATCCATAGCGATACGCACCTGCCCGAGGTCCGTGAGGTCCTGCGAGCCGTTGCAGTACTCGCTCATCGCCCGAAGCACCTCCTCTTCTCCAAGCTTATTGGCGAGGTTGTCCAGCACCTGGTTGTAGCCTACTTCACCAAGCAACTCTCTACAGCCATAGTGACCTACAGCCTCGTGCAGGAAGGTCGCTCTCACGTCATCTGCATCGACATTAGCCGGCAGGTAGATATGAATGGCGTTATCGCCCTTGTAGAACCATCCCTTGACGAAGTGCGTCTCATCGAAGCCGGCACGAACCTCCTCGGGGAGGGTGGACATATCCTCGTGGAGCTTCAGCGGTACGCCAAACGTCCGAGCCATATCCATGGCGGCGGCGTACTTGCGTCTCTCTTCAGTGATCCGGTCGGCAAGAGCGTCTCTCCGTGCGCGGAAGTCCTCCGCCACATCCCTCCGTGCGCGGAAGTCCTCCGCCACGTCCCTCCTGAAGCGGTAGTGCTTCTCTCGACCGGACGGCACCTCATAGACACGCCCATAGACAGCCTCTGCCGCACCCGCCTTCGTGTCGGTGGGCTGGGAGGTGGGTATGAGGGACTGCGTCTTAGCCCCCGTCGCATTTGCCCCCACAAGGTCATAGTAATTATTGAGTACACTCGCTATCTGCTCCTCCGTCTGCGTCTGCATGGAGGCGGCAAGGAGCTTTGCGAGCGAAGATGCCTCTCCGAGGTTCGTCTCCAGCTCGCTACGACCAAAGAGACTCACCTTGCCGAGGATGAATATCTTCGCACTCTCAAAGTTCGTCAGTCCCGCAAAGTCCGGATCCTGTCTTAGGCTGTCCCACACAAGGAGGGCATCCCCGAGATCGGGCGCAAGGCTCGTCTCGAAGGAAGCCTGGCTGTCCCTATAGAGGAAAGTCGCTAAGCCGTTGCGAGCTGAAGCGGGCAGGCGGTAGAAGATGTCCATCGCCCGTGGTCCGATCACGTCCGCCAGCTGGTAGAGGGCTACGTCCTTCAGTGCCGTCTTAGCCTCTGCCGTCACGACACGCTTGCCCTCGCTGTTGGTCTCGAAGGCATTCTTATACTGGGTGTCGGTGATGTAGCCATTCTCGTGGAGGAACTTCAGCCCCTCCTCCGCATTGCGGTTGAGCATATTGTCCATCTTCGCACTCAGCTCGGCTCCGTTTGCCCCCGTGCGGTTGAAGATGCGGTTAAAGAAAGAGACCAGCATAGACTGACCGCTCTGAGGGTCGGTGTCGCTATTCAGCTCCTCGCCTACCGTCTGAGCGTTCATCGTGTCTGTCCCGGCACTCTCAAGGTCTGTCTGACCTCGGTGTCCAAGGCGAATAGCTTCGCTGTCCGACACCTCTGCCACGTCCACCGCCACGGGGTGCGCTATCGCATCTACCTGCTCCGCTGTCATCCCGTACTCTGAAGCGTGAGCCTTCAGGTACTCTTTGTAGCGCTCTGCGCTCTTGGCGTGACGCTCCGCCCCATCGTACATCGTCTGAAGTGCGTCCGTGCGGTTGTTGCCCTGTATCACCTCGCCACGACCATTGACGACGGGCGCACCGGTGTAGGCGGTAATCCCTCCCGTGATCTCGTCAGGGCGAATGTCGCTCGCTATGCGGTCAGCTGCCGTGGAGCTAAGCCCATTGTCCGCTCTGTCCTTTGGTTGTGCTTCGGGGATGAAGTGCTTAGGGTTCATCCGCCCCTCCTTGTGGCTCGCCTGCAGGCTCTCTGCTTCCACGATCGTCCGCTTCACCGGGACGCGTGTCTCCCCGGGACGTTGGCTGAAGGCTCGCTCTGCGTCTGCGTAATGCTCCACCGTCATCGGCTCCTGACGGGACACTACTGCCCCATTCACAAGCCGTGCGCCACGGGCTCGCGCCTGACGTGGCGGATCCTCCGTATACTCTCGCACGGTAGAGCCCTCGGCGTTGCGCTCCAGCTCCTCACGCTCCCTACGCCTGCGTTCGTTCTCTAATCGGATCCGCTCCTCCCGACCTTTTATCTCCTGCTCCTTGCGCCGCTTCTCCTCCTCCCTCTTCTGTCGCTCTTCGGGTGTCAGAGCTTCCTCTTCGGCACGTCTACGCGCCTCCAGCTCCTGCCGTGCCTGCTCCTCAGCGGTGCGGACATAGTCATCATAGAGACGATACTCCTCGGAAGCCTTGCGAAGAGCCATCCGCTTCTCTAAGTTGCCGAGGTCATTCTTTACCTCTGCCTCCAGCTTGGCTCGCTCCGCCCCCACCTGGGAGCGTCTTTGCCGTGCCGCCTCTACGGCTCCGCTCTTCCCGAGAGCCGCTTCGTTCACCCTCAGCGTCTGCTCAGGCGTGAGAGCCTTTAGGTCAAGTACGCCCTTCTTGGATAGCGGGAGGGAAGCGACAAAGTCCTCTCCGTACAGCTGACCGAGGTAGCGGATGAAGTCATCCGGTCGCTCGCTCATCAGCCTGAGCCCGTCCACCTCGCCCTCTCTCGTCCTCGGGAGGGACTGCATAAAGTCGTCCGTGGTGTCGCCTGCGTCTCCTTCTTCACTCTGTGACGCCTGCTCCTCTGCCTGCTGTATCTCATTGAGAAATGCCGCATCCGCTTCGTCTACCGCTGCCTGCACAAGGTCGAGGTAGTCCTCCGCCACCAGCTGAGGAGAGGAGAGGTCGTCCATCTGCACGATGTGTCCCTTCTCGTCCCCGTCTACAGACTCATCGTAGACGTAGATGGGAGCGCCATCGTCGGTAGGCAGAAGCTCCACAGTGCCGTCCTCATTCGTCATCACCCTGACGCCACCGGTCACGTACACCTGCTTTGGCTTCCCGTCGGCATCCGTCATCGTCGCCGAGATGACGGCTCCACGTGCGCTCTCATCACCGACGACAGCCTTTGCGCTCCACTCCTTCTTTAGGGCATCCTGCATCTGCGCCATCGCCTCTTGGTGCGACCGCTCTATGGCGGTGAGACGGCTCTGCGCCGTCACGACATCGAGGATGGACTGCCGGTCGTTGTCGCTCAGAGACTCGTCGCTGAAGAGCTTCGTCAGCTCCTCGGTGGGGTCTGCCTTTCCGTCCCTCAGCACAAGAGCCATCTGGTCTGCCCTTGTCTTGACCTCTTCGTTCTGTCCCTCCAGCACGTCCGCGAGTGCCTTCTTGGCACCGGCAAGAGCCACGGGGCTATTCAGTTCCTCTTCGGCGACCTCGGGATGTGTCGCTCTGTAGATCGGGCTCTGCTGCTGCTCCGTGGCTGAGAGGATGGCTCCCGCTCTCTTCTGGTTCTCCGTCAGTACCTCCTCCTTGGGGTGAAGTCCCTCCGTCGCTTCGTCATACGCCTTCTGAGACTTCTGCCGCTCCTCTGGGGTGTAGTGAATGGCATCCACCACCTGATCGGCGGGGAGCATCTTCTGCCGTCCCGCACGATCCATCACAAGGTAGCTTGACTGATCTGCGCCGATCACCTCGTAGAGGTTGTTCTTCGCGTCCTGCACGATCGTCAGCCCCTCCTTGCGGTGCATATGGGCTACCTGCCCGCTCTGTATGCCGGCACCGAAGCCACCCATAAGCGCTCCAGCCCAAGCCCCATAGATGCCGTCCTTCACCGCCTGCTTTGCCACGTCAGACCACGCCTCCTGGTCTTCCTTGCTCTTCCAGACTCGGTCGAGTGCGCCGCTCTGCGCCAGCGTGGTGAGGCTCTCTCCCGGTCCCTCCGTCACGGCACCGCGGACGATCTGCCGTCCGGCACTCTTGGCGAGAGGTATGGCAAGTGGCTTCTGTGCGTACTCGCTCAGGCTGCTGAGGCTCTGACGTACGCCCTCATTGCCGGCTATCCCCTTGGCAAGGGAGCGGACAGCCAGCTTCTGCCCGATCCGTCCCCCATCGGCAAGCTTACCGATGGCACTGATGGACTTGGACGCCACCGCTCCACCGAGAGCGTCTCCGCCAAACTCTGCCACCATATAGCCGAGGGCGATTGTCGCCTTCTCCTCCGGGGTGATGTAGACCCCCTTCTCAGCGGCGTAGTCCTCCATGTCCATTATCGCCTGCCCTCCAGAGGAGAGCGTCTGCGCTCCTATGCTCGCCCAGGAGATTGCCTGCCCGATGGGAGCCGCTCCGGGGATCATAGAGATCGCCTGACCGGCAAGGGCACCGCCTACGCTTGCCGTTGCGCTTCCCAGTTCTGCCCACGTCCCAGAGGGTACCTCAGACTTGCGGATGTAGTCCTTGGCATCCTCCTTCCAGCGGACGAAGGGGTTAGCCTTATCCTC
>ERZ1673752.2410-NODE-2410-length-20951-cov-4.026847_pt1 | contig 20951 bp, 24 predicted proteins | sample MGYA00580195_ERZ1673752 | MGnify/ENA primary metagenome ERZ1673752 (study PRJEB41218, sample SAMN15661744) | gut metagenome | host: Homo sapiens | place: Canada: London | collected 2015-08-20/2019-03-30 | study: EMG produced TPA metagenomics assembly of...
GGATGCCGGGGCAATTACTCAAGAAGAGTATGATGAAGTAAAGAAAAAGATTTTAGACATCTAGATTGTAGGTAATACCATGGATAGTGACTACAAATTAATAGATAATTCCAGTAGTAAAAATGGGCAAACTAAATGCCCCAAATGTGGTTCTACTGATATATCACAAAATACAAATACTGGAAAATTAAGATGTAACTTCTGTAGATTTGAATTCGATCCTATAATTGCAGAAGATGAACATGATATTAGTGAATTAGAGGGGACTAGCATATATAAAGGTGCTTCTAATATAATAAAAGATAGTGATGATACTGTAACTATTAAATGTGAAAGTTGTGGTGCAGATGTAGTTATAGATACTTCAACTACTACACAAGTTAGGTGTCATTGGTGCAGAAATACACTATCACTAAATAACCAAGTACCAAATGGTGCAGTACCTGATGTAATATTACCATTTTATCTCGATAAAGACGATGCAGCGCACTATATCGAAGATTATGTTGGTAAAAGGAAATTCTTTGCCAATACAAAGTTCAGAAAAGAATTTACAACTGATAATATATGTGGAGTCTACTTCCCATATATGATTATAGATATTAATGGTCATATGAAAATGTACGGTGAAGGCGAGATAGAGACAGCAAGTTACAGAGTTGACAAGGGTGAAGACGACAGTGAAACTCAATATGATGCAGATGTATATGCAGTAGATAGAGAATTCGACATATCAATAGATGATTTGTGTATTGAATCGTCTACAAGTAGATTAGATTTAAAGAATGAACAGGAAACGAATAACATAATCAATGCTGTAATGCCTTTTGACACTGAGAATTGCGTTTCATACGATTCAAACTATTTAAGAGGATACACCTCTGAAAAAAGAGATACAGACGTATCCGAATTAAAGCATATATCTGATACACAAGGTTCTGATGTAGCTAGATATGCAGCATTAGAAACCATAGAGCAGTACGATAGAGGTGTTAGGTGGGACTATGCTCAATTCACCCCAAAAGGAGATTTATGGAAAGCTGCTTATCTCCCAGTATGGTTATATAGTTACTTAGAGGAGAGTTCAAAGGGAAATACACTGCATTATGTAGCTGTAAATGCTAGAACAGCTGAAACAGTTGGGAGTGTACCATTAAATAAAGTTAAGTTATTTATAGTTTCTTTTATAATAGAACTAATATCTTTTCTTTTGGTATTCGGAAACTCTTGCGGAAAATCCGGGGATGATATAGTAGTAAGTATCAGTAGTAGGATAAGTCCTAAAATGATTTTATTAGTTACAGGTTTTGCTTTCTACTCCATCATAAGTGCAAGATATAGAAATAAGGATGCAAGACATAAGCATGAATTAGAAACAAGCTATGAAATGTATAATTTACAAGCAAAAGATAAATATCTGTATGATATAACAGGCACTACAAAAGGATGCATTGATGGATCAAATGCAAGAAAAATAGATTTCGGAAAAGAAGATTCCAGCAGTACCTTTAAGAGCTTTACCTCCTCATTTTCAAAGGAGAATAGGGATACAGATATTTTAATTAATGGCATCCCTTTAGGTAAGATAAAGAAGGCTTTTAAAGATATGGGCAGAGACATAGATAAAGCTCGCAGAGGTGACTGGAGTGATGATGACGAATAAAGTGAAATGAAGGAGGAATTAAAGTGGATATTTACGATAGAAGTAGAGCTTTTCTGAAAGATATAATAGAAGAGAATACCAACGAAATAAACTTCTTACTCAAAAAACATAATGAGATACATTTAGAGTTTAACATACCTATAAAGCAAGTACCAGAAGGTCTAGGGAAAATAATTCCATGGATTAAAAAAGATGAAACAGTGAGATATTGTTGTTACTGTGTAGATATCTTTGTGGAAGATGAGCATATTAAATATAAAATTGAGAAGCGAAATAAAGGACACTCAGCCAGTGCAGTAAATACAATTACTGAACAGTTTATTGAAGTAGACAATTCAAATATGCCAAGCAAAAATAAAGTTGAGTCCGATTTGGAATGTATAATGGATAGTGTTAAGGAGAAAATACCGAAGTATCTGAATGTATTGAGTATTAAAATGGAGAAGGATACTAATGAATGATTTGTTCTTGGACGAGAGGAGATTCCTAAAAAGCGAATCCCAGTATAAGCGGCGTAAGAGTATAACAAAAAATACACTAAGAATTGTTACGCTCGCTCTTGCAGAATATATGGCATATAAATCGGGAATGTTTAGTCAAGATGATGGTTTAATGATTGCATTATTCTGTCATATACTTATATCTCCATTTATATGGTTAGCACCAGAATTATTCTTGATATTCTTATTAATAGTATATACTGCTTTTGCAACCGGCAAAACAAACCCAAGCTTGGTATTCCTATTATTCCTTCTCGCTTTTGCCGGAACATCATTGAAATCCATAATAATAATCAATAAAATATTCAGAGTAAAAACTAAAACTGCAATTAGAGTGGGCGAATATGTAGGTTCCTTAATGGATAATAATGTATCTGATATGTATAACATATTCATAGCTATGGAAAAAGAATATAAGAAAGGGTACGGACCCGTAGTTACTGCTGTATTAATAAAATATATCCTATATGGGCACATTCAAATATCATATGGGGAAGACAAAGAAATATTTTTAAACCTAATTGATACACCCAATACAAATGACCCTTACGAGATAATAGTATTGAGCAATGTAGGGACAGAACCAACAAGTATATCGGATATAGTATATAACATCAAGCAGGATGAGAGGGGATTTGCTTATAATGATAAAGGTAGCAATCATTATCTCCAATTGCCATATATAAGTGTAGGAATTAAGGGTAAATATAAACTATTGGCAGAAAAGATACAAGGATCAATCAATTATATCAACAATATGCGCCAATACCCTAATATTAATGTAGAATTGATCACAGATTATATTGTTCAGTCTATTTTATTCAGATTAGATGGAAGTAAAAAGGGGTATTTAATTTCATTACTCGATGAAGATATATCTGAAGATATACGAAACACATATATTACAATTGAAAGGGAATATAGAGATTAGAAATGAAACTATTTAAAAATTGCAAGTGGCTATTGGTAATTTTGACTTGTTTTTTAGTTGTAGGTTGTGAAAATATAAGTAAAAGAGATATAGATAACCTGGTAAAAACAGGTAAAGAAGTAGCTAAAGTGGCAAAAGAAATATCAGCATACTTAGAAAACCAAAAAGTAAATGACTTGGAAGTTGCAACTGTAGAAAGAGTAGTAGACGGTGATACAATTGAGGTTAAGATAGATGGAGAGAAATATAAAGTAAGACTCATTGGAGTGGATACACCGGAAACAAAACACCCTAAGAAACCAGTAGAACCCTATGGTAAAGAAGCTAGTGAATATACAAAAAAGAAACTAGATGGTAAGAAGGTATACTTAGAGAAAGATGTATCAGACACTGACAGGTATGGAAGACTTCTAAGATATGTATGGTTAAAGAAGCCTGATACGGATAAAAGATTGACAGAGGAAATGTTAAAAGATAATTTTAACTTAACGCTAGTAAAAGAAGGATATGGGAAAGCGTCAACGTTCCCACCAGACGTTAAGTATGCAGATATAATAAAGGAATATCAAAGAGAAGCAGTCAAAGAAAATAAAGGTCTGTGGAGTTATGAATACCATAAAAAGACTTTAAAAGAATAATCTTAGCATCATGAACAGAATTGTCTATTTAACATGGCCATAACGAATTAAAAAATAGATAGCACAGGCTCTAAATACTTGTCTATCAATTGATGAAAAGATGAGAACTAAACTAAGAATACAGCCATAAGTATTCAAAGTGAAAGGGGTACTGAAACGATTTTAAGAGCATGGAATATAAAATCGGTTAAGTTTCACAGCCGTAACGGTAAAAATGCAGTTTTAACAGTTTGTTTAGTTTCTGTTATGTTTTGTCATTTGGGGGTAATCTTGGATAAGGATACCCCCAATTCTCCTATATAAAACAGGTATAAAATAATAGATATAGAGTATAAGCAAAGAAATAAATACAAATTTAGGAGTGTAACAAAAAATGGACAGATTTGAAAGAGCAAATGATGAATTAGAGACAAGAATATGCCAAGATGAGAATGTTTCATTGATATCTAATACAGTTAACTTTATGAGAGAAGTGGTGAAGACATATGTAAATTCAGGGGCCGTTGTACCTGAGATTTACATGAACTTTTATTTGGACAATAGGCAATATTTGATAAGACGTGTAGGAATAATAATTGGACTAGACCGTTTAGAAATGCCAAATGTTCCAGAGGCAGAAAATATATTCCAAGAATTATGTAGAAATCTCAGTAGAAATGCTGAAGTTGCATATAGTATCCAAGATTTAGGGAGCAATAGAACAATTATGGGAGACATAGACAATGTTGCATACTTTGATAGAGATCCAATTGGACCCTTTGCCGTGAAAATGAATTCAAAACTTAAGGGGAACCCTAGAAGTTTTGACAGCAGTTCTTACAAATCTGAAGCAACATTATACGCAGAGGGCAGACCTGCGAATGATTTAGATAGTTCAGGTAGACTTCTAAAACCATTAAAGAACTTTGCACCAGAATCTGGTTCAGGTGATTTGAGAGAACTTAGAGTTAAATCAGATTTGGACGACTTTAATGATACAATCTTGATAAAGAAAGAAGATAATTTAGAAGATGTTCAAAAAGAGATATACAACATATTGGTGACAATTATTAGCCTAAAGCAATCTGATCCTAAAGGCTTACTTGAGAAATTAAGGCAACTTGATTTAACAGGAGAATCTGATGGTCAAGGGGTAGATTGGAAGAGATAAATTTTACAAATTAGGTGGGTTTAGATATCTACCTAATTAATTACGGAGAGATACCCAAGTTGGTGAAGGGGACGGATTGCTAATCCGTTAGCTGGTTATGCCAGGCGTGGGTTCGAACCCCACTCTCTCCGCCAATAAATATTAAGGGGATGAATATTATGGTAGATTTTTGGAATATAGGTTTAGAAGGTCTTACTATCCTGTTTTGCACAGGAGTAGTTATCGTACCCATGATGCTAATTTTTAGTGATGAGTTGAGAGACCTATTTAATAAGTTTGGCAATTAAATACTAGAAAGATATTTACTTAGTGGGGGAGAAAAAGTGCTAATCTGTTGGGAGACTTTGGTAGTCTGAGGATTCTAATCCTCTCTTCACCATACCAAATATCCAAAAGGTGTCAATATGAATCTTCAGCCCGAGAACGCCTGTCTTTAGACTGATATAGCATCAGTATTTTTGTACTGATGCATTATTTTATATAAAATATATTCACGGATATATTTTCTTTGTTATTAATATTATGCTTTTCTTCAATTTTAAAAGTATAAATAGAGCTTCTAAAGATGCACTGGAGAATTTAAATATAAAGAGAAAGTAAAATAGGGTATAAAACCAAGGTTAAGATAGATGTTTGACTTTATATGAGAACAGCTTTAAAATATAGATAAATCAAGGAGGATTATTTTTTATGACTAATTTATACTTTTTTAAAGATGACGAAAGGGCAATAATTCCCACAAAGAGAAAAGAAGATGCAGGATATGATGTGTACATGCTTCCGACAGATGAACCTATAATTGTAAAACCCGGAGAGACTGTTATGTTGCACACAGGCTTAAAATCCGCTTTTAGTAGCGATTATGTTCTTTTAGGAAGAGAAAGAGGTTCTACCGGAACTAGAGGATTAAGATTCGGTGCAGGTGTGATTGATAGTGGATTTAGAGGGGAGATCTTAATCCCCATTAACAACACGAGTGATAAAGAGATTGTATTAATGCCAAAAGAATACTCTGATGACAATTCTTTTGAAGATGCATTAATTTATCCGCAAACGAAAGCCATTGGACAACTCCTATTAGTTCCTGTTATAGATGCAGAGGTTAGAGAAGTTAGTGCGGATGAGTATGCAAAATTTGATTCAGAAAGAGGAGAAGGAATGCTTGGCTCTTCAGGAAAGTAGACATAAATAAAGAGGTAGGTTAATAGCCTACCTCTCGGTTTATTTCTGCTACGTATTTTTAATTGCATAACACCATACATATTAAGTGAAATAATTTAAAGGAGATAATATGGAGATTAATATAGAAGATTGGAAAGAGTTTGAAGTGGGGAATCTGTTTAAGGCTACTACAAAAACAGCCAAGAATAGTAATTATAAGAAGTCAAAAGAACCAGAGGATGATTATGTTATACCAGCCTTATCCTCTAAAGCAACTGATAACAGTTTTGGATTTTATGTAAGAGAAAGGACCATAATCTAATTGATGAGCTTTGCTTATCGGTTACATCCAATGGTGATGCTGGGAAAGTTTTTGTTCAAAATAAACCTTTTGCAATCATACAAGATGCCTATGCTTTAAAGGTTAAGGATTACGAAGTAAGTTTATTTGGGTACTTCTTTTTAGCAACTATCCTTGAAGAAAGATTAATAAATAAGTACGGATTTAATGAAAAGGCTACTTGGAGCAAAGTTAAGAAAGAGATTATTCCACTTCCAGCAATCTATAATCCAGAAAAAGAAGATTATGACCCAGATTGGAATTATATGGAAGAGTTTATAAAAGAGCTTAAAAATAAAAATAAAGAAAAATTAGATTTATTGAATATTATATATAAGCTTGAAAAAGAAGAAATATGTGGTGAAAATTTTTGGTTTGAGACAGGTAATTGGTATGACTGTAAATTTAGAGATATATTTGACGATATAAAAAAAGGGAACAAGAATAAAGAAAGAAGATAGAATACCAGGAAAGATACCTTTAATTACAGCTGGAGAAATTAATAATGGATTATCTTGTTATATTGAGAATAATGACGCATTGTTCACAGGAAAATGTATAACGGTAGATATGTTTGGGAACGTATTTTATAGAAATTACCCTTTTTATGCAGACGACAATGTAATCGTTTTTAAAAATGATGAAATTAACATGTTTGAAATGTTATTTTTAACATCTGTAATATCAAAAATTGCAAGTAAATATAGTTATAAAGAACAATTTAGATTAAATTCTATTGATAAAATAAAGATCCCCTTACCTCCTTTGTATAATTTTAAAAAAAGGAAGTACGAACCCGATTGGGAATATATGACGTATATTACAATAATGATATATGATTTAGCAGAGTTTAGATTAAGGAGCTTAAAAAATGAATGATTTTTTAACAGAAGATGTTGTCCGTAATATGGCAAAAGATAAATTAAACTTAGTAAGCGACGATAAAGCAATATCTGATGTTGGCCAATTAACAACATTTAATGCATTATCCAAAGTAATGGACATTTCTGCTTTTGAAGGAGTGCCTGACAAACCGGATGGATGGTACTTTCCATATAACCACAATGAAACAGCTATAATAGTTGAAGCTAAAAACTCAGATATGAATTTAGACCTTGCTAAATTTGTAGAAGAAATAAGAAAGAATTGTAGTATCGCAATGAAATACTACAGCAATGTTATCGGGATTCTATATAATGGTTATGAAACAAGAGTTTTCTTAAATAATAAACCTATAGATAGCCCTAACGAGTTGCAGTATAAAGAGTTTTATATAAATAGGTTAAAAGATGAACCAATAGATAAGAATAGAATATTTATGCTAACTAAAGATATAAACAATAATCTTCATTCTAACTTTGGGATTAAGAATCTGTATCATAGAATGATTTTTACTGCAGCCGCTCTTGTAGCATATAGATATGACGATAAATCACTTCCCAAGGACCTTGGGTTTAAAATACTTAAGACATCTATTAGTAATCAACTATCATCATCACTAGAAAGTTCAAGAAGTCAAAATGAAAAAATTACAACAATTGTCGATGTGTTTAATTCAATTACGCCAAATCAAGAAACAAATACTAAAGATATTAATTCATTTATTGACAATGTTATTGAAATTTCCAATTCAGTCAATTCTAACCATTGGGACGGAGAAGATGTCATGGCTATCTTCTTCAATGAATTTAATAGATATAAAGGCAAGAGCGAATCGGGTCAAGTATTTACTCCAGACCATATAGCAAGTTTTATGTATAAATTAGTAGGGGCAAATAAAAATAGTCGTATTCTGGATGCTGCTTGCGGTTCAGGCACATTTCTAGTAAAAGCAATGTCTAAGATGATTGATGAAGCAGGTGGAATAGATACAGAAAAGGCAAAACGAATAAAAGCAAATCAACTATATGGAATAGAATTCGATAGAGAAATATTCTCACTCGCTTGTGCAAATATGCTAATACACAAAGACGGAAAAACAAACTTAAGGCTTTTAAATTCCAGAGAAGACGAGGCTGTAGAATTTATTAAAAATAGTAAAATTAATAAGGTCTTAATGAATCCGCCGTTTGAAAACAAATATGGTTGGGACGAAATAGTTTTAAATGTCTTAAATAATGTAGAACCTAACTCTAAATGTGCATTCAACCTACCAGATAAAAAGTTAGAAAAGAAAAAAGGATTCTTTAACAAAGCAAAAAAGAAACATAGACTAGATATGATAATTAAACTTCCTGAGAATACATTCTTTAATGTAGGTGTTACTGCTTCTATTTTTGTTTTCACTACGGGAACCCCACAGAATAAAGAAGAGATATTCGCAATAAATATTGAGGAAGATGGTTTAGAAACTATTAAAAATCAGGGTAGACAGGATGTAAAAAACAGATGGCCAGCTATTGAGGAATATTGGTTAGATGTTATTAAGAAAAAGGTTGATGAAAGATATAATACAGTTCAATGGTTAAATCCTGATGAACACCTATCGTGGCAAGAGCCAATTCCACCATTTAAGATTTCTTTAGAGGACTTCAATAGAACTCTTTTAGATTTTGAAATGTTTAAGGAGGGCATTAATAAGAAAGAGTTTTCAGAGGATTTGCTCAATAAGGTATTATATAACAGTGAAGTATCTGTGGATAATGGGGATGTGATTATAAAATTGTAGAATATACACACTAAAGAAGTAATAAATACGGTAAGATTGGAGAAAGAACACCATTTAATAATTAAAGAAGAAGGCAAAGAAGTCTGTATAAAGATTATCCTAAGTTTCAACAATTATTTAATTAAAAGGGAGAATGATTTATGATATTTAAGGACAAGAAAAGAGAAACGATTGTATTTGGCAAAGATTTTGACATAGTTAAGCTAGATGATGAGTATTGGTACGAATCAAATAATGATGATGAAGAGAATTTTTGAACTTGCCTTGCTAGCTAGAGAACCATCAGGATTAAAGTCTTTTAGAAAGAAATTAAGACTTTCTCAATATGCTGATGTGGTAGGAATAGAGGACTCAAGTGGTGACTATTTGTTTTTCGCAAAGATTGAAACTTTTACTTTTAGAACAGAAAAAGCACTTACAGCAGCAATTGCACTGCAAAGACAAGTTGGAAAAACCCGTGTTCGCACTTTAAGAAATGATTCTAGACATCCAGACATACTAATCACTAACCCTATACCTCCGAGTGAGACAGAATTAAAGGGCATCAGTAGATTTTTTGATGATTTAGACATGGACGAAATCGATGAATTTATGTATAGTCTTCTAAAAACTATACGAGAATGCGATAAGTATAAATACGTAACAAGAATTCAGCATACTACCCGTTATGGAAAGGCATACTGGGTATATACTTTCTTTAATAATCATGAGTTGGCAAAGAAGTTTCTAAACCAACATCAGCAAGAGGAAATTATTGTTGAAGCATAGAACAGATAAATATACGATAGAAAAAAATACTTAAAAATAAAAATACTATATATGTATTCGATGTGGATGAAACATTAACAGATTTCAATTATGCAACAAGGTCTTTTTGGAACCCCACAATGGACCCCGTAAGTTATGATAATGTAAGACCATTAAAGACAATGCAAAAACTAATTTCTTCTTTGGACAAAGATAAGGTTTTCATTTGTTCTAGAGCAACATTAAAAGGTGAACCTGAGGCAAAGTCAACATTCCTATTAGAGAACTTTGACTTAAGACCAGACCATATTTATTTTGTTAAAGAGAATATCGATAAGATAGATGTTTTAAAGAATATACAGGATATAAAAAAAGTAGAAGATGAATTAATCCTATTAATAGAGGACAGCACAGACGTTTTATATAATGTACTTGTCAATACAAATTATTCAAATATGCATGTAAGCTATTTTATTAAATAGTGAGAAATGCGATAATGAAAAAGAGTTGAAATGGGGTGTATAAAATGGGGATAAAATTAGATAAACCAATAAAATTATACTCAAAGAAAGAACTTTGGGGATATTCTAAAGGGGACAAGATGATTTTTATACCAGAAATGGTAAATCAGCATTACTATGGGAAGCAGTTATTTGATTACGATGATGATTATACATCAACTGTTGATAGATTTTGGGACAGATTTCTAAAGAAGAGACTTGGGGATGATAACATAAATAGATTCAATGCAATGATACGTTTAGGTTTCAACCCTAGGAGATTCGATGCCTTAGAAGTATTAAAGAAATCAAATGCCAAAATGGTACAAGATTTTTTCTGGGTAGATTTCGGTGATGGAGAGTTTGAAAAGGAGTATACATTGTGGTAAGAGCAGAGACTTTTTCAAGTGGAGTTCTCCATAAGTGGAATATAAATGGACTCCTATATAAAGATTCAATGTATCTATATTCAAGAGAACCCATAGCGGAAGCAATTTGCTCAGATATATTGGATCTACTCGAATTAAATCACGTAAGTTATAGTTTAGTTGATAACTATATAGGAGTTACTTCAGTATCAAAAAAACTTAGTGTCTGCAAGATAGACCCGGAAATAGTAAAAGTATCTGATTTAATTTTAGAAGACGATACAGATACTTTTTTGGAACTCTTATTAGATATAGATGATAAATTAGGCTTATTAAATATGTTTATATTTGATGCTTTAGTTTCTAATCCGGATAGACATATAAATAATATCCACTTAAAAGAAGGAAAGGTTATAATCCTTGACAATGGTCAGGCATTGTCAAGTATGAATGGATTTGAAATCTTACCAGGTCATTGGAGGAGTCAACCCTTTGAACCATTTCATGGGGAACAATTGAAATTCCTATTTAATCGTTACTCGGATATACTAGATGAAAGCATAATTCTTAAAATAAAAGAAATATATAGACGTAATTTGGAAGAAATTATAGGTAAGTATTTGGAAACACCAACAAAGGATAAAATAATTACTTTAATTTTATGTAACAAGGATAGCATATTGAAAATCTATAATCAAGTAATAAATACAGATGCAAGCATTAGTTGGACATAAAATAAAAGTAATTCAGAGTATAACAAGATGAAAAATGTAACATATCATTACTAAAAAGGGGGAAATTATGATGATAAGAGAACAATTAAGAAAGATTTTAGGCGACATTAAATGTGTAATGGAAGATTTTAGGGAAAATGAAGTGGTGTTCAGTTAAACATATGTACTTTTAGGTTACAACAATGATACTCTAAAGGGATTGTCGTTAGAATTCGTAATCGATGAAGACTACGAGGAGATTACTGACGAACAATCCTATGATAGTTTAAGAAGATTAATCAAGGGATGTCTTGCGGATGATATTGAAATATCCTACGTAATAACTAATGGAGGTATAGATCAATACGAGCTACAAGGATCTTTTGATGAAGTTAAGGGGATTGATAACAAGGATTACAACATAAAATTCGTTGTATTCATAGAACAAGTGAGAGATCCATTTAGTTTTGATGACAGAAATTACGATTTAAATGTAGATGCATTTTTAAATGGGAAGAAAGTATACCAATTTGCAGAGAGAGAATATCAAGAGATTCTAGAAGATTTAAATAACCTACTACCTGATCAAGATGAGGAGATAAAAATGGAAGTAGGTTCAAAAGAGGAGGTAGCAATTAATGAAGTAGAGAAATTTATTTTAAAGTTTAGAGGTGATACTGAGCCTCAGATCAGTGATGATAAAAGAGATGAAGTAGTTAATCTTACAGTGAATAAATACACAAATGGGTACTGTTACTTCTTTGCTAAAATGCTCCAAGCTGCTTTTCAAAGGGGAGACGTAGTAATTTTAGCTCCATATTCTCATCTAGTTTGGAGAGATGTAGACGGTAAATTGTATGATATCAATGGAGAAGTAAGTGAGAGAGATTATGAAGAGTTTGAATGCCAAATTGAAGAGGAATACTTAGGAGATCATTTAAAGAACTTCCTACATAGAGACGGATACACTTGTAACACTACAAAAGAGGATATCAAGCAGCTTATACAGGAAACTAGAGCAAGAAATAGGGATAAATCAGATCCACATGTAGATATAGAAGCAGTTATAGAGTGGAAATAGGTTAAATAAGGCTAAAATAATGTAATAGATCTATCTCGGCAAATATAGATCTCTACTTTTCTTTGGATTTGAGAACTACCACTAAGGAGGGATGCAGAGATGGAAAGACAGTTAAAAACCAATGGACTTGTAGAGAACAGAGTAGTTGGGTCAATATGGGAAAGATGATTTTGGATACTCAGGCCATCAGTGAAAGATAAAAGTATATTTGTTCCAATAGGAATATTTGCTGAAAGACGAAATGATGCTGAAGAGTTTGAATGTATTATTGCTCCATTGTGGGACAACTATGGTGATAAATATGGATTGAACATAGAAGACCATCCTATATACGGAGTAAACATGGAAAGACATTTAGACGAATACATCTATACTGAAAGATATCCAAGCACACTTCGAAAAAGAACGCCACACCCTAATAACTTAAACCCTCTATCCTTTCAAGGCTTTGAAAGGTTAGAAACTAATTGGTACGACCCAATAGAGATATTAAGGATATCAACAGGAAGTAGTATAGATGACCTGAGGTTTCTATACATGGGGGATAAGAATTATGAGTTATACAGTAGAGAGGACGTACCACCATTAGACATTCCTAATAATGCAGACACCTATACTATAACAGAGGAGAGATTGAATGAAATTAGGGATTTCGGTGAATAAATAGTAATAAATAGAGGAGATAGAATATGAAAGATGATTTAGATATAAATAAAGCGATAGTTTATTTAGGAGCAATAACAATGTTATTTACAATGTTATTCAGAGTGCTGATACGGATTAACTAAAGACATATGTACCTATAAATTTATCAAGATTAATGTATCTAACTGAATAGTTTCTTATTATGCAAACAACATTTATAATCACGGGATATTTTTTAAGAGTCTCTCGTGTTATATTATTTGTATATAGGAATATATACAACAGGAAATATTTATATAAGTTCAGAGGAGGAAAATATGAACAGAAAGAAAACAAAAATACTAAATTCATTATTCGCTTTCGCTTTGGCAATAATGATGATGTTAGCAACATTCAGTGGCTTCGTAGAGATAAAAGCAGAAGACACGTCAGAAGACCCAAGTACAGAGCAAGTATGGAGGGTCATAACAGAAGATAGACCTGAGAAGAAATTCCCTAAAAAGGATGATTCAGTGGAATGGACAACTAGTGACTTTGAAATTACAAATGGTAAAGTCGTAGGTTTTTCTAGTCAAGGTTACGAAAAGTTTAATTCTAATCCAGCCAATGTAGTTGTAAAAATACCAGCTAAAGATAAGGATAATATGCCGGTCACTATGATTGGAAAGAGTGCTTTTAGTTATGAAGGTAAATTCAAACATAAAATGCAGTTTGTAGAATTTCCGGACACTTTAACTAACATAGAGGAGTTCGCTTTTCATCTACAAGATCTTCATTTTGAAGAGTTCATCGTCCCCAGTGCTTGGAAACAAGTTGACATAAATGCTTTTTATGGATCTTACTTTAAGAAGTTGATATTAACAAATATGAATAAAGAGAGTAAAAATATATTCTGGCAAGGTATCACTACTCCATATGTGGAAATGAATGGTATGGGGGAATATGAAATGAATTATAAGCATTACAATAATGATTACCAAGGATTCTTTAGGTGGAGTAATATTAAATATGTAAATTACGGAGATTCAAAGATTATTTTAAATAGCTATTGTTTTTCGGACGTAAACCATGTGTCACGTAACAACAACTCTACATATAGAACATTTAAAATAAATTGGAATGGTCAGAAAACTCAAGCTGATTTTGAATTTCCGCCTTGGGGAACTTCTATCCCTGAATATGCTTTTTATGATTGTGATTCACTCCAGTCATTTTATGTATCTAATCATCAGGGTTTGGAAAAGATTAAAGACGGAGCATTTGGTTCTATTAAAAATTTACAAGAATGTATCATATGCAATGTTCCAAATTTGAGATATATCGGGGAGTACATGGCATATCGAGGAGACATTAAAAGAATAAAGATATCTAATCTTCCAGAGCTAACTTACATAGATTCAGATTTTATACGTGGTTTAGATTTTATAACATCGCAAAACATTGAATTAAGCAACTTACCTAAGCTTAAATGTATTGATAAATATGCGTTTAGAGATAATAGTTCTTTAGATAAAATCATAATAAGAAATTTACCTTCCTTAAGATATATAGGAAGTAATTCTTTTAGTTCTAATGAAAATTTGACAGAAATTGTTTTTGAGAATTTACCAGCTTTTGAAAATATACACTCAGACAAAATATATAAAAGTGGCTCTTTTAATAATAATCTCCAAACTGTAACATTTATTAACCTACCTAACTTTGAGAGTATAGATACATATGGATTTTCAAATAATAAAAATTTAAAAAAAGTAATATTTCAGGACTCCTATATAAAAACTTTCGAAGAAGATGCTTTCTCTGATTCCGATATTGACACACTAATTTTCGATGAATCAGAAGAAAAGCTAGATAGACCACTTGAATTCCAAAGAGGTGCTTTTAGAAATAATAGAATTATTGATTTAAATTTGCCAAAAAGATATGTAAAGGATAGTGGTGCATCCTTCGTTAATCAAAAATTCACAAAGGTTTTGGAGTCTGAAAATTTTGAAGACGACCCCAATTACAAATATGTAGACAATGGCAGCAAAAAATATGTTATAATCACAAATCCAATCAAGTTAACACATGGAACTGACCAAGCATCTTTAGGTACTTTTGACACCAACCCTTATGTTGAACTATTACCTGGTCCAAATGGGGAACCTGGTATGCTGTTAAAGATTAAAGGTAATACCAAATTAGGAGAAACTTTTAATGCCACTTGGTCAAACAACAAAATAACTATCCCTGATGTTGGAGGTAGCGAAGGATTTATTCCATTTACTGGTTCAGTTAACTTCTCCATTGCTTTTGATGACTTAGGTGAAGTTAACCTTATGAAAGATAACTGGAAATATAATCCAATTAAACCAATAGAACATCTAAGAACTACATCTATTACCAACGACACTATAACAAAGGCTGTAGTAACGGCAAGTGATAGTACAATAAAGGATAAGGATATTGATAAGAAAGTCGTCTTCTCGACAATAGATACTTTCAAGCCAGCGGGAACAAAGCAAGATGCTGTTGTAAGAGTTTATTTTAAAGACGGAACTTTCCAAGATGTTAAAGTACCTACAATCCTAACTCAAACAGCTGCAGATAAATTTAGAGAAGATATCGTTAACGGAACTCTAAAACCAGAATTGGAAATAGTAAGACAGTATGGTGCTTATGATTTAACAGACAACTTTGGTGAACTTCCTAAAGGAGTAACTATTGAAGAAACATCTACAAAGATAAATACTGCTATCCTAGGAGATCACGAAGCCAAGGTAACAATCAACATCCCTAATGGCGAACCACTAAAGGATGTAAAAGTAACCGTTCGTGTAATTCCGCTAGATGCCGATGCTAAAGACATAAAAGTAAAAACAATAGTTAAAACCCAAGGTACTGGGAATAAGATAGATTTAACAGAAGGTATTGAAGGGTATGAAAATCTAGGTGTCGAAAAGGCAGAAACTCTAATTACCGTAGATGACAAGGAAATTGGTAATTATAATGGTAAGTTGAAACTAACTTTCAAGGATGGATCAACTCAATTCTTATATATCCCAGTTCAAATTGTTCCAGTACAAGAAGAATTCAATGCAAAAACCCAAAAGATACAAGTATATAAGGACCACGTTGTTACAAATGGGGACTTAAGAGATTGTTTCTTGAATCTTCCTCCAAATGCTGAGGTTATTGACTTAACTGAACCGCCAGTTGACACTTCAAAGATTGGAGAAAAGGCAGCAAAAGTTAAGGTAATCTTAAAGGATGGAAGAGAATATGAACAAGCTTTAATTATTGAGGTAATTGACCCTATCGGAGAATTAGAAAAACAAATTGAATCCGACAATGAAAAGATTAAAACAATTACTGAAAATAATGAAAAGTTAGCTAAAGAAATTGAGAAATTACAGAATCAAATCAATGAATTGGTAATTAAACTCAATCAAGCTGAGGCAGATAAGGTCGAATTGAATAACCAAATCAATACCTTGACTCTAGAAAAAGAGAAGTTGGAAATAATAATCAAGAACAATGAAGAATTGATTAAAGAGTTGAGAAACCATATAGAAACTCTTAAAGCTCAAATTCTAGACTTACAAAATCAAATAAAAGTTAAAGATGAACTAATTAATAAGTTATTGGAAAAGATTGGTGCATTAGAAACTAAGGTTGAAACTGTAACGAAAGAGAATACAGAGCTCAAAGAGAAATTGGCAACAGCAACTGAAAAGATTTCTAACCTTGAAGAAAAGATTAAGGAATTAAAAGACAAGGTAAATGATTTGGAAAAAGAAGTAGAAGACGAAAAAGATAAAAACGACAAATTAAAACAAGAACTAGAAGATACTAAGAAAGCTTTAGAGGAAGAAAAGGATAAATTAGCTGAAAAAACAAAAGAACTCGAAGAGGAAATGGATAAAGCTAAATCTGAAAAAGACAAATTGACCAAAGAAAAAGAAGCTTTAGAAAAGGAAGTCGAAGATCTTAAGAAACAATTAGAAGAGCAAACTGGCGAATCCACTAATACTATTAAAGAATTAAAAGAGAAAATAGTAAAACTTGAAAAACTAATTGAGTCTAAAGATAATGAGATAAATACTCTAGTTAAAGAAATTACGGAGTTAAAAGACAAACTCAAGGAATCTACAAACAATCTAACCAACACAGAAGTTAAGATAATTGAACTCACTACTCGAATTAAAGAGTTAGAAAAACAGTTATCTGATAATGAGGACAAATACAACAGAGAAAGAGAAGAGTGGATTAGGGATAGATATTTCTATAGAGATAGATATATCCAAGAACAACGTCAACTATCCTATGTACATGACAAGGAAAATAGGGAATTAAAAGACAATAACAAAGATCTAAAGAATAGAAATAAAGTATTAGAGGAAAGAATAGCTGAACTAAATAGAAATAGAAATAACTATGGATATTTCAGGGATGATTACGTAACAATATTCAGTCTAGATAGTCAGTTATATAAAACATATTCTTCTAATGAATTCCTAACTCAAGCCGAAATGACAGATTCAAAAGGTTATCTTAAACCATTCATATCTAATAATAGAACAATGTTACCTATTAGATATTTAGCATTATCATTAGGAATGGATGTAGATTGGAACTCAAAGACTAGAACTGCTACATTCTCCAACTATAAAGGAAATAATGCATTAAGTAGGGGTAAAGTCACCATAAATGCAGATACCTTAGAAATGAAAGACCAAACTGGAAAATTAATAAATGTAGATGCTAAACCAGTCCTAATTAATGGAAGATTCTATGTATCTATCACTAATGTAACTAGAGCTTTCGGTGGTTCCAATGGTAATGTCAACGATGGAATCAAAAACACTATTGAATGGAGTCCAATAAATAGACAAGTCTTAGTTTATAAAAATGTAAGATAATACAAAGCCAAAGGAGGAGGTATCACTCCTCCTTTTATTTTCTGCCTAGGATAAAACAAAAAGCAAAGAGTCAGATAAAATAAAAGTCAAAGTAAAAAAATAAATGGGTAGTCAATTCCACCCATTTTGGCTTTTAAGATATAATTAAAATAAGGAGATGGTTGGTGTAACTAAAAATATTAAAGTCAAAAACATAAAAATATTAATAAAGTTAGCTCAAGCTTGAAAAGATGAAATAATCACATAATAAGAGGCAAAAGAAATATTTAAGACTATAGATGTTTTAGAAGTAAAAGATTATAAATCAGAAATGGAGGATGATTGCTCTATATAGCAGGAAACGGTAATTCTTGAACTAAATTAAGAACAGGAATTACTGATCTCACTGGGTAAGAGAGAATAAAAATTAAGAAAGTTATAAGTTATATTAAAATAGAGAATAAAAATGTTCACAATAAATTTCACTCAAAAGTATAAATAAATACGAGTAAAAAATAAAGTGAGCAGTAACTAAAAATATGTGATAATAGATATAAATAAAAATCTATACTAACCTACGAAACAAAGAGTAAAACTCATTAGGGCATATGGACTTCCCTGCATTATTCAAATGCAAATCCCCTTATACTAAAGGGGAGTGTTCAATGTGAGTAGGCAAGACAATTTAATTGTCATAGCAAAGCTAAAAAGCATGTAGATATAATAGGGGTGGACATCTACATTGTGTGTATGTTTGTATAGTTAAAGACACACGTGTCATTTTAAGAGGGGTGGTTAGTTTAAGATTAACCACCTATTCCTCTACTTGGACCTATAACTCAGTGGTTAGAGTAGTCGGCTCATAACCGATTGGTCCTAGGTTCAAGTCCTAGTGGGTCCACCATTTTAATCTACCTAAAAGGCGGTGAGAACAGGTGTGCTAGATATAATGAATAAACTTATGGACTCTATTGAGAAAAATGGTCTATATATCGGATTACTAGCTTTTATAGCTATACTTTTCGCATCTAATGCAGTAATAGATGCACATTTTAACAAGAAATAAAGTTTTGAATTTGAAAATACTGAAATTTGGAGGGAAACTGAATGGATAAGACGACTAAAGGAATAATAACTTTTGTATTTGCATTAATGATTGCATCAGTAGGTTATGTAACATTTATGGCTACCGGATCCGTGAAAAAGGATATGGAAAGAGGAAAACAGTATACAGCTTCACAAACAGAATTAGATGGAATATTCGGACAATACAACTATAACTATACCGATAAGGTTGGGGATGGAAAAGATGCTCGAGTATTGATGTTAGAAGCTAATAACAGTCACACTAAAAAAGCTAATGAAGCTATAGTCAATTACTTAACAAATGTAGGTGGCAAGTTAGTTTCGATAAATGAGAAAAAGTTTACAGAAAAAGAAAGTTCCACAAGAGCAATACCAGTAATTATAGGTAATGTAACTGTTCCTATTCTCAATAGGAACACCGAAGAGGTAGACAAAAGTAAGAACACATATGTAATAATGATCCCAAAAGATGCACAATTCGCAGATGAGTTGCAAGAAAAACTTGATCTATATGTTGAATTTTCAAAGTAGGTGTCAGGAGGTCCAATATGAAGGACATAATTACAATTTATAGAAGAACATTGACAGATTTAACGCATAAGAAAACTCATAAGAGTAAGATTAAAATAGCATTGGTAATGGCTACATTGGATATAGTAACTATCCTTGCATTCAATCTAATGGACCAACCATTAGAAGCTTGTGCAATTTCAATGGCATTTGGATTCTTGGGATGTTTACTTACAATCTACCATAATCTTAGATTTTAGAAAGCAGGCAGGAGGTAATTACAGATTTGAATAAAAAATTATTTTGGAAGCGTTTACGTAGAGCAGCTATAATATCAATAATCACAGGCGTGGTGGGAGTTACTATTATTTACGCACGTGGCATAGAAGACAATGCAGAAGCTGTAGCTTGGGCTAATCTCTTTTTTGCGATGGTATCCATACACCTAATTGACAATAGAAATAAATAGGTGCCTATCACAGGTATCTCCATGTCAGAATGGTGGAATAAATATATAAAATAAAGTAAATCTTAATAGGTAATACAGGAGGTATCTATGGATTACAGGAGAGTAAAATTTTATAGGGGACTGTTAAGGGCGATTTTAGTGTCCATAATAACATGGTTAATAGCATTAATAGTCATCCATATTTTTGGTCTAGAGGATAATCCAGATGTTGCACTCAAGATAATAATACTTTTTGCTGTTATAGCTGCAATTTGGGAGTATGATAGACCTGAAAAAGACTAGAGCCTAGACATTAGTATATAAATAGATTCCTATCACAGGTATCTCTATGCTAGGGTGGCGGAATAGGCAGACGCACAGGACTTAAAATCCTGCGGTATTTAATACCATGAGGGTTCGATCCCCACTCCTAGCACCAACAAATAAATATTATTATATTATTATATTATTAACAATCCATTCTAACCTAGCGTAATATAAACGCGATGGGAAAGTTTAAAGGTGTCTGAACCTTTGCTACACTAAAGTAGCTCCACTAAGCTATGTAGGTGAAAAAATAAATTCATGTGGTGGCGTGAATTTCAGAAGAATTTTGAATGGTTTTGTCTTCTATATTTTTAAAATTAAGTTTAATAAGTTATTTGGATATTTTAAGTAACACTTGAGGAGTACAATAAAAATACAGGCAAAATAATAGTAAAAATAATACAAAATAAAACATATATTTATATAATAGTTAATAGAGTAATAAGGGTTTAGGCACGTACAGCAAAGAATTGGATCACATTCTACAAGTTCCGGTAAATAAGTGTCTAGTTTATAATGGTTGCCCATATATGAAAACAATACAGCCACCGGAAGCTGTTAACAAAAATGAGCAACCATTCTTATGGGAATG
>ERZ1673752.2412-NODE-2412-length-20940-cov-6.727412_pt1 | contig 20940 bp, 21 predicted proteins | sample MGYA00580195_ERZ1673752 | MGnify/ENA primary metagenome ERZ1673752 (study PRJEB41218, sample SAMN15661744) | gut metagenome | host: Homo sapiens | place: Canada: London | collected 2015-08-20/2019-03-30 | study: EMG produced TPA metagenomics assembly of...
CGGAGAGGGAAAACACTGCACACCCTCTCCGTCACCTGCGGTGACAGCTCTCCCAAAGGGAGATCCAAACTCCCTTTGGACAAATCAAAACCTCCGGCCAAGCCGGAGGTTTTGATTTTATGTTCGATTGAGAATCAACTCTTATACTTGAGCGCGCGGATCGCGTTCAGAACCGCGATAATCATCACGCCGACATCCGCGAAGATCGCCGCCCACATATTGGCATAGCCGAGAGCGGTCAGCGCAAGGCACGCAAACTTCACCACCAGAGAGAAGACGATGTTCTGCCGGACGATGCCGATGCACTTGCGGGAGATCCCGATCGCCTTGGCAATCTGCAGAGGGTCGTCGTCCATCAGGACCACGTCGGCCGCTTCAATGGCTGCGTCCGAGCCCATCGCGCCCATGGCGATGCCGATGTCGGCGCGGCTGAGCACCGGAGCGTCGTTGATGCCGTCGCCGACGAACGCCAGCTTTTCGCGCGAGCCCTTCTGCGCCAGCAGCTTCTCGACCTCATCCACCTTGTCGCCGGGCAGCAGCTCGCTGTGCACCTCGTCGATGCCAAGCTCCGCGGCGACCTGATCCGCCACGCGCTTGCTGTCGCCCGTCAGCATAACGGTCTTGGCAACGCCGGACTTTTTCAGCGCAGCGATGGCCTCCCCGGAGTGCGGCTTGACCACGTCCGAGATCACGATATGGCCGTCATATTTGCCGTCAATCGCCATGTGGATGATCGTGCCGACGCTGTGGCAGTCCTGATAGCTGATCCCGAGCTTCCTCATCAGCTTACTGTTGCCCGCCGCCACGGCGTGTCCGTCGACCTTTGCCACGATCCCGTGGCCGCTGATCTCCTCGATATCGCTCACGCGGCTGCGGTCGATTTCCCTGCCGTAGGCCTTCTGCAGGCTCTTGCTGATGGGGTGGGAGGACGCGCACTCGGCCAGCGCCGCGTATTCCAGAAGCTTCACCTCTTCCATCTCGCTGTGGTGTACGCCGGTCACCTCGAACACACCCTGCGTCAGGGTGCCCGTCTTGTCAAAGACAACGTACTTGGATTCCGAGAGGGCCTCCAGATAGTTCGAGCCCTTGATGAGGATGCCCTCCTTGCTCGCGCCGCCGATGCCGGCGAAGAAGCTCAGCGGAATGCTGATGACGAGCGCGCAGGGGCAGCTGACCACGAGGAAGGTCAGGGCGCGGTAGATCCAGCTGGTCCAGTCCGGGGCCAGGCCCAGCGCGAGCCGCACGACGGGCAGCGCGATGGCGAGCACCACCGCGGCGATGCACACGGCGGGCGTGTAGATTCTGGCAAAGCGGGAGATGAACGCCTCAGACCGGGACTTGCGGGAGCTGGCGTTTTCCACGAGGTCGAAGATCTTGGAGACCGTCGACTCCCCGAACTCCTTCGTCGTCCGCACCTTCAGCACGCCGTTCATGTCGATGCAGCCGCTGATGATCTCGTCGCCCTCCTTCACGTCGCGCGGAAGGCTCTCGCCGGTCAGCGCGCTGGTGTTCAGGCTGGCGCTGCCGCCGACGACGACGCCGTCCAGCGGAACCTTTTCGCCCGGCTGCACAACAATGACGCTGCCGACGGCGACCTCATCCGGGTCGACCTGCTCCAGCTTTCCGTCCTGCTCGATATTGGCGTAATCGGGCCGGATATCCATCAGCGCGCTGATGTTCCTGCGGCTCTTGCCGACGGCGTAGCTCTGGAACAGCTCGCCGATCTGATAGAACAGCATCACGGCGATGCCCTCCACATAATCGCCGCTCTTCGTCCAGACCGCGAGGAAAAACGCGCCCAGCGTCGCGATGGCCATCAGGAAGTTTTCGTCAAAGGCCCGGCCGTTGAGGATGCCCTTTCCGGCTTTCTTCAAAATGTCGTACCCGATCACCAGATAGGCAATCAGATAGGCCGCCAGCTGCGGGATGCCGGTAAGCGGGATGAACTTCAATCCGACCAGCATGACCGCAGTAATGATGATGCGCACGAGCATCTTCTTTTGCTTTTTCGTCATGTCACATGCTCCTCTTCATTTTCATTCAACCCGCTTGTGCAGAGAACTTCTCCGTGGGCAGCTCGCGGTGTTACAGCTCGATCGCACAGTCGGGCTCGACCTTCTTGCAGGCCTTCAGCACGTCCTTCATGACGATCTTGGCGTCCTGACCGTCCTCAAACTCGACGATCATCTTCTGCGTCATGAAGTTGACGGTGGCCGCAGCGACGCCGCTGGTCTTGCGGGCAGCCTCCTCCATGAGGTTCGCGCAGTTGGCGCAGTCGACTTCAATCTTGTAGGTTTTTTTCATAATGGATGGCCTCCCTGAATTTTTACAATTAAATCCTTGTTTAACTGTTGTGCTTGCAGTATACTGTCTTCAGCAGCGAAAAACAAGTGGTTTTACGGCTGTCTGCCTAAAACAGCAAGTGAAATTTCCAAAACAGAAAGGGTGAGCGCAGCAATGGGTTCTTTTCATCTGCCGCATCAGCACGGAGAGCGGACGCACACGGAGGATCTGCACCGGGAGCTGACCAATATTGAGCATTTCACCGCGGTTTCGGACGTCTTCAAGCAGCTCAGCGACCCCACTCGCGTGCGGATTTTCTGGCTTCTCAGCCATCGGGAGGAGTGCGTCGTCAACATCGCCGCCATGCTGGATATGTCCAGCCCCGCCATCTCCCACCATCTCCGCTCGCTGACAGAGGGCGGCATTCTGGAGAGCCGGCGCGACGGGAAGGAGGTCTACTACCGCGCGGCGGATACGGAGCAGATCCGGCTGCTGCACGAAATGATCGAGCAGGTGATGAAAATTACCTGCCCGGACAAGGCCGTGGATTACAGCGCGTCGCAGGAGGAAATTGTCCGGAACGTACACCGCTATCTGACGGAGCACCTCTCCGAGCGGATCACAATTGAGGAGCTCTCCCGTAAATTCCTGATGAACGCAACGACGCTCAAAAACGTATTCAAGCAGGTATACGGCACGACGATCGCCGCGCATATGCGGATGCACCGGCTGGAGCAGGCCGCCCTGCTGCTGCAGACCACAAAGGACGATATCGCCTCGATCGCCCAGGCCGTCGGCTATGACAGCGCCAGCCGCTTCACGACCGCCTTCCGGGAGATGTACGGCGAAACGCCCACCGGGTTCCGAAGGAGCCGTCAAAAGTAGATGTGTGGTGATCCAGCATATATAACCGCGCGCAGCACGTCCGTGACCTTCTCCAGGCCGATGCCGGCGATCATGATGATGCTGAAGATATCCATGAACTTGGAAACCCACTTGCCGCAGTACCAGGCGTATGCGTCGCTTGGGTTTTCAAACGACTGCAGCATGCCGCTGCGGAACATGCCCACCGCGTAGATGAAGATGAACACCATCGGGATCAGCGGCGTGATAAACGCCGATCGCGCCGCCCGCCACCACCTGGCCGCTTTTCTGGCGGATGACTGTGTCATCCGTGCAGGGATTCAGGTATCCAAACTGTCTGTTCTCTTCCATAACCATAGTTTACGCCCTTTCCGTATCCTAAGTTGTGTTTTGTTTAATTTCTTTAAATTGGGATCCCAATTTATAAAGCAGAACACTTTTCAGCATCTGTCAAGCACTAACAGAGACGTATCCCAATCTCTGTTGCTTTTTCCAAGATTTCTGCTAGACTGTTTGTGCAGAATCAACGAATTTTTTCAGGAGGAACCGCCTATGTACCGTCCCCTGCCCCCCCAATTATGACGAACAGAACCGCGAGCAGTCCGTCTCCGTCCGCATCTATCTGGAGCTGAAGCGCAAGATTCTCGACGCTAAATACACGCCCGGCGCCCTGCTCACCGGGGGGCAAGCTCGCCGTGGAATATGGCGTGAGCCGTATTCCCTTCCGCTTCGCCGTCCAGAAGCTCAGCGGCGAGGACTGGCTGGTGCCGGACGACCGCCGCCGTCTGCGCGTCAAGGACATCACGCGCAAGAGCATCGAGGACATCTACTCCTTCCGCGAAATCATGGAGACGCGCTCCCTCCAGAAAATCGTCGAGGCCATCCGCAATAAGGACTACGACACCGCGTATTTCTACCTCAAGCGCGACCACTTCGACCACAGCATCGGCGGCCGCTCCGTCGCCGACCTCGTCGAGCAGCGCCTGCAGACCCTCCGCGCCGCCGAAAAATCCAAGAAAAAGTAAAAAAACAGTGCCGAACCGCTGGTTCGGCACTGTTTTTTTCAGTCTCACAGAGTTCGCGGTTCGGAAGCCGCAAAAAACTCTTTGCGCGGAGCCGGAGTGTCGCAACCCTGCCGCAAGCGGCAGGGCAAGGTGCGGATGCTTCAAAAAGGCAGCGCCTTTTTGAAGCATAAACGCGAAGATGGGGCAGACGCGCGGAGTACAACATGCGTCTGCCCCATTCGTCTGCCCCCGGCAGAAGAGTAAAGGAGTTTAAGGAGTTATAGAGAGTTGATTGAGAGTTTTGGATCCCGCCAGATCTTGTGCATTTCCCTTTTGGGATCCTAAACGTAATATAACACTTTTTTCAAAAATGTCAACGCTTATTTTTAAAAAATGTGTAAAAAATTTTTCCCCATTTTAATGAGAATTTATTTGCTTTTTTTCAAAAATCGGTGTATACTATTAAATATAAGGTACTATCAAAAAATCACACCACTGGGAGGGTCACACCATGAGCCAGTCTATGCCCCCGAATTACGATGAACGCAACCGCGAAGAGTCGATTTCTGCCCGCGTTTACCGCGAAATCAAGAACAAAATTCTCCAGTTGGATTATCTCCCCGGCTCCTATCTGACCGAGGCGCGTCTCGCGGAGGAATACGGCGTGAGCCGCATGCCCGTGCGCATCGCCATCCAGAAGCTCAGCAGCGAGGGCTGGCTCCTGTCCGACTTCCGCCGCAAGCTCCGCGTCAAGGATGTCACACAGAAGAGCGTGCAGGACCTCTTCTCCTTCCGCGAGATCATCGAGACGCGCGCCCTCCAGAAGATCTTCGAGGACGACCGCACGTGGGAATACTCCTTCCTCATCGAGCAGAAGCTCCTGCGCATGCGCGCCGCGCGCGACAACTACTATGAATACATGGTCGCCGACGCCGAGATGCACTTTGAGCTCATCACCGTCTTTGACAACGACCGCATCAAGGACATCTACTACCCCATCTGCGACGAGCTCGTGCGCATCGATCTCCTGCTCAGCGAGGTTGTCACGCGCGACATCCATATCGGCATCGAAAAGCTCGTCGCCGCCATCCGCGACAAGGACTACGACACCGCGTATTACTACCTCAAGCGCGACCACTTCGGCACCACCATCGGCGGCTATTCCGTTGCCCAGCAGGTGGAAAAGCACCTCGCCGAGCTGCGCGCCGCGCAGAACTGAAACCCGTTTACAATCGCACCGCCCCACGGGGATCCCTCTCCCCCGCCCGGCGGTGCGTTTTTATGCCGCGCGTCACGTTTTCCTCCGCCGCGGCATATACTGTCCCATGGAAAGAAAGGCAGGTGGCGCTCCATGAACCAAAAGGAACTGGCCAACCGGCTGCGGCAGAACCCCGACGCGCTGCAGTCCGTGCTGCGCTCGCCCGACGGGCAGCGTCTGCTGCAGCTGCTCTCCGGCAGCGACGGCGGCCAGACGCTCCAGCAGGCCGCGCAGCAGGCCGAATCCGGCAGCACGGCGCAGCTCGTGCAGCTTCTGCGCCGCGTCATGTCCACGCCCGACGGCGCGGCGCTCGCCGGGCGCATCATGCAGCAGCTGCAGCAGTAACCGGAGCGGGAGGGCGCAGGCATGTCGCAACTGGACGAAAAACTCAATCAGCTGCTCGGCGATCCCGCCGCCATGGCGCAGGTCATGCAGCTGGCCCAACAGCTCTCCGGCACGCTCGGTGAGGGCGGCGGGGGCGGCTCTCCGCCGCCCTCACCGCCGCCCGCTCCCGCACCGCCTCCGGAGCCCGCCGCACCGCCACCGGGGACGAACCCCCTCGGCGCGCTCGACCCGCAGCTGCTCACGCGCATGCTGCCGCTGATGCAGTCGCTCACCCAGACAAGCGGCCCCACGCAGCAGCTGCTCACCGCGCTGCGGCCGTTTCTGCGCGAGGAAAAGCAGGAAAAGCTCCAGCGCGCCGCTCAGCTTGCGAAGCTTATCCATCTGGGAAAGCAATTTCTGACGGAATGGGGTGGCGGCCTTGTATAACCGGTACATCCGCGGCAGCGACGGCGGCTATACCCGCGTCGCCCAGCCCGATCCGTCCCCGCACAGCGCACCTCCGCCCCCGCCGGGGCCGGATATGCCGCCTCCGCCGCCTCCACCGCCGCGGGATCCACCGCCGCCGGGGCGCGCACCGGAGATGGATCTGCTCAACCGCCTGCTCGCGCGGCTGCACCTCGGCGATCTCGACAGCGGCGATTTGCTGACGCTTCTGCTGCTGTTTCTCCTCTTCCGCGAGGGCGCGGACGAGGAACTCCTCATCGCCCTCGGCCTGCTGCTGATTCTGTAAAAGTCGGCAAAGCCCTTTTGCTACGAAAAAAGATGGCCCGTGTGGTGCGTTTGCACCACACGGCCCTTCTTTTTTCGTAGTTATTTTGCTTCCCGCTTGCCGTGTCTGCGGTTCGGCAGGATCACAAGCGCCGCCGCACCGGCCAGCGCCAGCACACCCGCCGCCGCATACAGCCACAGCTGGAACCCGTCGCCGGACTTCGCGCCGGTCTGCGCGGGTGTCTCAGGCGTCGTCGGCGTCTCGGGATCCGTCGGGGTCACAGGCTCCGCCTTCTTGAGCGTGTTCGTAATGACGAGCGTCCCGTCCTCCGCGACAGAGTAGCTCACCTCGTACCCATCAGGCACACTGACCTCGCGCACGGTGTAGACGATGGCCGCGCCGCTCTCGTCCGTCTCCGGAACCTCCCATGCGCACGTCCAGCCGCTCTCCGCGCTCAGCGTAGCCGGTTCACCATAGGGCTCGCCGTTTGCCAGCAACTGCACCGCGGCGGACGCAGGGCGCTCCGCGCTGTCACCGTCGTCCCAGACCTTCGCCGCCGTAACGGTCACCGTCTCCGGCTCGGGCAGAACCTTCTCGTTGAAGACCAGCACCACGGCGTCCCTGCCGTTCTCGAGGATGAATGTATCGCTCTGCGCAAGCTCGAAGTTCTCCTGCATCAGGTTCTTCAGCGCCGCCGCGTAATAATAGACGTTGTAGTCCGCGCCGTTCTCGAGCTCCTGCACGGTATATTCACCCGCCGGGACCGTCTCCGCAATGTAGAGACCCTTCTCCATCAGGCCGTTTACGATCTGCTCCTCGGTCACGTCCTCGCTCACCGGGATGGCATCGAGCTCCGCTCTCTCCCACAGCTCACCGCTGGCCTTGTTCGTCAGAGAGACGCTGAACGTACCGCTCTGCTCACCGACGAGGAACTTCGCCAGATACACGCCCGTCACGGGGACGGCGGGCACCTCAAAGTTGAGCGTCTGTCCCTCGCCGTACGTCAGCACAGCGCTCGCGTTCGTCGCGAACAGCCCCTCCTCGTTCGGTTCGGCGTCGTAAATCTCATCGTCGAGATAGACCGTGTAGCGCAGCTTCGCGGTGTAGCCGCTCAGGCTGCCGTCCCCGGCATAGACCGGCTCCGCCACATCACCGATGCTCCAGCGGATGGTCTTGCCGTCCTCGGAGACGCTCGCCGCGCCGCTTTCGGTCGTGGGCGTGCCGTTTACGACGAAGCCCCTGCCCATCTCGTCGACGACGTTCGCGTTCTTGCAGGCGGTCGTCATTGTGCCCGCGATGGTCACGAACACATCCTTCAGACCCGCCACGTCGTTTTCATTGCGCACGGCAAAGAACTTGCCCGTATCGCTCGCGCAGCCGCGCAGCACATGCTCGCCGTCCTCCCCCGCGCTCAGCGCCACGGAGTAGACCACCGCGCCGGACTTCTTCGCCGCGTTCACCGTCGGCTGATACATCGTCTCGTCGTAGTTCGTCCCGTCGCCGACCACCTTGTCGTTGACGCGCACATACGTCGGCGCGCCGTCGGAGAGAAGCACCATGCTCTTGATGTTCGCCCCGCTGCCGCGCAGCAGCTCGGCCGCCTGCTCAATGCCGGCCTCCAGGAACGTGCCGCCCTTGTCATAGCTCGGTCTGGTGTAGGGCGAACCGTTCAGACTCTGATCCACGCCACCGATGAACTTCTCGAGCGCCGCCCTGTCCGCCGTCAGCGGCTGATAGCTCGGCACCTCGCTGTTGAACACGACCACGCCGACGCGGTTGGCCGTGTTCCCCGCAGGCAGCAGCTGGTCGAGGAAGGCCTTGGCCGCGCGCTTGGCGTTCGCCATACGGCTCCCCTCATACATGGAGTTGGAGTTGTCCAGCACGAGAATGACGTCGTTGCCGGGCGCGGGGTTGACCTTGGCGGCGGCGTTCACCGTCAGCTCAATGTCCCATGCGTTCACCATGCCCTCCACCGCCGTTGCGGTCTTGGAGATGGTCACGTCCTCCTGCTCGCTGTCCGCCTGCGCCATCGCCGGCACAAGTGCCAGCACCATGACCAGCGCCAGCACGAGCGCAAAAATCTTCTTTTTCATCATACCTGTTCCTTCCGTTCGTTTGAATTTTCGCGGGGCATTCCCACCGCCCCGCACAGGTTATGTCTATTATTATACCGCCCCCGCCGCCGCTTGTCACCTGATCTTTTCCGATTTTTCAGCAAATTTCCACACATTGTACAAATTTCTTCCGTCTTTCTCCGCCGCAGTCTCACTGATCGCTGCGCACCAGACCCTGCCAGCTGCCGCAGCGCCCCGCGCGCTGGTTCAGCGGATCGTCGGCGGGCTTCTCCCCGCCGCCCCGGCGCGGCGGGGAGATGGGGCGGGACATGCAGAAATACCGGCTCTCGTCGGCGACGTGATCCTCCTGCCGCGTGTCGAGATCCTCCGGCTCCGTCTCGGAGAACAGCAGCCCTGGGATCGTCCGAATGAATGCCCGACAGTTCGAGAACACATACAGCTGCGGGTACCCCTCCGCGTCAAAGGCCATCCGGTAGTGCATCTGCATCCAGCCCGGAATCCGGCGGTTGTCCCCCTTCGTGAAGTAAACCCGCCGCCGAAGCGCCGTCTCGTAGATGCTCTCCCCGCGCGAGCTGTCCCAGATGGCCGGGTCGGCCACACCCTGAATGCTGCGTCCCTTGAGCCACGGGTGCGTCCGCTCGATTTTCCGGATCTCCTCAAACTGCCTGTCCGGCGTCCAGCGCACGCCCTCGTTCGGTGTCGCTGTGCACCCGTAGAGCTCCAGAATCCGGTAGATACACCCGTCGAAGTCCACCGCCCACCACGCGCACGAGAAGGGCTTGGCATAGCCGAAGTCATAGCTGCGGCAGACCGTCCACTCCCGCGGGATGTCAAACGGTGCGATGACATGCGTGAAGCGCCGGTCGCCGTAGTGCGCCGGGTCGTTCACGAACTCCTGAAAAAACTGTCCCTCGAAGAGATCCCACTTTCCCTCGAGCCACGCCGCGCGCAGCCGCGGCGGCAGCGCCTCGAGCTGGCGCAGATAGTCCGGCTGGCTGCGCAGCAGCGCCTTGTTGTCCGTCACCTTCGCGGGGATGAACGCATAGTCCTCCGCCCGCTCGCCGTCCTCATAGCACCGGTCGAGAAACAGCCGCTTGATGTACCCGTGTCCCGGCCCGCCGGGGTTGCAGGTGTAGTAGATCCGCTTCGGAAAGCCGTTCACCCCGCGCAGGCACGCCGCGAACTGCCGCATCCACTCCTCGCGAAGCTGCGTCGCCTCGTCGATGAAAATCACATCGTATTCCGCACCCTGATACCGGTCGAGGTCGCCGTCACAGGCGCAGTAGCCGAACTCCAGCGTGCTCCCGCCCGGAAACACAAACCGCCGCTCCGCCGCGCGGTAGGCCGCGATTCCCGTGAGCTGCGCGCGCAGAAAGCGGATGTGGTTATTTTCCAGCTCCTGATACGTCCGCCGCACCAGCAGCAGCCGGATCCCCGGATAGCGCAGCGCCAGCAGCACCGCCTTTGTGCGCACGGCCCAGCTCTTTCCGCCGCCGCGCGCACCGCCGAAGGCGACATACTTGTGCCGGTCGCGCAGAAAGACCTCCTGCCGCTCGTTCGGCCGCTCCAGCCGCAGCTCCCTCACTCGCTCCACGGCTCCACCTCCTCCGTGAGGACGACGCGCACCGTCTCGTCCTTCTCTTCCTCCTGTTCAAGCGCGCGCCCGAGCGCCGTCAGCTCCCGCAGCACCGCCGCGAGCTCCTTCACCGAGCGCACGTCCGCGGCGCCGCTCTCGGCCTCCTCCGCCAGCCGCGCCGCGCACACCGACAGCCGCCGCACCGCCTGACGCAGCTTTGTTTTCTCCCGCTTCATTCTGTCTCCTCCCCCATCGTGATCTCATAGCCCGCCAGCCACATCCGCGCAAACGCCGGGAAGCACCCCGGACAGACCGTCTCGCCACCGATGCGCCACACCGTCTGCCCCGCGTAAATCTCCTCGCCGCAGAGGGTACACCGCCCGGCGGCGCGGCTGCCGTCCTCCTCGCACAATCTGGGTATCCGCATATTGCTCACGCTCCTTTCCGCATGGATTCCCCATATCCGCGTCGAAGCAAAAAGAAAGTTTCCCGCCGCGATGCACGAACCCGTACAACGCGGCGGTGTTCCGCGCTCCTTCGACGCCTTTCGCGCGGGAGAGCAGATAATATATGTGGGCTTGTCCTGCCTCCGGCGGGGTACTTTTCCCACGCCAATCTCCCCCTCGCAAAAACCTCCCATCCTCCCAGCTAATGCCTGCAATCAGAACAAATGAACGGTCAAGAGGGGAAAAGGGAGAAATTGCATCGGCGCCAAACAATCGGGCATTTTGTCGTTATGTAAATTAAATTTGTGGTGATAGTACAGGTGTAAATCCGCGTTTGCGGGTGTGCCAAATTTTGTCATTCTCGCAGCAAGTCTTTGTCCACCAGTGTGTAAACCGGTGTGGAAAACTCTGTGGATAATGTGCATAACTCTTTGTAAAGTCTTATTGACGTAAAAATTATGTAAAACAGTCGCCCGCTACGGGACGCTGTCGCTCCTCCCCGAAATGTGCCGGACATGCAGGAAAAGGCGGGCAAGCCGTCATTTTTCCGCATGTGTCAATTTGACGAAACCCGTCGCAGAAACCGGAGAAGACCGGAAGCCGGGCGATGGTGAATACAAGCCGTATTGCCCGGCGGCGGGAAAAGCGGAAATTTTCCTTGACAGGCGCGGAAGGCGTGTTAAAATTAATCGGGATTTTAATCGTTTTGCGCCGCAGGTGCGGCAGGAAGGGAGAGATAAACGGTGGCAGAGTCGTTTCTGCTGGTGGCCCAGCAGGTACTCATGCTCTATTTGATTATGGCGGCGGGCTTTGTGCTGGGCAAAGCCAGACTCATCGACGACCGCGGTTCGGTCGCGATGAGCAATCTCGTGATGTACGCGGTTTCGCCGAGCATTCTGGTCGTCGCGTTCCAGCGTGAGCTGGATATGGCGTCTCTGCGGAATTTCGGGCTGGTGCTGCTCGTGGCGCTGGCGGTGCACATTCTCGCGGCGGTGTCGGTTCTGCTCGTGCGCGACAAGGACCCGCAGCGGCAGAGCTGTCTGCGCTTTGCGGTGGTGTTCGCCAACTGCGGCTTCATGGGCTATCCGCTCATGAGCGCCATGCTCGGCAGCGAGGGCGTGTTCTACGGCTCGGCCTATATCGTCGTGTTCACGGTGCTGAGCTGGACGCTCGGCGTCTATATCATGACGCGCGACCGGCACTGCCTCGCCATCAAGCCGATTTTCTGCAACCCCGGCACGATCAGCGTGATCGTCGCGATGGCGCTGTATCTGCTGCAGATCCAGCTGCCGGAGATCCTGCTTGTACCGATCACGCACCTTTCCAACCTCAACACGCCGCTGCCGATGGTCGTGCTGGGCTATCAGCTCTCACACGCGAACTTCCGCGTGGCGCTGCAGGGGCGCGGCGCGTGGGTCAGTATGATTCTGCGGCTCGTCGTGCTGCCGCTGGCGGCGCTGGGGCTCTGCCTGCTGCTGAACCTGCCGTCCGGGCTGACGGTGGTGCTCGTCATCGCCGCAAGCACGCCCCCGGCGGCGCTGCTCGGCATGTTCGCCGCCCGGTTCGGAAACGACACGGCGCTCGCCTCGTCCCTCGTCTCCGTGCAGACGGCCTTCTCGGCCGTCACAATGCCGCTGATCGTGGGGCTGGCGGCGGCGCTTGATTAATCACTTGAGGGGGTAGGGTAAAACCTGCCCCCTTAAGTGAATTTTCGCTGCGCGACGCGCCTTGGCCAGCTGTGCCGGCCTGCGCCGCGCCGCCTCAAAAAACGGATTGCACCTTATTCGCGGCCTGCGGGCCGCGAATAAGGTGAGATTTTTGCCGGGAGGAACTTTGTCCCTCCCGGCTTTTTTGTTGATTTCTTCATCCGTTTTGTCTAAAAAGGGGTTTTATTTTTTTGCGCGCTATTATATAATAAATTGATTTGCATAAGAATCGCAGGAGGTACCTCTGTATGAACGAAAACCGCAGAGAGATCATGGAAAATGTTTATCTGACCTATCTGCCCGCCACAAAATTCAAGACAGGCTGCCTCAGCGCGCAGCTGGTGACGCCGCTGCGGCGCGAGACGTCCGCGTGGAACGCGCTGCTGCCGCCGGTGCTCAGCCGCGGCACGGTGCGCTATCCCGACATGGAGAGTCTGTCCGCCGCCATGGACCGGCTCTACGGCATGAACCTCAGCACGACGATCCGCAAGCGCGGCGAGCGCCAGTGCGTCGGCTTCGTCACGACGGTCATCGACGACCGCTACGCCCCCGGCGGCGAGCCGTTGCTTGAACCCGCGGCGCAGCTGCTCGGCGAGCTGTTTCTCGATCCCGTGACGCGCGGCGGGCGGTTCCTGCCGGAGTATGTGGAGAGCGAAAAGACGAACCTGATCGACTCCATCCGCTCCATCCGCAACGACAAGCGCGACTGGGCCGACCGCCGTCTGCTCGAGGAGATGTGCGCGGCGGAGCCCTACGGCGTGAGCCGCTGGGGCGACGAACAGAGCGCCGCGAAGATCAACAACCAGAAGCTCTATCAGTACAGCCAGCGCCTGCTCGCTGAGAGCCGTCTGGAGCTGTTCTACTGCGGCAGCGCCGAGCGCCGCCGCGTGGAGGATGCACTGCTCGAGGCGTTCGCGGCCCTGCCGCGCGGCGTCCCGGCGGAGCTGAGCGCACCGGAGCGCCCGGCGGCCCTGTCCGAGCCGCGCTTCGTGACCGAGACGATGGACGTGACGCAGGGCAAGCTCGCCATGGGCTTTCGCTGCGCGACGGATGACATCCCGGCGATGATCCTCGCAAACCTCCTCTTCGGCGGGACCAGCAACTCGAAGCTCTTCATGAACGTGCGCGAAAAGCTCTCGCTTTGCTACTACGCATCGAGCCTGTACGCCCGCTCGAAGGGGATCCTGACCGTCTCGAGCGGCATCGAGACGAAGGACTATGACCGCGCGCTCGCCGAGATCCTGCACCAGCTCGAGGCCGTGCAGCGCGGCGAGTGGGAGGACTGGGAGCTGGCCGCGGCACGCAGCGCCATGCGCGCGTCGCTGCAGTCGCTCGGCGACTCGCAGGGCGCGATGGAGAACTATTACCTCGGTCAGGCCGCGACGGGACAGGACGAGTCGCCCGAGGAGCTGCTCGTGCTTTTGAGCGAGGTGACGCCCGAGCGCATCCGCGCCGCGGCGCAGAGCGTCAAGCTCGACACCGTCTACTTCCTGAAGGGGAGGGAGAACTGACATGAAACAGATAATTTACCCCCGCATCGGTGAGACGGTCTACCGTGAAACGCTGCCGAACGGCCTGCCCGTGTGCGTGGTGACCAAGCCCGGCTACCGCCGCGCCTACGCGCTCTTTGCCACACGCTACGGCGGCATGGACATGCGCTTTGCGCTCAATGGCGAGTGGCTCGATACCCCCGCCGGGATCGCGCACTATCTCGAGCACAAGATGTTCGACACCGAGGAGGGAAACGCCCTTCAGATCCTCGCCCAGAACGGGGCCGAACCGAACGCCTTCACCTCGAACGCCGTCACGGCGTACTATTTCGACTCGACCGAGCACTTCTTCGAGAACCTGCGCGTGCTTCTCTCGTTCGTCTCCGTGCCGTATTTCACGGACGAGAGCGTCCAGAAGGAGCGCGGCATCATCTCACAGGAGATCGGCATGATCGAGGACAACCCCGAGTGGCAGGTCTATAAGAACCTCATCGGCCTGCTCTACCGCAGCAGCCCCGCACGCGTGCCGGTCGCGGGGTCGGTGGAGTCGATCGCCGGCATCACCGCCCAGACGCTCTACGACTGCCACAAGGCGTTCTACACGCCGGGCAACATGTGCCTGACCGTCGTGGGCGACGTCGACCCGCAGGAGGTGCTGTGCCTTGCGCGCGAGGTGCTCCCCGCCGGGAGCGGCCCCGCCATCCCGCGCGATTACGGCGAGGAGGAGGATCTCACCCCGCACGAGAAGGAGAAAACCGTGCGCATGGAGGTCTCCATGCCGACGTTCCTGCTTGGCTTCAAGTGCGCGCCGGTCGGCGACGGGCCGGAACAGATGCGGCAAAACCTCATCGGTGAGCTGGCCTGCGACGTGCTGATGGGCGAGTCGAGCCCGCTCTATGCCCGGCTCTACAGCGAAGGACTCATCAACGGCAGCTTCGGCTACAGCTTCGATATTCTGCCCGGCGCGGCCTATGTTTACGCCGGGGGCGACAGCAACGACCCCCGTGCCGTGAAAGCGGCGATTCTCGCCGAGACGGAGCGCCTGCTCAAGGATGGGATCGATACGGACTACTGGATGCAGCTGCAGCGCGCGAACTTCGGCAGCACGCTCAAGAGCCTGAACTCGTTCGAGTCCGTCGCCATGTCGGCGGTGGAGGGCTGCTTCCACGGCTACGACCCGTTCCAGTTCCCGGAGTTCTATGAGTCGATTTCCCGGCAGGATCTGCTGGACTTCATCCGCGAAAACATCTGTGAGGACCGCGCGGCCCTCTCTGCGATCTACCCGAAGGAGGAACCATCACCTTGCGCATTATGACAGACAGCCCCATCAGCTTCCCGGGGCTTTTCGGCGACTGGCAGTTCACGGCCAGCTCCGCGGCGCTGCACATCGGCAGCCGCAGCATCTACTGGTACGGCATTCTCATCACGCTCGGCCTTGTGCTGGCGCTGGCACTTTGCATGCGCCAGAAGGAGAAATACGGCATCAGCGAGGATAACCTCCTCGACGGCGTGCTCTGGGGCATCCCCTGCGGCATCCTCGGCGCGCGGATTTACTATGTGCTGTTCTATCTCGACAACTTCAAAAACAGCGACGGCTCGTTCAGCTGGAGCAAGGCCATCGCCATCTGGGACGGCGGTCTCGCCATCTACGGGGCGGTCATCACCATCGTCATCATCGCGCTGTGCCTGAGCCGGCGCAAGGGCGAGAAGGGATTTAAGTTCTTCGCCATGACCGACCTCGTCGTCATCGGCCTGTTTGTCGGCCAGCTCGTCGGCCGCTGGGGCAACTTCATGAACCGCGAGGCCTTCGGCTCGGAGACGACGCTGCCGTGGCGCATGCGCCTGACGACCGTCGCGGGTGCGTACATCGAGGTGCACCCGACGTTCCTCTATGAGAGCCTGTGGAACCTCGTGGGTCTGCTGCTCCTGCTGTTCGTGGTGAGCCGGGCGCGCCGCTTTGACGGCGAGAACACGTGGTTTTACTTCCTGTGGTACGGCGTGGGCCGCTCGTGGATCGAAGGTCTGCGCACGGACAGCCTCTACCTCTTTGACTGGACGCTCTTCGGCGCGCCCATCCGCGTGTCGCAGGTGCTCAGCATCGCGATGGTGTTCGTGTCGCTGTTCATGCTGGTCTACAATATTAAAATCAAGCCCCACAAGCCTGAGGAGCTCTGGGTCAATCAGGTCGCCGCGCGCAAGGCGGCGCAGGACGCGCTCGCGGACACCGCCGCGCAGCCCGCCGCTGAACCGGAAGTTCCCGAAACGCCCGAATCACCGGAGGAGGACAAATGAGCGCACAGCTGATGGACGGAAAGGCGCTGGCCGCGCAGAAAAAGGCCACCATCCGCGCCGAGGTGGAGCGCCTTGCGCGCACGCCCGGCCTTGCCGTCGTGCTCGTGGGCGAGAATCCCGCCTCGCAGATCTATGTGCGCGGCAAGGCGCGCGACTGTGAGGAGTGCGGCATCCGCTGCATGGACTTCCGCCTGCCCGCGCAGACGACGGAGAGCGAGCTGCTCACGCTGATCGCTGAGCTGAACGGCCGCGCGGACGTCGACGGCATCCTCGTGCAGCTGCCGCTGCCGGAGGGGATCCGCGAACGCCGCGTGCTCGAGGCCATCGCCCCGGAGAAGGACGTGGACGCATTCCACCCGGAGAACGTTGGCCGCCTTGTGCAGGGGCAGGCGCGGTATCTGCCGTGCACCCCGGCGGGCGTGATGGAGCTGCTGCGCGCGGCGGGCGTCGACCCCGCGGGCAGGCGCGCCGTTATCGTCGGCCGCAGCAACATCGTCGGAAAACCAATGGCGCTCCTGCTGCTGCAGGCGGACGCCACGGTCACGGTCTGCCACAGCCGCACGCCCGACCTCGCGGACGAGTGCCGCCGGGCGGACATCCTGATTTCCGCCGTCGGCCGCCGCGGCCTGATCACCGCCGACATGATCAAGCCCGGCGCTGCGGTCGTGGACGTCGCGATGAACCGCGATGAAGACGGCAAGCTCTGCGGCGACGTGGACTTCGCCGCCGCGTGCGCCGTCGCCGCGCACATCACCCCCGTCCCCGGCGGCGTCGGCCCCATGACCCGCGCCATGCTCATGGAAAACACCCTCCGCGCCGCCCGCCTGCGGGGCTGACACAGAAACAACGGAAGGAGACACTTCGTGAAAAAGCCGTCTCCTTCCATTTTTTTCGTACAAGGTGAGACTTTTCCCGCGATTGTGCGACTAATAGCCGACATGCTGTGCAGCAGCCCTCGGCTCCCCCTCCGGGAGAGCTGTCACCGCAGGTGACTGGGAGGGGTCCGCAGCCTTTTGAACGATACAATCCATTTGAAAGCGTGCAGCGTTTCCCCTCTCCGTCCTCGCTGCGCTCGGCCACCTCTCCCAAAGGGAGAGGCAAGGGATGCTCCCACCGTGCCTGTTCGCTTTCTCAAGCAGTCCGCTCGTTTGCGGGCTGATATTTTTCCGCGCCAAACCGTTGACTTTTCGCGCCGCTCTGCCTATACTGTCAGGTTAGGCGGCACACGCCGCCCGCTTATCAAACGATTCACAGGAGCACTGTTTCATATGGATTACTACCTTCTGACCGATCTGGCGGCGACCATGGGCTATCACCTGGCCATGTCCGGCGCGGAGACCTTCCGCGTGGAGGACACCGTCCACCGCATTCTCGGCGCCTATGGCATCGAGTGCGAGGTGTTCGCCATCCCCAACAGCATCTCCGTCAGCCTGGAGGCCGCCAACGGCAAGCCCCTGATGGTGCTGCGGCGCATCGGCTTCCACGGCAACGACCTCGAAAAGCTCGAAAAGCTCAACGCCCTGAGCCGCCGCATCTGTGCGGAAAAGCCCGCGCCCGACGAGGCCTTCCGCTGGCTGCGTGAGACGCTGGACGACTGCCGCACCTACCGCACGGGCGTCTACTACCTCGGCAACATTCTGGCCGGTATGGGCTTTTGCATCGTGTTCGGCGGAGCGCTGCGCGACTGCCTGTGGGCGGGGCTGATCGGTCTGATTATCGGCCTTGTCTCCCGCTTTATGGACAGCCGCGAGGCAAACCCCTTCTTCAGCACCATGCTCGCCTCGTGTCTGATGGCGCTGCCCGCCTATGCCGCGGCAGGGTTGGGGCTTCTTGAGCGGCCCAATGCCGCCATCATCGGCGCGCTGATGATTCTGGTGCCGGGACTGCTCATCACAAACTCCATGCGCGACATCATCTACGGCGACACGAACTCCGGCATGTTCCGCATCGTGCAGGTCGTTCTCATGGCGATGGCGATCGCGCTCGGGACGGCTGCGGCGTGGCGGCTCACCGCCGGAATCTACGGCCAGACCGTCTCCTCCACCGTGAGCTGGCCGGCGCTGGCGCAGGCCGCCGCCGTGTTCATCGGCTGCAGCGGCTTCTGCATTCTCTTCAACGTCCACGGATGCGGCATACTGCTCGCCGATATCGGCGGCATGCTCTCGTGGATGGTGTACCTGCTCTGCACGGCGCTCGGCTGCGACGTGTATGCCGCGAACCTGTTTGCCGCGGTCTTCGCCGCGCTCTATTCCGAGACGATGGCGCGTGTACGCAAGTGCCCGGCCGTGAACTACCTCGTCATCTCGACGCTCCCCATGCTCCCCGGCGCGGGCGTCTACTATACGATGAGCCTCGGGCTTGAGGGGCGCATGATGGACAGCGTCGCCAAGGGTCTTGAGACGGTCGGCGTCGCCGGCTCGCTCGCCGTCGGCATCCTGCTGGTGTCGACCGTGTTCCGGCTCTTCAGCCACCGCGGAAAGAAATAACCAAAGAGGGCAAAAGCCCTCTTTGGCCATTTTCCACTGGAATTGCGCGGCGTTTTTGGCGATGTGGACGAAATTCTCTTTGGGGGATGCAATCTCCGCGTTTTTTGATTATGATAGAGACAGACAAGCTCCGTGAAAGGGGATATAACCATGAAATTCTGGAAAATGAACGGCGCGGGCAACGACTTTTTGATTATCAACAATCTCAGCGGTAAAATCCGCCCCGAGCAGTGGCCGCAGATCGCGCAGACGGTCTGTGAGCGGCACCGCTCCGTCGGTGCCGACGGCCTGATGGCGGTGGAAAAATCCGACAGTGCCGACTATAAGATGCTGTTTTTCAACTCCGACGGCTCCATGGGCGAGATGTGCGGCAACGGCGCGCGCTGCATATGCCGCTACGGCTACGAGACCGGCCTTGCCGGCGAGGTGCAGCACGTTGAGACGACGGCGGGCCTTGTGACCGGCTGGCGCATGGACGCGCGGATGTACCGCGTCCGGCTCAACGATCCGACCCATATCGAGCTCGACGGCCGCGCGGACATCGACGGCAAAACGTACCGCTATGCCTACGTTGAGCTGGGCGACCCCTGCATCCCGCACGCAGTGGTCGAGATCCCCGGCCTGCGCACCTGCAACGAGGACGCGCTGCGCGAGCTTGGGCGCAGGCTCCGCCACTACAAGGCCTTCCCCAAGGGCGCGAACGTCAACTTCTATGAGCGCATCGGCGACGACCACCTCTATGAGCGCACGTTCGAGCGCGGCGTCGAGGACTTCACCTACGCCTGCGGCACCGGCACCGGCTCGCTCGTGACGGCGCTGACGCTGTGCGGCGAGGTCAGCGGGCGCGGCGTGCGCGTCGACATGACGGGCGGCCGTCTCATCATCGATGTGGAATACGACGAGGGCCGCGTGGAAAATCTCTACCTCACCGGTCCGACGAACATCGTCTGCAAGGGCGAGCTGACGGACGAGGAGCTGGTGCTCTGAGCGCCGGAAAGGAATCGTATGATCTGTGACAACATCACCGTAAAGGACGGCGTGCTGCACTTCGCCGGACAGAGTACGGTGCAGCTCGCCCAGCAGTACGGCACACCGCTGTACCTGCTTGACGAGGACTATATCCGCCGCCAGTGCCGCGTCTACAAGGCGGCCTTCGCGCGGCACTTCGGCCCGACGAACCGCCCGCTCTTCGCGAGCAAGGCCTGCTGCTTCACGCGGATCTACGAGATCATGCGCGAGGAGGGCATGGGCATCGACGTCGTGTCCCCGGGCGAGATCTACACGGCGCGGCGGGCGGGCTTTGACCTGCGCGGCGCGTATTTCCACGGCAACAACAAGACCGACGCCGACATCGCCTTCGCGATGGAGTGCGGCGTGGGCTGTTTCGTGGCCGACGGACGCGAGGAGCTTGACGCCATCGAGCGCGAAGCCGCCCGCCGCGGCCTGCGGCAGAAGGTGCTGCTGCGCCTGACGCCGGGAATCGACCCGCACACTTACGAGGCCGTCGCAACCGGCAAGGTCGACAGCAAGTTCGGCGCGGCCATCGAGACGGGACAGGCCGAGCAGCTGGCGCTGCACGCGCTGGAGCTGCCGCATGTGGAGCTTATGGGCTTTCACTGCCACGTCGGATCGCAGGTATTCGGCGAGGACATCTTCGAGCGCGCGGCATCCATTATGCTCGCCTTTATCGCACACATGGAGCGCACGCACGGCTACCGCGCCGCACAGCTCGACCTCGGCGGCGGCTACGGTGTCCGCTATGTGGACACCGACCCGCATCTCGACGTGGAGACGAAGGTCGCGCAGGTGGCGCAGGCCGTCCGCGCGGGCTGCGATGCCCTCGGCATCGCCATGCCGGAGATCCACATGGAGCCGGGGCGCAGCATCGTCGGTGCGGCGGGTATGACGCTCTACACCGTCGGCTCCGTCAAGCGGATCCCCGGGTATAAGAACTATGTCTCCGTCGACGGCGGCATGGCGGATAACCCGCGCTTCGCGCTCTACCGCTCGCAGTATACCTGCCTGCCCGCGGACCGGATGGAGGAAACGCGCGAGCTGGAGATGTCGCTCGTCGGACGCTGCTGCGAAAGCGGCGACATCATCCAGGAGCACGTCCCCTTCCCCGCAACCGTCCGGCGCGGCGACCTCGTCGCGGTGTGCACCACGGGCGCGTATAACTATTCCATGGCGTCAAATTACAACCGCCTGCCCCGCCCGCCGATCGTCATGCTGCGCGGCGGTGAGAGCTATATCGCCGTGCGCCGCGAGTCCTACGCGGATCTCTGCGGCAATGATCTGTAAATAGCACTCACTCCCTACGCGTTTGCGCAGGGAGTGAGTTTTTTCGGGTGGATTGGTTATGGAATCGGCGTGTCCTTCCTCCGGTGGGGTACTTTCTTTCGCCGA
>ERZ1673752.2413-NODE-2413-length-20938-cov-28.035196_pt1 | contig 20938 bp, 15 predicted proteins | sample MGYA00580195_ERZ1673752 | MGnify/ENA primary metagenome ERZ1673752 (study PRJEB41218, sample SAMN15661744) | gut metagenome | host: Homo sapiens | place: Canada: London | collected 2015-08-20/2019-03-30 | study: EMG produced TPA metagenomics assembly of...
GCTCAGGGCATTCGGCTCGTGAGGGCGCTTAGTAGGCGGTGCGATCCTCGTTCTCCATTTCTTTGCGCGTGATGCGACGTACATCGATAGCACGCCAGCAGTACCAGATATAAGCTACCACAAAGGGTACCAATATCGATACAAAACTCATCACTTTCAGCGTATAAGGGCTGCTGGAGCTATTGGCAAGGCAGAGGGAGCTCTGCGGGTCGGCAAGCGAAGGATAGTACGCGGTGTTGTTCCAGCCGGCTACGAGCAGCAAGCCCAATACAGCCAGCACTACGCCGATACCCTCGAACCAGATGCCTTTTCGGTATCCTTTCTTGAAGATCGTTACGCCAATTCCGTACAACACAAGGAGCACGCCCACAAGGAAGATGATCAGCACCACGGGCATCTGCAGGAAATTGTGCAGATAGAGGAACTGCTCTTCGGCAAATTGTCCGGTAGCGGGATCGAATCGCAAGCCGCTCTTGAGCAACAAGAATATAACGTAGGCAACAAACAACGCTACAAAGAGGATGGCATTAAGCGGCAACTCTTTGCGTGCTCTCTGCTGCGCCGCGGTATCATCGATGTTGTTGATGAAATAGAGTAGCGCGGTGACGCGAGCCAAGAAGAGAACGGCGAGCCCGAGCACGATGTTCCACGGATTCAAAACCGCTTCCAGGCCGTGGAGCTGTACACCGTTGTAGGGTTGCCACGAGGAGATAAAGCGTGAAGCATTATCAAAATCGTAGATGTTTGCCTTATTTACAATGAAGTTGCCCCCCGTAAAGAGCGTGGAAACAGCGGCTCCCAAGAGCAAGGGAGCGAGGATTCCGTTAATCATCAGGAAGCAATGGTAGGTCTTTTTGCCCCAAATATTGCCGTTCTTGGATTGATACTCGTAGGAAACAGCTTGCAGCACAAAGAGCAGACAGATCAGTATCCATACCCAATAGGCACCTCCGAACGAGGTGGAGTAAAAGAGCGGGAAGGAAGCAAAGAATGCGCCTCCGAAAGTGACCAGCGTGGTGAGGGTGAACTCCCACTTACGTCCGGTAGAATTGATTATCATCTTTTGCAGTCCGGCATCCTTAGCCGAGCGGAAGATAAAGGTCTGTCCGCCCTGAACAAACAGTAGGAAGACCAGCAAGGCTCCGAGCAGTGAAACTACGAGCCACCAATATTGTTGTAACATTGTGTAATCCATATTCTTCTCTCCTTATTGTTCTTATTAAAGAGGTTTCTCCGTATCCTGCGTTTTAGGCCCGGCTTTAATCGCTTTTACCATAATGCTCACTTCGGCAATCAGTAGTACCGTAAAGAGTATGGCAAAGAGTGCGAAAGTAATCATAACGCCACTTGCGCTAATATCCGATACTGCCGCGTTGAGGGGTAATATATCTTGAATGGCCCAAGGCTGGCGTCCCATTTCGGCAACGAGCCAACCGGACTGGCTTGCCAGATAAACCAACGGCAAACAGATAATGGTAATGACGTGCAACCAGCGTGCTTTCAGGTATTTTTCGCGATACTTTTTAACGCCAACCATAATGGCGGTAATAATAAAGAGTAGCACGAAAAGCATACCGCAGCCCACCATTATGCGGAAGGCATAGTAGTTTACTTTTACGTTAGGCACCAAATCCTCCACTTTTTCTACATGTCCGTAGCCAAAATAGGGGAAATGTTCCTTAATGAGAGCGCGCTGTTCTTCCTGAGCAGTAGCGTCTCCGGCTTCTTTAGCCTGATGATACGCTTTAAGGGCATCGATGGCAATTCGGCCGCGAGCCATCTTTTCTTCAGCGGAAAGGGCTTTTGTGCCGTCCGGAAGGTAATAATCGCCGCGGAGCAGGTTGTTAACGCCCGGAACATAGCCGGTTGTGCTGCGAGAGGCTAGGAAGGACAGCATATACGGCATCTTGAAGTTGAAATAGAACGGGTTGGCACTTTCCGGCGAAAGCGGAGTTGTTTTGCTTCCGTCTATAACTCCGAAGATGCTCAAGGCTACTCCTTTACCGTCGGCTGTCTTTCCGTCGGGCGTACATTCGCCGCCTTCGTAAAGCGCTTCCATAGCTGCCAGCTTCATCGGTTGACGTTTTGCTACGTTATTGCCACTGGTATCGCCCGTAATGATGGTTAAAACTGCGGCAATGATACCGAAAGGTGCAATCATACGGGCGTTTGCCAGAGCAAAAGCATGGTGCTTGTTATCCTTCCGCATTAGATAAATGGCGCAAACGGCAAGAGCAAATACGCTACCCAAGAGCCATGAGGAGGTTACTGTATGCCAGAACTTATTCACGGCTGTAGAGGAAAATGCCACTGCCCAGAAGTCACTCATTTCACTTCGTACGGTATCCGGGTTGAAAACAGTACCCTGGGGGTCCTGCATCCAGCTGTTGGCAACCAAAATCCATATAGCCGATATGGTAGCGCCGGCAATGGTTAGCCACGTGGAAGCCAAGTGAAACTTCTTAGATACGCGATCCCATCCGAAAAACATCACTGCGATGAAGGTAGCTTCCATAAAGAATGCCAAAATACCTTCAATAGCGAGCGGTGCACCGAATATATCGCCTACGAGGAAACTGTAGTTGGACCAGTTGGTTCCGAACTCAAATTCCAGAATAATGCCGGTAGCAACGCCAATTGCGAAGTTAATACCGAACAGCTTTTGCCAGAATTTTGCCCAGCGCATCCACTCGGGCCGGTTGGTCCGATAGTAGATAGTTTCGGCAATTGCCATAATGACCCCCAATCCTAAGGTCAGTGGTACAAAGAGCCAGTGGTAGCACGCAGTGAGTGCGAACTGAGCTCTCGACCAATTCAGTAAAGCAGTCATTTCCATAGTTACTATAGCTTAATATTTTTCACTTTCGGTTTTCACGCTGCAAGTAGAGCTGCCCGTAAGCGCTATGCGTAGAGCGAATGCGTTACCGCCTTGTAATTTGTTCCACCACATATTCCGTTTGCGCTTTCTTATCGCCTTGTGACTCAATCACACGCGGAAAGAAAAGGGGTTTTAGTATGGCGAACATAATAAACAACTTAACAAGCACGATAATCCACAGAATTTTACTGGTGCGGCTCATCGTCTTGAATCCGTGCTTATAAAGATGGTACATAAAGGAAAAATATTCCTTATGTTGCCCCTGCGCCTTAGTTTCCTCTATTCGTTCCATATTGCTTCACAATTGATATTTTACCTTTACAAAATGCTCTATCTAAGAGCCTGTAGCAAAATATACATCTGCTTACAACCATCTGCGTTGCAAATGTAGTATATAATTTGCAAATAGAGCAATAAGAATTACGAATTCCGTTCGGATGAGGGAGAGAAGTTGCCGAAAAGGGATATTCCTGTTGCGCAAAAGGTATATACGTTTCGATCGAAAGGTATATACGTTTCATTCAATAGGTATATACCTCTCACTCGAAAGGTATATACCTATCAAGATGCTCCTGTATCCCCGTTGCCGAGGGGCTACGTTTATTGGCGGCAGCGAACTGCTACCATCTTCGCTTTAGCCGTGATCTGTTCCCCGGCGGCAAGGGTCATTTCGAGCACCACCTTGCGATCGGTAACCTCAACGGGGCGAGCTTTGAGCAAAAGTTCGGTACCCATTGGTGTGGGCGAAAGGAAGTCCACCTCCAAATGAGCCGTAATAAAGCGCTGCAATGTATCGGGGGATAGGGGCAACGCCTGCTTCGTTAGATAAAAGGCGGCTGCTGAGGCGGTGCCGTGGCAATCGAAGAGCGAGGCGATAAAACCGCCGTAAAGATTGTTCGGAACGCCACCTGTGTACAGATCGGGAGGCGTGGTGCGGCAAAAGGCTTCCTGACCGTCCTCCGTAAGATAGCTTTTGAGGTGCAACCCGTTGGGATGCGCCTGTCCGCAGCCAAAGCAATGGCTGAAGCGGGGTGCGTAGCACTCTTGTATGGAAATAGTGTCCATCGTAAATGGCTATATAGGTTTATATTGATCGGCATCGTGGCACGCCATGCGATAATTGATCAGCGGGCGGGCATACATAGAGAGGAGCGTGCGCCTGAGTAGCGGTTCCTGCTCATCGGGTAATGCGGCGAGAGCGATGCGCTGCGTCAGATAGTCCTCAAAATCGGTACGTTCCCGATCGCTGTACTGCCCTTCGCCATAATTGTAGCCCGAGTTTTGGAGCAAATCTTCCGCAATAAAGTTGTTCGGATAGAGCCGATAATGCGCGTGAATCTGGTTATCGATATACGCCGCCGTAGTGCGGAACAGCTCGTTTGCGGTAAGATTGTTGCAAACGCCTGTGTCATAGTACTTGTTTACGGGGGTGCCGATGGTGAAATGGATGCGTCCTTTTTGACCGGTTAACCCCTGACGCATGCTGATAAGATCCTCATCCTGAGTCTTTTGGTAGCTTCCGTTAGCGGCTTGCACCAGTAGTTCTTTGGCTTTCAGATAGTCACACGGGTCAAATTCGTAGCTAACGGACACGGGAACCAGGTTGAGGCGCCGCAAACGCTCTATGGGAGCGCCGTCTCCGGCAAGTGACATCATTTTAAGAATCGCGGGCTGCGTCGTGTCTTCGTTATTCTTTGCGCGCCCTTCGCGCTGAGCGATCCAAAAAGAGGCCTCATCCTTAGTAATGGAATGCATCAGAAAAGCGGAGAAAGCGGTTGCAGAGGCGAGGAATTCCTTTGGTGGCAAGCTGCGCTCCACAATGGCAGCATCCGACAGTCGAACTACACGTTTTATCCAAGGCCGCAGCAGCAAATTATCGCCAATAGCGATGCGTGGGAAACGATAATTGGCTTCGTCCAGTAGCAGATTGAGCAGAGCCGAATCCAAAATGATATCGCGATGGTTGGTGATAAAGGTAGCCGGTACGTCGCCGCCCATACGCTTTTTGCCGCTCAAATCAATAGAAAAGGCGCTTTGGCGTACTAAGGCGCTCAGAACCGGAGCCACAATATACCGCTTAAAGGCGAGCACCGAGTGCACATCGGGCAGTTTTTCGAGTAAAGCCTCGCCCTTGGGCGGGAAAAGGCTCTTAACTACGGAAACGAACTCATTATCGGCTAATAAAGTACGTATAACTTCCGTCACTTCTTCATCCCTGTAGGGACGAATGCGCTCCATAACATTGCTGTCGTAGGTGGAATTCATAGGGGAAGACTATCTTTAATAATGGATGAAAAGAGGAAGCCCAAGTCCAAGCCGGCAGCAGCCGCTTGCTGGGGAATAAAGCTGGCATCGGTCATGCCCGGCGTAGTGTTTACTTCAAGCAAAACCGGTTTTCCGTCGTTAGGTATAATGTAATCGATGCGAATGATGCCGTGAGCATCGATTTTGCGTGCTACAGAGCGGGTAATGCGCTGGATCTCCTCGGCAATTGCGGGGTCGATTTGAGCCGGAGTTATCTCACGGCTTGCACCATAGTACTTGGCTTTGTAGTCAAAAAAGGTATTGGATGGCACCACAACTTCGCTCAAAGGCAGGCAAAGGCACTGTTCTCGTGTCACAACGCAGCCACATGTTACTTCACGGCCGGCTACAAATTGTTCCACCAGTACGGCATTATCTGCCGAAAAGGCGCATTCGACGGCGGCTTGTAGCTCATTTTGGCACAATACTTTGGTAGTTGCCAAGCTGGAGCCTCCTGCGTTTGGTTTCACAAATAGCGGTAATCCGTAGCGAGCCACTAATGCGGCGGCGTCAATGATCGGTTCCTCCTTTTCGATACGTACGCCTTGAGTCGTGCGAAACCCTAATCCCGTGAGGTAGCGGTTGCAGTGATATTTGCTGAAAGTGAGCGCTTCCGTGAACACGCCACCGGTGTTATAGGGGATTTGCAGCATATCGAAGTAGCCTTGCAGTAGGCCATTTTCGCCGGGCGTGCCGTGAATGGTGATAAAGGCATAGTCAAAATGGAGCTTTTCTCCCTCGGGCAGCGTGGCGGTAAAGTCGTTTTTGTCCACAGGATACTGCTTATCGTCCAAGGACAGGCTCCAGCCTTGCCGCTCCAGTATAACTAAGTATGGTTTGATCCGTGGCTGTGTGGCGAGAACACGCATAAGATTAGCCGCACTAAGCAGAGAAATCTCGTGTTCTCCCGAGTAACCGCCGGCTACTACGGCTATATTGAAAAATTCTTTCCGTGTCATTGTTTGAGAGTTAGATGCGTATAATTGCGCCACGCAGTGATCATTGCTTCCATATCTGCTGCGATTGGTGCGCTAAAGTTCATTCTTTGGTGGGTAATTGGATGCGTAAAGCCCAATGTGGCGGCATGTAATGCCTGACGCGGGCATAGTGCCATTGCGTTGCGTGCGAACTGTAGATAGGAAGCAGTTGGCCGTCCGCGCAATATTTTATCGCCTCCGTAGCGTTCATCGCACAGAAGCGGGTGATTGATATGCTTAAAATGAGCCCTAATCTGATGGGTTCGCCCGGTTTCGAGCCGACAAGCGACTAATGAAACGAAAGCGAGCGGCTCAACGATCCGGTAGTGCGTTACGGCGGGTTTGCCTTCTTCGCTGTCGGGAGGGAACACGGTCATGCGCGTTCTATCCTTAGGATCGCGCCCTATATTACCTTCGATGGTGCCCTCGGCAGGCTCCGGGCGCCCCCATACCAATGCATAGTAGGTTCGCTCGGTTGTTTTTTCAAAAAACTGACGCGCCAAATAGGTTTTTGCTTCGGGCTTTTTTGCCGCTAACAGTAATCCGTCCGTATCTTTATCGATACGGTGCACTAATCCCACAGCCGGATCATTGGGATCATAGCCCGCTACATTGCGCCAATGATATGCAAGCGCATTGACCAGCGTACCGGTAAAATTGCCGTTTCCGGGATGTACTACCATCCCCGCCGGCTTATTGATTACCACGAGCCAATCATCCTCATACACAATATCTAAGGGGATATCTTCGGCTACGATGCCTTTTTCGTGCGGCGGACGCTCTAAGCGGAGCGAAATACGATCGCCCGGTTTGACCTTATAGTTGCTACGAACAGCCGTCTCGCCCACGTAGATTGCCCCCGCCTCGGCAGCCAAAGCAATTCGGTTGCGGGAGGTGTGCTCCATTTTATCCGCAAGAAACTTATCGATGCGCAGAGGGGTCTGCCCATTATCAACTATAATGGAGTAATGCTCATAGCGTTCCGAAGGGGATTCTACGCTTTCCTCCTCCTCTGCCCACTCTTCATCGTCAAAAGGCTCATCGGAGGAAATAAAGTCTTCGTTACCACCAGGCTTCATCTTCCTTGAGCTTTTCCTTGGGTTTTGTTGTAAGGCTATCCTCCTTTATCTCGGGGAAATCCGTTGTAGAAGCGAGCGAATCGGGCTTGCTACCGATGGTTTCGGTATGAGACCTTAAGGCAACGTCGTTAGTAGAAACCACCAGCGTTAGTGCCGTGGAAATATCCACGCGCTGACCCGGGCTGAGCATCGTTCCGGAGGTAGTGCTCACGCCTTGAGTTAGATTATCGTATTCGCCCGGTACATAGCGCACGCTGATGCGGGTAAAGCCTAAGCCTTGTAGGATTGCTTCGGCTTGGCGCATCGAAAGATCCGAGAGGTTGGGAATAACCACCTGCGGGCGTTCGTTGGAGTTTACCACAATGAAGAGGGTTCGATTAGGCTTTACCTTGCTTCCCGCCTTGGGTTGTACGTCTTGAATGCTACCCGGCAGGGCATCCTCCGTGTAGATCGAATCCACAATCTCATAGGTCAGATGCTGCTTTTTGAGCATTTTCTCTGCATCCGCCATAGACTTGCCCACAATATCCGGTACCACTGTTACCTTTCCGTGTAGCGTGTAGAGGTCTAACAGTGCCAAAGCGAGCGCCACTATGCAAATGGATAACAGCAGCATAATAAGTATTTGGGTTAAGAGTAGGCGCACAGGGGAGCGTTGCCCCGCTTTTTTATCTCCTTTTGTGGCTGCCATATCGATCGTTCCTCTTCCTTCCTTTTCCTGCCCAAAGGTACAAAGAATAATGTATTGCACGCCTATCGCGTGGGCATTGTCCGAGCTTCGCGGCAAAAGGTATATACCTATTGGGTGAAAGGTATATACCTATCGGCAGAAACTTATATACCTTTTAGTTGAAACGTATATACCTTTTGCGGAGCACTGCTCCGCGCCGTCGGAAAGGCTCTATTTGTCCCCTTTTAACGATATGTTCAAAAGATGGAGATCGGAAAGTGTTGTTTTCCGAAAAGATTTCTTATATTTGCGGCAATAAAGAGTGCCTATCCTGGCTCTCGAAAGTATAAATTTTCGCTCGTTCCAAGGAGCGGACGGGGAGCTGAAAGGTGTGGATAGGACCTTTTTGGGGGGGTAGGAAAAAGAATAGGAAATGAACATATCGTTCTCAATAATTAAGGCAAAACTGGGAATTGCCCTTCTGGCGGGAGTGCTACCCGCCGTAGTGACGGGGTGTAGCAGGGAGCCCGGAGACACAAGACTGATTAAAGTTTATGTGCCACCACTCGCTGCAATGCGTAATCTGGAGCAATGGAATAATTCCTATAACACCGAGTGCCACGAAATCACCCTCTTTTTTTGGGATCAGGACGGCAATCCTGTGTGGCCCTACTCGAAAACGTTCAAAGGGGAGGAAACGGTTGCCGGGAACACCGTTCCGAACGAAGAGGATGTGATGATCCAACTCTTAGGGAGTGGGTACGAAATTAGTGTATCAAGCTTACTTCATTCCGTATCCGCACACTGCAATTACGGCAATTTTTCCCACATTATGACCACTGATCCCGCCACGGACGTACTCCGCATCGTCAACCTGCAGGGCGATTCGTTGAAATGGAACTATCTGAGTGCGCTACCTCAGTTCTGCCCACCCACGGAGGTGGATTGGACACGGAAAGAGGTTATTCTCAAAACAAAACCAGCCGTAGCGCGCTTTGAGATATACGGAAACATCAAGAATCCGCCCGATCCGAGAGTTGATCCCTATCCCAGAGTAGGCTCAGCCAACTTACCACTATCCCGCTCCAAGGGCAAAACACAAAGCGAGAATGAACTTCGCTGGGATGACGACCCCGGGGGCGGATCTGTGGAAAAGCCACATCCCCTATATTGTGGAGACATCGTTGTAACGCATATCTATGTAAACAACTTCATCGAACGGTACATACCGCCCTACACGCGTTCATTCCATAAATCCTCCGAATGGCAAAAGGGTTATCGTGATTCACGTAGTTGGGTGAAAGGCTCTTGGGCAAACACTTATCCATTCCCAAACGCCATGATGACCGCTTTGACGAGGGAACAGTATTACTCGCTTGCCGATACGGCGACGCATAAGAATGTGGTTGCGTTCCACGTATTTCCAGGGGAAAACGGCAACTCTACCCTGTTGGATCATATCATCCTGCAAATGGATATGTTGCATCGCTCCGATTCATATGGTCCCCCTGACGCCCCCTATCCGGAACGCTTCCTAACTATCCGCTGTTTCAAACAAAATGGCGCGCCGCTTACTAAGATAGAAGCGGGTGCCGTTTACCGGCTCAATTTGGACGCCCTCTCCTACCTTTTCGAAACCGGGAGTAGCGATCTCACTAGCGATGTCCCTGAAGACGACCGAATGTGGATTGACGTGGAGGTCAGAATGGAACCTTGGAAAGAGGAGAACGAACCTCTGGTGATGAATTGACCCCCCCAAAAAAACAACACAAGTAGACAAAAGGTATCGATATTTATGAAAACTATATATCAGCATATGCTTCTTTCTTGGGCGGCAGTCGCCTGCCTGTTACCCATTATCGAGAGTTGTGCCTTGCACTCTGACCCCAAGGATAGTTCAGAACGGGAGATAGCAATATGCGCAGCCTCATATGATGCCGATCAAAACGCCCTTCGTGCTCGTACAGAAAGCCTCGTGAAGTACGATGCTCTCAGAGCTGCGGATGGTAAAAACTGGTTTCTTATTGAGGAGGCTCCCTACTGCCCCGAAGCGGAAGCTACCCGAACCGAATTACGTTCGGATGGCACCTTGATCACCAGTTTGGATTCCTGCAAATATCTGAAGATTGGAGCTTGGGTATACGATGGCAATGGGAGCTGGAAAGATAATAAAAACCACGTTATCGCTTTGGGTGATGATCGTATTGTGGGCGGTTCTTACACAGATCTTAGTAGATGGAATGCGGTAACTGAACCCGATGGTCGATATTTGCTCAACCCGGTAGCCTATTGGCCAAACCGCTCGGATCAGCGCGTTCACTTACGAGCCTTCGGAATGTGGGATGGTATTGGAGAGGCATCTGTACTTTATGACAAAAAAGTAGAGTACGATAGCCAAGGAAACCCATTAGCCAATACTCAATCGCAAGTTTATACCGGATTTTTTTATACTTCTCCCTACTCCTTAGGTAATCAGGGGGATATCGTTATGGCTTGTCAGGCAGTATTGGATGCGAGTGGTAGCACGCTGGCGCAAACTTTGCCGGCAAATTACAATCGGACAGTTGCTATGCGCTTTTTTCACCCGTTGACCGCCATTCGCATCAAGCTCGAAGCGGGCTTTGATCGAACAACCGTGCGCAATATCATTTTCAAGAATATCTATGAACAGGGAGCATGTTACTTCGACGATGAAATCGATCCTGCAAAGTCTCTGCCCATTACTTGGAAATACATAAATGAGAGTAGCCGTATGCCTATTTCCGTTGCCGAAGAAGTCTCGGTCACGGTAAACCCCGAATGGTACGATCCCGAATACCCGGATCCGCAGTATCCGCACATTACCGGTGGTGACACTACGCTTCTCTTCGGGGATGACCGGTACCTCTTTGTGGTTCCGCAAAAATTTGGCTCTGATGCCACAATGGAAATAGAGCTTTCGGACGGCTCTTTCATTAAGGCGAGCCTTGCAGGAAGGGAATGGAAGCCCGGCACGGTAGTGACCTATCATCTGTCACGGGATCGCGACCTCTACGAGTTGGAAGTGCCCGAGACGTGGGAAACTACCTATCAAGGGGGCAACGGCAGCTTCAATGTGGTGAGCCGCAAGGTGGTGGATGGCGTTGCCCAGCCTTTCCCATACGACACTTACTACTCCACGGACGGGGGCAACAACTGGACCACGAATGCGCCTACTTGGCTGCAGGGATTTAGCCCTTCCGCGCCGGATGCGAGTCAGCAATACGCATACACTTTTTCCATACCGGCACAGAGTCTGACCGCACCCAATGCAGCACTGCTCGCAGCTCCGGAACCCGTTGGCACGGTAGATCTTTCCATAGACGAGAATGGACTGCGCACCACCGCTAACTGCTACTTAGTGCATGCCGCCGGAAATTACTCGCTCCCGCTCGTTTATGGCAACGGGATTAAATATGGTAAAACTAACTATGGTGCCACACCTTCTGGGTGCCGCAACCATTTGAACAAGGAAATCTATTCAAACTTTATCTATAGAAATGAAGGATGCATACCGAAGGATGCTACACTGATATGGAACGACGGACACGCCGGGCTGGTTACGGATGTACGGCTTAATGTAGACAAAACGGAGCTGCTGTTCCGTGTGCCGCGTGAAAGTATCACACAGGGCAACGCCGTAGTAGCGGTACGCGATACCGCCGGGCTCGTTATGTGGAGCTGGCACATCTGGATCACAGGCTACCGGCTGGGTGAAGGCGATGTAACGGTTTCCGACGGTACGGACTACAATAAGTACACTTTTATGCCGCATAATCTCGGGTGGGTCAGCACTACAGGGGATTACCTGAGACGTGAAGTACGGGTGCGCTTCAAACAAAAGGGTGGCGGTTGTTTGACCAAAGAGCTGCTCATCGTACAAAAACCGTTCTATACACCTTACGGGTACAATGTGCTCTATCAATTCGGGCGTAAAGATCCAATGTTACCCGGCTATGATCCCTCTGGGACGAACCCCTTTGGAGATACTGATCTCCCATTCTACACTACCGATGGGCGCTATGGCTGGCGTACGGATCGTAACAACGAGTTACCGGTTCCCCTTGAGAAATCGATTCTGAATCCCAACGTGTTCTACCTGCCTGCGGACAAGTGGAGCGATTTTAAGTATTACTCGGATCTTTGGATGTATAACTATAATGGGAAGACTATTTACGATCCCTCCCCACGCGGATACAAGGTACCGCGGAAAGAGGCGTACGGAACTTTTTCCATCACTAATGCCGATGGAGCCTTTGCCAACGGATGGAACTTCTACAGCAACCCGAATCACAAGGGCGAAACGCTCTTTTTTCCCTGCAACGGATACCGCGGCTTCACTTCGGGTGGCGCACATCAGGATTCGGGCGTACGGGCGTTTTACCGGACTAATTGTACCCAATCGGGCTCATTTGACCCATTTAGGGTATTTATTTGGGAAATTAGTTCTACGCAGGTGAAACTTCAGTCCCAAGGCCAAGGTGCAGGGGCCTTTAACGTGCGAAGCATAAGGGAATAGATAGTTAAACGATAGAGGTATTCTGCGTCTGAAGCACAACGCTTCTCTTGCGGAAAGTACCGGAGGCTATCAGAGCTTATCGGAATCAATCAGACTTATCCGGTTGGTTCCGATTGGTTTTCATAACCTCTTGTCCAATCCGATGATTTCTATGCTGATAATATGTTAGGGTATGTTTGGTACAGTTGGTGTGGGTAATATCCTCCAAACGCTTCAAACAAAACACTATACTATCGATGAAGTTATTTATAAGGCTGTCTTTCTATCGCGTGGGCATTGTCCGAGCTTCGCGGCAAAAGGTATATACCTATTGGGTGAAAGGTATATACCTATCGGCAGAAACTTATATACCTTTTAGTTGAAACGTATATACCTTTTGCGGAGCACTACTCCGCGCCGCCGGAAAGGCTCTATTTGTCCCCTTTTAACGATATGTTCAAAAGATGGTAATCGAAAAGTGTTGTTTTTCCAAAACGTTTCTTACCTTTGCAAGCGATAGAGGAGGGAACGTTGCACAAATGTGTGCTTTTTTCGTATTCTTTCGTTCGTGACAGAACCCCGGAAGGGCGAAGCCGCGTCAGGACGATGAAGCAAACATTTGGGTTTGGTATAACGAAGAACAGTTTCAGCCCCTTTATCAATCACAAGTAAAGCCATTTAGACCCTTTTTTTCAAGGGAGAAGCAGAGAAACAATGCCAAAGTACAAGTTATTTGAGTTAGACAAAAAATCGAAGGAGGAGCTTGAAAAGATCGCTCGCGAGATGGGTATCGACGAAATACCCGATGAGGCTCGCGACATCGTATTCCTCATTCTGGATCGCCAAGCTGCTTACGAAGCAACAACTAAAACGATTAAGAGCACGAACAAGCGTGCTGCCGACAAGGACGATAAGCCCAATGCACGCAAGAGTAGCGGCAGACCGCGCAAAACGGTGCAGGACAATAAAGTAAAAGTGGCGTCAACCCGCTCACAGCGCACGCAAAGCGGCGGCAAGGAAACAGCGGTTAAAACGGACGCTCCGGCAAAGGAAAAGAAAGAAACCGGTAAGCATACGGCTGCTCCCAATAAGGCGAAGCATCCGGCTCTGTTAGAGGATGATGCAGCAATGCAGCCTATTCAGAGCGGATTGGCGGGAGTTGTATCCGATTTGGACGATGTAGTGGGCGAAATCAATGCTGCTTCCGAAGATAAAGATAGCCGCTATTTTAGCGATGTGGTCAACGATTTGGACGATGCCATCGACGCGCTTCACACCGGAAATGGGGAGGATGAGGCTTATCACCATCCCGCTATAGTGGAAGAACCGGCTAAAGCGCCTCGCGTGGGCAATACCTTGCACGACGTAATTACCGATTTGGATAACCAAAGTGCCGATATACGTCGCGATGCGTACGAAGCAGATGGCTCTGCATCGCTTAGTTCCGTCATTTCCGATTTGGACGAAGTACTGCCCGGTGCGGCAAACGAGCAAAAAGCCACGCCAAGGCAGCGGAAAACCTTTGTACACGACGAAGCACAGGGAACGTTGCTCGATAGCATGTTGCCCAAGCGTAGCGCGGACGATAAAGGGAAAAAGCGCAACGCTAAGGCAAAAAAGAACGAACCCGATAAACCTTACGACTTTAAGGGCGTATTGCCTATAACCGGCGTATTAGAGGTAATTCAGGAAGGATACGGATTCTTGCGTAGCTCGGACTTTAACTATCTGCCCTCGCCCGATGATGTATACCTATCGGCTCAGCAGGTTAAGAATTATTCGCTCAAAACGGGTGACGTAGTGGAAGGTACTATTGTACCGCCTCGTGAGGGCGAAAAGTTCTTCCCCTTCTCCCAATTGAAGAGCATCAACGGACGTACGCTGCAGGAAGTTCAGGATCGTGTTCAGTTTGATCACCTTACGCCGCTCTTTCCACAGGAAAAGTTCAAGCTCGAAACGCTAAACGTACCTTCCATATTCGACCCCGTTTCGATGCGTATTGTAGATCTTTTTTGCCCAATTGGTAAGGGGCAGCGCGGGCTAATTGTATCGCAGCCCAAAACGGGTAAGACTATTCTTCTGAAAGATATCGCCAACGCTATCGCGGTGAACCACCCCGAAGTGTATGAAATAGTGTTGCTTATCGATGAACGTCCGGAAGAAGTGACCGATATGTCGCGTAACGTGGATGCGGAAGTTATTGCCTCTACATTCGACGAACCGGCAGAACGGCACGTAAAAATTGCCGAAATCGTGCTGAACAAAGCCAAACGTATGGTGGAATGTGGGCACGATGTGGTAATTCTACTAGATTCAATTACCCGTTTGGCGCGTGCTTATAACACCATTCAGCCTGCCAGCGGTAAGGTTCTATCGGGCGGTGTGGATGCTAATGCGCTGCAAAAGCCCAAACGCTTCTTCGGAGCCGCGCGAAACATTGAGAACGGCGGCAGCTTAACTATACTGGCAACTGCGCTAACCGATACCGGTTCCAAGATGGATGAGGTGATTTTTGAGGAATTCAAGGGAACCGGCAATATGGAACTACAGCTCGACCGCCGATTGGCAAACAAGCGTATCTTCCCGGCTATAGATATTATGAGCAGCAGCACCCGTCGCGACGATTTACTTCTGGATCAGATTACGCTCAACCGTATGTGGATTCTGCGCAAATACCTCAGCGAAATGAACCCCATTGAAGCGATGGAATTTGTGAAAGAACGCTTTGACGCTACGGAATCTAACTTGGAGTTCCTCGCTTCAATGAATAGTTAAACCTCCCCGTTGGGGACCTATTATCCAGCGGACCCGAGCCGATGACGCACGTTTCCGACCTGATAGAGCTGATTAACCGTAATTATCCGGAGAAACGCCTCCTAAAGTGGTTTGATCCGGATACGGATCACCGGCGGCATATGACCGGTGCGGAGTTTGCGGAACAGGCTGTGGCGGCGGCAAAGGCTTTGGTCGGTTTGGGCATTGCTACCGGTGAGGCGGTGGGCATCTATAGCCCTAATTTGTGTCAAGTTACCTATACAGAGCTCGGTATCTTTGCTACTCGCGCCGTATCGGTACCTCTTTATCCCTCCTGTTCACCGGAGCAAGTAGCGTATATCGCCCTGCAAAGTGGCTTCCGCACTATATTTGTGGGCGGACAGTTACAGTATAACAATGTGTATCAAGTACAGCGGGAAAAGGGAATATTTGAACATATTGTCATATTTGACCCTACCGTTGTGCGGCAACCGGGGGATCAACGCTCGCTCTACTATACCGATTTCATCCGAATGGGTGATTCGATGCGCAACGAAACTACCGTAAGAGAGCGGCATGGCGAGGCGCTACCATCCGATTTGGCGTTACTTATCTATACAAGCGGTACCACCGGTGAGCCAAAAGGTGTAAAGGTTTTGCACAGTCAGATGCTGGCGCAAATCGAAACGCACCATCGTCTCTACCCGTTTATCACCGCTTCGGACAAAAGCGTTAGCTTCCTTCCGCTGAGCCATATCTTTGAAAAGATGTGGTTCTACTTTTGTCTTTCGCAAGGCGTATCTACCTACATTGTGACCAATCCGAAGCAAATTGTGTCACTTATGCCCCGAATGCGCCCCACGGTTATGTGTAATGTGCCGCGCTATTGGGAAAAAGTGTACATCGCTGTACAGGAACGCATTGAAAATAGCCCGTTGGTGCTGCGATGGTGCTGTAGGAAAGCGGTTTCCGTTGGGCAGCGTTACTTCTTTTCGTACCGCAATGTGGGCAAACGCGCGCCGATTTGGCTCGCACTGCTCTATTGGATTTGCGCGCATACTGCCTTCCTTATGCTGAAACGTACCATCGGCATCGAGCGCGGACGCTTCTTTCCCGTTGCCGGAGCCGCTTTGGACGACAAAATAACCCGTTTTCTTCGCTCCGTAGGTATACCCATCATTATTGGCTACGGCTTGTCGGAGAGTTGCGCCACGGTAGCGGCTTATCCGCGCAAGGGCTTTGTTCCCGGATCCGTAGGGCAAATTATCCCCGGTTTAGAGGTGCGCCTTGCGCCCAACACGAACGAAATTGAGCTTCGCGGCAAAACGATCACCCCGGGTTACTATAATAATCCCGAAGCCGATCGGGAGGCTTTTACCGAAGACGGCTGGTTCCGCACCGGTGATGCCGGGCGATTGGACGGCAATACGCTCTTTTTCGTCGAAAGGCTTAAAGATCTATACAAAACGGCTAACGGAAAGTATATAGCTCCGCGCCAAATCGAGGCGATTCTCACCGGCGATCCCTATTTTGAACAGGTGGCGGTCATTGCCGACGGCTACCGATTTGTCAGCGCGCTTATATATCCAAATTGGGAAAAGCTTCGTGCTAAGGCGTTGCAGCACGGCGTGATCAGCGGGAATGAGTCGATTGCCCAATTAGCTGCGCTGCCGGCTCTGAATCGCTTCCTTATGGCGCACATCGAGCCACTACAGGGCGCGCTCGCTTCGTTCGAAAAAATCAAGCGAATTACGCTCCTTGCCGAGCCGTTCACTATAGAAAAGGGCGAATTAACCCCTACTTTGAAGCTAAAACGTAAGCAAATTAGCCGTAATTATGCCCTCCAGATTGCGGCGATGTATCGTGAGGAGGGCTCTTTATATCAACTTTTTAGATCGGAAAATCAGAATTTATCATGATTACTACAGACCAGCTGGATGACCTGCTGGAGCGCACCGAGGCGCTGGGGAGGTACCTTTGACGTCGACCAGAAGAAAATTCAACTAAAAGAAGAGGAACTTAAAACCCAAGACCCCCATTTTTGGGAAGATCCTAAGCGCGCCGAGCAGCAAATGCGTAAGGTAAAAGAGTTGCGCAAATGGATTGACACGTACGAATCGGTATCTACCAAAGCGGAGGAAGTACGCCTTTCCTTTGATTTTTACAAGGAAGGAATTACCGAGGAAGCCGAAGTGGATGCCGCTTACGAAGCTGCCATTAAGGAGCTTGAAGCAGCGGAGCTCGCCAACATGCTCCGTGCCGAGGAGGATCGCCTGGGGGCGGTGCTGAAAATAAACAGCGGCGCCGGTGGCACCGAAAGCCAGGATTGGGCATCTATGCTGGTTCGGCTTTACCAAAGATGGGCGGAACGGCACAATTACAAGGTTACCATCACCAACTGGCAGGATGGCGATGAAGCGGGCGTTAAGAGCGTTACGATGCAAATTGAGGGTGATTCCGTGTACGGTTACCTAAAGGGCGAAAACGGTGTACATCGTTTAGTGCGCGTTTCTCCCTATAATGCGCAGGGAAAGCGGATGACCTCCTTTGCGAGCGTATTTGTGGTTCCGCTGGTGGACGATAGCATTACCGTAGAGGTGGACCCCTCGCTGCTCTCGTGGGATACCTTCCGCTCGAGCGGTGCCGGCGGACAAAATGTCAATAAGGTGGAAACCGGCGTGCGGTTGCACTATCGCTATACCGACCCCGATACGGGCAACGAGGATGAAATCGTTATTGAAAACACCGAAAGTCGCTCACAGCTCGATAATCGCGAGAATGCCCTTCGCCTGCTTCGTTCGCAATTGTACGATCGTGCCTTGGAACGTAAGCGCGCAGCGCAAGCCGAAATCGAAGCCGGAAAGAAGAAGATTGAGTGGGGCAGTCAGATACGTAGCTACGTATTTGATGATCGGCGCGTGAAGGATCACCGGACAGGTTACCAAACCAGTAACGTAACTGCCGTAATGGATGGCGAAATAGATGAATTCATCAAAGCCTACCTAATGGAAACCGGTGCTACAGCCATCGGAAAATAGGTATATAGGTTTCGCTCGGAAGGTATATACCTTTGACGTAATAGGTATATAAGTTTCGCGCGGAAGGTATATACCTTTTGTCGTGGAGGATGAACAGAGCCGGATCGCTAAACGATTAATACCTAACTTTGCAGTTGTATGTGTATGGAGGAAAAGATAATATGAAAGCGAATTTTGTTGAGGAGTTGAAGCAGCGCGGTATGCTGCACCAAATGATGCCCGGGGTAGAAGAGTTGCTCGCCCGTGAAGTAACCACCGCATATGTAGGAATCGATCCTACGGCGGATTCATTGCACATAGGGCATCTGGTCAGTGTAATGATGTTGCGTCGCCTGCAACGTGCCGGGCATCGTCCCATCGCTGTGCTGGGCGGGGCTACCGGGATGATCGGCGACCCTTCGATGAAAAGCCAGGAACGTAACCTGCTCGACTTGGATACGCTCCGCCATAATCAGGAAGCGATCGGTCACCAATTGGAACGATTTATCGATTTTGACCGCAAGAGCAATACAGGCGCCAAGCTGCTCAATAACTACGATTGGATGCACGATTGGTCCTTTCTCGATTTTATCCGTGAGATAGGCAAGCATATCACCGTAAACTATATGATGGCAAAGGACTCCGTGCAGCGCCGTTTGGACGGAAGTGCCGCCGGGCTCTCCTTTACCGAGTTTTCCTACCAACTACTTCAGGGATACGACTTTTTGCATCTTTACCGCACGGAGGGCTGTAAGTTGCAAATGGGCGGTAGCGACCAATGGGGCAACATTACTACCGGTACAGAGCTGATCCGTCGCATCGAGCAGGGCGATGCCTATGGGCTGACCTGCCCGCTCATCACCAAAGCGGACGGCGGCAAGTTCGGTAAAACGGAAAAGGGCAATATATGGATCGATGCGCGCTACACATCGCCCTACGCGTTCTACCAGTTCTGGATCAATACGGGAGACGAGGATGCGTACCGCTATATGAAGATTTTCACCGAGTTGGAGCTTGAGGAAATCGAAGCGCTCTACAAGGAGCATAGCCAAGCTCCGCATCTGCGCGCTTTGCAGCAGCGTTTGGCGCGCGAAATTACCACTATGGTACACGGAGCCGAAGCGGTTGAAACGGCGGAGGAAGCTACCCGTATTCTCTTTGGGCAAAATACCCATGCCGCACTAATGAACCTGAACGAAGCAACTCTATTAGAGGTACTTGAAGGCGTGCCCACATACACCGTAGCGCGGAGCCGCGTGGAAGCGCAACCCGTAGTAGTGGATCTGCTCGCTGAAAGTGGCGTTTTTGCTTCAAAAGGCGAGGCGCGTAAGCTCATTACTGCAGGCGGTTTGAGCATTAATAAGGAAAAAGTGACCGATGCACAAGCTACCATCGGTGCGGATGCCCTCATAAGCGGCAAATATCTGCTCGTACAGCGCGGAAAGAAGAATTACTACCTGCTGATTGCCGAATAGGTGTTGCTCGCCGTTGTTATTGTCAATTACAAGGTAAAATACTTTGCCGCCCAAGCCGTGGAAGCCGCTTTGGCGGCAACGCGCGGTATGGATGCGCGTATCTATCTGGTAGACAATGCGTCGGGGGATGATAGCATCGTCTATTTGCGTGCTCGATATCCCGAGGTTTGCTATATACAAAACGACAATAACGAGGGTTTTGCCAAAGCCAATAATCGAGCGGTTCGCGCATCGCAAAGCCGATATGTGTTGCTGCTCAATCCCGATACCATAATAGGACCGGATACGCTTCGTAAAGCTCTTGACCATATGGAGCAAAACGAGCGTACTGCCGCTGTGGGGGTGCGGATGCACGATGCGCGCGGTAACTTCCTGCCTGAGAGCAAGCGTGGCAGTGTATCGCTCTGGAGCTGTGCTTGCCGTTTCATCGGATTAGCGCGCTGTTTCCCCAAATCGCGCCTTTTTAACCGGTATTATGCCGGTTGGCTCGATAAAGGCGAGATGCATTCGGTTGGTTTGCTCTCGGGCGCTTTTATGTTACTTCGGCGAAAAGCCTTTGAGGAAGCCGGGTTGCTCGACGAACGTTACTTTATGTATGGTGAGGATATCGACCTCTCCTACACGCTCCGAAAGCTCGGTTATCGCTGCGACTACCTGCCTTTGCCCATACTGCATTACAAAGGCGAGAGCGAAGCAGCCTCCGGCAACCGGATACGTTACCGAAACGCTTTCTTCGGAGCGATGCAACTTTTCTATGCTAAGCATCACCCTCACAATAAGTTAGGTCAGTTTTTGATCGCCAAAGCGATACCCCTTTTGGCTCGGCGCAAAGAAAAAGCACACAGCACCGTTATCCCCTCTGTGCCAACGCGTTCCGAGCTGAACCTCCTTCCCATCGATCTCACGCCCCTCACCTCATCCGAGCCAACGCCTGACACACAGCTCCAATCGCCCCTCACCCCCACTACGCTGCCGGAAGGTCGTAATTTGCTGGTCACACTTATGCCGGATACGTATGATTCTTTCCTCAAACTACTGGTGGAAAGCGAAGGACGCGGATGCACCTTCTATACATCCCGACCCGATGACGGCATCATTCTCGGCCCCGCCACCGTCCTTCCCCTCTAACCGCTCGCCACTACCCCACCTCTGCGGAAGAAAGTAGCCCAAAGGGAGCGTATTACAACGCCTCATTCTCTGAGATGCTGTTTTTTGGTGGGTTGGGCGGCGCGAGAGCGTGCAAGTGGGTGATTGGCATTGATTTGCTA
>ERZ1673752.2414-NODE-2414-length-20933-cov-19.694128_pt1 | contig 20933 bp, 17 predicted proteins | sample MGYA00580195_ERZ1673752 | MGnify/ENA primary metagenome ERZ1673752 (study PRJEB41218, sample SAMN15661744) | gut metagenome | host: Homo sapiens | place: Canada: London | collected 2015-08-20/2019-03-30 | study: EMG produced TPA metagenomics assembly of...
TCATGGTGATAGTCGAAGCAGTTCGGCTGTCACCTTTTTTCTTCGCTTTCGTCACAGGCTCGCGAGGGCCGAGCTTGCGTACGACAGAAGGGTCTTCGTCTGGTCAGGGGAGTGGGAAGGTAAGCTCTTGCCCTAGAAGATGTATCTGAGCCACCCGCAGCGGAGCATAGTCGATCAGCGGCTCCGTATCCTGGCGCATAGCGTCGCGACAGCTCATGAGTATCTTGCCGAGGAGGTTCTGTCCGCGCCATTCGCCGATGGTGGACCACTCCCCTAGTCTCATCTTATCCTGCTTACGCTTTATGATAGCTTTGTTCACGCCTTGCGTAGCAAGCTCCCGCTTCAAGGCTGTAAGGCGCTTTCTCAGCTCAGCATTGCGCATGCCCCACTTGGTAGCGGTAGCGCTGGTCGCATAGGTGCTGTCCTCTAGGAGGATAGCCTCTGGTGGGAAGGCGAGGAGCTGCTTGCGAAAGGCTTCGTTCGTCAGACACTTCTGCCAGACTAAGTAGTGCATCCACGGGACATTGAAGGAGAGCCAGTCGTCTCGTCGCTCCGACTCATGCGCCTTGCGGATCTTTTTCTTCGCCTCCCAGCCATCATCACATGCGACGAGCTGACGCACGATGTCGGTGTGCTCGGGCGTGCCTAGCGAAAACATACCAGCGATGTAGGCACACTCACTATTGTGAAAGTGTACTCCCTGCAGGTCAAAGCCAAATCCGGCAACCATATTGCCCAAAGCCAGCGACAAGCCACGACGCACGTCACCACCACGACGGAAGGCGTAGCAATCGAGCGTGGAGGCATCGTAGACCTCTTCAGGGGCAAGGGAGGTGAGTGGGTGGTCCAGCATAAGATCTCTTCGTTAGGAATCTTAACAAAGACAAAGCTACAAATATTCTCCTCAAGTATCTACTCCTTTTTTGTGTCAGTCTTCTTTTTTGCTACCTTTGTGTAACTTCTGAAGTTGGTGCTCGGGGCGTGTTCCCTCTTCACCACATAATAAACTTGTCACTCATGGCTACTGAAAAACCTTTGCACTATCCTGATCCACGCAAGTCTACCGACTTTCTAAGGGATATACTGATTATCTTCGCTGGTGTCGTCCTCTACACCTTTGGTTGGACAGCCTTCATCCTCTCACAAGACATCACCTCTGGGGGGCTAGCTGGTATCGTCACCATCGTGCAGCTAGCGACAAATATGCCAGCTACCGTGCCATACTACATCCTCAATGGAGGCTTACTGATACTCTCTATTTTGGTCTTAGGTCTTCACTTCTCTTTGAAGACCATCATAGCTGTCGGGATGCTCTTTCTGACGATACCTGTCGGACAGGCGCTCTTCACGCCAATGGTAGGACAGGGTCTAGAGGTGTACAACAATCTACCACACTTTCTGACGGAGATGCTACCCAACTTCGGGCCTCTGTTGGCGCCCGACGAGCCTTTTGTCGCACTGGTCGTCGGAGCGGGCCTCTGTGGTGCTGGTCTGGGCTTGGTCTTCTCGGCCAATGGTAGTACAGGAGGTACCGACATTGTCGTGGCTATCGTCAACAAGTACAGCACGCTCTCACTGGGACGTGCAATGATCTTTATGGATGCCATCATCGTCACGACGGGTGCTGTCGTGAGCCACTTCCTCGGGCCACAGTACAGCTGGGGTACTGCTCTAGGCAAGCTCGCCTTTTCCTTCATCGAGATCACGATCGTGGGGCAGATGCTGGACTACATCATGGATGCCAACAAGCAGTCTGTGCAACTACTCATCGTCAGTACCAAGTACGAGCAGCTCAGCGAGGCTGTCACACATCGCCTGGGACACGGGTGCACCATACTCCACGGCGAGGGGGGCTATAGTCACCAACCGATGCACGTGGTCCTGGTGACGATACGCAAGAATCTACGCGGAGGTCTCTACCAAGTGATCAATTCGGTAGATCCCGATGCCTTTATCTCTGAGTCTACGGTACATGGCGTATATGGACAGGGCTTTGACTCTCTAGAAAGGGTGACTGGAAGGAAGAAGAAGTAACTTCACCACCTCCCCATTTTTGAAACTATTCAATGGAATACAAACCAGACCTACTAGATAAGATAGACTGCCCACGATGCAAAGGCGTAGGGTCTCGCTGTTGCAAGCTCTCCACCTTCGACTGGCTGGCTGATCTGCCCGACGGGGTACAGCAGCAGGAGATCGTCGAGGTGCAGTTCAAGAATACCCGCAAGAACTACTACCGCAACGTAGATCACCTCGACCTCAAGCGAGGAGACTACGTAGTCGTAGAGGCTGACAGCGGAGGCTACGACGTTGGCATGGTATCTCTCACGGGGACGCTGGTCTCCACGAGGATACGAGCCAACCATGACGAGCAGTATGTCGACAGTGCGAAGGCGATCTACCGCAAAGCACGTCCTGCTGACATGGACCACTATCGCTCGGCTAAGCTGCGCGAGCACCAGACGATGATCGAGTCGCGCGAGATAGCCACTTCGCTGGGACTAGATATGAAGATCGGCGATGTGGAGTATCAGGCCGACGGGACCCGCGCTATATTCTACTACATAGCGGATCAGCGAGTAGACTTTCGCAAGCTGATACGACTCTTGGCAGATGCCTTCCACATACGTGTGGAGATGCGTCAGATAGGCGCTAGACAGGAGGCGGGACGTATCGGCGGGATCGGTCCCTGCGGACGAGCCCTCTGCTGCTCGACGTGGCTCTCACGCTTTAACTCCGTCAGTACGGCTGCAGCACGCTTTCAGAACTTAGCCCAGAACTCGCTCAAGCTCACGGGACAGTGTGGCAAACTCAAGTGCTGTACCAACTATGAGGTAGACGTCTACATGGAGGCGAAGAAGTCTTTCCCCTCGAGTCGTACGACCCTAGAGACGGAGAGTGGCACCTACTACTTCAACAAGTGCGACCTCCTAGCGGGAGAGATCACTTACAGCCTAGCGCCTAAGAGTCTCGAAGAGCCTGAGACCATATCTGTGGAGCGGGCTAAGGAGATTATCGAGATGAACCAGCGTGGCGAGATCCCCGAGACGCTCTCTGACCAGCAGGAGGCTCCGAAGAAGCCTAAGGACATACTCTTTGACAATGCGATCAACCGCTTTGACCAGCCCAAGAAGCGTAAGCGTCGTAAGTCAAGGAGGAGAGAGCGCGTCGGCTCCGACACCCCAAGAGCGAAGGAGACCAGCCCTGAGGGTAACAATACTGAGGAGCCTCAGGACGGGCAAGTTGCTAGCGAAGAGTCCACCGCGCAATCTCCTCGCAGGCCGAGACGCAAGCCTCAGACGGGCAATCGCCGTCGCCGTCCACGCACGAAGCCTCAAGAGGAAGAGTAGGCCACGACCGCTAGATCACTTAGAGCTATGAGCAGAGGGTGCAGAGGTGGTATCGTGGGGTGGATAGCTGTGCTGTCTATCCTAACTCTTAGCTCCTGCCACTATGCGACTTTTCAAAAGCAAATGCAGACCGAAGAGATACCCGAGAGCGGGTGGTCTGCGGGACGTAGCATCTCCTTTGATAGCTTCGTCGAGCATCCTCGGACGCCCCACACGCTCTACCTCTACGTACGGTACAACAGCCGCTATGCGTACACTACCCTACCACTCACCGTTTGCCTCCGCTCTGCTCTCGGGTGGAGCGCTACGACGACACTGGAACTGCCTCTCACTGAGGAGCCTGGCGTATGGTCTGGAGAGGGCTACGCACTGCGACAACAACTCTACAAAGTCAACACGCTCCTGACACCTCCTCACCCTGGGCTCTACACCATCGAGCTAAGCCAGGCGACCGATCAAGACACCCTCACAGGCATCGAGACGATCGGCGTCGCTTGGGTCGCCACCGAGCAGTAACCCACACTCGAACTAGGCTTCGCAAGCCGTACTATCCGCCATAGAAGCTCAAAGGTCCCTACAGCAAAGTTATATATCCTAGAGAAGTTGGACTAGCTGTCGTGTAGAGAAAATGTATTATATTTGTCCCTTCAGACAAACACCGTAATCATATGACCCAACGTTTCCTCTTCCTAACTTTAGGAGTAATCCTCTCCATGAGCGCTCTGTGGGCCAAGCCTCGCACAGAGACGCAGGCTCGCCTCATAGCCGAGCAATACACTATACAACGACTTAGCAGTAGCGAGCTGGGCGCTCTACGCTCGGCCTCCACGCCTTTGCTAACGCTCGTGTCAGCCCCCACCGCAGACGCTGGTGGTATGACCGTACGTCACCAGACGATGGCTCCGACCCATCAAGCTCAAGCCACAGCATACTACGTATATAACATAGCTGGTGAAAGAGGCTATGTGATGATCTCGGGCGATGATCTACTCCCCGAGGTGATCGCTTATGCCGACGCTGGCGCCTTCCTTCCAGACGAGGAGCAACCAGAGCACATCGCCTCCTTTCTCGCTCAGGCACGTGCCTCTATACAATACTTGGTAGCGCGAGGCAAGCCCGTAGTGATGCCCCGCACCTCACAGCTACGTCCTGAGGGGGTGGCTCCTCTCCTTGGCCAGATTCAGTGGGGGCAGAACGCTCCATTCAATGAGCTTTGCCCCGAGAAGAGGGGCTCTCGGTCTGTCGTGGGCTGCGTAGCGACAGCACTCTCGCAGATCCTACGCTATCACCAGTGGCCTAACCAGGGCGAGGGCATCTGCTCCTACACAGAGCAAGACTACACCCAGCATCGTGTGGACTTCTCTAAGACAACCTACGACTGGGCCAACATGCCGGAGCATCCTAGTAAAGACAATGAGTCTCCAGAGGTACGCACGGCTCTCTCCACCCTATGCTATCACGTAGGGGTCATCTCACAGATGCAGTATAGTCCACAGGCCAGTGGCACTATCTCACAGTTTCCCAAAGAGGGTCTGCAAAAGTACTTTAAGTACAAGAAGAACATCCAGCTACTCAACCGTATGAACTACAAGATAGCCGACTGGATGGATATCATTGCCAAGGAACTCAACGAGGGGCGTCCCGTTTACTACGCTGGTTCCAGCAGCACGGTAGGACATGCCTTCGTCTGCGACGGCTATCGGCAGAATGGTTACTTCCACATCAACTTCGGATGGGACGGTATGGCAGACGGATTCTTCCTTCTCTACGCTATCAACCCCGATGTTCTAGGTACTGGTGGCGGCACCTCTTACGATGGGTTCAACAACTTTCAGGAGATCATGATCGGCATAGAGCCCGACCGTGACGGCACCTCTGAGCGCACCGTCAGCGAGGAGATATCGGCTCACTCCCTGACTGTATCCTGTGAGGACAATAAGACTATCCAGCTCAAAGATGTAGTCCTCGAGCTAACCTCTGCATTCAGATATAGTACGAAGTTCTGTCTCTCCATCACACCTACACAAGAGGGCGCACAAACCTACTACGGAGCACCCGCTACGGAGCAAATGCTAGAAAGTCACGGCTACTACGTCTACTCTAGAAAGCAGCTATACAAGATCCCCTCTGTTAACCTTGCTGATCTAGGTCTCCCCACACGGAGTGCGAGCTACGTCGTGACGCTTGCCTACGCCGGCTATGACGGCAAGATGATCCCCGTACGACACTACAACGGAGGGATCTCTGAGGTGACGGTCACCTTCGACGCTGATGGCAAGGCTAGCTGTACGCTCCCCCAACTGGAGCCTCAGCTAGCTCTGACCGAAGTCTCAGATCCTGACCTGCGTAGCTACAGCAAGAGCTCGGTCACACTCTCTATTGACAACCTAAGCCAGGAGGAGTACTTCTCATCATGGGACTGCTACTTTGAGGACATGAAGGGAGACCGTACCCTTATTGGCAATCCATCAGCTATGATAACGCCCCAAGATCAGCAGAAGGTACGAGTAGATATCTCTAAACTACCGCTCCCTGCTGGCACCAAGGGTAATATCATCCTCAAGGGAAGCTATGTAAATGAAGGTGGCGCCGACAGTGGCTATGCCTTACGCTCCTCGCAGCGTCTAGAGGTACTTCCAGCAGAAGCCTCTGTATCCAAAGCTGCCTCACTCAAATGCGTCGCCCGGAGATCCATAACGGGAGCTATAGAGCGTGCTCCTGAGACCTCCGCTATAACCTTTGAGATAACCAACCAAGGTAATCAGAAGAGTAGCAAGTTACTAGTGGAGTGGACACTCTTGCTACATACAAGTCGTGGCGCCTCTGTACAGAACCAAGGTCAGAAAATCATTCAAAACCTACCAGCGCATAAGACAGTTCCGTATAGTATAGACCCCTCTTCTTGGTTCCAGATGTCAAAAAGGAGTAGCTACTCCCTTCGGATCCGACTGTTTGATGTCATAGAGCATGGGGGGTATATGTACTACGGAGAGCAATATCACGAGCTGACCCTGCCTATAGTTGCTGTAGACCAGCTTTCGCTACCGATTGACGAGGAGCACTACGTCTCTCTAGAGAAGGAGTCTGACCACTCCTACTCTCTCATGGTCGATGTTGCAGCTCCCGAAATGATCCGCCTCTATGGGCTAACACTCATGAGCCTGTCGCACGAAGATGGTGTCTATAAGATCCACGGAGCTGTCGATCAGGGGCGTACCTCCATCATCGGAGCTTTCACCTCGCTGGTCTTTGACCAGAAAGACGACTCCACGGGGATCGTTGAGGCTGACTTCTCTCACGCCTCTCCCCTCCTACAGCACATATCTATGTGCCACAGCAAGATAAGAGGCAAGGCGATGACCGAGATGCTACAGTCACTACCCGACCGCTCAGCGACCACTCGTGGTACCATAGCACTCATTGACACCTCTAGACCTGACCTTGAGGGCAGTATCTGCACCCCAGAGCAGGTAGCACTGGCAGCACAGCGCGGCTGGACAGTCACCGATCAGCAGGGGAATGCCTATACGGCCATTGATACGCCCGCTGAGGCAATGCAAAGTGACTGGACGATCTATCCGATGCCCGTACGGGATCAGATGACCGTCGTAGGGCTTCCGGCGACAAGCTCCGTGACGCTCTACACGCTGCAGGGTGAGCGACTGCTAGAGGCTGTCACACCAGCTAGTGGTCAGCTCCAGATCAGCCTAGCACATCTGCCCAGTGGCACCTACATTCTCAATACTGCGCTAGGAAGCCGACGTGTAGTCGTCGCCCACTAGCCCCTACGAGCCAAGCAATCAGATAGCCCCAAAGGAAGTTTGACCTCCTTTGGGGCTTTTTCGTTTCGCTTCCCAACCCTTTTCGCAGATTGTGTCGTCCGCTAAGACGAGCTATTCCGATACCTCCGATCTATTTCCGATTTCCTAGAGAGGAAAGGAACATTCTCCACCGAGGGGAGAGAGGAAACTTCCGAAGAATGAGATGAAACTTCGGAAGAATGGGATCAAACTTCGGAAGAGTTTTTTCGTTCCTCACTGGATACTCAAAGATTTCGCCGAGGAGATTTCGGATTTCCTCGGAGCTATGGATGACTGTTGGCTAGAGGCACTAGTGTCTCTAGTGCTCCTAATGGCACTAGTGCTCCTAAAAATGCTAGTATCTCTAACTTCTAGTCTCTAACCTCTAAAGTCTAATCTCTAACCTCTAACTTCTTTTTCGTACCTTTGGAGTGGAGTTGCGAGAGCGACTCCTGTTTTTAGAGCTAGACACTATATATAGTACAGCAAATGCAACAGATAGAGGGTCCGATCGGGGTTTTTGACTCAGGGTACGGAGGATTGACGATCCTGCGTAAACTGCAGGAGCAACTGCCTCAGTACGACTTCGTTTATCTTGGCGACAATGCGCGCTCGCCTTACGGTTCGCGGTCTATGCGCGTCGTCTATCAGTTTACTAAAGAGGCGGTCGAGAAGCTCTTTGACCTAGGCTGTCCACTAGTCATCCTCGCCTGCAATACCGCCTCAGCGAAGGCGCTCCGACAGATACAGCAAGAGGATCTGCCCAAGCTCGACGGAGGCTCCATGCGTCGTCGTGTGCTGGGGATCATTCGCCCGACGGTCGAGTGCATCGACACACTTACGGGCACCAAGCATGTGGGTATCCTCGCCACTGAGGGCACCGTCTCTAGCGAGAGCTATGTAGCTGAGATACACAAGCTCTACCCCGACGTGACGGTCGTACAGGAGGCTTGCCCGCTTTGGGTGCCGATCGTCGAGACGGGTGAGAGTGATAGTCCAGGGACCGACTTCTTCGTGCGCAAGCACTTGGAGCGTCTCTTAGCTAAAGACGAGAAGATCGACACGATTATCCTCGGCTGCACCCACTACCCTATTCTGATGCCTAAGATACAGCGCCTGCTCACCCCCTCGATCAAGGTAGTGGCTCAGGGCGAACTGGTGGCTAAGTCTCTCGAGGAGTACCTCGTACGCCACCCCGAGATGGCGGCTCAGCTCACACATGGCGGCACGACACGCTACTACACGACGGAGCAGACGGAGCGCTTCTCCCGTACGGCATCTATATTCTTTGACACACCCATATCGGTAGAGCATCTGTCTCTATCACAATACTAATGAATAACCAATAGCAAACGAATCACTATGAAGAGAATCTATTTTGTAGCACTACTCCTGCTGACCTCTCTACTCTGCGTCAGCTGTGGTACCAGTCAGAGCAGTAGCAAGGTCAATCTGGCCACACTCGATGGTAGCTCTTGGGTACTCACCCACATGGACGGTATCAAGATCAATGACGACGCCCGCCAGACAGCTACTATCAGTATCAGCAAAGCTCGCATCTATGGGCAAGCTGCCTGCAATAGCTACGGTGGCGAGTGCTTCGTCTACTCTGATGGTCGCATCAAGATCGGAGAAATTATGGCGACTCGTATGGCCTGCAACAATATGATGTACGAGCGTATCTTCCTAGCAGCACTACAGGAGGCTAAGACCTTTCGTATGAATGGTGCAAACAGGCTCATGCTCTACTCTACGCACGATGCCTCGGGTCAGCCCAGCCTCACCTTCAAGCGCAAGTAACCCTGCACTACATCTTACCATAGCGTAGATCCTCACTCAAGGTCTACGCTATGGTCTTGCCTCTAATCTCTAAATTCTAATCTCTAACCTCTTTCCCATGCGTATCCGCACACTCTTTATCACCCTCGTACTCCTCTGCTCGCTCACGCTCGTTGCCCAGCAGCAGCGTGAGATCACTCTACCAGAGGTCACCTCAGGCGCTTTTGCAGCTCGTGGCGCTGGAAACGGCTTTCGCTCTCTACCCGACGGCAAGCACTACACGCTCATCAGCGACGACTACCAGCGCATCGTCAAGTATGAGTACGCTACGGGGCGGGCTGTCGATACGCTCTTTGACATTGCCAAGGCGCGTGAGTGCGACATCAAGGCGATCTGGGACTACGATATAGCCCCTTCGGGACATCATATCCTGATCTATACCGACATCAAGCCGATCTACAGGCGCTCCTACACGCTACGTGCTACCCACTACGATGTGCGTCGCAACCTTTGCGAGCCACTCACCGAGGGCGATATTATGATTCCCACCTTTAGTCCTGATGGGCGGATGGTTGCTTTCGTCAGAGACAACAATATCTTTATCAAGAAGTTTGACTTCAACTCTGAGGTACAGGTCACTACGGATGGTAAGCGCAATGAAGTGATCAACGGTACCACCGACTGGGTCTACGAAGAGGAGTTTAGCACGACACGCCTGATGGAGTGGAGCCCCCAGAGCGACTTCCTAGCCTTCGTACGCAGTGACGAGAGCCAGGTCAAGGCTTACTCGATGCCTATCTACGGGGACGACCTCTACCCCACGGACTATGTCTACAAGTATCCGAAGGTGGGCGAGCAAAACTCAACCGTCTCGCTACACCTCTACAACCTTGACCTCAAGCGCACCGACCGTGTGGATCTACCGCTAGACGCTGATGGCTACATACCCCGCATCGTCTTCACTGGCTGGGGTAGCGATCTAGCAGCCATCACGTTCAACCGTCTGCAGAACGACCTCAAGGTCTATCGCATCAACCCGAAGAGCCGCACGCCTCGTCTGACCCTTCGTGAGCAAGATCCACGATATATCAACAATGAGTTTATCAACTCCATGCGCTTCGTCCCCGATGGCATCGTCATGCTGAGCGAGCGCGATGGATCTACGCAGCTCTACAAGTACGGCACGAATGGAGCGCTCCAGCAGCGCCTGACGCAGGGCAACTGGGACATCATCAGCTTCTACGGCTGTGACAGTGAGGGCAACGTCTACTACCAGGCAGCCGACCAGACGCCTACTCAGCGACGTGTCCTCAAGACGACCCCACGGGGCAAGACGACCGTCTTAGCCGGAGAGGCTGGCATCAATCGCGCTAGCTTCACTCAGGACTACAGCTACTTCATCAATAGCTATAGCAATGCTAAGACACCTGCCATCACGACAATCCGCACAACCAAGGAGGGCAAGGTGATCCGTACGCTCGAAGACAATGCACAGCTGGTCGCTAAGCTCAAGGGGTATGACTACAATGACAAGGAGTTCTTTACCATCGAGGTGGCTCCTGGGCGCACGCTCCACGGCTGGATGATTCGCCCGCCACACTTTGATGCGAGCAAGCGTTACCCCACGGTGATGCACCAATACAGTGGTCCCGACTCGCAGGAGGTACTGGATCAGTTTTACATTGGCTGGGAGTACGCACTGGCTCAGGCTGGCTACGTCGTAGTCTGTGTGGACGGACGTGGCACTGGAGGCCGTGGTACCGAGTGGCGCAAGTGCACCTATCGTGAGCTGGGTCTGCGCGAGAGTAGCGACCAGATAGCTGCTGCCGAGGCGCTGCCCAAGCAATTTAACTATATCGATGGAAGTCGCATCGCTATCTTCGGCTGGAGCTATGGCGGGTACAATACGCTCATGTCGCTCTGTCGTGGCAAGGTCTTTCGTGCTGGTGTAGCTGTGGCTCCTGTGACCGACTGGCGCTTTTACGACACGATTTATACAGAGCGCTTTATGGCGACACCGCAGGTTAATAACAAGGGGTACGAGGCTTCCTCAGTACTGTCTATCGCTCACAACCTCCACGGCGATCTGCTCGTCATCCACGGCACGGCTGATGACAATGTGCATCTGCAAAACACGATGCGCTTAGCCACAGAACTGGTCAAGGCGGACATACCCTTTGAGATGGCGACCTACACCGACAAGGATCACAGCATCTATGGGGGCAACAACAGACAGCACCTCTACAGTCGCATCATCGAGTTCCTCGATCGTAAGCTGAAGTAAAAAGAGCTGATGAAGCAACCCCACATACGCAAGCCTGAGTGGCTCAAGATCAAGCTTGGTAGCGATGTAACCTACGACGAGACGCGTGCGGTGCTACAGAAGCATTGCCTGCACACCATCTGCACGAGCGGGCGCTGCCCTAATCAAGGAGAGTGCTGGTCACGAGGCACCGCTACCTTTATGATCGGAGGAGCCGTCTGTACACGCGCTTGTAAGTTTTGCAATACAGAGACGGGTCGTCCGCTACCGCTAGACCCTGAGGAGCCTCGTCACGTGGCCGAGAGTGTCCGTGCGCTAGGGCTCAAGCATGCGGTGGTCACCAGTGTGGATCGTGACGACCTGCCCGACAAGGGGAGTGCCCACTGGGTCGATACGATACGACAGATACGCGAGCTCTGCCCTGGCGTCACGATCGAGGTGCTGATCCCAGACTTCGATGGGCAAGCGGAGCTCATTGCTCCGATTTTACAAGAGCGCCCCGAGGTGGTGGCGCACAATATGGAGACCGTACGACGGCTCACACCCATCGTACGTAGCCGAGCTACTTATGACTGTAGTCTCTCCGTCTTGGCACAGATTGCTGAGGCGGGACTACCCGCTAAGACGGGACTGATGCTCGGTCTCGGCGAGACGCAGGCGGAGATCCTCGAGACGATGGACGATCTGCGTCAGGTCAATTGTAGTATCCTTACGCTAGGTCAATACCTCCAGCCTACTCGTCGCCACTATCCCGTGCAGGAGTATGTGCATCCCGACCACTTTGCCGAGCTTCGGGAGATAGCCCTAGACAAAGGCTTTCGTCACGTCGAGAGCGGTCCTCTCGTACGCTCCTCCTACCACGCTGAGCGCCACCTGCTCTAGCGTACTAGCGTACTCGTCCTATGAGTTGCTAAGCCGATCGGCTTAGAGCGTGTGTAACTGTGCCTTCGGTATGCTGGAAGGCACTGACAGCAGTAGAGGTAACAGCCTTGTGATCGTTGGCTTATCTTTGCAGGGTATTGACTTAATCAAGATTCTTTTTTCGCCTTTTCGGGGAGGCTCTTGGCTAGCGAGAAGAAGAACTCGAGACCTCCCGTGGGTCTGTTCTTGGCCGAGATCTCGCCACCGTGGAAGCGGATAGCGTTTCGTACGATGGAGAGTCCCAGTCCCGATCCGCCCATCTCACGACTGCGTCCGCCATCGATGCGGTAGAAGCGGTCGAAGATCTTAGCCAGGCTCTCGCTCTCGGGGATGCCAGGGCCGTTGTCGGCAAAGGTGAAGTAGTAGTAGCGCTCGTCCTCCATCGTCTGATCGATCTCTATAGTGGTGCCAGAGCCAGCGTAGCGGATGCTATTCTCCGTCAGATTGGCAAAGACAGCGTAGAGTAGCGAGTGATTGGCCTGTACGGTGGTCTGCTCGGGGATCCGATTGCAGATAGTCATCTGCGCCTCTTGGAGCTTGATCTCTAGAGCCGCTTTGACCTCCTCGACGACACTGTACGGGGTTAGCTCCTGCAGGGCGTAGAGGTCGCTCGCCTCCTCCAGCTTGGTGATCATAGAGACGTCGCTGATGAGCTGTGAGAGACGGATCATCTGATTGTAAGTGCGCTCGATGAAGTAGCGCTGCTTCTCCTCTGGGAGTGGCTGGTTGAGGATCGTCTCGAGGTAACCACGAGCACAGGAGACTGGCGTGCGCAGTTCGTGGGCTATGCTATTGGTCATGTCATGCTTGAGGCGACGATCGTTTTCCTTCTTAGTCACATTGGTTAGGACGATCTCAAAGCTATTGTCAGGAAAGAACTGGGCGCGCACCTCTATATGCGACCCGTCCTTGTCGATGATGTATCGTGTGGAGCGCGGAGCGGTGCCTGGGTGAGCCTCCTGATCGGCTAGGAGGGTCTTGACCTGATACAGCTCTGGGTAGTCGAGAATGCGCTCATCAATGATAAAGGTGGGCGTGTCGACGAGGGTGTTGAGATTCTGAATGAAGTGGCTATTGGCATAGATAAACTTGCGCTCTTCGCTAAAGAAAGATAAGCCAGCATCGGAGCTAGCGAAGTGCTGTATGAGCTTCTCGCGCTCGATCTCGTAGCGGGTATTGCTCTCCTCAAGCATCTTAAAGGTCGTCTTGAGCTGCTCTCCTAGCTCTCCGATCTCACTCTTGGGGAAAGCGACCGACTCGTACTCCCCTCCAGCCTGTGCCTTCGCCACAAAGTCATGAAGCTTACGCACCGAGCGAGAGAACTGGTCAGTAAAGAAGACCACCGCCAGCAGTGCTAGACTGAAGATGCCGACGATGAGGAGGAGGAAGAAGTGATTGGAGCGAAAGTAGTTGACATAGTCTATATGGTAAGGGATGGCCACACGGATGTAGTATCCCTGATCTTGGTACTCCTTGGCAAAGTAGTAGAAGTCCTCCCCGAGCGTTTCGCTATAGCGCTTGGAGGTGCCAGTGCCATTGAGGTTGGCCTGCTGTAGCTCTGCACGTGAGAGGTGGTTCTCAGGGATGGGTCCCTGGGTGACGTTGTCAAAGTAGACGTCGCCCTTTAGATTGATGATTGTGAAGCGTAGATTGTTCGGAAGATAGGACAAGAAGCGTGCGAGAGCTTGCGTGCTCGGCAGGTTGCTAAAGGTGGAAAGCGTATCTGTCGCACGCTCCTGAGGGTGTGTAGCGTAGTCTATGATGTAGCTATTGACACAGTCGGTAGCCTGCTCGAGGTATTCCACGAGGGCTTTGGTCTTGATCTCCTTTTCGGAGGCACGCTGTACGAAGTAGATGATTCCACCAAAGATGATAAAGAGCAGCGCGGCGGAGATAAAGACTTTGGACTTATAGTTGTACTGGCTCATAGTAGGACGATAGATGGTGTGAAAGTGGAACTATTCGGCCTCCTCCTCGACGAGGCAATAGCCGAAGCCTGAGCGGTTGATGATCTTGATCCCGCCACTGCGTAGCTTCTTGCGAATACGGGTGATATGTACGTCGATGGTGCGCTCCAAGACGAAGACATCTTCGCGCCATACTCGGTCGAGGATCTCCTCGCGTGAGAAGACTTTGTCAGGGTTTCGTGCCAATAAGACGAGGATCTCGAGCTCTTTCTTGGTTAGCTCGACAGGCTCCCCATCAACGAAGACCTGCTTGGCATCTAGATCAATGAGGAGCGTGCCGATCTCGATCTGACTCTCACCAAAGTCTGGACCGCTCTGCAAGGAGCGCATCAGGATAGCCTGAATGCGCGCCTGCAGCTCCTTGATAGAGAAGGGCTTCGCCATATAGTCGTCGGCTCCGATGTTAAAGCCGGTGAGGAGATCGTTTTCGGTATCCTTAGCAGTAAGGAAGATGATCGGAGTGGTGAGCTTCTTCTCCCGTCGTATGAGCTCAGCGAGCTTGAAGCCGTTCATCCCAGGCATCATTACGTCGAGAATGAGCAGGTGATACTCCTCAAGCGGCATCTTGAGCGCCTCCTCAGCATTGGCAGCTGTGGAGACTTGATATCCCTCGCTGGCGAGGTTGAAGGTAAGTATCTCGCGGAGGTCCTCCTCGTCGTCGACGATGAGGAGCTTAAACTTCTTCTTGTCCATAGTTCTCTAGCTCTTGTTCGGTGGGGATCTCTACTTTTTGGCTCTTAGCGTGGAGTAGGTTCTTTCCTTCTGAATGGAAGATGGCCGCCTCGGCAATGTTTGTCGCATTGTCACCGATGCGCTCCAGATTGTAGGCTATGCTGCTGATCGCCAGTGAAGCCTGTATGGAGTCTACGTCGGGACTCTGCTCGGTGTCTAGTAAGGCTTGGGGCAGCGAATCGTTGATCTGGTAGTGCAGATCGTCTATATGAGTGTCTCGGCCGATGACACTGCGTGAAAGCTCGGAGTCACCAGCGAAGAACGAAGTGACCGCATCGGCAACCATCTGATAAGTCTCAGCAAGCATCTCACGAAGCGTGTCAGCATACTGTAGGTACAGACCATTGCCCATGTCGATCGCACGGGTAAAGTTGGCCACATTGAGCAGTAGATCACCGATGCGCTCTAGGTAGCTGGTCATATCGTGCAGGGCAAACATACGCCTCGCCTCAGAGGCCCGAGGCGTGTAAAGTATGATCCCGTTGATGACTTCGCTCCTTATCTTGACCTCTAGGCTATCTATGATGGTTTCGTTCATCTCAATGTGCTCGTAAGCCTCAGGCTCGACGATCCCGCTGAGGAGATGCTGTATCGCCTCGACTTGGCGAGCGATCACTTTGTTGAGTACGTTGAAGTCTTCCTTGATCAGGACGACGTGGTGATCCATATTGGGTGACATAGGCTGTGACAGTTACGTTTTTTACTTGATCGTGTGAGTGTCTGTCTGTATGGCAGATCTAAGGTACGATGTTTTATCCGAAGTTGCCCTGTAGGTAGTCCTCGGTGCGCTGATCGCTGGGGTTGGTAAACATCTTGTCGGTGCGGTCATACTCGACCAGCTCGCCGAGGTACATAAACATAGAGCGGTCAGATATGCGCGCCGCCTGCCCCATATTGTGCGTGACGATGAGGATAGCTATCTCCTTCTTAAGCTCTAGGATCAGCTCCTCGATACGATTGGTCGCTATCGGGTCTAGTGCGGAGGTCGGCTCGTCCATCAGGAGTAGCCGAGGACGCAGTGCTAAGGCACGAGCGATGCATAGACGCTGTTGCTGTCCCCCCGAGAGGAAGGAGCCACGCTTGTCTAGTCTGTCCTTGACCTCCTCCCAGAGTCCGACCGACTGCAGAGAGGTGGTGAGGATCTCTTCGCGCTGCGCCTTGGAGACCTTGATGCCGTTGAGCTTGTAGCCCGCCATCACATTGTCGGCGATGCTCATCGTCGGGAAGGGGTTCGGCTGCTGGAAGACCATCCCCGCCATACGACGGACGACCATCGGGTCTTTCTCTAAGATATTCTCTCCCTGTAGGAGGATGCGCCCGTCGGTACGTATGCCAGGGTAAAGCTCGTGCATACGATTGATGGCACGTAGCAGGGTACTCTTGCCACAACCACTGGGACCCATGATGGCGGTGATCTCGTGGTCGTGGATCTCCGCCGAGACATTGGTCACGGCACTCTTCTCAGGAGTGTACCAGATGCTTACGTTGTCTAGCTGGAGGACCACGTCGGGCGTTGTCGTCTGTATAGAGGTTGGAGTCATGCTTTTGACAAAAAGAGGTTACTAGTAGCGTGTCCGAGCGGAGATACGCTTGGCAATAAAGTTTAGAAGAAGGACCAGGAGCAGGAGGAAGAGCGAAGAGCTCCATATCAGCTCCTGAAGGTTGGGATCACTGTAAAACTCCCAGATGAGTAGTGGCACAGCCGACGAAGGGGTGTCGAGCGTCCACGATATGCGGGCACTGCCCAGAGCGGTCATGATGAGCGGTGCCGTCTCGCCGATGATACGACTCACCGCTAGCAGGATACCTGTCAGCAAACCACCCATGGCAGAGGGAAGGAGGATCTTAAGGACCATCTTGCGATAGGAGCACCCGAGAGCGAGCGCCGACTCTTTGAAGGACTTAGGCAGTCGCGCCAGCGTCTCCTCCGTAGAGCGTATGATGAGCGGTAGCATCATGATCGCCAGAGCCACGGCACCCGCCAGAGCCGAGTAGCCCCGCATCGGTAGTACGATCCAAGCATAGACGATGATACCGATGACGATCGAGGGAGTGCCTTGTAGCAGGTCCGTGACAAAGCGTACTACACTGGCGAGGCGTGACGATCTATTCTCCGAAAGATAGATGCCGCCCAGGAGACCTATGGGGATAGCGATGATAGAGGCTACGAGGGTCATGAGGAGCGTGCCGACGATACCATTAGCGATACCGCCTGGGAGTATCGTGCGAGAGCCTTCGATCGTGTTGGCGCGCTTGGCCATCATCGCCTCGACAGCTGTCGGTGCCGTCTTGGTAAAGAAGTCCCAGTTGATCTGCTGGTACCCCTCCATGACGATCTTACCGATGATGAGAAAGAGCGGTATGACGGTGATGCAGGCGAGTACGATATTGACTAGATAGACCGTGCGGTCCCAGCCCTGTCTTACTTTGAGTGATGCCATGGTCTCAGGTTAGGCTCGTTGCTTGTTTAGGATAATCTTCACAATGCCGTTGATGATGGCTGTGATGAGGAAGAGGACTAGAGCGATCGCTATGAGCGAACTGAGCTTGAGTCCGTGCGCCTCGTTGAACTGATTAGCGATCAGCGAAGCCATACTCTGTCCCGTGTCAAAGAGCGATGTGGGCACCTTGTCCGTGTTGCCGATCAGCATGGTCACAGCCATCGTCTCGCCGAGCGCTCGTCCCAGAGCGAGGATGTACGCTGCAATGATCCCGCTCCGCGCGTTGGGTAAGATGACCGATCCGATCACCTCCGTGCGGGTAGCGCCGAGACTGTAAGCCGCCTCCTTGAGCGACTTAGGCGTGAGCATGACAAACTCCGCCGTGAGTGACGAGGCGTAGGGGATGATCATAATGGTCAGTATGAGCACCGAAGTGAGGATCCCGTAGCCATTGCCCTGTGGCCCATCGATCATGTCAATGAGCGGACGCAGTGTGTAGAAGCCCCACAGACCATACACGATCGAGGGGATGCCTGCCAGTAGGTCCGTCAGCGAACGTATGACGCCAGCGATGCGCTTCCCCTTGAAGTACTCTCCGATGAAGAGCGCCACCGGTAGTGAGAAGGGGATGCACAGGATCAAGGCTAGTATCGAGGTGACCACAGTCCCCACGATAAAGGGCAACGCCCCATACTGCTCCCGCCCAGCCGTGGGGTCCCACTCGGAGGAGCTGATGAAGCGAAAGAAGCCAAACTCACTAAAGGCTTCCGTGCTGTTACTAATCAGACTGATCAGCATCGCTAGGCAGATCAGTAGCACGAGGAGTCCAGAGCTAGTGAGTAGACTGCGGAAGATCTTGTCGCCGATAGGGCGTGACGCTTTACGGACGAGGGTAGACATTATAGGCAGAGCTTATATTATAAGGAGTAGGTGGGGAGGGTAAAAGAGACATCTCTCCTCCGAATAGAGAGCGGTACAGGTCGGATGCGACTCACTAACTAATCGGAGCTATCCAGACGGCACTACTGTTGAGAGGGGAGGAGAGACGTTCTTTTGGTGTGAGGAGACTGCTACAGAGACGGTAGCAGTCTCCTTTTTTGTTTTTCTGGTGTATATAGGAGCTACTTCTTAGGAGAGCTAGTCAAGTCTATCGGATTACCGCCATAGGTCAGCTGAGCCAGCTGCGCCTTGGCTGCAGCGATCATCTCAGGCGATAGCGGTGCGAAGTGAATCTGCGAAGTGATCGCCTGCGCCTCATCACTTAGCATCCAGTTGAGTAGACGAGCCGTCTCGGCAGCCTCAGCCTCTGAGTGGTTGCTGTAGCTGAGATCCTTGTAGGAGATGAGCCAGGTGAGGCAGCTGATAGGATAAGCCTCAGGGTGTGCCGAGTTGGTGATCATCTGTCGTGTATCTGGCGCCACCTCGCCAGCAGCTGCCGCGGAGATCGACTCAAGTGAGGGGAGGACAAAGTTGCCCGCCTGATTCTGCACCTTTGCTGTCGGGATCTTTAGCGAAAAGCTGTACTCGCTACCCACATAGCCGATCGCACCATCCGTCTGAGAGATCACACCAGCGACACCGGGGTTGCCCTTGGCAGCCATACCGGTAGGCCACTTGAGCGACTTGCCCGTGCCGATCTGCGCAGCCCAGTCGGGGCTCACCTTCGTCAGATAGTCGCTGAAGACATTCGTCGTGCCACTACCATCGGAGCGATAAACGGGTGAGATCTCCTTGTCGGGGAGCTTTTCGTCGGGATTGATCGCAGCGATAGCGGGGTCATTCCAGCGGGTTATCTTGCCTAGATAAATGTTTGCTATGATCTCGCCCGTGAGCTTTAAGCCAGCAACCTCGGGGCAGTTGTATGCGATGACGACAGCGCCCATGCAGGTCGGTATGTGGATTACCTCGCGAGGCATCTCCGCCAGCTCCTCATCAGAGAGGAAGGCATCAGAAGCGGCAAAGTCGACCACCTCATCCTTGAGGCTACGGATACCACCGCCACTACCCACGGCACCGTAGTTAACATGTATCCCCGACAGCTCCTCATAAGCTTTGAAGGCCTCGGTATAATAAGGGAGTGGGAAGGTCGCTCCCGCAGCGTCAAGCTGGGTCACCCGACCACCTTTGCCAGCGCAGCTGGCAGTCATGAGAGCGATGGAGATGAGGACTAAAGCCTTGAGTGTACTCTTATTCATAGTTGTATTGGTAAGTTTGTTTGTTGCTGAGAGAGGGACCTACCGAGACGGTCGGGAAGGTCAGATCTCCCTTTTCGCTTGCAATATTACGCCCAATGAATTATTCCACTGTGACGAAAATGTTACGACACGGTGAAGTTGTTAAGTTCTCAGACGACTCCCCTATCGCTTTACCGCTCTAGGTATACGATTTCCACACCTTTCATATACTCATCTCACTACGCGATAAAAAAAGCTCCGCGAGAATTGCGAGATTCCCACGGAGCTATTCTTGATCCTTCACCGAAGAACGATAAAACTCTTCGGACTTACCATTTCATTCTTCGGAAGTTTCATCTCGTTCTTCCGAACTTTTATTTCGGCCCTCCGTGGGGAATATTCGTTTGCTCCCTGGAGATTATCGATTTCCTCCGTAGAGGCTCCTTTTCCCCATTCAGTTGCTCAACCATCTGATGAGAGGCATCGCCCTTTACAAACCTCAAAAAGCACGACGAGGATGACGCATCTGCATCACCCTCGTCGCAATGGCACTGCTACGCACCCAGCTTAGGTGCGCAGCCACTATGTCTCTGAGCTTTTTCTTACAGTATGAAGCGGTATGACTCGCCGTCGATCTGAACCAGGTAGACACCGCTAGGTAGTGTAGCGCAGTGGATCGTCTCGCCGACCACAAAGTTCGGACGCAGGTAGATCTGATTGCCCTGCATGTCGTAGAGCGCTACGTTGTAACCCTGCCCAGCAACGAGACCCTCGATGAAAATATTCTCACCATCGGAGAGTAGCTTGTAGCTACTGACGACAGGACTAGCAATAAGTGGTAGCGCTGTCGGCTTCTTGCTCGTGGAGAAGGTACACTTCGTCACATCCTTGCAAGCGAAAGCGGCACTGTAGTTGGCCTTCTGGGTGTAGTGCATCTGCATCTTACCATCTGCGAAGGTAATCTTCTGAATATCTGTGAGAGGGATTACCTCTTCAGGCTGACTGCTCTGCTCTACGACGAGGCTGAGCGGATAGCTCTCCTGTGCCTGCAGATAGGTCAGAGAGATGATGAGTAGGAGTGCTGCGGATAGAAGTCGTACTGGTCTCATATGGCTATTATAATATTGATGATTAGCGTGATAGATAGTCTTGATAGACGTGGTGCTCTCGTAGAGAGACACGTCCACAGCGCAAATATAGTAAATTATATCTAATGTCGCACGCTCTCCTCAATTTCGCAAATCTAACAAGTAGCCATGCGACCCTACAAAATCGCGGCTCGCCTCGCTCTAATCTCTAACCCCTACCCCGTCCGAATGCTCCTCTATAAAAACAAAGCGAGAGCATCAACACGACTAGCGTATCAATGCTCTCCATATGGTGTCCGCCCACCGAGTAGAGAGATGTGGATAACCGTCCTCTCTACGGTAGGACTCTATAGCGTATTCAGATTACTTCTTGAGGAAGTCCTGTACGTGGTCATTTGGTACCATCTCCTCTTGGAAG
>ERZ1673752.2416-NODE-2416-length-20912-cov-4.178741_pt1 | contig 20912 bp, 13 predicted proteins | sample MGYA00580195_ERZ1673752 | MGnify/ENA primary metagenome ERZ1673752 (study PRJEB41218, sample SAMN15661744) | gut metagenome | host: Homo sapiens | place: Canada: London | collected 2015-08-20/2019-03-30 | study: EMG produced TPA metagenomics assembly of...
GGGACGCCTCCTCTCCCCTGTTGTGGAGCGGATGAACACTGCGGGCTTAGAAGGTCTCCCCGGCGACATTTCAGAGCAGATTGGGCGGTTCACCGAAAGTATGGGCGGCATCATGAACATCATGAACGCCATCACCAGCTATACATTCGGAACCCAACTCGGTGGTGCCTTAGCCACCCTCTCTCAGCAGATCACCTGTTCCTCCGAGATGGGTATCCCTCTGGATTCCGCTGGTATTGCCGCGTTACTCCCAAACACTATCGCGCAGCTTTCGGAGGATCTCGAACTTCCGCAGCGCGATGTCCTGGTCTTCCTTGCCGCCCGAGAAGCCGCCTACCAGCGGCTGTGGACGCACGTACCGTGGCTTGCCCCGCGTCTTTTGGGCGCCATCCAAGACCATGCCAACGGTATCGTGGTGGATTATTCCAACATCGAATCCGCCACACATGAGATGGGCCTCGACCCCGAAGCACTCACAGATCCGGAGAAACTGCAGGAAGCCATGAGCCAGATGCAGACCATCGAGCTCACTCCGGAAATCCACTACACCCACGAAAAAGCGCTGCAGCGCCTGGAGACAATGCTCGCCCTCATCGAGGGGTGGGTCGATGTCGTGGTGCAGAGCGCAATTGGTGACCGTATCACTTCCATCCCGGCCCTCGCAGAGATGTGGCAACGTCGCCGCGCTACCGCCAGCCAAGCAGAGGAAGCTCTCAAAGCCCAAGCAGGGCTGGAATTGCGGCCTCGCCGGGTACGTGACGCTGTCAAGCTGTGGACTCGCATTACTGAAGCGTGCGGGATGGAGAAACGTGACGGCTGCTGGGCGCACCCAGATTTGCTGCCTCGTGCCAGCGACCTCGATAACCCCGCTGCCTGCATCGACCGCTTGTTGGATGACAGCACCGACTCCTTCGAAGCGGATCTTGCCAAGTTGGAAGAGGAACTCCTCGGCGGGGATGATGGCGACGGTAACGCTACTCCCCAGCAGTAGCCGACTAGTGCCACGCGGACACTAATGCAGTTCGTAGCGGGAGGCCGCCTCGAGATAGCCGCGTGCCCGCTCCGTCTTCGGGTAGGTTGCGACCGCCTGCCAGAAAGCCTCGGTATGCCCACCCGGTACCGTTAAGTGGCACAATTCGTGCACGATCACATAGTCCAACACGTAGCGCGGCATGGTCACTAACACCGGGTGTAGCCGGATAGTGCGCGTGCGATAGCTACAACTTCCCCAACGGGAGGTTACGTCGCGGCTCCACTCCACTGCTGCCGGTTTGGCCTTACCCCCACAGTAACGTTTGTCCAGCTGATGCACATAGGCGAAGAGCTCCGCACCGTCCATTGTTTGGCGGGCATGTTTACGGCGCTGTTGTTTGCGCAGTTTCTCCACCATACTTGCCACCGCGCGCTCTTCCGCTTGTACACTCAAGCGCGCCGGCACCATGACAATGACCCGGTCGCCTTCAATGCGGCCGGCAATGGTTTTCCGGCGGCGATTGGAACGACGGACCTCCACCTGTGGAGGAAAAATTGGTTCAGCCGGGTGGGCCATTTTTTCTGCGGACTTTTCTGCGCACACATCATCCCCGTCCCAACGGTGGCTTCTACCTGGAATGTTAGAGAAAGGGCTAGTGTCGCGCATACCTCGAATGTACCGGGTAGCTCCCCTATCAGTGCAGTTGCCCTGCCATCATGTCGCTATGAGCATCCCCCTTGGCCCTCAGCTTCACCCCTACCTCACTGTTGTCCAGTGTGCGCTACGCACGCTGCAGGTGGGGCTCGTCCCCCAGGAAGCGGTACTAGTGACCGTCCCGGAAGAGTACCAACCGGAGGATGTACAGTGGCTACTCACACGCTGTGACGGCTCCCGGAACATGGATGATCTGGTACGGCTGTTTGGGACAGGGCAGCATAAGGTGATGAGTCCCACCCATGTCACCCAGTTATTGAAGGAGCTGGAGCAGCTGGGGGTAGCACATCTGGGTGAGACGGAGCATCGTCCCGCAATTCCCCGAATTTGTGTGCACGGGAAGGGACGGTTGGCGACCCAGCTGCGGCGCCTACTGGCGTTGGAGGACGTACAGGTGGTGGAGGAGCGGGAAGCAGATAAGCGGCCGTGCACGCTGGTGGTGTTGGCTGGCACGATCGTTCCCGATCCGGTGGTGGTACGGGAGTTGATGGAGCGTAAGCAGCCGTTTTTGGTGTGCACATTGGTGGATAACCGTGGGGTGGTGGGGCCGCTGGTGGCACCGGGTGGTGTGGCACAGTCTGCACTGCATCAGCTAGCGGGGCAGTTGGCGCAGGTGCCGTTGGCGACGGACCTGCCTGCCCAGGTGGCCGCGCAGCTGATGCGGCAGGAGGGCCGCGCGTCGCATGCGACGGTCCTGGCCACTGCGGCGTTTGCAGTACCGTTGATTGTGCAGCGAACGCACTTGGGGGTTGCGGAGAAAGTGCTTCCCTACTATCAGCGGATGGTGGTGGCACCGGACGCCCAGCTGGTGACGCTGGCATCAACAGGCTAACCGTCTGCCAGTGTTGAGTCAGAGACTGTCGGCTACCACGCGGAGGAGGCCCTCCCCATAGGTGTGCAGTTTGGCCTGCCCAATTCCGTGAATGCCGGATAGGTCCCCTAGTTCACGCGGGCTGTGAAGGGCCACCTCGATGAGGGTGCGGTCCGTAAACACTACGAAAGCGGGTTTGCCGATCTCCGCAGCAGTGGCTTTGCGCCAGGCCACTAGCGCTTCAAAAAGCTCCTGCTGCCGGTAGGACATCGCCTCTAGTGCCTCCCGTTTCCACTGTTTCGAGGAGGATGTTGCACCTGCGTGACCTGCTGTTCCGCGGCCCGGTGTTGACGAGCGCTGGGGCTTTCCGGTGACACTGCGGGAGTCTGGACGCCGGGGCGGATCGATACTGTCGAGGAAGCGGCACCGTTGGCGGGCCTTGCCGCCGGCTCGCCGGGCTGCACCCCACGTGAGAGTGAGCTGATAGCGGGCACGGGTAATAGCCACGTAGAGCAGCCGGCGTTCCTCTTCAAGAGCATCGGCAGGGGCAGTGTCGTCAAACACGTAGCGGATAGGTAGCGTTCCCTCCACCAGCCCAACGACATAGACAGCGTCCCATTCCAACCCTTTCGCGGCATGAATGGAAGCGAGAGTGACGCCCCGTACGGTCGGCGGTTGACGGTTGTCGGCACGATCCTGCAACTCTCGCAGCAAACCGTCAAGCGTCAATGTCGGGGTGGCGTCCGTAATATCTTCCACAAGCGCGACAAGGGCGGTGAGAGCCTGCCAGCGCTCCCGCGCTTGCTGCCCGGTGGGCTCCTCTGAGGTGAGCCCTAAACTCTGGAGACTAGCCCGCACCAGTGTGACGAGGTGGGGGCCGACCATCTCCTCCGGTAGGTCAGTACGCGTACCCAATCGCATCAGCTGGCGGTAGGCCTGCTGGATTTCAGACCGGTGGAAGAACCCTTCCCCGCCACGCACTTGGTAGGGGATGTGGCGTTCCTCAAGGGCCTGTTCGAAGAGTGCGGACTGGGCATTGGTGCGGTAGAGAATGGCGATGTTCTCCGGTAGCTGGCCGGCTGTGATATCGGCGGCGATGGCGGTGGCCACCTCTTCTGCTTCTTGGAAGTCATCATCGAAGCGGAGGATCTGCGGCGCGCTCCCCCTCTGTTGTTGCCCGCGGAGCTGCATACTGGGTTGGGACACGTCACCTTTGGCGTCCGCAATAACCTTATTGGCGCAGCTGACGATCTCTGGGGTGGACCGGTAGTCGCGCACCAAGGTCACGAAGGTGGCATGGGGGAAGCGTCGGCGAAAGTTCACCAGGAACTCTGGGGAGGCACCGTTGAAGGAGTAGATGGTTTGGTTCGGGTCGCCCACGACAGTGAGGTCATCCCGTTTCCCTAGCCAGCCGTCGAGGAGACGTTGTTGGAGGGGGGTGACGTCTTGGTATTCGTCGACGACGAAGCTACGGTAACTGGCGCGAAATTCTTCTGCAATACCCGGAAATTCGTCGAGCGCAGCGCTCATATAGAGCAGCAGATCGTTGAAGTCGAGGAGCATGCCATCACTGCGACGCTTCAACTCCTCGTAGCGGGCCATCACCTGTGCAACTGTGGCGGCATCGGTGGGGAGCTCCCGGTGGAGGCGGGCGACGCCTGCCTGGTAGGTTTCTGCGTCAAGCAGCTCGGATTTAGCCCAATCGATTTCGGTAAGAAAGTCCCGAATAGCTTCTTTACTGGAGTCTGCCCCACAGTGGTCGGCAGCCCGCGCTACCACACCGAAGCGGTCACGGTCGATAATTGACCAGGGCACGTCCCCCATCATCTGCGGCCAAAAATAGCGACGTTGACGCAGCGCGGCGGCGTGGAAGGAGGAGGCCTGAACCTGCTGTCCCCCAAACTGTCCAACCCCCATATGGGTGAGACGCTCTCGCATCTCCCCGGCTGCTCGTTTGGTGAAGGTGACGGCAAGAATGTGCCGGGGGTTGACCTGCCCGTCGTGAATGAGCCGGCTGATTCGGTGGGTAATGGTGCGGGTTTTTCCGGTACCAGCACCGGCCAGAATACATACGGGACCACGCGGCGCGAGGACGGCGAGGTGTTGTTCGTCATCCAGCTGCATGGTGGTTCTCCTTTCTCGCCAACATATCTCAGTGTAGAGACCGACTGTGACATTTCTAGCCTGCAAAAGCTGGCACCAGGCTACAAAACATGGTTTTGTAGAGTCATGAGTACTGTTGAAGCCCCTGAAGCCCCGAAAAACCTTGACGACATTACCGTCTACTCCGCGACGTGGTGCCCCCATTGCCAACGCCTGAAAAAGCTCCTGGGCGAGCTCGACATTCCTTTCCACAACGTGGATGTTGATGAATGCGAAGATGTGGACGCTGTGGCGGCGTTCGTGGAGAGCGTGAACGACGGTAACCGAATTATCCCCACCGTTCTTTTCTCCGATGGCACCACCATGACCAATCCGCGCGCCACCAAGGTTCGCGACAAGCTCAAGGAGCTGAAGGCTAACGCCTAATATCGACAGGCTATCCCGCGGCTCGGCTACCTCGTAGCTCCTTCTCTACGCCTACCGGTCGTGGCTAGTTCCTATTGGCCTCTGCCGCGCTTGTCCTGCCCAGTCATACAGTGAGTCCCCCACCTACCCGGTGGGGGACTCACTGTATCGAGAGCAACACGCATTATAAGCAGCAGATCTCAACTGCCTCCACATAGGGGTATCCGGTGTGGCGGGCGCGCTGGCAGGCTAGCCGATGATGATGGGGTTCGTGTTCTCCGTCATGATGGCGGGTTGGGTCATGCGCACGTAGAGCAGTCGGTCCCCAATTTCCAGCGTGTCAACCCCCGGATCGTTAATGCGATACAGCTTGCCGTGCCGCACCACACCCAGCACCAAGTCTTTCAGATGCCGGGGCGAGCCGCCCAGTTCAGATTCTTCCACTGGCCGTTCGGAGACAGAGAAGCCTTCTTCTGGGGAAAGGAGATCCTCAGTGAGGGTAACGACAGAGGGGGTGACGGTGGCGAGACCGAGCAGACGGCCAGTGGTTTCCGCAGAAACCACCACAGAGTCGGCACCGGACTGCTCGATGAGGTGAGCGTTTTCGGATTCGCGGATGGAGGCAACGATGGTGGCCCGCGGGTTCAACTCGCGCGCCGACAGTGTGACGAGGACGGCGGTGTCGTCTTTGTTAGTGGCGACGATAATCGACTTGGCACGGGGCGCCCCGGCAAGTTTGAGGACGTCCGCCTTCGTTCCGGAGCCATGCACGGTGACCAACCCCTTTAAGGCGGCAAGGTCGAGGGCGGACTGGTCGGTATCGACGACGACAACATCGCTAGGGGGAACATCGTCAGCGAGCATAGCGGCGACAGCAGAGCGGCCTTTGGTGCCATAGCCGACGACGACGGTGTGGTTACGCAAGGTGGACCTCCAGCGTTGGATTCGGAAGGCTTGGCGGGAACGTTCCGTGAGCGCCTGCAGCGTCGTTCCAATCATGACGATGAGGAAGAAGACGCGGAGCGGAGTGATAAGGATGACGTTCGCGAGTCGAGCTGATTGCGTGACGGGGGTGATATCACCGTAGCCAGTGGTGGTCAGGGTGACGGTGGCGTAGTAAATACAGTCCACTAGGGTCATGCCATTGGCTGGGTCGTTATTGTCCTGGTAGCCGGAGCGTTCGGCGTAAGTGATGATGACAGCCAGGATGAGGGCACCAATGGCCCAGAGGACACGGACGGCGATTTGTCGCCAGGGGCTGGATTCGAGGAGTGGTACCCGGACGACACCAACGAGGGCGTAGTCTGGGCGGTTATCGAGGCGGGATTCTGTCGAGATGAGGCTGCGCAGACTCTTCCCGATCCGACGGCTCACTGCCACGGGATCCTCCTTCCTCGGCAGCTGTGTGGTGGCACGTTCACGAGAGTCTCGGAACCGTCACCGTTTTCCAGTATGACAGGTGCGGCGCGGGGCGCCTAGGGCTGAACTTTAGCCGTTGCCAGGGATTCCTTCCACTGGATCGGCAGTGGATGTGGTGAGATCGCCGATGAGTCGCTCCAACTCGGCAGAATCGGCGAGCTCATCGAGCCAGAGGGTGTAGTCATGGGCAACATAGTAGAATGCGGCCCGGATGTTCCCTAATGGTAGGGGCGGTTGGCCGTGTTCAGCCCGCTGCACATTGATGATGCGATGGAAGGCAATACGGTAAGTGGCAAGCTGGAGTGCTTTGGTGGTGCGGTCGCGGGTGGTGCGAGGGATAGCACCGGTCTTCCAGTCCACCACTGTGTAGTGGTCGGCGTCGTCACGGAATACCGCATCGATGCGGCCATTAATGACGACGCTGCCGAGGGAGACATCGAAGGGCACTTCCACCATGGACGTGGTGCGTTGTGCCCAGCTGGAGGCGGCAAAGGTCTCTTTGAGACGCGTCAGCGACACTGGTTCGGGAATGTCGTCACGCGCATCCATAATCTCCTCGAGGTCGACTAGGGTGCCGAGGTCCCCCGAGAGGTGGTGCTCCACCCAGGTGTGGAAGTCGGTGCCGCGGCGAGCGTAGCGATTGGGTTTGAAGGGGATGGGGCGGCGGAGCCGGCGGGCGAAATCCTCTGGATCCTCCCGTAGTGCCACGATTTGGCTAGCGGTGAGCCGGGTCGGAAGGGTGACCGTGCGGGCTGTGGGGTCGTCACCGGCCTGTTGATGCAGGTATTCGGCGAGAAGGACGTCGGTGTCTTGGGCGAGTGCCTGCACTGCTGCAGTGGCGGGGAGAGGGCTGGTCTGCTGGCCGCCCGCTGGTCGCCCAGCACTCTCGACCGCCTGGTAGAGGGCGGTGTGGACCTGTCGAATGTGGGGACTGTCGGCGAGATGGTCGACGGGCCAGGTAGCGCTGGCATCGCGGGCGGTGAGGGGGTGGAAAGCAGGGTCGGGAACGAGTTCCCCTTTCGGAGTGGTGATGCACTTCGCCGGCGCTGCCACCCAGTAGGGGTGGATGGTGAGAGTGCCCCGCTGATGGGTGGTGACGACATGCGGCGGTGTGGGTTCTGTCTGGTCGTCATAGCTGAGTAGGGGGAAAATGTCGGCGTCTGCACCGTAGTCGACGGCAATGGTTTCGGCCCACTGGTAGGCGTCGCGAAGGTACTCGGAGGGTTCGTGGAAGGTGATGTCGTGGTAGGACCAGCCGTGTCCGGTCAGCAACAGGGAGCGTTCGGTACGGGTGATGGCGACGTACATGAGGCGGAGTTTCTCCTCCAGCTCCATGGCTTTGAGATCGGTGAGATGCTGAGTGAGCTGCTGCCAGTATTCACTGCGGTCGGTGGCGTCGGCTGCGCTAAAGGTGGGGATGCCGGAGGGAAGTTCAGCCCCGGGGAGCAGTACGGCGGTGTCACCGCGGAGGTTGGCGGGGAGTTCAGCGGCGGTTTTCACCCAGTTGGTGCGGCCACGAGCGGGTGGGAATTCACGCTGGGAGAGGTTCGGGATGGCGACACATTCCCATTCCAGCCCTTTCGCTCCAAAGATGGTGATGATTTGAACGCAATTACGGCGGACAGTGACGGTGCCGGGGGCGAGACCACCTTCGGATTCAGCGGCTTGCTGGAGGTAAGCGAGGAGGGAGCCGAGGCTGGGGTTGGCGCCGCGACAGAAGGAGGCGACGGCATCGGCGAAGGCGTCGAGGTGGTGCCTTCCGGTGAGGTGCCCAGCCCCGGGGTCGAGGCGGGCTTCTACTTCGACGTCTACTCCGATGGTGCGTTCAACTTCCGCAATAAGTTCGGGGAGTGGTTGACCGAGCCGTTTGCGGAGATGCCTGACGTCAGCGCGGAGTTGCTGAAGGCGGGTGTATCCGGCGGGTGAGTAGCGGTCTGCGGGGCCGGGATCATCAATAGCGTCGGCGATCCCCACTTGGGCAGCAGCATCCTGCGGAAGAGCGTCCTGCAGCATGGTTAGCAGGTTTTCGAGGGTAGTGGGGTCGGTGTCATCGGCGGGGTCGAGGTCTCCCCGGAGTTCGCGGGCGCGTCCCCAAAGAGCACGTAGGTCACTGGCGCCGAGATTGAGTCGGGGACCGGTGAGGATGCGGAGGGCGGCACCACCGTCGAGGGGGTCGGCAATGATGCGGAGCATGGCCCACACATCTTGTACTTCGGGGATGGAGAGAAGACCGCCAACATTGACGATTTCGGCGGGGACGCCTGCTGCTTCGAGTGCTTCCGCCATGGGGAGGGAATCTCGGTTGCGGGTGACGAGTACAGCACTGGTGGGGGGTAGTTCTCCGCGCGCAGCGGCGGCGTCAAATTGGCTGCGGAAGTAGCGGGCGATCCAGGCATATTCGTCCTCGGCACTGCCGAAATAGCGGCAGTGGATGTCGGCGTCTGCCGCATTGGGGGCGGGCCGCAGGTCGGGGACGGCGATGGCGTTACGCGTGGCGGCGCTGAGCCGGTGAGTGTAGGTGCTTGCCAAGCTGAGAATGTCGCCGGGGTTGCGCCAGCTGGTGAGGAGATAGTTGACGGGGGCGGGCTGTGCGGTGAGGGTGTCGGTACTGGCTGTACCCACGGCTGCGCCGGTACTGTCTTCGTGGGCAGTGGTGCCACCCTGAGGGGTGTCATCCTGGGTGGTGACGGCGGGAAAATCGGTGCGGAAATGAGCCAGATTGGTGGCGGAGGCACCACGCCAGCCGTAGATGGATTGTATGGGGTCACCGACTGCGGTGACACTGAGGGTGGGGTCTTGGCCGTTTCCGAAAAGAGAGCGAAGGAAGACACGCTGAGCGTAGCCGGTGTCCTGGTATTCGTCGAGGAGGACGACTCGGTAATGAGCACGTTCGGAGAGGCCGACCTGCGGGTGGGTGAGGGCAAGTTCGGCGGCGTAGGCCATCTGTTGGCCGAAGTCGAGGTAGCCCATCTCGCGCATGCGGTTATCGAAGAGGTCGATAAGGTCGAGTAGTTGGTCTCGGTACTCGCACACGCTGAGGAAGTCTCGCATGTCTTTGGTGAGGTCGGCGCGAGCTCGCTTCGCTTTGGGAAGATCGGTGAGGCCTTCACGAAGGCAACGGTTTTCGTCGCGAACTGTGGCAGAGTCCACCATATGGTTGGCCATTTCTCCACGGAGACCAAGCAGGTCGTTCACGACGCTGGCGGTGGCTCGTTCGACGGCGAAGGGGTGCGGCCATTGGGAGACTAGGCGGACCGCTTCTTCGGAGAGTTCAGCGGCGTTGACGATCGTGGCAGTGGTTTCGACAGGGAGGAGCAGGCCATAACTGCGCAGAATGGTGCCCGCGTAGGAGTCGTAGGTGGCGGTATCCGGGTCACTGGTGTGGATGGCGTGGCGGATCTGGTCTGCCTCAGAGCCGGTGAAGTCGGGGCTGGCGGCGAGCCGTTGGAGCCGCTGACGGATACGTTGTCCGAGCTGTTGGGCGGCTTTGCGGGTGAAGGTGAGCCCGAGGATCTGGTCAGGGTACACATAGCCATTGGCGACAAGCCACACTACCCGAGCCGCCATCGTCTCGGTTTTCCCTGCTCCCGCTCCAGCGATGACGAGGAGGGGGCCAGGAGGGGCGGAGATGACGTCAGCTTGTTCGTCGGTGGGTGAGAATTTCTGGCCGAGGAGGCGGGCGATGTCAGCAGGTGTGTAGCGCATCCTAGGCCTTTCTGGTGAGGACGGACGGGGATTGGAGGGGGCAGGATTCGCGCACTGCACACTGTGCACAGTGGTCGTTGCGGCAGGCCTGGAAGGTTGGACCGCTGGTGGCACTGGCGGCAGTTTGGAGGGCGAGACGCCAGTGTTTCTGCTGTTCGACGTCTAAGCTGTGTTGTTCCCGTTCCCCGAGTGTGCCGCCGCGGGGTCGCAGGTAGACCAGTTTGGCTTTGGCGACTGCGCCTTTGGTGGCGGAGATAGCGAGTTGGTAAAGCGCGAGCTGGGCGTTGTCTGCGGTGGCGGCTTTGGAGGGAAGCGTCTTGCCGGTTTTGAAGTCAACGATGACGTATTGTCCGGTGTCAGTGCACTCCAGGCGGTCGATACGCCCTTTGACACGGACGGGTATGGTGCTGGCATCAACTGCGGCCAGATCGTCGGCGCTGATACCGTAGTCGGCCAGATCTGCGGCGGTGAAGATATGATCCACTCCCACTTCCAACCCGTCGAGGGTGAACGTGGCACTTTCGGTGGTGTTCCAGGTGGCGTAGTTGGCGAGAGATTCTTCGGCGCGAGTTTTCTCCTGCTCGGCGAGCCAGACGGCATCAATCCCGAGAGCTGGCCAGGATTCCGCGAGGGCTGTGCGAAGGTCCGCTTCCGCTACTCCACTGGCAGAAGCTTGGGTGAGGGCGTGGATGAGGGTACCGAATTGGGCTGCTAGCCCCGGGGCGGTGTCACCACCGTTGCGGCTCAGGAACCAGCGGAGAGGGCATTCTTGGAGAGTTTCGAAAGCAGAAGGGCTGAGGGTAACGGGGCGTGGTTCGTGGGGAGGTGCAGGTGGGGGGCTAGTGTCTGCGGTGGTACGGGGGCTGGTGAGAGTCCACAGGGGGGCGTCTGAGGTGACTCCGTCTACTCCCCACCAGTTGAGGGCGCCGGGAACACCTGCTTGTGCGAGTCTGACCAGTTGGTGGAAGGCCTGCTGTTGGTAACTGTCCCACTCTTCCGGTGGGATGGTGGGGAATGGAGCGGTGGCACACACAATGGAACGTAGACGGGCAACCATGGTGGGCATCGACAGCACGTGGGGGACGGTGGAGGCGACAGCAGGGAGGTTGGAGTCCTCGTCGGCGCGCTGGTGGGGAGGAACGATAACCTCGGCCACGTCTTCCAGAAAGCGGCTGGGGGTGAGGGTGTCGGCACCACCACCCGATACGGCGGTGAGGACGAGACTCCGGCGGGCGCGGGAGAGGGCAACGTAGAGGAGGCGACGTTCGTCGGCGAGTTGGGGGGCGCGCCGCGAGACGATGGCGTCGGGGGTGACTCCAGCTATGCGGTCGAGCAACTCGTTGAGCTTCAGCAGGGACCCGCGTACCGCGAGGGTGGGCCATTCATCTTCTTGGATGCCGGGGACAATGACGGTATCCCATTCTCGTCCTGCCGCAGAGGTGGCGGAAATGATGGTGACGGCGTCGGTGGTGTGGAGACTGCGAATACGGGGCAGGGAGGGGAGTTCTTGTTCGCGGATATAGCGCACAAAGCTGGCGACAGTACCGGTGGGAATACGGTCAACATAGTCGCTGGCAGCATCGAAGAGTGCCATCATGGCGTCCAGGTTACGGTCGGCTTGGGCTCCGGCAACTCCCCCACGCAGGCTGGCTACCCTCCAACTGTCGGCGAGACCGGTGGCATTCCAGGCTTCCCAGAGCACTTCTTCTACAGTGCCGTGGTGTTGGACGGACTGCCAGGCAGCATCAACTACCGTGTGAACCTGGTGGAGGGGTTTGGCCTCATAATCGGTGAGCCCAGCTTCGATCATGCTGAGCGGGATGTCTGTGGGGTGCTCGGCATAGTACGTGTCGCGAGCAGTAGGCGAGAGAAGGAGGGTGAGGAGGAGCCCGGAATCGCGGCGGCCGCCTTGGGCGAGTTCAGTGCGCCGCAGTCCGCGACGTAGACTCCGTACGTCTGCGGGATCTGCGCGGCCGACAACACCGGTGAGGAGTTTTTCGGCAACGGTTGTATCGCAGGTGCCGGAGACCGCTTCGAGCACCGCCACAATGCCATCAGCTGCGTATTGTTCAGTTAGGGGAAGGTCGGCGGCATCGGTGCGGAGGGGGACGCCGGCGGCTGCCAAGGCCCGGCGTAGGGAAGGCAGATGGGGCCCCACACTGCGGCAGATGATCGCGATGTCACTCCAGGGAACATTGTCGATGAGGTGAGCTCGCCGTACCACGTCTGCCACGGTGGCTGCTTCCGCGGCAATGCTTTCCGTGAGGTGGATCATCGGGGCTGGCGCTGCGGTGCCGCTCCGGGCGGCGGTGAGCTCACGCCACTGTTGACTGTTGTCAGGAAGGCGACTGCCCGCCACCCGCACGACCTCTGCGTTGTGGGGGGTGAGCCGATAGCTGGAGCTCAAGACGATACGGTGGCTGCTGCCCAGGGGTGCGAGGTTGTGGAAGTAGCTGGGGTCGGCTCCGCGGAAACGAAACACCATCTGGTCGGGGTCTCCGGCCAGCACGGTGAGCTGTGCCCCGCTGCGGATGGTGTCAATGAGCTCCGCCATTTGTGGGTCAAGGTGGTGGGCATCATCAACGAGGAGTAGCTGGAGGCGCTGTCGTTCTCTCGCCAAGATGTCCGGGTGGGTGGCGAGCCCTTCTAGCACCGCACCCACCAGTTCGGCAGCATCGAGCGCCGGACTAATTTCTTCTTCCCGTGCTGCGCCAACACTGGCGCGGAGAAGTTGGATGCGTTCAAAGTCGGTAGCGAACTGCCCGGCGGCAATCCACGCAGGTTCACCGGCAGCCTCGCCGAGGGCGCGTAGTGCCACTCCGTCTAATCCACGTTCAGCAGTGCGGGAGATAAGGTCGCGGAGTTCGCGGGCGAAGCCGACGGTGGTGAGGGCGGGGCGAATCCACTCCGGCCAGAGGTTGGTACCATCTTCGGCGATAGTCGCAAGCATTTCTCGGTAAATGACATCTTTTTCCGCGCCAGTGAGGAGTTTCGGAGCTGGCGCACCTTCTGCTGCGGCAATGCGGGCGAGCAGGCTGTAGGCATAGCTGTGGACGGTGCGGATGAGGGGCTGTTGGGAAGCGAGACCGTCACTTCCCACAAGCTGGGCAGCGATCTCTTCGGAGAGTGCGGCGACAGCTCGTTTCGACTGGGTGAGGAGCAGCACCGCGTCGGAGCTGTGCTCGGGTTGCCGACAGTAGGAGCATGCGAGGTCGATGAGGAGCGAGGTCTTTCCCGTTCCGGGCCCGCCTACCACTTGGTAGGGAACGGGGTCGGTGATGGGTGCACCGCTGTCCGTAAAGAGTGTGCTGGCGGCACCGATCCACTGACGCGCGGCATGATGCTCTCCTACCGAGGGACGGAGTAGCGTCACGTGGAGCGCGTCGTCGGCGAGGGGGGCAGGTTCCGTCATACTGCTAGTCGATCATACGGCTGTAACATTTGTGGGCACTCGGCAACATGTGGGGACACTCAGTGGTGTTCTGGGGACATGGTGTTCTTCCCTGTCTCGAGCTCTGAATCTGCGAGGGCAGGGGTGTCTGGGGTTCCTTCCCACGCATCGGCGATCTCCGGAAATTCCGCGGTATCCTCCCAGGAGGTAGGTTCTGGAGAGGTATCCAGGTCTGTACCGGAGCCCTCGCTTTCGTCACGGGTGATCTCTGTGGAGGGCACTTCGATGGGCGCTACGGCGGCGGGAGCCACGACTGCGGACGGAATAGCGACAGTCGGTTCAGCAGCCGGTTCCCTAACCGATTCGGTAACTGGTTCAGCGGTCAGCACAGCAGGTGCTGCAACGGCCGGTTCTGCCGCTGAACTGTCCGCTACCAGGTCTGCAATCACCACGCCAGTGTGGAGCAGCTTATTGTAGGCGCTGGCGGCAGAATGACGGTGCACCAGGTGCAATCCTAAACGGAACAGGTATGCCCGCAAGAGCTGTTGAGGCCATTCGGGCAGGTGACGCCAACGCTGTGGCAGGTCGGCATCTGCTCCCGCCCAATTCAGGGCATCCACCACTACCACTCCGGCAGCCCATGCCGGGTTATGCCAGTAGGGCACAATATCAGGAACCAGCGGAGCAGTACCCGGTGCAAAGAGTGTTCCGAACAGCATGTCACCATGGACAACTTGGGCAGGTGCGTGGATATCTTCTCGTAAATCTGCGAACTGTTGATAGAGCTCCACCCCGGCAGCAATGTCAGCCCGCAGGCCACCGTCTACTCCAGTGCCATGCGGCAGATAGTCCCGGAGTAGTTCCAGCCCAGCGGGGTGGAAAGCTGCCCGGTCCGCCATGCTGAAGTAGTCTGCCTCCGTCCAGGGAGAGGACGGGGCACCAACGAGGAAACGGGGACGTTCCTGGGTGGCGAGAACGTCATGCAGGCGGAGAGACGTAGCGATGACCTCATCGGGACGATTCTGCAAAGCTCCCGGACCGTAGTGGTCAGCCCGCCAGTCCCCCACAATTGTGCGACCGTCGGTAGCCCGGAACGGCCTGGCGATGCGGATTCCGGAAGGGTCGAGGGTGTCGCGGACGCGGGCAGACCAGGTAGCCCGGGCACGATCAGCCACTGGGGTTAGCACGATGGGGCCAGCGAGCACTCCTCCGCCCCAACCCCGGGGGGCAGGGCTGAGATGCGGATCACGCAAACCAAAAGCGTTGAGGACATTCGGAGAGGGCTGCAGCATACTCACGTCTTCATCCTACGTGCCGGGGGCGGGTTGTGGCCGGAGGAAACCCGGCGAGGCCGCTACCTATCAGGGCGAAGTGTGATTTCTCGGATACGCATCTGCAGCGCATCGTAATACAACACCCGACCGAGTAGATTATCGCCCTGCCCCAAGAGGAGCTTCACGGCTTCTGTCGCCATGAAGCCACCGATAGTGCAGCAGAGCGCCCCCATAATGCCGGCGCCCGGTTCCCGAGAGGGAGCATCGGCGGAGGGCTCCTGTGGGTACAAATCTCGTAAGGTGACGGCTCGGGCTGGGTCGGGACATTGTTCCCAAAAACTCGTCACTTGGCCGCGCCAGTGCATGACCGAGCCCATCACCTCCGGTACTCCCAACTGACGGGCGAGGTCGTTAACGAGGTAGCGGGTGGCAAAGTTATCGGTGGCATCCACCACCAGATCCCAGTCGGTCCCAAACTGGGCAAAGTCGCCGACACGGAGACGAAGCGGAAAGGGTATGACGTTTACACCCGGATTGACTCCCCGCATACGCTGGGCGGCCGACTCCCCCTTTGGCTCCCCCACAGAAGCGGAGGAGTGAATCACCTGCCGCTGCAAATTAGAAAGATCCACCACATCATCATCGACGATACCAATAGTGCCTACCCCAGCTGCGGCCAGGTACAACAATACGGGAGAGCCCAAGCCACCGGCTCCGATGACAAGCACCCGGGCTGCGGAGAGGCGGCGCTGCCCCTCCTCCCCCACACCGGGCAAGTTGAGATGCCGAGCGTAGCGCCCTTCCTGGTCGGCGGTAAGTGGGTCGCCCACCGGGGCAAGGGGGGCAAGAGAGGCACGGGCGGAGGGCAGGAGGCGAGGTGTCATGTCTCCAGCATAGAAGCTGGGCGGGAACCCGTCACTGGTGTCGCGACTATTACTCGTAGTGAGGGAAAACTCTTAGGGGGTTTCGGAGACGGGAAGCTCTGGAAGCGTAGAGGCAGTAACGTTTTCCGGGTTGGGCCAGGAGTTGGGCTGACAGGTGGAGCTGGCGGAGAACCCGGGAGCGCTGGATAGACTCGGCTCAAGTGCCACAATGTCCGCATTGCGAAGGGTGAGGGTTTGCTGCATCATCACCGGGGCGACGCCATTGGCGGCTCCACATACTTCGTGCCCAAAGCCCAAACCATGTCCAAGCTCATGATTGATGACGTAGTAGCGGTAGCCGGAGAGGTCGTGGGGGAAGGTGGCGGCTCCACGGATGAAGCGTGCCATGTTGATGACGACTCGACGTGTCTGCGAGGACCAGCAGGAGGTTTCCACGGGAAGACTGTAGCCACACAGTTTGCGGGTCGTCAGCGGAGTAGCAAGGGTGAAGTGGAGGGCAGTTTTGCGAAGGTCAGCCCCTACTCCGGTGGGCTCTTTCTGGAGGGCAGCGAGACCTGCCGTGTCGAACTGGTGGAAGCTACGGTGTCCGCCGCTCACCCAACCGCGTGGGTCCCCCAATGCCGAATGCACCCACCAGGCAAAAGTGTCACGGCCACCGATCTGGCTGGTGTTGATGCCCCCCTCAATGTCGATGGTGTAGGGGATGGTGACGGCTCCGAGCGTGGCAGCGGCAATGGCATCTGCCACCGAGTTGGGGGCTCCCTGCCCTGGTGTGGTCACTGCGCTCGGTTCCATGCTGGGGGCGACGTGGAGTGGGTCGGTGACGAACTCCCCGGTGCCTCGCTCGGTGTAGGGGCCGCCCGCAGGGAGGGCTGCCGCAGCAACGATCGCAGCAAGGGCGGGGTCGGAGGGGCGGGCAGCTGAGTGACCGTCAGACTGTTCTACGGTGGCCGACTGGTGGCCAGTGGTGGTGTGTGTGGACTGTACGGCTTGGACAATACCCACGATGATGATGACCACGGCGAGGAGTGCCAGTAGCATGCCGCCAACCAGCCATGCTCCACTTCTTTTTGCCTGTTCAGAAGCGGCACTTGTAGATCTTGTGGAGTGTGGAGAGGGGTGTTGAGGAGCCACGGGCCATCCTTTTAATTTGAACCGAGTTCACTTCTCACCTGGCCGCCCTCCGGTAAGGTTCGAAGTAGCGGAGACGGTTCCTACCGTATCTGTGGGGCGAACTGTCAGCTCGTTGGCTGGCGAGGAGGTACAGAGTGAACACCACGTCTACTAGTCGAGTGTCGCGAGAAGAACGGCGCGAGGCAATTTTGGACGCGGCGCGTCGCCATTTTGTCTCTAACGGATACCACGGGACGGGTATGGATGATGTGGCCAGCACACTGGGGCTCAGTAAGCCCATCGTCTACCAGTATTTTTCTTCCAAGCACGATCTTTATTTGGCAGTGCTGGAAAAGGCGGGGGAAAACTTGGAGGAGACCATCGGCGCAGTGCTCAACCAGCCGGGCCGTAATCGTGATGTCGTGCAGGCGTCGGTGCGCGCTTTCTTCGAGTTCGTCGCCGATGACATGCAGTACTACCGGCTGCTTTTCGACTCCGACATGCTCGATGATGTAGATGCTGCGGAGCGGGTTGAGGGGGTGACGTCTGCTGTCGTGGAACGGATTGCGGCCCATATTGCGAGCGACACGGGGCTCGCTGCCCCGCAGGCTCAGGTGTTGGCTAGTTCAGTGGTGGGGGCAAGCGAGTCGGCAGCCAAGGCGTGGCTGCGAACGTCTCAGAGCGATCTGGATATCGACACAGCCTCCGACCTCATTGCGGGGATGATGTGGAGCGGTCTACGTGCGCTGCCGGCACAGCCGTAGCGCGCTGCCACCCAGTAGACACCACTACATAGTTTGCCAGGTGTGGTGACGGAGTGGCCGGCTCACGATGTAGGGCTAGTACCGTCGCTGTGGCTAGTTGGCGAAGCCAACTTTGCGACCTTCTTCGGCGGAGACCTCCGCGGCGACAATCTTGGAGGCGGCGACAACGTACTGGTGCTTCTTCACATCGGTAAACTCCAGGACACCGGCCTGGGAGGCGAGGGCGTCCTTCACCTGTGCTAGCACTGCTGCACCATCGTCCACCTGGGCAGAAATCTGGACGGGAGAGTCCTGCAGGGTGATCTTGACGGTGACGGCCATGGGTTCCTCCTCGGTGGGTGCAGGGTGGCAGGGTGCCAGTCTGCGGGGTTCTCTTCTGCCAGTGTACGCATGGCCTTCCAGGTCTGCACTTCTCCTTTGCTAGACTTAAGGCACGCCACCTGTTGAGTCAGGTTGTGAAGAAAGAAATGTGCGCGGCCTTCCATGCTTGTGGATATCTCTCCGCAAGTCGGCAGCTGAAGCAGTTCCCGGTGCTCGTCCGCTCTGAGTGTAAGAGGAGCGCAAGAGACGGTGATGGCTCTTCCCATCGTGAGCATCTCATCGTAAGTACCGTGCGGAACGCTTCCCCTCCCTTCTGGACGCGCGTGCCGATAGTTTTCGCGGAAAGCGAGGCGCCTGTTATGGCCCAACCCTCCAACTCTGAAGAGTCTCAGCAGCACGAGTCCGACCTGGACATGAATGTCCAGACGACGGTGCTGGATGATGGTGCAACGAGCACCGCTAACTCCCCTACTTTTGCCGCTTTGGGCGTCCATCCCGCTATTGTGGAGGCGCTCGCAGAAAAAGGTATTGACCATACTTTTGCTATCCAGGAGCTCACCCTCCCGCTGGCCATGGCCGGCCAGGATCTTATTGGCCAAGCCCGTACTGGCATGGGCAAAACTTATGGTTTCGGGGTGCCGCTGCTGCACCGATTGGTGACGTCTCCGGATCGTCCGCTGGACGGTACACCCCGTGCCCTGGTAGTAGTTCCGACTCGTGAGCTGTGCCTGCAGGTGGAAGAAGATCTTGCACATGCTGCCCACACCCTACGGGTGCAGGAACGGACGGAGGATGGCGACGAGACCGGCCGGGTACGTCCCCTGTCAGTTTTAGCGGTCTATGGTGGCACCCCCTACGAGCCGCAGATTAAGGCTCTGAAGAAGGGGGTTGATCTGGTAGTAGGTACCCCCGGCCGATTGATGGATCTGGCCCAGCAACATCACCTCATCCTTGGCAAGGTGGCTGTGCTGGTATTGGATGAGGCCGATGAAATGCTGGACTTGGGATTTCTTCCCGATATGGAGAAGATCCTTGGCATGGTTCCGGAGGATCGGCAGACGATGCTCTTCTCTGCCACCATGCCCGGACCCATCATCCGTCTCTCGCGATCTTTCTTGCGCCAGCCCACCCATATTCGGGCCGAGTCGGTAAATGCCTCTGCTACGCATGAGAACACCGTCCAGTTTGTGTATCGAGCCCACGCCCTTAACAAGACAGAGATGGTAGCGCGCATTCTGCAAGCCGAGGGGCGTGGTAAGACGATGCTCTTTACCCGGACTAAGCGCACCGCCCAGAAGTTGGCGGAAGAACTTGCGGAGCGCGGTTTCCGGGTCGCTACCGTCCACGGCGATTTGGGCCAAGTGGCCCGGGAAAAAGCTCTTGATGCATTCCGCGACGGCACCGTGGATGTGCTGGTGGCTACCGATGTGGCGGCCCGCGGTATTGACGTTGATGATGTCACCCACGTCATTAACTACCAATGCCCAGAGGATGACAAGACATATGTCCACCGCATTGGCCGTACCGGTCGTGCGGGCAACTCTGGTGTTGCTGTTACGTTGGTGGACTGGGATGACATTCCTCGCTGGATGCTCATCGACAAGGCCCTAGATTTGGGGAAGGGTGAGCCGGAGGAGACCTACCACACCTCCGAGCACCTTTACTCCGACCTCGGGATTGATCCCGACGTGAAGGGCGAAGTGGGCCCCGCACAGGAGCTCATTGGGGTGCCCACGCGGCGCCGGAGCCGAGCCCGGGATGGCCAGGGTGGCCGCGCTGGAGAGCGCGGTAAGCGCAATGGTGAGCGCCGCGAAGTACGGGGTCGGGCCCGCCAGCGGAAGGATGCGCAGGACGGTGACGTCGAGGAGCGTCGCGAGGTGCGGGGTCGTGCCCGCCAGCGGAAGCGCACTCGTGCTGGCGCCACCCAGGGGGCGGAGGTGCAGCAGGCTGCTCCTCCCAAGGAACACAAGACTGTTGCCAAGGATTCTGTAGATAAGAATGCCTCTGCTAGTTCCGCCAAAGAGACTGGCGCGCAGCAGAGCCAAGGTTCCCAACGGCGTCGGCGCCGCCGCCGTCGTAACCAGCATTCCTCCGCTGAGTAGGAGGCCAGGATGGCCGCCCAGCATGCTTCTGCTTCTCCTCGCCTGCGCCGCCGGTCCCGCCCTGTGCGGGTAGCGGCGGAACGCTATACCGTTCGCGATGTCGTTGCGGTGGCTCTCATAATGGTGGCAGTTGTCGTGTTGGCGGCGGTCACGTGGGTGACGGGAGGCCGGTCCCACGCCATTCTCGCCCGTGGCGGGCAAGTACAGAGTGGTGCTCCTATTACGCGTGAACCAACTGGGCTGGTCGTGGCGTGGCGGGCCCCATCTCCGGTGACCGCCACTCGGCTGGTGCGCGGTCCGCTCACCGCTGGCCCGGTGGTACTGACGGGCACGTTTGAGGCCGTTACTGCGCGCAGCCCGATGACGGGCGAGATGGTGTGGGAGTACCGGCGTGGTATCCCTTTGTGTGCGCTGGAAGCCGCGTGGGGCGGGGCGGTTACTGTCTGGGACTTCCCTGGTGGGTGCGGCGATGTCATGCTTATTAAGGGCGATGGCGGGCGGTATGGACCCTCTCGGTCTGGTTTTGCAGCTGGTCCACGTCGGATTGTGACCGGCGGACAGCATGTTCTTTCCTATGGACCGCACCAGGTGGAGTCCTGGCGCGCTGATTTGGTGCGAACAATGCTGGTGGGTCCCAGCGAAACTCCCTTGGAACCAGATCAAGCACAGCGGACGGTGTGTGACGTCGTGGATGCTACCGAGAATGATGACACGGTGGGTGTGCCGCGGCGGTGTCCTGGCGATGCCTCCCTGCGATTCACCTTCTTTAACGCTGTTCCGAAGGAGGATGTCACTCCTGAACTAGAGGGGAGCTGGTTGACGGGTGCGCACCATGGAGCGGTGCTGGAAGTCACTGATTCTCGAGCTTTGCTCTATTTGGCCGAACCTACCCCACGTTTTGTCGTGTTACGCCATTCGCGTCGGGAGGGTGCC
>ERZ1673752.2419-NODE-2419-length-20872-cov-8.050584_pt1 | contig 20872 bp, 21 predicted proteins | sample MGYA00580195_ERZ1673752 | MGnify/ENA primary metagenome ERZ1673752 (study PRJEB41218, sample SAMN15661744) | gut metagenome | host: Homo sapiens | place: Canada: London | collected 2015-08-20/2019-03-30 | study: EMG produced TPA metagenomics assembly of...
CAAAGACCGTCCTGCGGACGGAAAACGCAGCGGCTACGCCGCCCCTTTCATATCTGCGTTTGCAATAGCGTGGGAAATCGTGCGTTTCTCAATCTACTGCGGCATGGTGCTTCGCATTATTTTGCTGTAGCCATTACCGGTACGCAATACACCGCCCCCGAATATACAATACACCCCACCCCTCATTATTTTCGCCGCCATGCAGCCCCATCCGTAGGACGGTCTCTCAATAGCCGGGTGGCAATCCCTAAGCCCTCAGGCCCTGGCAACCCTTCGCGTACGGATACCTCCGCAGGACCCCCATTCAAGCTCCCCACAAAATTCTCCCTCTCACAATGCCCCATAAACCCACAGAAAATTGCACAAAAATAGCCGCCATGGGCAAATCCCCATGGCGGCCAATAGCACCCCTCTCGCCTATACAGCCCCCTACGCCTCCTCGTTCGCCTTAAGCTGTTCCAGCAAAATCTCTAGCATCTTCAGCCCCGAAAGCGCCACCGACGTCCCAGGCCCAAAAATGGCCACCACCCCGCAATCGTACAGGAATTGATAATCCTGATGCGGAATTACACCGCCCACTGTCACTAGAATATCCTCACGCCCCAGACGCTTGAGCTCCTTGAACACCTCGGGCACCAACGTCTTATGGCCTGCCGCCAGGCTCGATATACCCAATATGTGAACGTCATTTTCCACCGCCTGCTTCACCGCCTCCTCGGGCGTTTGGAACAGCGGCCCCATATCAACGTCAAAGCCTAGGTCAGCATAGCCCGTGGCCACCACCTTCGCCCCTCGATCATGCCCATCCTGACCCATCTTCGCAATCATAACGCGCGGCTGTCTACCCGCCTTCTTCGCGAATTCATCGCAGAGTTCGCGGGCCTTTTCAAAATATGGATCCTGTTTCACTTCTGCCGAATACACTCCTGATATTGAACGTATCACCGCCTTATAGCGGCCCACAACCTTCTCGCATGCGTCTGAAATCTCTCCCAACGAGGCTCTCGCCTTGGCCGCCTCAATTGACAGCGCTAGCAGATTGCCCTCCTTGGTCTCAACGCACTTCGTAATCGCCGCCAAAGCCGCCTGCACCTTCTGCTCATCGCGATGCTTACGCAGCTCCGCCAGCCGCGCCACCTGGCTGTTTCGCACCGCCGTATTGTCCACGCTGAGGATTTCAATAGGATCCTCATGCTCAAGCCGGTACCTATTGATTCCCACTATCACCTCTTGGTTAGAGTCAATGCGCGCCTGTTTCCGCGCCGCCGCCTCCTCAATTCGCATCTTCGGCACCCCCGTCTCAATGGCCTTAGCCATACCGCCCAGCTCCTCCACCTCCTGCAGCAACGCCCATGAGCTGTGCATAATCGAGTTCGTTAGGCTCTCCACGTAGTACGACCCCGCCCACGGATCCACCGACCGGCACACCCCCGTCTCCTCCTGAATGTAGAGCTGCGTATTACGCGCTATACGCGCCGAGAAATCTGTCGGAAGGGCTATCGCCTCGTCAAGCGCATTCGTATGTAAACTCTGCGTGTGGCCTAGCGCAGCCCCCATCGCCTCAATACACGTACGCGTCACGTTGTTGTAGGGATCCTGCTCCGTCAACGACCACCCCGACGTCTGGCAGTGCGTACGCAGCGCCATAGATTTCTCTAGGGTCGGATTAAATCCCTTGACTATCTTAGCCCACAGAAGGCGCGCCGCGCGCATCTTGGAAATCTCCATGAAATGGTTCATCCCTATCGCCCAAAAGAACGATAGGCGCGGTGCAAACTTATCTACCGGTATCCCCGCCTTCACACCAGCGCGCAGGTACTCAAGACCATCGGCCAGAGTGTACGCCAGCTCAATCGTATCGGTCGCGCCCGCCTCCTGCATGTGGTATCCCGAAATGGATATGCTATTGAACTTCGGCATGTTCTGCGAGGTGAACTCAAAGATATCCGCAATGATACGCATTGAGAACTCGGGCGGGTAGATGTACGTATTACGCACCATGAACTCCTTCAGAATATCGTTCTGAATGGTTCCCTGCAGCTGTTCCAGCGTTGCCCCCTGCTCCAATGCAGCCACTATGTAGAAGGACAGAATCGGGAGCACCGCCCCATTCATCGTCATAGAGACTGACATTTTATCAAGCGGAATGCCATCGAAGAGCACCTTCATGTCCTCCACGCTATCAATGGCCACCCCAGCCTTCCCCACATCGCCCATCACCCGCGGGTGGTCGCTATCGTACCCACGGTGCGTGGCCAGGTCAAAGGCCACCGAAAGCCCCTTCTGACCCGCCGCCAGGTTTCTACGATAAAAGGCGTTTGACTCCTCTGCTGTTGAGAACCCTGCATACTGACGAACCGTCCACGGCCGCATCACATACATCGTGCTGTAGGGTCCACGTAGGAACGGGGGGACACCCGCGGCGTACTGCAGCTGCTCCATCCCTGCCAAGTCCTCCGCCGTGTAGTACGGCTTTACGTCTATATGCTCCTGCGTATGCCACGGCGCCTCGTTCACAGCCGCAGCATTCCCGCCTAGATCCTTAAGTACCTCTACCTTCGAAAAATCAGGTTTCATTTCCTTTTCCTTACTTTTGTCGCATTCGTCTCTCCAGCCGTTGCTACCGCTACGCTCCTCCCCTCCTCAAAGCCTTCCGTGCGACTTCATTTTTTGTTAACGCCCTTTAGCTACTTCACAATTCCTAGCTCCTTCTGGAAGCTCCTAAGGGTCTCCAGTAGGTTGCTCTTCACGCTGATAAAGTATCGTATCCCCAAGGCCTCCAGGTCGCTTTGAGATGCCGGCGCACCCGCTATAACGAATATTTCTGGCGACTTAATCTTCGGGAAGGCAACCTTACTTAGCTCTAGGTACTCATCATCGCTTGAACACAGAACGATTATGTCTGCCTTCTTCTCCCGCGCAGCCGCCAGACCCTCATCTATCGTCTCAAAGCCCACGTTGTCAATCACCTCAAAACCTGCGCAGGCAAAGAAATTGCAGCTAAACTGCGCCCGTGCACGGCGCATAGCCAAATTGCCAATGGCCAGCATAAACGCCACGGGGCGATGCGCCGCCTGATCGGTAACCATGCGCAACGCCTCCAGCTCCTCTGCGCCGCGGAAGGGACGTAACGGCTCCGCGAACCTCGCCCCGCCATGGGCGCAGCCCTGCGCCGTCTTGTCTTCGCATTCCGCCGCAGCAGCCGGCGCCTTCGCCTCTCCGCAGCATGTTGAATCGGAAGACCGAACCGCCTCTATAATCTTTGCGTCCAAATGCTCCGTGAAATTCGGGAACTGATTGGTTCCCAAAAGCGTATCGCGACGGGTGGCATACCGCTTGCGGCGGGTGGCTGCAAGCTCCTCCACCGCCTTCTGTATACTCCCATTCTTCATCGCCTCGACGTAGCCCCCTTCCTTCTGCACCTCTAGGAAAAGTGCCCATGCCGCTTTTATCAACGAATTTGTTAATGTTTCTACGTAGTAGCTCCCGCCCGCCGGATCCACCACCTTGTTGAAGTAGCTCTCATCCCGGAACAGCAGCTGCGCATTGCGCGCTATCCTCGTGGAGAACTCCGATGGCTTATCGTACGGCGTATCGAACGGCAGCACCGTCAACGAATGCACACCCGCAAGCACGGACGACATCCCCTCCGTTGCCGCGCGCAGCAGATTGATGTATGGGTCATACACCGTTTGGTTGAAACGCGACGTCTCTGCGTGTGCGGTCATACGCATCTTCTCATGGTCCTTCACCCCGTATCCCTCTAGCACCTTCGTCCATAGGTACCGCGCCGCACGGAACTTCGCCATCTCCATGAAGTAGGTTGTACCCACTGCGAAGTTAAACCGGATGTTCATCGCCGCCGCGCCTGCGTCCACCCCCTCATCGGTGAGCCAATCAAGCAGCTGCGCCGCTTGCGCTAGCGTGTAGGCCAGCTCCTGCACCGCAGTAGCACCCGAATTGTGGAAAATGCGGCCATCTACCGCCAACGTCTGTATTCCTGGGTAGTTCTTATGGAACGCAAAAGCATTCTTTGCTCGCGCAGCAGGGGTACCATGATGCTGGCAGAGCTTGCCCTTACGCGCCAGCCATCCCGTCTGGCTAAAGCCAACCGACCCATGCACCCCTTTCGCGCTTGCGCCCAACGATTTAAGTGCCTCGTCAAGCGCGGGGAGCAATAGGTCGCCCCTTCCCATGTTGTCAAAGTTTATCTCTTTAGCAGAAAGGTCTATCCCATGCAGTAGGGTCTTAAAATCCTCCGCCGTCACCTCCCTATGCGGATGCAGCACGTACGAGATTGAGTCTGCACCCCTCGACAGCGCATCCACCGCCAAGCGGTTCGCCTCCACGAAATCGCTGGCATGGATATCCTGGCGTATGAGCCACGGATTGGCCTCGCTATGGTTTCCTCGCATGTAGGGGTACTTGCCCGGCTCGCTATCCACGTTTGGCAGCTTCGCCAAATCCTCCGCACGGTAGTAAGGCTGTACGTTGAACCCCTCAAGCGTGCGCCACACCAACTTCTTATCGTAGTCCGCGCCCTTGAGGTCCTTCTGAATGACCGCCTCCCATGCCTCCGTCGTCACCGGCGGGAAAGCACCGAGCAGCTTCTCCTTCGTCTCCGTTTTATCCTTCATCTGAGAATTCCATTTTCTGTTTTAGAACGCCCAAAGTTAATGAAACTTTCTCAAATGGAGCCATTTTTGTTCATTTGCGGGTGTCATGAAATACAAACTTTTCGCCCATCTTTCACATTCGTCCATGAAGCCCACCCCAAAATGGCCAAGCAAGCTCCCGCCGCAACCCGCACACCCATAAAGGCCCGCATATAGGTTCGCAGCCCATTGCAGTCCCGCCCGCAGGACGGTCTCGCAATAGCCGCACAGACCGAAACCCCACACCCTATTCGAAGGCACAGCCCCCCAATTACCGCATGCAGATGCAGCCTCGTCCGAAGGACGGTCTCTCAATAGCCGGGGGTTTTCAAACCCCCGGATTCTTGCCTGCAAGGCAAGCCAGTCTGAAAGACTGACCCGCGTGACCCTCTGCGCATTATAGCTTCCACCGCAACCCTCGCACCCATACATGAACGCATATACTTTCGCAGCCAATCGCAGCCCCGCCCGCAGGACGGTCCGCAATAGCCGCACAGACCGAAACCCCACACCCTATTCGAAGGCACAGCCCCCTAATTACCGCAGCCCATTGCAGCCCCGTCCGAAGGACGGTCTCTCAATAGCCGAGAGGCATCTCCACCACCGAACTTCAAACCCTTGCAGCCCTCTCGGAAGTCTCTACATCGATCCCCGCGTAATTAGTACCCAACCGTATAGGGACTGCGAGCAGATATGTGGTTTGTTGGCAGGTGATTTTGTAGCATTTGACCATCCCCGGATGCGTTGGTTATGCACACCCGCTGCGGAAAATTCAACCACCCATTTATCGCTCTCTCCATAGAAAATCCACATCATAGGTTCGTTTGCCCCTCCCTTACCGCTGCACACCCACGAACTGGATATCATGCCTTGGAAAATCGTCATTCTTTTCAACTGAGATGGTAACGAACCCTGACCCCATGCCGCATTCATTGGAACTCGTAAGGCTTATTAACGTGCTGCCCGCGCGGTATGCGTGCGGAATCAGCAGCCGCCACTTTCCACTCACCGACCCTACCGAAGGGTTGGAGTTGTGCACCCCTAAGGGGAGATGGCCGCCGTACACCCAGCAGCGCACACTTTTGTCCACGCTTGCCCTTTCCCGCTCTTTCATGGCTACGCACACGCTGCTCCCGCACTCCTCTTCCAAGGGTTCGCCTTGCTCATTGCGAGGGTCGATGCACAACTTTATATAAGGTACTCCCGTCCACACCGTTCTGCTCCCCAGCGCCTCGCACGGCCATTCGCCCGGCACGGAGACCCTCGCCGCTATTGATTCGTAGCCATCCGTTTCTCTCGCCTCATCCCGCACGCTCTTCGCCTCCGCTGCAAATCCGTTTTGACGAACTATCTGCGCCTTGCTTCCAGCCTCCCAATGCACTCCCCATTCGGGCGCACCATTCTCAATGTGATAAATCCCCCCGCTGCTGCATAGCATGCCATTCCCCTCCAGCCGCACGTCAGGGCTGATGTCGTATACGGCGTAGGCTTCGAGGATTGTACCAGTTTTGACCAAATCGTACGCTATCCAAAGGAACCCGTTGTCGCCATTTAAGGGGCCGATGGAGTTCATAATCTTAAGAAAGCCACGCTTGCCGCCATATGTCTTATTGTCATCATACCCCACCACACACATTGCATGATATTTGTTCGGAACGAATTCACCATAGATGCACCAGTAGCCGTCTCCGCCTGCATGCTTCGTGTATTCTGTGGTGCAGTTTACATTGAAAACAATGGGATGTCCATTGGCAAGGTGTGCTTTATACTCTTCCACGACTGCGCAATTGGCTAGCCTTCCCCATTTTATGCGGTTGCTTAGCGCGGACCAATGCATCTCAGCGGTGGGCTGCCTATCGCATCCATTTACATCGTAGGGCATTTCCTCCCATCGGCATGCGCCCTGGTGCTGGAGTAGCGTTAGAGCCATCTGAACATCGGTTCCCCTACAGGTGTCGTGATTCTTTATATGCTGAATTTGGTTGTATAAAAAAGAGGGGCTAAACTTTATTTCTCTTCCGTATTTCCTTATCGCTAGTATCCCCGTAGCTGCGTATGCCGTCGCCCACGCAGTGCATGACCCTAGCGTTCCTTGATTGCCCACAGCGGGGGTCTTGAGAAAGCAACTTGAAGGCGTTGCGCTTCGGGTGTGAGAGGGGAGCGGGGCGGTTGGCAAGTTCTCATACTCCCCTCGGCTTAGCGGTATGCAGCCGGTGTACCCTTGCGCGGCCGCATCTACGCCTTGTGCAGCTAGGGTAGCCGACAGCAGCAAAAGTATCATCCTTTTCATCCCTATTCCCTCTCTCTTAGATAGTATATGTAAGCACTAGACCCGCAGGTTGTAGCCATGTCCTCAGCCTCCACCATGCATGTGTCGTCCAATGCGTAGATAAAAATAATTGATGCTTCATTATCATTATTAATGAAGGACAGGCTATCGTACTCTGGAACATGTGAATATCCATTGTTATGTACAACGTGAACTGTTGTGAATTTTGATCCTTCAAGCTTTTCTCGGCCTGCTCCCTGCCACTCCCAGCTGCTGTCGGCGTGGAGAGAGAATCGAATCCAGCCGCTTTTCTCTGTGGGAATCTTAATGGTTCCACCAATCCCATCGTTCACGTCGATAAAGCCTAACTCCCACCTGCCCAACACGCTCCCCTTAGGGTTTAGCCTAGGGAATCGCTTCACTGCAAAAACCTTTTCCTCCTCCTTGGGCTGCCGCTTGTTGCAGCCTTCCACTCCCAATCCCATTGCGCCTACGCTGGCTAGCAGCGCGATGGCGGCGATTAGTTGCGATTTTCTCCCTCTTTCCATTGCCATGTTCTTTGTGCGGGCGGCTCCGCCGTTCGCGTTAACCCTCTAAAAGCACTTGCAAGTTAGGAAAATTTTATTATGGTCTGTTGTCAATTTCTGATACGCCCTGTGCAGCTAGGATAGCAGACAGCAGCAAAAGTATCATTCTTTTCATCCCTACTCCCTTTCTCTTAGGTAGTAGACATCTAAAGCTTCTCCGCACATGTACTGTATGGCACCCCCTTCTAGCATGCACGTGTCATGCAGAACGAAAATTAATTTTTTTCGAAGCACTCCCTTTTCGTCCAGCATGGCTACGCTGTCGTATTTAACCGTAATCGTTTCATCGCCACTGTAAGGGTACTCTCGATGCCCAGTAGTAAATTGTGGTCCCGAAAGTGCAGGTTTTCTAGAGTCTCGCCATTCCCAGCTACCATCCTTGTGCAGCGAAAAGGCTATGCTGTACCCCTCCTTTTCGGGAATCGTCTCAATGCAATATTCTGGAGGAAGGCTTTGGTTGGGAAGTGTAAATCCCCATTCCCACCTCCCCAGCAGCCCTTCCTTGGGGTCTAGCCTAGGGAATCGCTTCACTGCAAAAACCTTTTCCTCCTTGGGTTGCTGCTTGTTGCAGCCTTCCACGCCCAATCCCATTGCGCCTACGCAGGCTAGCAGCGCAATGGCGGCGAATAGTTGCGATTTAATCCCTCTTTCCATTGCCATGTTCTTTGTGCGGGCGGCTCCGCCGTTCGCGTTAACCCTCTAAAAGCACTTGCAAGTTAGGAAAATTTTATTACAAATCTGTGGCCAATTCCTGCCACGCCTTGTGCAGCTAGAGTAGCCGACAGCCGCAAAAGTACCATCCTTTTCATCCCTATTCCCTTTCTCTCAAATAGTACACAGAAGGGCGACTGCCGATAGCTCCCGTGAAATCATAATTCTCCACCATGCAGGTGTCGCATAGTCTATAGTATAAAACAATCTCCTTTTTGCCACTTTGGCCGATTAGGGTGAGGCTGTCGAAAATGAGCGTTCTCGCATCGTACCGTTCCACGTGCACCGATGTGAAGCGTGGGCCGCTAAGCTTTTCTTTGCCAGTGCTTTCCCATTCCCAGCTGCTGTCGGCGTGAAGCGTAAATCGTATCTCCCTTCCTACCTCCTCAGGAATGGTAAGTTTATGGTATTCTGGAGCTACGCATCCGCAACTTTCCGAGAAACCCCATTCCCACGTGCCCAGCACGCTCCCCTTGGGGTCTAGCCTAGGGAATCGCTTCACTGCAAAAACCTTTTCCTCCTCCTTGGGCTGCTGCTTGTGGCAGCCTTCCATCCCCAATCCCATTGCGCCTACGCTGGCTAGCAGCGCGATGGCGGCGATTAGTTGCGATTTCATCCCTCTTTCCATTGTCGTGTTCTTTGTGCGGGCGGCTCTGCCGTTCGCGTTAACCCTTTAAAAGCACTTGCAAGTTAGGAAAATTTTATTACAGGCAATTGCACTTACCGTGGCGTGGCTTTGCCTTCTTCTGCGTCTAGCTGTGCAGATTAGATGTAATGGGTGGTGTTTTGGGCTGTTGCGCGCATCGTTGTCCCCGCAAAACCAATCGAGCTCCCGCCGCAACCTTAAAGGCCCGCATAGATTTTCTCCGCCGGCATCGCCCTGCTCTGCTGATAGTGGGGCATCTCACAAGTTTTTGCAACCTTTCAACCCCACTTGCTTTTTCCCATCTTTTATCAATCACCCTTTTTCTGTACGAATTCGTTCAAAAGGTGGGAATTTTCTTGAAGGACTGTGGTACTAGCTTTTACGAATACCCATATTGAGCGTCCTTGTTTTTCGCATCGTGTCCATAGCCGTTTGTTCAGCTCATTCACCTACGTTTTTATCTTCTAAATCTTCCAAGAAGAGCTCGCAATATTCGTTGAGCTGTTGCTGCATACGTTCTTGAGGTATGAGAATGCGCTTATACTCCGCAACCATCGTGGGGCTCATACTACGACTCATAGCATATTCCACGACCATTTTATCGGCTTCAGGGCAGAGTAAAATGCCGATGGATGGATTTTCGTTACTTCGCTTTACATCTCGGTCGAGCGCTTCAAGGTAGAACTCCAGTTGCCCAAGGTCAGATGGGTGAAACTTTCTCTTTTTCAATTCTACAGCAACCAACGCCTGTAAACCTCTGTGATAGAACAGCAAATCCGCTTTGAAAGTAGATGCCCCGACGTTAAGATTGTATTCTTGATCCATAAAGATAAAGTCTTTACCTAATTCAAGAATAAACTGCTTCATATGATTAATCAACCCATTCTTGAGCTTCGTTTCGCTGTACCGAGGCGGAAGACCAAGGAAGTCAACAAATAGAGTGTCTTTGAACATTACCGGAGCGTTGGGGTAAGCGTGTAACAGTCCACTAGATATGTTTTTCTTATTTCCTAACAGGGTGGTGTAGGTTTGATTGGTAATGCAACGTTGCAACTCGCGATAAGCTAACTTCTCTTTGTGAGCATATAGGATGTAAAACAAACGTTCCTCAGTACTATGGCAACGACAAGTTATTTCTATTATATTGGACAACGTTGTATAAGCTAATATGATAGGGAATTGTGCAGGCACTGTCTGCACAATTGTCGCCGGAGTGTCATCGGCTGTGGCGGTGTACTCCTTTGATTTCTCCTCTATTCGTGAAACAAACGGCTCAACCGATTCATGGTGTAAATACTTTTGGACAGTCTGTTGAAATGCTGGCGATGAATACTCATCGTAAATCATCACCATATTATAGATATTTCTTCGGCTATAGCCTTTGATATCTGGATGATGCGAACGGATGAACTCGGAGAGTTGGCTCACAACCTTGCTCCCCCATTCTTCGCTTTTCAGCTTACTCGATACATATCCACCAATGTGCCACGCAGCTAGTAATATTTCTTCATTGACCGTTTGAGAAGCCTTGCTTCGATGCCGCTGTATAATACTGACAACTTCTTCAAACTGTTGATCTTGGTTGCCCTTTACATGCTTCTTCATCCATGTTTACTCCTTACTTCTCGCCATCAGTTTTGTAGCTCAATCAATGTTTCGCCGACTAGGTTCAACTTCCAAGACTTCTACAAATTCAAGCTTGTTTTCATGAGAGTGCGATATCTTCTTGGCGCACGAACGAAAAACCGAATTGTCTGCGTGTCCCAGTGCGCTTGCCAGCTAGAGATTAGACATCTGATTCTCTGCTAGCACTAACTTTATTCTATTGATGGATCCTATGTATTTAATTCGTTTTTATTCATTTCAGGATCATCGCTGCCACAAAGGTACTATTTTATGATGATAGTCGGAAAATGAAAGTCGTTTCTTAAATGCATATACCTATGAATAGGAGCCTTCAACCTATCAGTTTCGCACGCTGGAAATCAATTACCTTTCCAACATCCAATCAATGCTCATTTGTAATCTTGCAAAACGAAGGGGGGAAAGCGTTTGACTCATCCTTGTAGCTATTCAAAGACCGTCCTACGGACGGAAACCCAGCGGCTGCGCCGCATCCTTCTATCTATCAAAGTGGCAGTAGCGTATGCAACCGTGCATGGGTCCTCTTTCATTTTGCAACTGGAAGCGTCATGGTGCAGCGCATTATTCTGCCTCAGCCATGGTCGCCCAAGCTCCCGCCGCAACCCGCGCCCCCCTAAAGACCCTCATATATTTTCGCCTCCATTGCAGCCCCGCCCGAAGGACGGTCTCGCAATAGCTGGGAAGTTTAGACCCTCGCACCCATTGACCCATGCAACCTCCTGGGCCAATCCATTACATCCACCTAATTCTCCGCCGCGGCGCGACCCGCAAACGGCGAAAGCAGACAGTACACCGCCACCACCAGCGCAGCCACCCCACCCCGTAAGCACGCATACCCCGCAATCGCCACAACCCCCAGCACCACTACATGCCACCACGCCCTCCAGCCGCTCCCATGTATCTTAAAGGAGAGCATACGCACCGGCACGAGCATCAGCACCGACTGCAGCATCACCCACGTCATAATGGCGTACTCGCACCCCAGCATCGTGCGGAAAATTTTTGCCCCTAGCGGCGCCGTGAGCCCCAGCACTAGCCCAACCGTGAATAGCGCAGACCCCGGCGATGGTAGCCCGCTGAACGAAACGGTCTGCATCGTGTCAATATTGAAATGCGCTAGGCGCAGCGACGCAGCCAGCGCCAATACGAACGGAAACGCTTGCAGCCAAATGGGGGCTGCACCCCCCGTTAAGCGGAAAATAACCCCGCTATAGATGGCCGCGGGGGCAACGCCAAACGTAACTAGATCCGATAGCGAGTCCAGCTCCGCGCCCAGCTTTGATGACACCCCCATGGCGCGCGCCACCATCCCATCCAACAAGTCGCACACCGCCCCACCAACTATCGCCCACGCCGCAAACTGCAGCATGCGTAGCTCCTGAACGCTATCCTCCGCCCCGCCCGCCCGCAACGCCAGTAGCACCGCCACGCACCCAAACGCCAAGTTACCCAACGTCAGCGCATTCGGCACCCAGCTCTTCAGATTTAATCCCTTCGCGTTCATCGTTTAGCCTCATTTTTCGTTATGAAAAGCACCATTCGCCCAACCAACCGCTGCCCAAAACCAAATTCAGATTTCTTCCCCCTCACTCCGCCTCCTCTTTCCCCAATACCGACAGCCGATTCAGCAGAGAAACAAAATCCTCCATCTCGTTCCATTCCTCCTTCTTGCCGAACCCAAGCCGGTTATCTGTGTACTTCATATGGGTCACCTTAAGCTGCCAGATCATCAGCTCTGCCATCCGCGCTATGGGAAAACGCCGTAGGTAGAGCGACTTCGCCCGCGCCAGCTCCTCCCCCTCGGGCAGGTTGACCAGCCCCTGCATCTGCAGCCCTCGCAGCATACCCACCTTGCTGCTTTCAAGCACAATGCTGGCCGCCACGAAGCTATTATGGCTCATCTGCTGCGCATGCAGCGTCTCCGCAGATGAATTGAAGAAAAAGCTCACCGACTCCGCGTCGTACACGTAGAAGCAATGCGCGCACCACACCTCATCGTTCACGCTCGTGGAGAGCGTCAGCACGTGGTGCTTCGTGATGAAGCGTTCAATCGCCTCCGATGGTCCATTGCTATTGCTGCATCCTTCCTTTTTCGTTTCCATTCCATCTCTCCTTCGCTACGCCTTAAAATGCAGTACCACCATCGTCACATCATCAAACGGACGTGCCACACCGCTATCCCGCTCCGACTCCATGCGCTCCTTTGCATACGACACAATAGCCTGCGCCGTACCGTGTTCGCGCACAGCCGTCTCAATTATTTCAGTGCTGTAACGCTCCCTATTCTCGCTGTCGCGCCGCTCCACCAAGCCATCCGTATAGCAAAACAAAACGCTCTCGTCACCCACAACGAGCTCCTGGCGGTGCGCCTGCGGCAGCTCGTCCACTATGCCTACCCCCACGGTGCTGGCGGAGAGCCACTGCGCCTCCCCAGTCCTCCTATTATAGAGGTACGGGGGGTTATGCCCCGCGTTTATGTACTCCAACCGGCGCGTCGCCGTATCGTAGCGCGCCACGAAGAGCGTTATAAACTTTTCCCCCTGCAGCAGCGCGTAGAGGCGCGCATTAAGCGATTGCACCAAATCGCACAGCGACACATCTGAGGACATGTGCGCACGGTAATTCGCCTGAAAGCTCGTGGTCATCATCGCCGCCGATATCCCCTTACCCGACACATCGGCAATGCAAATCCCCAGCTTCCCCTGGCCTAGATCCTGCACGTCGTAGAAATCCCCCCCCACCTCGTAGTGCGGCATATACTCCGTGGCGAGTTCAATATCTTTCAACTTAGGTAAGGGGCTGCCGCGCAGCAGCAGTATATTCTGTAGCTGCGTTGCGAGCTGCAGCTCCTGGCGCAGCTCCCGCTCCCGCAGCTCGCGCTTCAAAAACATGTAGTTCTGCAGCGCGACGAACGCTATCATTGATAGCGTTTGGGCAAAGGGTAAATGCTTTATCACGGGGCTCACCCCGATCAAGTCTTCACGTGTGTCCCCTAGAAGCACGTAGCCGCTCACCGTCTCCTCCGGCCCCGCCAATGGGATCACGACGTCAATCTCAGGCATTACGTCGTGCGCCTGCGATCGTATCACCAGGGTCCTATCGTACCCCGACAGGTCGCGCGCTACATCTATCCTATTGGCCCACGCCGGATCGCACCCCAGGTTCCATAGGAGTCGCCACTCATCCCCCTCGCGTACAAAGAGCAGTATCCTGTTTATGCCTAAATCATCGCTCAGCAATCCCGAAAAACGCTGCATTAGGCGCATCTCGTTGCGCTCCTCTCCCATCATTTGGGTGAAGTCCAACAGAGTATGCAACTTAAACAGCGTCAGCTGCAAACGGTCATTGCTACGCTCGGCCACGGCTCCGACTATTGATTACTTAATAGTAGAAACACTCTGAAACGCAGCTCCACACTGCGTTTTCAGAGTGTTCACGTACCATTTTACGCCTTAACACGCTCGGAGTACCCGCGGGTACGCGTGTCGATACGTATCTTCTCGCCCGTATTGATAAATAGGGGAACATTTACAATAGCCCCCGTTTCCAGCTCCGCCTGCTTGAGCGCCGTGGAGCTCGCCGTGTCGCCCTTCACCCCTGGCTCCGTGTAGGTCACCTCCAGGTCAACGAACGGCGGAAGTTCGCACGTAAGCACGCGCTCCTCCCCCGCCAGCACCATCATTTCAACGCCCTGTCCGTCCTTGAGCAAATCGCTATTCTCAATTAAATCCCCCTGCAAGGCAATCTGCTCGAAGGTCTCCCGGTGCATAAAATGAAAGCCCATGTCGTCCTTATATAGGAACTGGTACGGCCGCCGCTCCACGCGCACCGGGTTAATCTTCACCCCCGCATTAAAGGTGTTTTCCAGCACCTTGCCCGTCTCTAGGTTCTTCATCTTTGTGCGCACGAACGCACCCCCTTTGCCAGGCTTCACATGCTGAAACTCAACCAACACGTACAACTTCCCGTTGTACTCCAGGCACATCCCATTCCGAAAATCCGCTGTTGTTGCCATAAAACTTCTCTAACTTCGTTGTCTCTTCTCTTGTTACGCCCAGCGCAGAGTCCTTGAAACCCCTTTCCCCGAGCATGCTCTCATACAGTACGAAAATTACTCTCCCTGCCGCTTAACCTTCACCTTATGCTCCAGCACGCTGTCCACAAGGCCATACTCTTTCGCCTCGGCCGCCGTGAGGTAGTAATCGCGGTCGCAGTCCTTTTCTATCCTTTCATACGGCTGCCCCGTGTGGAGAGCAAGTAGCTCCTGCAGCTCCCGCTTCAGCCGGAGCATCTCCCGGGTGCGTATCTCCACATCGGAAGCCTGTCCCTCCGCGCCGCCCAGCGGCTGATGGATCATCATTCGGGAGTGCGGCAGCGCGGCCCTTTTGCCCTGCGCCCCCGCGGCCATTAGCACCGCCGCCATTGACGCCGCCATGCCGGTACATATCGTCGCCACATCGGCGCTCAGAAGCTGCATGGTGTCGTAAATCGCCAACCCGGAGTAGACGCTCCCGCCCGGCGAGTTGATATACATCTGTATATCCTGCGCGCTATTCACAGACTCCAAGAAAAGCAACTGCGCCATGATGATATTCGCCACATCATCGTCAATGGGAACCCCCAAAAACACGATACGGTCCATCATCAACCGCGAGAAGACATCCATCGCCACCGCGTTCAGCTGCCGCTCCTCAATAATCTGCGGGTTTATATACGCCGCGCGTACCGCCGAGGTGTAGTCCGCCAACGTTTGGCTGCTCACGCCCCGCCTGCTCCTCGCAAAAAGCGCAAATTCTCGTTCTAAATCCATTACTCCTTTCCTTCCGCTTGCTGCTGCTCCTCAGCTTCCCTCTTCGCTATTTCCGCCTCGGCCTCTTCGCGCCAGCGTTTCCACTTCTCCGCCGACTTTCTGCTCTGCGCCTCCACCTCGTCCCGCACCTCGCCTAGCACGGAGAGCCGGTTAATCCCCACCTTACGGGGCTTTAGCTGCAGCTGGCTAAGCAGGTAATGCCCCGCCGCGGCCTGCAGGAAGGAGTCTTGCAACCCCTTCTTAAACTTTTCGCTCTCCGCCTGCTGCGGCAGCATGGAGTGTATAAAGAACCGCGCCATGGGCATTGCCCCAGGCAGAATGCCATACGCCCCTGCCATCCCTGCCCGGCTGAGGGCATCCATACATTGCGAATCGTAAACCAGCTCTCCCAATCCGCTATACTCCTCGCTCTGTAGGTTCTCCTCCCCAAGCGAGGTCAATAGCTGGTGGCGTAGCGACTCCTGCCTTATGCTCTCCATTTCGTACTCCGCGGGAATCACCGTCAGCCGCTCCTGCTCCAGCATCTTTTTCAAGTGCTCCTCCGACACGCTCCAACTCCAGTGGGAGACCGCCTCATTGAATGCGGCCAACGCATTGCTCAGCTGCGTATGCTTACTCACTAGCTCTACGTAGCGCGCACGGAACCGCTTACGAATCTCGTCCACATCCTCCGTCTTCTCCTCCATGGGCTTATTCTCTGCCTGCGCCTGCAATGCAATCGCAAAGTAACGCTCGTAGAACTCCCACGACATCTCGCCCGTTACCCTTTTCTCCACATTGGTTATCTTCACTCGCACCGAAGCCCCGTGCAAGCCCATCTGCTGCAACCGATTTTCGTACGCATCATACAGCCCGCTAGCTGACTCCTTTTCTCCCTTAGGATAGGGGTTAAACCCCGCTGCGAACTCTACCTCCTCATCCTTCTTTCGTCCCTTGAGAAGCGTTTTGGCCTCTTCGGTCATCCTATCGTAGTTGAAGTAGAACTTCGTATCGCTCTCCTTGCGCTCCTCCCCCGACTCTGGCGCCGGTGCATTCAGGAAATTCACATCAATGACCACAGCGTCGCCCACTTCGTCCGCACTCTTCCAGGTGACATTGTTATTCTCGAGTATCTCCTTCTCGCACTCCGCCCACTGCTCATCGGTCGCCTCCACCTCTACCGGCAACCATGGGAATTTCTTCGGCAGCTCGTACTTCGGCGCCACCACCACATCATAGCGCCACGTCACCGTCTCCTCGGCCTTGAGGTCAGGCATCGCGATCTCCTCGTCCGATGGCACAAAGGGGAACGCCACGCTGAGCCCCTGCTCCTTCACGTAGCTTTCCACCCCGCGGTTCTGCGCCTCGCTAACGAACTGCAGCATCCACTCCTCGCCGCCCATACGTTTGGCCACGAGCCCTAGCGGCGCCTGCCCCTTGCGGAACCCCTGCACCGCCATCTCACGCCTCGCCTGACGCAGCTGTTTATCATACTCTTCGTACCAATCCGACCGCGCTACAGTTACCTCAAAGCGCTCTAGATTCTCGCCCAGCGGCTCTCTCGTTATCTTCATCTTCAGCGTCTATTCGTCCTACTCTTCTTTTTTACTCCGTGAACCACCCCCAAAGAGGCTGGCTTAGCACTCTAAAAATCGGCGCAAGTTACAAAAATTTCGCCAAGCCCATACCCATAGTATATCTTAACTAGGGCAAACCGCTTTCCGAAAGGCTACACTTCAACGATTGGTACGCATAAAGATATGACTCCCTACCCTCCTTCACCAATCACGCCCCGCCCAACCATTAAACCCAATTATCGCTGGCAATAATTGGGTTTGAGGCTACCTATTTCCATGATTGGCGTGAACGCCTCGCTACCTTTGCGAAAAAGAGAGTAAGAACAAACGCATAGCGAACATGGCTGTATACATTCCGATACGCCCCAAGTGGAACCCGCGAGGGGTGGTGGTGAACTACGTTTCCTGGGGGCAGCTCTGCGCGCGCAGCTGGCCGCGGGGCTACCGCGATGCCAACACCGCCACGCAGCGGCGGCAGCGGGGCAAGATGGCGCAGGTGTGCTGCGTGCTGCCGCACGTAAAGAACCTACTTGCAGAGGGATTTTCCCCGCTTACAAAGCGCAATGGGCGAAAGATAGGGAGCTACCACACGGCCGTCTCTACCGCCCTGCGGGAGTGGTTTATCGCCACGCCCCATGGCGATGAACTTGACTGCGCCCGTCTACAGCTCACCGACGGCGTGCGCCCGCTCCCCGATGGGCTACTCGCAGCGCGGCGCAGCGGAACGCTCCGCATCGCATGGAATGCTCCGCTACGGTGGAGCGCCCCCAAGCTGCTGCTCGCCATCAGAGAAACTAGAACCAAGCAATGGGTAAGCATCCCAATAGCCTTAGCGCGAAACGAAACCAACATCACGGCGCACCTTCCCAAGGCGTGGAAGGGCAAGGAAATAGAAATATGGATAGCCTTCGTGGGAAGGGGGCAAGGGGTGAAGACGAAGACGATCCATCTGAAAATCGGCGCGTCTGCCACGGTCTCACCCTCCTCATCACCTAAACAGCCGTTTAGCCCCACCCCTTCCCACGGCAACGCAACCGCCACGATGGTAACGCAACCGAATAGGAGCCAAAATCAACGGCGGTTTGATAGCTCCTAGCAGCCAGCTTCCGCCGCAACGTTTACAACCTCTTGCGCAACGCACTAAAGGCGCGCCGCTTTGCCCCTGCATGGGCAACTATTTGTTGTACATTCGCAGTGAGAGTTGGTGGGAAAGAGGATTACAACAAGCATTGCAATGGTGTATACAGCGAAAGAGATAGCGAACAAAATTATTTGCATGGCAAAGGACGATATGACCAACGGCGGGGATGCCATGACAAACCTAAAGCTACAGAAGTTGCTCTACTACGAACAGGGGTATCACCTGGCTGCGTTCGGGACTCCCCTATTCGGAGAGAATGTGGAAGCATGGGTATATGGTCCCGTAGTACCCGATGTGTACGACTTGTACAAAGAGCATGGATTGTCACCTTTATCGTATGACGGAGCCCCAATAGCACTTTCCAGCGATGAAGAGGAAGATATATTTATACAGGTGTTTGATGCATTCCGCGATTTTTCAGCCATTGGGCTGATGAATCGGACCCATTCTGAATCTCCTTGGCTTAACGCCAAGCCAAAAGGCAGGGGAACGGTCATATCGCTTGATAGCCTGAGAAAGTATTTTGAAACGCAGCTCCGGTAAGCGAATGCCACGCAGAAAAATTAGCGCAAGCAGCCCAAAGTCAACACCTATTGCCCAAATTGGCAAGAGGGAAGAGATAAGCTTTTCGTTTGAATATCTACAGGATTTTAGTTTTGTAGACGCACAGCTTGACGGCTCCTTCTTCATTTCGTTCCTTTCGCGGTTGAAGAGGCTTTGGTCGTTAGGATGGGCTGAGATTGCGAAATCGCATAGACACTGTTTCGGATTTGAAACCATTAAGGTTTCAGCCCTTCAAGATGCAGCGCAAGAAAAGATGAACCGTTACCCCGATGTGACCAAGCTGTACGTCTTCAGAGCCACTGGCGACAACCACGCTTTCCTTGGGTATAGGAACGGCAATGTTTTTAATGTGCTATTCACTGAATACGCTTTTGACGATGTGTATAAGCACTAAGCATCGGTAGTACTAGATGGCGAAAAACAAAATAAAACGGCTGCGCCGGTGCTGCCAACCATCCATTTTTTGTACATTCGCGAGGGTTAGTAATGGTAAAAAAGGTTAGCATGACAAGACATATTAAATTCTGTGCTGCGGGCATCATGATGCTTTTCGCCGCGCTGGGCGCAACGGCGCAGGGCGATAATCCCGCGGGGAAATGGAAAGGAAGTATCACCTCTGACGGCGTGAAGGTGGAGGCGAAGCTCAATATTAAGTCGCAGCAGGGCGGCACGTTTGCGGCAACGCTCGATTTGAACGTGGGCGGGCAACCGGCGTACGGCATCCCAGCAAGCGAATGCACCTACAATGCCCCCACCGGGGAGCTAAAGGTTGTATTTGCCGCCATCGGCGGGCTCGAGGTAAGCGGGGTGCAGCACGGGGAGGAGTTGAAGGGAAGAATCGGGGGCGGCGGCAACTACGATAGCATCACCTTGAAGCGTATCGAGATGCCAGCATCCGTAGCAGCGGGCACGGCGTATGCCATTGACAGCGTAACGATTAAGAATGGAAAAGTTAAGCTGGCAGCCACGGCGACGCACCCCTGGGAGGAGGGGAAATACCCCGCGCTGGTGCTAGTGTCGGGCAGCGGCCCGCAGGACCGCGATGAGACCATATTTAACCACAAACCCTTCGCCGCAATAGCGGACTACCTGACGCAGCAGGGCATTGTGGTGATACGCTACGATGACCGGGGCGTCGGCGCATCGACGGGCGACTTTGCAAGCGCCACCACGGCGGACTTCGCGAGCGATGCCGCGGCGGCCGTAAAGTATGCGCGCGGGCTTCGCTACGTGAATAAGGAGAAGGTTGGGGTGCTCGGGCACAGCGAGGGCGGCGTAATCGCCATGATGCTGGCGGCAGACGGCAAGAAAAATGCACCGAACTTCATTGCGTTAATGGCGGCGCCCGGCGTACCGATGAAAACGATTCTGGTGCGGCAGAATGAGGAGTCCATGTCAATGCTTCTTCCCGAAGAGTGGAAGGGAGCGTTCAGCGCATTGGCAGCATCCTTTTTTGATGACTATATAAAAAGTATGGGTGATCGCGCCGCCGATTCGGCTCGCATTGCGCAGTTTATGGATGCCGCCTTTGCCATGGCAAAACCCGAGATGTTGGAGGCACTAAAGGGTCAGGGAGTAACCAAAGAGGCCCTAATAGCCCAGAGCGTGGCAACGATGGCAACGCCCTGGTTCCGCTACTTCCTAAAGCTAGACCCCGCCGACTACCTCTCACGCATCAACTGCTCCGTGCTAGTGCTGCAAGGGGGGCGCGACAAGCAGGTGCTGGCAGATGAGAACATTACGGCCATCCGCAATGGGCTGAGCAAGGCGAAGAATAACCGGTTGATGGTGAAACGATACGAAGATTTGAACCATCTCTTCGTGCCGTGCCGCACGGGGAGCGTGCAGGAGTACCCCACGATCAGCGCCCCATTCTCATCGCTAGTGCTCGACGATTTGGCGTGGTGGGTGAATACGCGGTAATTTGAAATGATTAGCGCATAGCGGACGTTGCAACCGTTTAAGGGCGAGCCATACGGCTCGCCCTTGTTTTTTGAGGGACGATTTATGCGGGTTGGGGCAACGTTGCGCGCAATATCGTAAGGGGATAAAGGCCCGGAGTTTAAAACCCGGCTATTGAGAGAACGGCCTGCGGATGGGGCGGCAATTGGTGTGAAAATATATGCGGGCTTTTAGGGGTACGCGGGTTGCGGCGGGAGCTCGGGCGGCTTTGCGGGAACTATAATGCGCGGAGGGTCACGCGGGTCAGTCTTTCAGACTGGCTTGCCTTTCAGGCAAGAATCCGGGGGTTTGAAAACCCCCGGCTATTGAGAGACCGTCCTTCGGACG
>ERZ1673752.2422-NODE-2422-length-20842-cov-5.392409_pt1 | contig 20842 bp, 18 predicted proteins | sample MGYA00580195_ERZ1673752 | MGnify/ENA primary metagenome ERZ1673752 (study PRJEB41218, sample SAMN15661744) | gut metagenome | host: Homo sapiens | place: Canada: London | collected 2015-08-20/2019-03-30 | study: EMG produced TPA metagenomics assembly of...
AAATAAAGATAATAAAAATGAAAATTCTGGGAATAGAAAGTTCGTGTGATGAAACGGCGGCAGCGGTTGTTGAAGACGGTAACAAAATTTTGAGCAATATTGTTGCAACGCAAATTCCGTTTCACAAAGCATATAACGGCGTGGTGCCGGAAATAGCAAGTCGAAAACATGTGGAGTGGATTTTGCCGGTCGTACGGCAAGCGGTTTCCGAAGCGGGTGTGAGCCTTGCGGAGCTTGACGGCATCGCGGTGACCAACCGACCGGGACTGATGGGTTCGCTTTTGGTCGGACTTAATTTTGCAAAAACGCTCAGCTGGATTACGGGCAAGCCTTTTATTGCCGTCAATCACATGCTCGGTCATATTTACGCCGCGCACCTTGAACAGGATATTGCGTATCCGTATTTGGGACTGATGGTTTCAGGCGGACATTTTATTTTGTGCGTAGTAGAGAATTTTGATCGTATCCGCGTTTTGGGAACGACGATTGATGACGCTCCCGGCGAAGCCTTTGACAAAGTGGCAAAGTTTTACGGCTTCGGATACCCGGGCGGTCCGGTTATTGATGCGCTCGCACAAAAAGGCTCGGCAAAAGCCGCACATTTTTCCATGCCGCATTTTAAACCGGGACACCGCTACGATGTTTCCTATTCGGGATTAAAGACCGCCTGCATCAATCAGCTTGAACAGTTTTGGAATCCCGACTTTGAAAAAACGCCCGAAAATATTGCGGCAAGTTTTCAGGAACAAGCGATAAAAATACTCGTCCGTCCGATTGTTGAAGCGGTACAAGACACCGGCTTAAAAACGCTTGTTGCGGGAGGCGGCGTTGCGGCAAATTCGTTATTGCGGAAAAAACTTTCCGAAATACAGGGCATACATTGTATTTTTCCGTCTCTGAAATACTGCACGGATAACGCCGCTATGATTGCCGGTCTCGGCTTCCACTACTTACAAGCGGGGATACGGTCAAAACTCGATGTAACCGCGTCTCCCCGCGTTACCGGTTTTAGCAAAAAAGGGCGGCAATAAGCAGTGCATGCGCGAAATCGTTTCCTTACACATACTGAAAACAATCCTTATAAAAAAAAGCTTTAGCAAGTGAGTGAACATCATTCACGAAAGAACATAATTTTCGTGATGCTGCCTAGACAAGCAAAGCATTTTTTGATACTATATTGGCTCATGAATAAGCGTAATTTTACCGATTTTATTTCCGCTTTACAATCAACAAATGCAAGTTTAAAAACTTTCGTTGATTTTCCGAAGTGTAGCGATAATGTAAGGAAAATTTCCATAAAGCTAAATACGCTCAATTATTTACTGGGTAAAAAAGATTTATTAAGCGAGATAAAATCATTGTTTTCCGAAAATAAATCTTGCTTTGAAGTACTTCCGATATTGATAGCTGTCAGGGATAAAAACACTTTAATTTTAAATCCTGCAAAGACGGCTAAAAATAAAACATGTCTTTTATCAAACTGTTTTGAAAGTCCTGAAAAGATTTATACATTTTTATGTGAAACAGGGTTGAAAGAAATTTTTGAAAATGCCGAAATAAAAAATTTAAATGATTATGTTTTCGGCGTTGAAGTCGGACTTGATACCAATGCAAGAAAGAACAGAGGCGGAAGTAATTTTGCCGATTTTATTGAAGGCGTTTTTTTCGCAAATAATATCACGGTACATAGAGAAGTGAGCAGCAAAAAATTTGAAGACCTTGATCTCGGTGTGGACGAAAAACGATTTGATTTTGTCATATACGATACAGTAACATATCTTATAGAAACAAACTTTTATAATACCGGAGGTTCTAAACTCAATGAAGTTGCACGAAGCTACACGGAGTTAAGTAAAAAAATATCCCAAAATCCGAAGTACCGATTCGTATGGATTACGGACGGCAAAGGATGGCTGCAAGCAAAAAATAAGTTGGAAGAAGCATACCGTTGCGTAAATATTTATAACACTGCCGGCATTGCGGACTTTATCGCTGAGGTCAAAAATGAATAGCTTTGTAAGTGCTGACAAACTTTTTACGATACATCAGGCTGACTGTTTTGACTTGCTGCCAAAGCTTGATGCGGAATATGATTTAATTTTTGCCGACCCACCGTATTTTTTATCCAATGACGGTTTAACTATTCAAAGCGGAAAAATCGTAAGCGTAAATAAAGGCAATTGGGATAAAGCTGAAATAGATATTGATGCCTTTAATTACGAGTGGTTAAAACGTGCAAAAGAAAAATTGACCGATAACGGTTCAATTATGGTAAGCGGCACATATCACAATATATTTTCACTCGGACGATGTCTGCAAAAGCTTGATTATAAAATACTGAATAGTATTACTTGGCAAAAAACAAACCCGCCTCCTAATTTCAGTTGTCGCTATTTAACGCATTCAACCGAGCAAATTATTTGGGCGCGCAAAAGCGAAAAGCACAAACACATTTTTAATTACGCGCTTATGAAACGGCTCAATGACAACAAGCAAATGAAAGATGTGTGGACATTCCCTGCGATTGCTCCATGGGAAAAGTCTTGCGGAAAACATCCGACGCAAAAACCGCTTGCATTGTTAGTGCGTCTTATCGTAATGGCAACGAACAATGAAAGCAAGGTTTTAGACCCGTTTGCCGGAAGTTCGACAACCGGTATTGCTGCCAATATTGTAGGTCGTTCGTTTACCGGTATTGAAAAAGAAAAAGCATTTTATGAAATGAGCATTGCCCGCAAAAATGAGCTTGATGCAAATCGAGATACAATAATTTCAAAGATAAAAGATCTGAAACTCTTATCAAAAACTCCATAAAGCAATCTATAAACTTTTTCACTTTTGAGTTTTGAAAAGTCGTCTTTCAAAAAACTAAAAGTTTTTAAAAGACTTCCTTTCAGTGCTCATCTTTAAATCTCTTGTTTCGTAAATGCTCATCGCTACTTATACCAAACATTGAGAAACAAGATAGGAAACGCTATTAAACGGCGTTAAGCCTTTAATCAGCGTTTCCTGAAACACTTCGTAGTAACAGTAATGCGATCATCTTACCTAAGGTAATGCGATCATCTTACCAATGGTAAGACGATCATCTTACATGAGGTAATGCGATCGCCTTACACAAGGTAAGATTGCACGCGACCTCATTTCTTGCAGGGATTATTCCTCACTTTGCGCAAAATGACAGGAGACCTTGCCTGTCATGGTGCGGCACTAAATACTTCAATCGAGGACTAATCACAGCCTCTCTTAAGTGTACTCTTTAGAAGCTCTTTTAACAAAGACACTATTAAATGCGTCAAGCCTTTAATCAGAGTTTCCTTAACCACAACGGGCTAAAATTTTTTCGATTTGTTTTTCAAACGCCTCTTTTTGCCTTTTGGTAAATTGTAGTGTGCAGGCAATTTTATAACACTCGACAATTTTTGCCGTATCGTGCGTTGTTTTTAATCCGGTAAGACAATTTTTTGCAAGCCGGATAACTTCGGGAAAAAAATGCGTAAAGTAAGGCTTTTTTTCTTCCATGATAAAAATTTCTTCGATGAGAATAAACGCTTCATAGTAATGCTTTTCAAAAAAAAGCTCTTCGGCAAGTACAAAACCGTAATCCATAAAATCTTCGCGTGAAAAATATTTTGAAAACGTAAAAGGCATATCCAAGGTTAAAAGCCGCAAATATTCTTCGACGCCGCTTTTTTCCCGTTCGTGAAAAAGGTCAAACACGATAAGTTTTGCACGGCTTTCATAATCTTCCCGTTCTAAAAGCCATTGCCGGTAATTAAATTCTTTTACACGCCTACTTTGGAACACGTTCCGGTCGACAAAAGCTTTGTGATTTTCAAGAATTGCGCGGTAGGCTTCCAAAAGTTCCCGCATTTTTTCAGTGCGGTCGTTTTCACCGGAGCCGGCATTCAAATCGGGATGGAGCATTTTCGCTTTTTCACGAAAAACATGCTTAATTTCCGAAATGCTGGAAAACGGCGTTACGCCTAAAAGTTCATAATAATTTTTCATACGCTGTTTCAAGTCTCTATAATAATAAAAACAAAAAAAAATGTAAGATGGAATTGTATCCGCGACAATACTTTTATTTTATGATACAATTATAAATGCAGAAAAGGGAAATAAAGTAATGGCGAGCCCGCATAAAATGTCCATTCGTTTTTTTAATGATTTTTAATGATAAAGAAGTGCGTGCCGTTTGGGACGACGAGCATCACACGATAAGTATTTTGTGAAAAAGCACCGGTCGTATTTGTAGCAGCTCGAAAGTGTGCGGAAAAATTTTTGACGGGATCGCGCTTCGCCCGTCGCTCAACGGACCGTACCGCAAATAAATTTGAAAATGCGGCGGGCGTGCCGATTGGTTAAAACCGGAAACTTATGACGCAAAAGGTGAGCACTGATTCATTCAATCGAGAATTACGGTGGTCTTTCAAAAACTAATGTTTTTTAAAGACCACCTTTCCGTGCCCATCTTTTAAATCTGTTTTTCACACATGTTCAAAATACTATTATTATACCGAATATTGAGAAACAATAAAAGCATTTTGCGATGCTGTGCTACTATTTTAAGATACCGAGTTCTTTTCCGGTTTTTTGGAAAATAGCAACGGCTCGGTCGAGCATATCGTTTGTGTGTGCGGCACTGACCATGCAGCGAACGCGTCCTGTTCCTTTCGGTACCGTTGGAAACACAATCGGACCGGTGAATAATCCGTTTTCAAAGAGTTTTTTAGAAAATTCGAGCGTTTTTCCTTCGTTACCGATAATAACCGGTGTAATCGGTGTTTCGCTATGTCCGGTGTTAAAACCGAGCTTGTTGAGTTTTTCTTTAAAGTATTTTGCGTTTGCCCAGAGCCGATCAGTGTATTCGGTTGACTCTGAAAGAATTTTAATTGCTTCAATACAAGCACCCGCATCTCCCGGCGTCATACCGGTAGAAAAGAGAAACGGACGAGCGCGGTTTCGCAACCAGTCAATCGTAACCTGTTTTCCGGCGACGTAGCCGCCGACAACGCCGATTGCCTTTGACAGCGTTCCCATGGCAAAGTCGACGCGTCCGTGCAGTTTAAAGTGGTCAACGCTTCCGCGTCCGCTTTCACCTAAAACGCCGCTGGCGTGTGCATCGTCAACATAGGTCAAACATTGATACTTTTCGGCAAGTTCGACAATACCGGGTAGTTTTGCGATATCGCCGTCCATTGAGAAAACACCGTCAGTGATGATCAATACATTTTTGTATTGATCCCGTTTTTCTTTGAGTACTCGTTCCAAATCCGCCATATCCGAGTGCTTAAAAATCGTTCGGTCGGCTTTAGAAAGGCGCGTTCCGTCAATAATCGACGCGTGGTTTAATTCATCGGAAATGATTAAATCGCCTTTTTCGGTTACCGCTTGGATAACACCGGCATTGCAGTTAAATCCCGACTGGAACACAATAACCGCTTCTTCACGCTTGAACTTTGCCAAAGCGGCTTCCAATTCGTTGTGGATTTTCATGTTTCCGACAATCGGACGTACCGCTCCGGCACCGACACCGTATTTTTCAATTGCTGCTATAGCCGCTTTTTTTAATCGCGGATGATTCGCAAATCCTAAATAATTGTTTGCAGAAAGATTGATAACTTTCTTTCCGTCGATAACACATTCAGGTTCATTCGGTCCGTCAAGAGTTACTAAACTCTTGTACAGACCGTCGTCTTTCAGAGCTTGAACCTTTTCTTTCAAATAGTCCATATCATGAACTGACATAAATTCCTCCATAGGACTATATGGTACATCTATTTAAAAAAACTATCAAGATACTTTTCCGATGTTTTTCACAATATATGCTTGCAGTTTTGAAATATCTTTATTATGTAAGATACTTTAAGTTGATTTTTTTACTTTTTATCCACTTTCGCTTATTCGATGGTTGTTGCCTGCACCTCTTTGCCGAGAACTGTTAAAACGACAATTGAACCTTTTGAAAGTCCGTACGGGAACGTAAAACTTCCGCCCGGATGCTTGCAGTGGAGTAGCTGTGTCCGCTCTCCGTTTGGATTTATAACATCGACGATAACATCAACGGCATAGGGGTATGCCGGTAAATCAATCGCATAAATCCCGAAAAGCAATTTTGTATCCTTCGGCGCTTCTATGCTGACATCAACGCGGGAATATGCTTTTAATGATTCGCCTTCTGCATTTGATTGTTGGACAACGGTTGCGTTTTCAGCCTTGTCCGAAACGGTTTGCGTAAAATTAAAAAGAAGCTTGGTATTTGACATCGCTTCATAAAGCTTATTCAGCGTTGCACCCGTCAGTGAAGGCATCGCGACCATTTCGTTTTCAGGTCCCTTACTCACGACAAAGGTTAACACCGTCCGTCCGATAATATCGGTACCTGCCGGAGGATCCTGACTTAAAATGGTGCCGCTCGGTGCATTGTCAAACTTATAGCTGTACGGTTCATGCAGCACGACCGGATGCTTGGTACCGGACGTAAACAGCACTTGCAAATCCTGCTTTACCTCGTGAACATTTTTTCCGATATAGTTTCCTACCTGCGTCATCACGGTACCGTTACTGACCACCACTTCAACCTTGCGTCCGGCTTTAATGATTGAACCCGGCCCCGGTTTTTGCTCCAGCACCGTTCCTTCATCTGCAGGATTATTCGAATATCGCAGCTGCAACCTGATATTCAGTTCTTTTTCCTGCAATGCAATAATCGCCGAATTCAAATCTTTTCCGACAATATTCGGCACCATCACCTGATCTTCCGGCTGTAAGCTCAGAAAAAAAACAAGCACCGCCCCTGCGATAACCACGAGCAACATCACGAGCGACGTAATTAAAATCGTTTTCCAGTTTTCTTCAACATGTCCGGTAAAATTTCCTAAACCCATAATCCACCTATCAAATCCGACTTCAAAAACCGAGTTTTAAAGTATCGTTATTCAAATTTCAAATCCAAAAAATTTTTATAGCCGTTCAAAAAATCTTTCCAGCTCAGTTCCTTTTTTCCTTGACGCTGCAATTTTTGAATCGCTAAAATTCCATTTCCCGTTTGCACTAAAATTCCGTGTATTTTGTCAACACCGATTATTGTACCGATTTCTCTTTTTTTTTCAACAAAGTTTTGAGAGTCGGCTGACGCCGAATCCTTTTTTAAAGCTTTTGCGTTCCATACCGTAATGCGTTCTCCTGCAACTTCGCTGAACGCCTTTGGGGTCGGTGTCAGCGCGAGAACCGTTCGGGCGATTACCTCGGCACTTTCGTGCCAGTTAATTTTTTCCCGTGCGATTTTAGCGCAGTAGGTCGCTTCCGATTCATTCTGCGCACGTGCGTTTGCAAAGGCGGTATCCGCATCGGTTAAAACCGTTTGCAAAAGCGGAATCGCTTTTGCGGTGAGGGCGCGGAGAACCTCGCCGGTGTTTTCCGTGTCCGTGAGCGGATACGTATCGGCGATAAGAATTTTCCCGCTGTCCATTTTTTTTGCAAGCGTTTGAATGGTAACGCCGGTTATTGCATCGCCTGCCATAATTGCCGCCGGTACCGGAGTTGCCCCCCGCCACCGCGGTAAAAGCGACGGATGAATATTGATGCCGCCGTAGCGAAAAAGCTTTAAAAAGTTTTCACTGAATATTTTTCCGAATGCATAGCATACCAGCATATCCGCTTGCATTGCTTTTATTTTTTCAAAAACGGGTTCGTCTATTTTGTCCGTTTCCAAAAGTTCGGCGGCGGAAAAAGCCGCTACAATTTTTTCGCTTTGTGCATCCGCGCTGCTGGCTTCCGTCGCACGGTGAGTTTGTTCTATAAAGTTTCGGATACGACGAACAAGCGGAGCAGCTTGCATTTTTTTACCGCGTCCGGTCGGACTCGGTGCATTCGTAATCACGGCAGCAAGTTCATGTTCAGCGGCGATTACTTCCAACACCGGAAATATAAAATCAGGAGAGCCGGCGAAAACAATTTTCAATTTGCTCATGTGCGGTTGGCATCCTTTTGCTTCCGCCCTTTCAGTTTTTTTAAAAAAGAAAGCTGCTTTTTTGTTACCGCTTCAACCGCTTGTGCCCTTTGTTCCGGTTCGAGCTTATCAATAAAAAGCACGCCGTTTAAGTGGTCGTTTTCATGTTGAATCACCCGCGCCAAAAGTCCGTCCGCTTCGAGGATGCACGGTTTACCGACTTGGTCTACATATTGTACGGTTATTTTTTCCGCTCGGGTAACCGGCGCGTAAAATTTCGGTACGCTTAAACAACCTTCCTCCATTGTACACATCGATTGCGAAGTTTGAATAATTTCCGGATTGATAAAAATGCGTTCAATCCCGTCATCGATTTTTACCACAAAAAAACGCTCATTGATTCCAACCTGAGGTGCGGCTAAACCGATACCGTCTGCCCGTTCCATCAGTACAAACATTTCAGTAATGGTTGCCGCAAGATTTGCATCAAACGCGGCAACCGGTTTACTGATTTTTGTTAAATGTTCATCACCTAAAAGCACTAATTTCATAGGCGATTATTGTAGTAAAAATACCGATAAAATGCAATACCGTTATTTCCAATATTCCAGTTTGCGATCATCCAAACCGATGTTGCGTGCAATAAACTCAGGATTCTTGCCGGCTTTCTTTTGCGCTTTGTAGTCTTCAAGTGTGTTGACCGCTTGCGAGCCGAGAATTAAAATCGTCGGAATGTTCACGAGACACATAAGTGCCATCGTAAAGTCGGCAAGGTCCCAGACGAACTGCATTTGCATACCGGCTCCGATAAAAATGAGGAGCGCCGCAATAATGCGGTAGCATATCATAAAGACTTTTGAAGGCTCTTTTTTGTTCATATAGGTGAGGCACGAATCGACGTAGTAGAGATTTCCGATTAACGTTGTAAATGCAAACAGCGAAAGAGACAGCGTGATAAAAGTATTGCCGAACGTGGAGCCGAATACCGTTGCGAGCGCCAGCTGGATATATTGTGCGCCCGCCACTTCTGCAGTCGGTTGAACATCGGTCAGCAAGGCGATAAATGCGGTTGCCGAACAAATGACGAGCGTATCCAAAAACACGGAAAGCATTTGCACCAAGCCCTGCTTTACCGGATGCGATACATCGGCTGCTGCAGCTGCGTTCGGTGCCGATCCCATACCCGCTTCGTTGGAATAAAGTCCGCGTTTAATACCCTGTACCATACATGACCCCGCGATACCGCCGAAAATAGCCTTGAAGTTAAAAGCATCGCGGAAAATATTTGCAAACATTTGCGGAATGTATGTAATATGGATAATAATCATCAGCAGCGCGATAATAACATAAATGATGCCCATAAACGGAACTAAGGTTGATGCAAATTTAATAATCCGCTTTCCGCCTCCTAAAATACAGTAGCCTGCAAGTGCGGCAAGTACTGCACCGATGATCCAGTTGGTGCGTCCGTCCGTATAAAACGAATAGACTTGAAAGGATTGCTGCAAATTAAATGACGCAAGCATGTTAAAGCCGACTCCATAGGTTAAAATAAGAAAAATTGCAAAGATGATGCCGAGCCAGCGCGCATTGAATGCCGTCTCAATATAATAGCTCGGTCCGCCAAAACTCATTCCGTCCTTACCCCGTCTTTTATAGATTTGCGCGAGTGTCGATTCGACAAAAGCGGAAGCCCCGCCGACCAAAGCAATGAGCCACATCCAAAAAACGGCGCCGTAACCGCCCAAACAAATCGCGTTTGCAACTCCGACAATGTTTCCCGTGCCGACGCGGGAAGCGGTCGAAACCATGAGCGCTTGAAACGAAGAAACGCCGCCTTCTTTCGGTTTTTCCGTGATAACCTTAACGGATTCCTTAAAAAGCGTAAACTGCAAACCTTTTGTACGGATGGTAAAATAAAGACCGCACCCGACCAACAGCACCACCAAAATAGGATAATACAAAACCCCATTTGCTGTGTTGATAAAAGAAGAAATAAAACTCATACCCTGCCTCTCATTATATAGGATATAAATAGTTTAGCACAGCATTGCACACAGCGTCAATTGTTTCAAGGCAAAAATATGAAAAATTTATATTTTATTTTTGTTATAGTTTTAAAATAAAAAACCCGTGCTTATTTGTGCAAACTGCACCAATAAAGCACGGGCAAACCATCAGATTACAGATATTCCGGTTTAGTGCCTGCTTCGCGGTATTGCTTGACTTCAGCGACAACGGCATCTACATCCATTACCATTTCCATCATGCTCACCTGCTCTTCGTAGACAGCTGGATCTATCTGTTCCTTAATCTCCGGTTCTACCACATGGAAACACGCGAGTCCCAACGAGACTCCTGCTAAAGGACCTGCAAACGTAGGATCTCCCACCGTAACGGTTTCACAAGCTAAACCTGACGATTCAGCTTCCGCACCGCCCAGCAAGACAACAACATTTTCCGGACCATACTTTTCAGCTAAGTCCTTCACACGCTGTTGGTTTTCCAAGTCCATCGCACCTGCGCTTGTTCAGACAAAGCATTCGGTAGCAGCGTATACTACTTCAGCTCCAGCCGACTCTGCACAGAGTTTTATGGCTTCCCCGGGAATGCCGTCTCGGTCACCAATAATGATGGCCTTTTTACCTTTAAGTTTCATAGCATCCTCCTAGGATAAATTTAAACGCACAAAAGAAATTCTATGCGCTTTTTTACAAAATCAATCATTTTTTTATAAAAATGAAAAAACTTTCATTATGGAAAAACACACGATTAGATGTGTTTTTTAACCATTTCCTCAATCTGTGCAATGGTTAAATCACTTCCGGTTACACGATCTTTTTCAACACCGTCGATATAAATCAGCATAGTCGGAAGACCCAATACTTTTTCTTTCATTGCAACACGACGAGCACCGCCAATGTTGAAAGAACAGAATTTTGCCTTTCCTTCATACTTTTCAGCCATTTTATGGACATCCGGCATTAATTGTTTGCACGGCACACAACCGTCAGACCAAAAATCAACAAAGGTAACACCTTTTGATTGATGTACTTCCGCTTCAAAATTATCTTTTGTCAACTCTAACATCGCAAGTCTCCTTAAAAATATAGTCGCTTATACTATACTAAATTTTGTTTTTTTAATCAAGCCGTAATGAGAATCAGTTTACGGCTTTGAAATAAAATATTATTTTTTCATTGCGGCGCGGGCTTTAACGTCGTCAACATAGTGTCCCGCCCAAATTCCGGCTAAGGCGCCGTCGGCAGCAGCGGTTACTACTTGGCGGCTTTCTTTTTCAATAACGTCGCCGATAGCATAAACGCCCGGTACGTTGGTCTCCATTTTGCCGTTTGTTAAAATGTAACCTTGCTGGTTGAGTTTGATCTGCCCGTCCAAAAAGTCGGTTTGCGGGTCATGCCCGATAAAGACAAACACGCCTTCGGTTGCCATCGTGGTGATTTCACCGGTTTTTACGTTTTTGATTTTAACACTGTCAACCAAGTCTTCACCGCAAATTTCATCGATAACGGAATCCCAGATAAAAGCCATTTTTTTGTTTGCAAATGCTTTTTCCTGGATGGATTTTGCCGCACGCAATTCATCGCGGCGGTGAATAATCGTTACCTTACTTGCAAATTTGGTTAAATACATCGCTTCTTCAACGGCAGAATCGCCGCCACCGACTACGACAATTTCGCAGTCTTCAAAGAAAGCGCCGTCGCAGGTTGCACAGGATGAAACGCCCTTGCCTTTATGTTCTTCTTCGCCTTTGCAGCCTAAATTGCGCGGGCTTGCGCCGGTTGCAACGACAACAGCCAAGCATTCGTAACTCTCACCGTCGGCGGTATGCACAATTCGCTTTGATGAATTCGGAACGATTTCCACTTTTTCCGCTTTCGTACGAGCGAATTCAACACCGAATTTTTCTGCGTGCTTTTTGAATGCTTCGGTCAGCGACGGACCGGTTGCTTCCGGAAAACCGGGGTAGTTTTCAATTTCTTCAGTGATGTAGCACTGACCGCCCATGTTCGGTTTTGCTTCCAGCACAATCGTTTTCAGCTTTGAACGAGCTGCATAAATGCCGGCGGCCAGTCCGCCCGGACCGCCTCCGATAATAACTAAATCATACACTTTAGACATACGTCCTCCTCAAATTGAGTAAACTTAAATATGATAATGTTACTATGAAGTGCAAAAAATTTCAAGGGGGGTATTTTGTAACGGCGAAAAACCATCGGTTTTTGTTAAACTTCACCGGATTGTTTTTTTTACCGTCTTGTGATAGCATTTACTGCTTACGGAAACACTGTTAAACGGCGTCAAGCCTTTAATCGGCGTTTCCTAAACTGTGGTGCCGCTATCGTAAAAAGCGGTTCCGCTGTTTTGTATATATAAATATTTAAGGAATTAAAATGTATGAAAAAGTTTCCCATCATCAGTACCGTTGAAACGACGATTCGTGCAATTGTGGACGCTGCACACGAAGTAGCCCGTGAAAAGCTGGAATTTTTTCATGTTCCGTCGTTTCAAAGCAGTATTCCCGTATTAAAGTACGGATTGCCTGAAATTAAAATTATCGACTTCGATGATAAAAATACCGATGCAGAATCGTGTTTAAAACTTATTGAATCCGATCCGTGGTTGTTATTCGGTGGAGTGATTGCTATTGTTACGAGCCGCTCGGAAAAGCATGAACTGGAAGAGCGAAAAAATGCGAACTTTTTATTTGTTATGACGCGAAAAGAGTTCGAAGAACATGCGGTACAGATTGTAAAGATTTTAATGCAACAAGAACGTTTTTTATATAGTCGGCGTTTTAAAATCGATCCTACGGAAATTGAGCGGGGATATTTTGTCAGCGAAACAAATCCGTTTGAAGTAGCGTTTTATACGAATTTATTGTCTACTTATCTCTATAATACAAACCGCTTGAACGAATTTGGGCGCTCAGCCTTTCAAACATCCATGATGGAATTTTTACTCAATGCCGTTGAACACGGTAATTGCGCTATTACCTACGATGAAAAAACGGAGTGGCTCAATGCCGGAAAAAATATTTTAGATTTGGTTGCCGAAAAACTAAAAAATCCTGCCGTGTCACAAAAAAAAGTGTATATCCACTATGAAATTTTGCCGGAAAAAACGCGAGTAACCATACGGGATGAGGGAAACGGTTTTGATTGGAAAGCACGGTTGGAAAGTGATTTTCAACCGGGCTTACACGGCATGGGAATTAAAATGTCGCAGCAGATGGTACAGAATTTGCGATATAACGATGTCGGTAATGAAGTTTCTTTTGAAATTGAAAATCTACGCAACGTAGCAAACTTAACGCCGTTAATTTTGAAAGAACAGCGGGTTGTTCCCTACAAACACATGCAGCTTGTGTGCAAAGAGGGCGAAGAATCGGTAAACCTTTTCTACATTTGTTCGGGACGTTTTGCCGTCTATGTGAAAAATAAACTTTTAACGGTTTTAACCCCTGCGGATATGTTTTTGGGGGAAATGGCTTTTTTGCTGGATAATAAGCGGACGGCAACTATTGTGGCGATCGGTGAGGGAAAGTTGATAAAAATCCCGAAAACAAAATTTATCAACCTTATTGAGGAGCATCCGCATTACGGAATTTTTATTGCAAAGCTGCTTGCAACTCGTTTGGAACGGCAATCAAAAGCGGCGGCTGATTTAAAAATACAAATAGGGCGTTTTACAAGCAATGAAGAAAATTTATAAACATTTTGAAAAAAAACAATAAAAACTACTCGACAAAGTTTTTATTATCGGTTATAATATAATATCCATTTTTAAGGAGATTAAAATGAAAGCACTTTATTGCGACATTTGCGGAAAAGAAATTATCGATCCGATTACCGGACGAAATTACTGGCACATCAAGGAATTTGATATTTGCGAAGACTGCAAAGACAAAACCGAGTTTCAGCTGCGCCCGATAATTCGTAACCACTTCCCGTTCTCTCAAGCATGGTATGAAAATGAATTCATTGGTTTGCTTGAAGCGGGAGCTGCCGATCAGGAATAGTTTTTCCGTATTGTCAAAAAAGCCTTGTTTATTGAGCGATCGCACCGTTTACAAGGCTTTTTATGTATCTTTTATTTTTCACAAAAAGCGGTTAGTGTATATTTCTAATCGTCTCTTTTACTTTAAATTATTCTGGATTGCATGATGAAAAAAGTTTGCGGACTTACGGCGTCGGAGGGAATTGCGCTGGGTAAAGCATATATTTTACCGGAGGAAAAAGAACCGGTCATTTTGGCATATTCCATCGCGGAACGGGATATTTCTACACAAGAAAAAAAACTTGATACGGCGATTTGCACGGTAAAAAAGAACCTTTTATCATCGCTTGAAAAAATTGAAATCCAACAAACAACGAAACAAATTTTAGAAACACACCTTTCCATGTTGGAAGATGCAGTATTTATTGAGAGTGTCAAGGAAGAAATGCGTCAAGCCAAAATGAATATTGAGTATGTTTTGCATAAAAAAGTGTCTGAGCTTACCGATATGCTGAACGCGCAAGATGATGTGTATATGCAAGCGCGGGCGATTGATGTAAAAGATACCTTTGATGATGTGTTATATGTGCTTTTAAATAAACCGGAATATTCGCGGAATCGTTTTAAGAATATTCCGCGCGGTGTGATTTTATTTGCAAAAGAGATAAAACCGTCTGAAGCGATTTTGGTACGAGAAGCGGGGGTTTCGGGCTTGGTTACCGAAAGCGGAAGTGCAACGAGCCATATTGCAATTATGGCGCGTGCTTGGGGGATTCCGATGTTAGTCGGAGTACAGGATTGCTGTTTTGACAATTTCGGTTTTCACGAAAGAACGGTTATTTTGGACGGTGACGAATCATCGGTGATTTGTGATCCGAGTGAAAGTGAAATTGCCCGCTTTACGGAAATAATTCGTGAAAAAAACAGTCGAGAAGATGCGTTATTCAACGTTGACACGCAGCACCCGCGTATGTATACGAGCAAGGACGGTATTTCGATAACGCTGGGAGCAAATATTGCCTTACCGGACGAAATTGCCGATAAAAAGTTTTCTTATGCTTCGGGAATCGGGCTTTTCCGTACGGAGTTTTTAATCTTGGATGAGGGTAAAATTCCCGATGAAGAAACGCAGTTTGAAACGTATGCGCATCTGGTTCAAGCGGTACAGAATCGGTCGATTGTGATACGGACGTTTGACACCGGAGCGGATAAGATGATTAGCGAACAGGAATTGCTGCAGGAAAAAAACCCCATACTCGGTTGGCGGGGTATCCGCTACTCCATTGATAAACGTACGCTTTTTAAAACACAGCTTAAGGCGATTTTGCGGGCGGCAGTGTTCGGTCAGGTAAAAATTTTATTGCCGATGGTTTCTACGGTGCAGGAAGTACTTGCAGTAAAAGAAATTATCGCGGAAGCCTGTGCCGAATTAACGCAAGAGCAAAAAGCGTTTTCAACCGATGTTCCGCTTGGAATTATGATTGAAGTGCCATCCGCCGCACTGATGGCGAAAACATTTGCGCACTATGTTGATTTTATGTCAATCGGGACGAATGATTTAACGCAGTATGTAATGGCGGCTGATCGCGAAAATTCAAAAGTTGCTTCCATCGCGAGTTATTTTAATCCGGCGGTGTTGCAGCTTTTAGCGAATGTGCTGCAAGCGGAAACGGTGATGAAACCGACCGAGCATGAACCGAAAGTTTCGATGTGCGGTGAAATGGCGGGTGATGAAATTGCAATTCCGTTGCTTTTTGCGATGGGTTTACGCTCGTTCAGTATGCAACTGAGAAAAATTCCGAAAGCGGCGACTTTTTTTTCAAAATTGACGCTCGATGATTCAAAGACAATTTTAGCAAAAACCGAAAAAGCTGTTTCAGCCGATGAAGTTAAAACGATTGTCTTACATTCATTGCATGAGCTTTCTATGATCTAGATTTTTTATTTCCTTAAGGAGGTACTGATTACTTCAACCGAGAATTGAGGGCATCTTTCAATGACCTTAAAAACCGGCGTCAAGCCTTTAATCAGTGTTTCCTTTACGCGTTTCAAAAAATTTTTTGGCGGAGGCAATTCGTACTATAGTTTCAGCAAAAACACAGTATGTTTTGGGTAAAAACATACTGTGTTTTTTTTAAAACGTACTATGTTTTTAGGTAAAACACAGTACGTTTTTGGTCAAATCGTACTGCGTTTTTTGCAATGCTCGCGTTCACTCAGGTGTTTCCATTTTTTTCTTTTTTTGTGCTATCATGAGCTTGGTTCATCGGTATCCTCCGGTTGTTTGGTTTTTAATCAATTATATCGATGTGTGGCGGTCCAGGTAACCACCTTTTTTCCATCACAGAGGCAATACATTTTACAACTTACCGTTTACAACAAAGACTTTAAAATACCTTGCTATTTTATACGGTACACGGTATACTGAACGCATTCAAGAGGCGATAAACGCGGTGGAATGTTGTTTCGGCTTTGATCGTTTCGTAAGGAGTGTACGGATGTTTTTGTTGAAATTTATTGAATGTGATCGTGAACACTGTGTCGGTCTTTTTTCTTCGCGTGAAGGCGTTAAAGAATTTTTAAAAAATATTCCGTCATTTGAATGGTCGAGTGACGGCGGAGACTATGAGTTCGGTAAATTTCAGGTTTCTGCCTTGCCTGATTATATGGAAATCAAGTACGGGAAAAAACGCTTCCCGCTCAGTCGCTTTTCGTTTGCAGACGATACAGCCGAAGCGATTGCCGTTGAGATTGAAAACTTTGATGACGGTAAAACAAACAGCGTTGAAGCTTGGACGCTTGTCGACGCATACTGCATTGGCAATCATGAATTAAAAACATATATTGAAAAACGAGAGCGAAATTTTTTACGGGTAAAAGCTATATTGGAAAAAAAAGGATTTTCGGTATTTCGCGAATATCACGGTTCCGAAGACGGGGAAGCTATTACCTATCGGAATGCACAAGGCGAGCATCATTTTTTAATGCATATGGATCCGAGCTTTGTTGATGACTTACCGGAAGATGATGCGGAACTGGAACGGTACTTACGGGAAATGGAATAAGAAAACACGATCGAGCAATTATAATTGAGAACGCTTTGCTTGTGAGACAGAAAGAAACATGTATGAGCGAATTGCAAAAGGATAAAACTATTGACCGCTTGGCGATTGACTTTAAGTCACTGATTGTGGACAATTACAAAAAAGAAAACCTAAAATTTTTCAAGTCCCTTGCCTCATAAAATGCTCGTGCGGGGTACCATGTCCGGTAAAAGAGCACGGCTGATTAATTCTCGATTGAATTAATCAGAGCCTTCTTAATGGAGTATGTATGAATAAAATTGCAGAACTGATTAAAACGCACGCGGCTCATTTTTCAAGTGTGTTTGTTTTTCCGACTCAGGCGGAAGCTCGCGAATGGTTTATCCGTTCGCTTGAAGTAACTGAGGCTACCGCTTTGCCGGAAGATATGTTTATTGCATGGGATACATTCAAAACAAAGTTTTTGTATTCCGATGAAACACGAAAACCGATTTCGCAAATTATACGGAAAATTTTTGTGTATGATATGATTCGCCGAAATGAAAAACAGAAGGAAAAAATCGGCACTGCAATTTTTAAAAAAATTATTTTAGAAAAGTTTTTAGACAGCGCTTCAAACTTGACGTCTTGGTTTGTTTCGATTTTGCCGCAGCTTGATAACTTGGCGCGAAAAGCAAATGAAAAACATTTTTCCACAGATGAAATTTCCGAATTTTTACTTTTAAAAACGTATTATGAAAAATTTTTACAAAAGCACGGACTGTATGAACCGTCTTGGGTTCCCCAAACACTGAAACTGAATCATGAAAAAATAAAAATTATCTTTCCGGAACTGATTGATGATTTTTTTGAACTGAAAACAATTCTTGAAAAAAATACTTCCGTTGAATTAATACATACGGATATACTTGAAAAAAAACAGTTGCAAGCGGTTGAATTTGATGATTCACGAAGGGAACTTGATTTTTGCATTTCAAAAATTGAAGCGCTTTTAACGGATAGCGTTCCGGCAAATGATATTGCGGTGACCGTGTGCAACCTCGATGAGTTAAAACCGTACTTGCAGCGGGAAGCGGAACTTCGCGGGATACCGCTTGAATTTCGCTCGGGCGCTATGCTCGGTGCAACGCAAACGGGACAATTTTTTTCCCAAGTTCAAACTATGGTGAATGAACATTTCAGTTTCGATTCGCTGAATCGCCTCTTTTTAAATACACATCTTGTATGGAAAGAACCTGCGCTTATTCAAAAACTTTTAAAGTTCGGTATCGAAAAAAACTGCGTAGCTTCTTGGGAAGAAAAAGGAAAGTGGAAAAATTGCTGGGAAGAAGCTTTTTCTATGAATGAGGGAGCAAAAAGTAACGACGAATTTGAAATAGAAAGTTTTTTTCGAAGTCTAAAAACACTTTCGGAAAATATTGTTGCGTCAAAAAATTTTACCGAAATAAAAAAGAACTATCAACGTTTCCGCTCCGCGTTTTTTATGCCGGAAAAGTTTTTTATCGATGACGATTTAATTTTAGCACGGTGTGTTGAAAAATTAAAAACGCTTTCATTACTTGACGACGAGTTTAAAACCGAGCTGCCGGAAAACGTATTCGGGTTTTTTGTTTCCGTGCTCGATGAAACGATTTATGTGTATAAAAATAACGGCGTCGGTGTTTCCGTTTTTAATTTTCAAGTTATGGCGATTTCACCGTACCGGTATAATTTTTTACTCAATGCAAATCAAAAAGCGGCGCGGGCTGATTTCGGTAATTTAACATTTTTACGGAATGATATTCGAAAGCGGGTTGGCGCAGATGATACCGATGCGTCCCCGCATTTTTTTAAATCCTACTATCACAATGAAAACGCTTTTATTTCTTTTGCGAAAAAAACTTTTTCCGATTATGCAATGGTGCATCCTGCCTGTACGAAAAGGTGTTTGACGCCGGACGAAGAAAAAATTTTTGCCTGTAATTCTTTTTCAACGGAAGAAAAATATTTTTGTATCGGCACGGATGTTGCGCTTGACAAAAGTTTTATTCCCTACATGACGCAACAGCAAGGAGTAAAAAACTTTTTTGATCATTTTAAAATAAAACAAAAAAATGATTTTTCAATTTTGAAAAATGGATTTGAAACAAAATTGCACTCTTCATTGGATGAAAAATTAAAGCGTTTTTGTACAAACGATAATTTTACGATAAGCGCAACACAGCTCAAAAAGTTTTGCGCTTGTCCTTCGTTTTATTTTCTTGAAACGGTTTTAGGAATTGAACGGCAGTTTTTTGCGCCGATGCTTTTTACACCGCTGAGCGCCGGAATTTTATCGCATGGAATTATTGAAAAAATTTTAACACATATCAGCATAACCGATAGAATTTTTATTGAAGCTCATTACGAAACTTATGTTGATTACGCAAAAAAAATTATTTTAGACGATGTGAATAATTCAAAGTTGCTCAACGGAAGTTTTTCAAAACCGTTTACCAATATCATCGTACAAAAAAAGATTTCGGAAATTGAAGCACTGCTCAATTACTTTGTTAAAAATTACAGCGGCTTTTCGATACCGGTTATCGAAAAAGAACTTAACGCTCATTTTGAATACTACAATCTTGCCGGAAAAATCGATGCAGCTTTTTGTGATGATTCGGCGGATTTTACGCTCATTGATTTTAAAAGTTCATGGACACCGAAACTGGCGGAAAGCCGCGTTACCGATAGGGGCGATGCGGTAACCGATTTTCAAATTGCAATGTACGTGTATTTATTGGAACATAATTCCGCTTCACAGGATGTCGGTGCGGCTCTTTTTTGGAGTCTTGCAAAAAAAATGCCGGTACATATTATCGGCGAAAAAAATACGCGGGTAAAGTTTGAACCGACCATTGAAAAATTGCATGCAGCATGTAAAAACTTTTTTGCTGCCGTGTCAACACATAATTTTTCCGTCGGAAATATTCATGAGCGGAATTGTATGGCGTGTACGTTTGCAAAAGTGTGCCGGACAAAATTTCAAGTGGAGGGAGAAACATGGAATTAACCTATTTGGAAAAATTGAATGATGCACAGCTTCGTGCCGTTAAAGAAAACAATAACTGTGTCGTCTCCGCCGGTGCCGGTTCGGGAAAGACACGGGTTTTGGCAAAGCGTTTTATTTATTTGTTGCTTAAAAGGAAGATTCCGATTGAAAAAATTGTTGCCTTGACTTTTACAAAAAAAGCAGCATTGGAAATGCGTGAACGGATTTATGCGGAACTCGTTGAAGTGCGATCCGTTTTGGATGATAATGCAAAACGTGCAGCCGTTGATGCTGCTATCGAGAATTTTTCAAAAGCAAATATTTCTACGCTCGATTCTTTTTGCAGTGCGATTGCGCGGAACGGCTGCCGTCGATTCGGTATCAGCCCCGATTTTGCCGTTGATCAAAATGCCGCATATGGAATTATCGAAGCAACGGCGTTGGAATTTTTTTTGGAACATCGCGATGATGAAAATCTTATTGATTTAATCGGTAACAGCCGGATCGATAGTTTTGTTGACAGCTTCCTTGTTGCGTTTTTAAAATTAACTACGGTTACAAAAAAAATAGATATCGAAAAATCAAAAAAGCTTTTTGACAAAGGATTGCGGAATATTTTTGAAACTCAGATGAATCTTTACCGCACACATGCGGAAATTATTTTGAGTGCGGACGATGATGCATTGACTGATGCAAAAATTTCAACTGCGCAGCAGATTTTACAGGATATATCGGAAATGCCGGAGAAAGTATCCGCCCCCTCTTTCGCTGAATTTTGTGAAACGATTTCCCGCTTTAAAAATATTTCTTTGA
>ERZ1673752.2424-NODE-2424-length-20829-cov-5.262299_pt1 | contig 20829 bp, 16 predicted proteins | sample MGYA00580195_ERZ1673752 | MGnify/ENA primary metagenome ERZ1673752 (study PRJEB41218, sample SAMN15661744) | gut metagenome | host: Homo sapiens | place: Canada: London | collected 2015-08-20/2019-03-30 | study: EMG produced TPA metagenomics assembly of...
GTAGGTTGCGCGTTCGATTCGTGTCTCCCCTGCCACTTTAAGACAAGAAGGAAGGGATAGACTTCCATTTTGTGTTAAGGAATATTTTATAGAAGTCTTGGATTCCAGCCCTGAAATTTTTTAGGCCTGGAGGATCTGAAGACCTATATGTCGGGGTGTAGCTCAGGTGGCTAGAGTGCTTGCTTGGGGTGCAAGAGGTCGCAAGTTCAAGTCTTGTCACTCCGACCAGTATGAATCCCGTAAGCAGTTTGCTTACGGGATTTTCTTGTCTCTAGGCCCCAGATCTGTGCTATAATAGACAACGAGTGTCGTCTCGACGTCAAGAGGTTGAGACCACGTTTGTATGGACCTATGTAAGGAAGGATGGAAAAAGACCCATGGAGAACCCTAAGAAGCCAGCACAAGAGACGGAGCCCCTGATCCTTTATACCGATGGTGCCTGTTCTGGCAATCCTGGACCCGGTGCCTGGGCGGCTATTTTGGTAGATGAAGATCGCTACCAAGTCTTTTGGGGTGCTTATGATAATACAACCAATAACCGGATGGAACTCATGGGCCCCTTGGGTGTCCTGGAATATTTGCAAGAGGGGTTAGATGTAGCCGTCCATAGCGATAGTTCTTATCTCGTGCGGGCTTTTCATGAGCGCTGGCTAGATAAGTGGCAGCGCAATAACTGGGTTAACTCCACCAAGCAGCCCGTCAAAAATCGGGACCTATGGGAGAGAATTTTGCAGGAAAGTCGCCGGCATAGGCTGACTTTTGTCAAGGTGAAAGGTCATGCGGACTCTACCCTCAATAATTTCGTAGATCAGACGGCGGTCCAAGCCATCGATGACCTGAGGAGCCAGCTGATTAAGGAGGGAGTCACTTATACCGCCATGGGGATGATGGACTCCCTGCCTAAAATCGGCCAAGATCTGGCCTACGAAGAGGCCCGGGATCAGGGACTATTTGTCGCCTTATCATCCAAATCATCCCGTTCCGATCCTTCCCCATCCGACCTTACTCGACCCTTTCCCTTCGAATCTACACTTGCCCCATCCTCAGCCGATTCTTCCGGATCTGCTTCAAGCATATCCGCTTCTGCTACGCCCCATTCAAGCCTGGAAGAGAGCCGGTCCGCCCATTTACAGATTCCCTTGCTTTCTTTGGAAGAGGCCAAGGCCTTGCTTGCTGATAACCCCGACCAGCCTGCCTTTACGGAACGCACGACCCAAGAAAAACAAATCTTCCAAGGCCGGGTTTTTTCAATCGAGGTAAATGATATTGCCTTGCCTGATGGGCGGCCATCGATACGCGAGGTGGTCCGCCATCCTGGAGGTGCCTGCGTCCTACCCTACGATGCCGAGACGGACACCATCTATATGGTTCGTCAGTACCGTTATCCCTTTGGCAAACTCCTGTGGGAGGTCCCTGCTGGGAAATTGGAGCCTGGTGAAGATCCTCTGGTCTGCGCCCGTCGAGAACTAGAAGAGGAGTGTGGAATCCAAGCCAAGTCCTGGACTAAGCTTTTAACCACTTATCCTTCCCCAGGCTATTGCGCGGAAATCCTAACCATTTATTTGGCCCTGTCCCTGACCTACGGGGACCGACATTTGGATCCGGGGGAATTTCTAGGGGTCGGGGCCTTCCACCGCAAAACCGTTTTTGAGATGATTCGTCAAGGCCTCATTGTAGATGGCAAGACCCTACAGGCCCTCCTGGCTTTCCAAGCCATGGGCCTATATCGGAAAGATCGTCAAGCAAGAATTAACCCAGATCGGAAAGAGAGGTAGGCCCTTGGAGGAACAGGAAGAGCAAATTCGCCAACTCAAACAACAAATATTATTTGGACGCATCTTTTTTCTTGTCTTAGCAATTCTAGCTGGCTTTTTTCTATGGATTCCAAAGGCTTCTGGTGTATTTGGGGCCTGGATCCATCAGGCAGCCTTAGGTCTTTTAGGCAATGCCATCCATCTTCTACCTTTTTTCTTGATTTTGATCGCCTTGGATTACGGACAAAAGGGGAAAGGTCAGGTGAAGTCTGCCTGCCTTTGTGGAATTTTAATTAGTTTATCCGCATTCATCGGACTGCTTTCCCTGGACGTCAAAAAGCTTGAAAGCCAAGCTTGCATGGCCCATCCAGTCAAGTATTTGGCTAGCTTGACCGACAAAGACCTTGAGAATGAGAAGGCTAACCCTGACAAGGATTCTAAGAAAAAAGCTTCGAAGAAAAAGAATTCGAAGAAAAATGATTCGACAATAAAGAAGGATAGTAAAAAAACGGATGCCGAAACGAAGGATAAGCAGGAAGGAGATTCTGATTTTGTGGGCCCCGTCTTTAATCAGACTACAGGTGAGGATGAGGGGGATAAGGATGAGCATGAGATTTTAAAGAAGCCTCAGGCCAGCGCTGCCTTGGTTTTTCTCTATGCCTCGGGACAACGGCCGGCCTTACTGTCTAAGTCTGCCCGCTGGAGCGGAGGCCTCATTGGAGGTCTCATAGCCTATGCCTTGGGTGTCTTGGCGGGGAAGACGGGAGCGGGCATTTTAATCCTCGCTTCCCTCGTAGTTTGGATCCTCGTGATGGTCAATATTGCCTATCTTACTCAGCTGAAAAAGGCAGGGCAGTTTTTTCAAAGTTTGGACCAACGTCCCTTCCCCTTTGGCCCCAAGCGCAAAGAACCAACAACTGCCGCTCAGCCTGCCAAAGCTTCTCGGACCCCAGTCCCAGCTTCTTTCGCACCGGGTCCTAGTTCGTCAAGCCCAAGCCCAGCCCTAGGTCTAGGAGAGGAGCCCAGCCAAGGCCGAGGTCCCGCCGACCAGACCATGGCCGCCAAACAAGCAGCCCTATCTGCTAAATATCAGGCTAAGGTCCAAGAGAAATTGGCCGAGCAGGAAAGAGAGCGCCTTCGTTTAGAACAGGCTGCTGAAGCTCAGCGTCAAGCAGAAAAAGAAGCCCAGGTCCAAGCTGCCCAAGCCCAACGGGCTGCCGAGCGTCAAGCTAAGTGGAAGGCGAAAATTGCCCAATTAAAGGAAAAAAGCGCTGGGAAAGGGGGACAAGGCTCTCTTTGGTCCAAAGCCAATCCCAGTATCCAGCCCCAGCAAGAATCGGTAAGCTCAAGCCCTGCTCCTTTTAGGCATAGTCCTGTTCCTTCCGGTTATGGCCCGTCAGACACCAGTAGCCCTGGCCTTTCTGACCGCCCTAAACAGACAGACCCCGCCTTTGAGCAAAAGATGGCGGAGGCCCGCAAACGTATCTATAAGGATGGGGTCATCCAAGCCATGAATCGCACTTTCACTTCCCAGGATCCTGCAAACCTCTCAGATGAGGCCCTTGAGCCCCTGTTGCCCATAGGCGATTCAGGGGATCCTGGCCCAGAGCCTGCTCCGGCTACCTCATCCCTGAGCCCTGCCCTAGCTTCTGACCTTTCCCCAGCTAATAATCCAAATCCTCCCGCTCCCGAGGAGGCTCCTTGGCCAGCTTCTGATTTTTCTCCGACGCAAAATATCGTCTCTTTTGATGCTTTCCAAAAACGTTACCAAACGAATGACGAAGACTTGGATGATCAGATATACTCAGACTTTTTCGAAGCATCTGACCCTTCTAAACCTGCCCCTGCTCCCTTAGCCCCACCTCCTCCACCCCCCCGTCGTCCGGTTTGGGTTCCCGTTCCCCAACCTTCCGCTCCGGACCTAAAGCCTCCTGCCAAAGCGCCAGGAGTCACTACGTCCGTGCCTTCTGCCGAAGCGCCCAAGGTCACGACGCCTCTCCCTGTAGCGAAAGCTCCCACTGTCACGACATCTGCTCCTCCGCCAAGATCTGCCACTGCCACGACGTCTACTCCTCCGCCAAAAGCTCCCACTGCCACGACGCCTGCTTCTGAAGAGAAAGCTTCGACCCCTAGCACGCCTAGCACGGGTGTGAAGGCTCCGACCAAAGCCCCAGGTTCACCCGAGGCTCAAAGTCCCGCACGTCCGCCTATGCGCAGACTTGTCCAAATTTCAGGCTCTAAGGTCCAAACTCAGCCGCAAGTGTCTCCAACACCAACTCCTGCCAGATCTGTGCTTCAGCCTACTCCCAGCTCAGCTCCTTCGCAGCCAACTCCCAGTTCAGTTCCTTCGCAGCCCACTCCTAGCTCAGTTCCTTCGCATCCTTCGCAGCCTACCCCCAGCCAAAAGCCAGGTTCTGTAGTCCCACAGCAAGCGCCTAGCCAGAGGCCCAGTCCTACAGGCGCTCAGCAAAGTCTAGTACCACAAGGGCAAAAGACTGCAGCACCAGCTCCATCTCGCTTCCCGGCTTATACACCACCCCCCTTATCCATGTTGACCAAGGGGCAAAAACTCCTGAACGACGATACGAAGCTGGAGTATTTGGAGGAGATGTCGATGAAATTGGATGAAACCCTCGCCAATTTCTCGATTGACGCCCAGGTAGAGGATTTCATTTCAGGTCCGACTATTACTCGCTTTGAGGTGGTTCCAGGGCCAGGGGTAAAAGTCTCCAAAATTGTTAATCTAGCCGATGATTTGGCCCTGGCCTTGGCGGCAACAGCCATCCGGATTGAAGCCCCTATTCCAGGGAAGTCAGCTGTGGGCATTGAGATCCCCAACCAGGTCCAGGAAGCCGTGCATTTGCGGGATATTTTGGAAAGCTGTGACTTGGCCCGAATGACTCCCCTCACGGCTTTCCTGGGGAAAGAGATCTCTGGCAAACCCATTCTTTGCGACCTGGCGACTATGCCCCACCTCCTGATTGCAGGCGCGACGGGATCTGGAAAATCGGTCTGTATCAATAGTATTTTGATTTCGCTCCTTTACCATACGGGGCCGCAAGACCTGCGGATTTTGATGATTGACCCCAAGGTGGTGGAACTTAGCGTTTACAACAATATTCCCCATTTGATCCAACCGGTTGTCACTGATACCTCTAAGGCCTGTGCGGCCCTCCAGTGGGCGGTCGATGAGATGACCGCTCGCTATGAACTCTTAGCTGAATACCAGGTCCGTGACTTTAAGGCCTTCAATGACCTAGTCCACCGGGGAAAGGCCCCGGACGAAGAACCCATGCCCCGGATCCTCATTATTATTGATGAATTGGCAGACTTGATGGCGACGACAGCTAAGGAAGTTGAAGAGGCCGTGGCCAGGCTTACTGCCATGGCCCGGGCCGCAGGCATGCATCTCTTGATTGCCACCCAAAGACCTTCCGTAGATGTCATTACAGGTCTGATTAAAGCAAATATTCCCTCCCGCATTGCCTTTGCGGTTGCTTCTCAGGTGGATTCTCGGACCATTTTGGATACGGGCGGGGCGGAAAAACTCTTGGGCCGTGGAGATATGCTCTATGCGCCCTTGCAGTTCCCGAAGCCCCAACGTGGCCAGGGGGCCTTTGTGTCTGACCAGGAAGTTGAGGCGGTTACGGATTATTTGAAGGAGACCTATGGGCCTAATTACGATGATAGTGTCCGTGAATCGATTGATGAGATGGAGCGGGTTTTGAAGGGAGAACCGATTAAACGGGATAGTGCGGAGTTAGATCCTCTTTATGAGGAAAGTAAAAAGATTATCCTAGACGTAGGCCGAGCTTCAGTTTCTCTTTTGAAGTCGAAGCTCAAGGTTTCTCACTCTCGGGCGGTTGGTATCATGGAGCAACTCCATGAGCATGGGGTTGTGGGCCCTTATGCTGGGAGTAAACCTCGGGAGATCCTCCTGACCAAGGAAGAGTATGAGGCAGAGCAGCAAGCCATGGCTGCCGCCTTTGCTCCTGATACCAGAATAGACGATGATGCAGATAGAATGTCATGACAACCTGACAACACGACGTTATTACTTCTTTCTTTCCAAGCCCTTTGTCGAACTTTGTCGCTTTATTAAAAAAGGGCGAAAAGCCCTTCTTTATCCGATTGTTTTGCCCGTTGACCAGGGGAATTATTAGGAGAATTTGTTATACTGTAGTTACATTTGAGCCAGATGGTCCGGGGACAGCTCAGGCCCAGGCTCATGAACGACATGGATGAAGTAAGGAGAACAAGATGACACAGGTAATCGATGGAAAAAAGATTTCCAAAGCTCTTAGAGAAAAAATTCAAAACGAAGTTGCTGAATTAAAGGCAGCTGGTAAGAGGGTTCCCGGTCTAGCCGTCATTCAAGTTGGCGACGACCAGGCCTCATCGGTTTACGTCAAGAACCAGGAAAAGGCTTGTGAGAAGGCTGGATTTGTCTTCTTTAATTGCCAGTTACCTGCTGATACCACGGAAGAAGCCTTGCTCCAAAAGGTAAAAGAATTAAATGAAGACCCTAAGGTAGATGGGATTATTTGCCAGATGCCTCTGCCTGAGGGGATTGATGCCGATGTGGTCATCAATAACATTCGTCCTGATAAGGATGTTGATGGTTTTCATCCTGTGAATGCCGGGAAACTCCTCCAAGGAAAGGCAGATGCCGTCTTACCTTGCACACCGGCCGGGGTTATTGAGATGCTCAAATATGAAAAAATCCCCCTCCAAGGGAAAAATGTGGTTGTTCTAGGCAGGTCGAACATTGTAGGCAAGCCCGCAGCTCTTTTGCTCTTAAAGGAGAATTGCACGGTGACGATTTGTCACTCTAAGACCCAGAATTTGGCGGAAGTTGCTTCTAAAGCAGACATTTTAGTTTCTGCCTTAGGGCGGGCCAAGATGGTAGATGCCTCCTATACCAACTCTGACCAGGTCGTCATCGATGTGGGAATTAACCGGGATGAAAATGGTAAATTATGTGGGGATGTGGACTATGAGGACGTGGCCCCTAAGGTCAAAGCCATTACCCCCGTACCTGGTGGGGTAGGATCCATGACCATTGCGATTTTACTCAACAACACCCTGAAGGACTACAAGCGCCACGAGGGGATTCCTGTAGAAGATTAAGCATTGCTAGATTGAGCTTGTTGAATTTTTATTAGGCATATGCCTAAATCAATAAAAGTTTTGAGATCTAATCATGAGGAAGGCCCTTCCCAAGAGGAAGGGCCCTTCCATCTGTAGACAGTCTTACCTAGGTGGGTAGGCTAGTCGCAAATTTTATGAAAGGCAGGCAGCTAGATGGCAAGACGCATCAGTAAGAAAGCCAAATCAAACCAAGATATTAGTCCTGTAGAGGAAGCAAAAGAACGCAAACAGGCCTTAGATCAGGCCATTTCACAGATTGAAAAGCAGTTTGGCAAGGGATCCATTCTCATGATGGGTGACAATGCCCATATTGATATTGACGTGGTTCCGACGGGGGCCCTAACCCTTGACCTAGCCTTGGGAATTGGGGGCTTACCCAAGGGCAGGATCATCGAAATTTATGGTCCAGAATCTTCTGGCAAAACCACGGTAGCCCTTCATACCATCGCAGAAGTACAAAAAGAGGGAGGCTATGCGGCTTTTATTGATGCCGAGCATGCCTTAGATCCCAGTTATGCCCAGAAAATTGGGGTTAATGTGGATGAGCTCCTTCTTTCCCAGCCAGACAACGGGGAGCAGGCCTTGGAGATTTGTGAGGCCTTGGCCCGTAGTGGGGCTGTCGATGTCATTGTTGTTGACTCGGTGGCGGCCCTGGTCCCTAAGGCTGAGATTGATGGGGATATGGGAGACTCCCATATGGGGCTTCAAGCTCGGCTGATGAGCCAGGCCCTCCGAAAGTTGGCCGGGGTTACCAGCAAGAGCAATACCCTCATTATTTTTATCAATCAGATTCGTGAAAAGATCGGAGTTATGTTTGGTAACAATGAGACGACTACAGGCGGCCGGGCTCTCAAGTTCTATAGCAGTGTCCGCTTGGAAGTGCGGCGCATGGAGGGGATCAAACAGGGGGATAAGTTCATCGGCAACCGGACCCGGGTCAAGGTTTTGAAAAACAAATTGGCGCCTCCCTTTAAAGAGGCTGTTTTTGACATTATTTTTGGAGAGGGAATTTCTCAAGTCGGCATGATTTTGGATATGGCGACAGACCTTGATCTAGTCAATAAAAGTGGATCTTGGTATTCCTACGGGGAAGAAAAGATCGGCCAGGGCCGGGATAACGCCTGTCAGTGGCTCAAGGATCACCCAGACATTATGGAAGAAATTGATGAAAAAGTTCGTGAAACCCTGATGCCAGATGAAGAGCATGTAGAGGCTGAGGAGACAGAAGACTCTGCGAAAGACCAGGATGAAGCCATGCAGGCAAAGGCCAGTGAGGATAAGGCCAAAGAGGGCAAAAAGACTCCTTCTGGCCGGTCCAAGTCTAAGAAAGAATCTGAAGATATAGCAACTCCCGGGGAGGACAATGAGACAGACAAGACGGTGAGTTCTCTCTCTGATGAAATTGATGAGCTCCTCAACCTGGATGTCTAAAGATTATTACCCAACTCCATCTCCCTTACCCCCACTATCGCCCTCGCCTGCACTTCCTTCTTCGACTATGCCTTCTTCCATGGCTAGCTCGTCTCCGCCAAGTTCCTTAGCTGCAGAAAAAAGACGTGATTTTAAAGAAGTCCAAGCGATCTTTAACAAGATTACAGAAGAAGTCAAGGGCAAGGGAACGACAAGCAGGAGTAAGGGGAAAAGAGCCAAGGAACCAGAGCTACTTGCTTTGTCTGGAGAAAGAAGTCAGGAAAAAAATAAAACACGCCCCATCATCGAACGGGCAGTTCGTTTTATTCGCTCTGATTTTGGAAAATCTTCTGGAAAGGTGGCAGCCGTCCTGCGGGCAGATGGCTATCCGGAAGAGGAGATCCAAGCCTGTCTAGAGGAACTTCTTGCCCGAGGCTATATTGATCATGACCGGGCTGTGAGACGGGTTAACCAGAGGCATCAGGGCAAAAACCTTAAGGCTAAGCGCTATATGCGCCAACTCTACCAGGAGGCTGGCTTGCCGCCGGAAGTCGTTACCGAGGCTTTGGCCGCTCTTCCGGACGATGAGGAAACCATTCAGACCTTGATCGAGGCAAAATATCCCCATCCAGAAGATCTCTCGGATAAGGAGTATCAGAGGGCCTTGGGGACCTTAGTCCGTCGAGGCTATCCCTATGGGCTCATTCACCGCTACTTGACTGGCCCAAAGGGTTTGTAGGAACATCAATCAATCCACTAGAAACCAACTAGAAAGAAGAAAATAAAGAAAAATTTATGGAAAAGACTTATTACCTCCTTTGTTTGGGGTGTCCCAAAAATGAAGTAGATGCAGAACAAATGATGACTGACCTCGAGAAGGCCGGTTATGAGAGTACGGATGATCCTGAAGAGGCTGCTTACCTGATCCTTAATACCTGTGCCTTTATCGACTCTGCTAAAGAAGAGGCCCTGGATTATTTGGCGGAGCTCATCAATACAAAGGAGGCCAGGCGAGAAGAAGGCATGGATACAAAACTCGTTGTTACTGGTTGCCTTCCCCAGATTGCCGGGGCTGAGTTGGTGAAAAAGTATGAAGATGTGGATGCGGTCTTAGGAACAGCCGATTATGGCGAATTGGTCCCCCTGTTGGAGGATTTGTCAAAGGACCAAGCTGAGCTCCTTGCAAAGCGCCGGTCCTATAAGCCAGGGAAGCCAGGGAGCATTGCCTATCTGACCACTGACCGGATGGCCTCAGGCGATCGGAACTATGCCTATCTAAAGATTGCAGAGGGATGTTCAAATGCCTGCACTTATTGCGCCATACCGAGGATTCGGGGGGGCCAGCAGTCTCGCCCTATGGAAGATCTGGTAGCAGAGGCCAAAAATCTGGAGAGTCAGGGCTTTCAGGAACTTATTGTGGTAGCCCAAGATACGACTAGGTATGGCCTAGACCACTATGGGCATTTTGCCCTGCCGGCACTTTTGTCTCAACTATTGAAAGAGACTTCTTTTCCCTGGATTCGCACCTTGTACTTTTATTCTGAGGCTGTGACTCCTGAGTTGATCGATCTTTATCAAAAAGAACCTAGGCTCGTTCCTTATATTGATCTGCCCATCCAGCATATTGCGGACCCGGTGCTCAAAGCCATGCACCGGAAGGATACAGGGGCGGGTATCCGGGATCTGATTACTCGGCTCCGGGCCCAAATCCCTAACCTGGTCCTTCGCACTACGGTAATGGTGGGCTTTCCAGGAGAAACCGAGGAGGATTTTAATGAGCTCCTTGCCTTTATTAAAGAAGAAAAGTTTGAGCGTCTTGGAGTCTTTGTCTTTTCCCCCCAGGAGCACACTTTGGCTTATCAGTTGCCAAACCGGGTCGATCCTGATGTTGGCCAGGCCCGCTATGAGACCATCATGGCGGCCCAAGAGGCCATTAGTTACGACTGGAATCAGAAAAGGATCGGGACAAGTGCGGAGGTCCTGATTGATGGGGTGGATCCCGACGGCCTAGCCTGGGTGGCAAGGTCCTACGGTGAAGCGCCCAATATTGATCCAGAAATTGTGGTTTACGACACCCGAGGAGACTTGGATCTGGGGGCCCGGGTCAAAGTAAAGATCGTAGAAGCTGACACCTACGATGTAGAAGCGGTATACGGGGAACCTACAAATCTTTAATGACTTTTAGTATACTAGAAGGAGTTTCCTAGGCAAGCCTAGGAGTATTTGAGGAGGCCCTTAGATGAATTTACCCAACAAATTATCCACCATCCGGATTTTAGCCGTTCCCTTTGTCGTTTTATTGATGGTTCCCATTTTTGCCAATTGCCCTGCTTTTGCAGGCTGGAATACCTTCGTGGAAGGGCCCATTGCGTCCTGGGGGGCTTTGATCCTCTTTGTCTTGGCGGCTTTGACAGATTTTATTGACGGTCGCATTGCTAGGGGCAGACACCTGATCACGGATTTAGGGAAGTTTTTGGATACCGTAGCAGATAAGTTGTTGATTCTTTCTGTCCTTGCGGTCTATGTCCAAAAGGGAAGAATTCACTCTTTTCTCTTTGCCATTATTATGGCCAGAGAGCTCATGGTTACCGCCCTCAGGTCTATCGCTGCAGCCAAGGGTCTGGTTTTAGCCGCAAAGCCTGTTGGCAAATGGAAGATGGGTTTCCAATGTTTTGCCATTGTCTTTTTGATGTTAGAAGATATTGTCCTAGTCGGGGCCAGGGGCACCCAACCAGTCATGCCCGGATGGATGCGGGTTCCTGCAGATATTTGTCTTGCAGTCTCCGTAGTCCTCTCCATCTTCTCGGCCTATGACTATATTTGGAACAACCGTCAGGTCTTCAAGGATAACTAAAGCTTAGGTCGGCCCATTGCTTTGAATAGCTTTTTGTGCTATGGTAGCGAGGTATGAACCTTTACAACATAGCATGAGGAAAGGAAAAGATAACATATGACCAAGGAGCAAATCTTTGATAAAATTAGCAGTTATTTTGTCAACGAATGGGAGATCCCTCAAGAAAAAATTACCATGGATGCCCTCTTTTTTGATGATTTGAATGCAGATTCGCTGGATATGGTTGACCTTATTTCAGCCATTGAAGATGAGTTTGATATCAGTGTAGAAGATGAGGATGTGGAGCAGATTCGTACAGTCGGAGACGCTGTCAATTATATCTACGATGCCCTGGCTTAAGGCTCATTTTTTGGATAGACTACGATCAAAGACCCATGTTAGAAGAACGATTAGCATCATTACGGGCATTTTTGAAGGAAACGGGCCTACCCCTAAAAAATTATGAGCGCCTCAACATCGCATTGACACACGCAAGTTATACGAATGAGCATCATATGCCCCCTACCTTGAATTATGAGCGATTAGAGTTTCTCGGTGACGCCGTCTTACAGGTGATTGTCACTGAGAGACTCTTTTTATCTAAAGAATGTGATAACGAGGGGCAGATGACTAAGCTCCGGGCAGCGATGGTCTGTGAACCCAGCCTTGCAGAGCTAGGAAGAAAGATCAACCTAGGTCCCTATATTCTATTTGGCCATGGTGAAGAAGAGGATGGGCCTGATAAGGATTCTAACCTCTGTGATGTGGTAGAGGCCTTGATTGCGGCCATCTATCTAGAAGCTGGGATGGGAGCTGTCAAGGATTTCTTAGCCCCCCATCTAGACTTTTTAGAGGCTGAAGCTGAACATACGAAGTACTATAATGATTACAAGAGTAAAATTTTAGAGTATGCCCAAAGTTTTGAACCCAAGCGTAAGGTTTTGTTCCCTCTCCTCAAGGAAGAGGGGCCCAGCCACGCCCCGTTTTTCACAGTTGCGGTGACGGTGGATGGGGTCCAGAAGGCAGTTGCAACCTGCCATAGTAAAAAAAAGGCAGAACAGGAGGCAGCCCAAAAGGCCCTCCAACGTCTTCACCAAGAGGACTCGAAGGCTTCCTCTTAGCTTTTTCTTCCCTTTATGAAGTTACTTTCTTTAGAAATTAAAGGCTTTAAATCATTTGCCGACCGGGTTACCTTCCACTTTAACGATGGGGTAACTTGCATTGTTGGCCCTAATGGCAGTGGAAAATCCAATATTTTGGAGGCTATTCGCTGGGTCTTAGGGGAGCAAAGCGCCAAGAGCTTGCGGGGAACGAAGATGACCGATGTGATCTTCAATGGCAGCGAGGGGCGGCCTCCTTTGGGAGCCTGTGAAGTCAAGCTTCGTTTGGATAATTCTGACCATGGCCTGGGCCTTGACTATGACGAGGTTGAGATTTCACGCCGCTACCTGCGGTCGGGGGAAAGTCGGTATATGATTAATCAGACTGAGTGTCGACTGAAAGATCTGACGAGGCTCTTTGCAGATACCGGTTTGGGCAAAGATGGTTATTCCATCATTAACCAGGGGCAGGTCGATGCCATCTTGAGCGTCTCGCCGGGCGAGCGCCGGAGGATCTTTGACGAGGCCTGTGGTTTGGTGCGCTTTAAACAAAGAAAGGCGGAGGCCAACCAGTATCTGGTCAAAACTCTTGATCACTACACGAGAAGTCAAGATCTTTTGACGGAGCTAGCCTCCCGCCTGGCCCCCTTAGAAGAGGACGCAGCTAAAGCTCGGAGATTTTTAGACCTTTCTGACCAGTTGAAGTTTCATATACTGGCTGCAAGGCTCTCTGAAATCAGGGATACAAAAAATAATATTTTGAAGGGGCAAGAAAATCAACGGCTCTTACAGGAGGAATTAGACCAAGTCCTTAAGCAATTGTCTCAGGTAGGCCAGGAGCAGACAGATCAAGAAGAAACCTTGGCTAAAATTGAAGCAAAGATTGAGGGCCTTCGTCACCAGGATGAGACCATTCAGGCCCAGAGTTTTTCCCTACAGACCAAGGTGGTGGTAGCCCAAGAGGCTAGAAAAACCTGGGGGGAGAAAGAAGAGGGAGCAAAAAATCGCCTGGAAGCTGCCCAAAAAAGGAAAGAAGACCTAGCTAGGAGGCGGTCGGACCAGGGGACGGGAAAATCGGAGCTTTTGGCTTCTCTTGTTAAATATGAGGCCTTGGATGCTGAGATCGGAACGGCTTTGGAAGAGGCTGAACGGGGCTTTAGCGCAGAAGAGATGTCCTTGTCCCAATCCCGGATCCAGGTAGATGCCTTAAAAGAAGCCCGTTATGAGGCCCAAAACACCCTAGCTCTAGCCAAGGAGCGCTGGCAAATCTTCCAGGAAGCCCAGGCTAAAGGCACGGAAGAAGATCAAAAGCTCTTAAGCCAGCTTAGCCGCCAAAGGTTTCAAGTGGAGGAATGGGAGGAAGAAAGGCACGGGGTCCAGACCCAGCTCTTCCAAGCAGAAAAAGACCTTCAAGAACTAAAAAATAAGGAATCCTTCCTCCTTTCTAAAGTGAATAGCCTAGGGGCTAGTAAGGGTGATCTGGAAGTCCTCTTGCGGGACTTACAATTACGCAAGACCTATTTTCAGGAGCTCGAGGATTCATACGCTGGCTACCAGAAGGCTGTGCAAGAGGTCATGCAGTGGGTGACCCAGGATCCCAGCTTAGGGAACCGGGTCTACGGGCCCTTGGGAAGCCTGATGGCTTGCGAAGACCGCTACCGCCTTGCCCTGGAATATGCGACAGGGGGGGCCGTCCACAATATTGTCCTTGCCAAGGAAAGCGATTTGGGACGGATCCTGGATTATTTGCGGAAGCGTCGTAGTGGGAGAGCGACCTTTTTGCCTTTAGATGCCTTAGATCCGAAGACCTTAGCTCCGGGAGACTTGAGATTATTTGCCCATGAACCGGGTTATTTAGGGCCCCTGGTGGACTTTTTGCAGGTGGAGGCCCCTTATATGCCAGCGGTCAACTATGTTTTGGGTCGAGTAGTCCTTTGTGAGGACCTTGAGGCTGCTCAGGCTTTTAGTCGGCACTTTCAGAGGCGTTTCAAGATTGTGACCCTAGAAGGAGACCTGATCCTAGCGGGCGGCGCTGTTTCAGGTGGTCTGACGGCCAAACGATCGGGAGTTGACCTCATCAACCGCCAGGGGCAGATTCGGGACCTAGAAGAAGAGATCGAAGAAAAAAAGCTTGCCCTTGAAGAACTTGTCCAAAGCTATCAGGCGCATAGCAGAGACCTGGACCAGGTTCAAGGGGCCCGGGCCCCCTTGGAAGCTTCCCTGCAGGCCTTACAAAAGGAAAATTTGAGATTGACCATGCAGATTGACCAGGGGCTTAGTCAGGTCAAGACTTTAGAAAAGGACAGGCAGGCTAAGGCGGATGCCCTAGGGGCCGATCGGACCCAGGGGGAGGATTTCCAAAAAGAGGCTGAACGGCAGGAAGGAGAGATTGCCCGCCTATCTCGGGAGATCGAGGAAGCTGAAGCCGAGATTCAGCGCTTAGATGACCGCTATAGGGTAGGAGCAAAAAAAAGGCAAGACCTTTACCAGGATCGGGCTGATAACCAGATTTCGCTCTCTTCCATCCGAGAATCCCTCCGCCTATTGGAAGAGCAAAAAAAGGAAGCGGCTGAAATGCAGGAGGCCATCCAAAGGCAGGTGGAAGAAGAAGGAAGGTTCATTAGCCAAGCCCAGAGAGAACAGGAAGAGCTCCTTTCGCAAGTAAAGGCTTATCAAGAAGAGTTAGGGGAGCTGGAAAAACAAAGGGCCCCCCTTCCAGACCAAGTGAAAGACCTCCAGACCAAGATTCAAGCCATCCACCAGGCAAAGTTGGACCAGGCGAGGGCAAGGGAGGCCTTGATCCTTCAGCAGGCCGACTATGAAAAAAAGATTAGTCGGGCTAAAGATCAAGAAGACCTTGGTAATCAGACCATATCCGATCTGAAACGACGTATTTGGGAAGAATATCACTTGAGCTTTTTAGAAGCCCAAGACTACTGCGATCGGGAGCACTTCCAGTGGGAAGATGGAAAGACCAAGGATTATTTGGCGAAAAGTGAGAAAATACGGGCGGAACTGAGGGGCTTGGGAGTGGTCAATGCCAAGGCTCAAGAAGAATACAGAGAGTTAAAAGAACGTCATGACGTCCTGGCTCGTTCGCTCGAAGATCTTACGAAGACCAAGGAGAGTACGGAAAAGGCCCTGGTGGCCCTTGACCAGACCATGGAAAAGACCTTTGTGGAGCATTTTGGGGAGATTGCTGAGCATTTTGCTAGCTGCTTCCAAGAGCTTTTTGGAGGTGGGCGAGCAGAGATTGCCTATGATCCCGACCATATTTTAGATGGAGACATTTTTATCCAGGCTGAGCCCCCAGGTAAGAAACTCAAATCCTTGAGTCTTTTGTCTGGTGGAGAAAGGGCTTTGACGGCTATTGCCTTGATATTTGCTATTTTTCGTTTGAAAGCTTCGCCATTTTGTATTTTGGATGAGGTGGAATCGGCTTTGGATGGGGATAATGCTTATAAATTTGCAAGTTATATCCGCTCTTATGCCCAAAAACTACAATTTGTGGTGATTACCCACCGGAAAACAACGATGCAGGCGGCCGACCTAGTCTATGGAGTAAGGATGCAGGAAAAGGGAGTGAGTTCGATTCTCTCTTTAGAGCCGGATTAAATAATTAGGCAAGAGAAATAAGGAAAGGAAGAACGTATATGGGACTATTTGATAAATTTAAAAAAGGGCTTGAGAAGACAAGGGAGTTCTTTACCGGGAGTATTACCAAGATAGCGGCCAGTTTAGGAAAGTTTGATGAAGAACAACTGGATGAGCTTGAAATGATCCTCATCTCCGCAGATTGCGGGATGGAGGTTACAGAACTTCTGATGGAAAAAGTAAAAAATCAGATCAAGGCCACGGGGGACAATAGTGTCGAAGCCGTTTTAGGAACCCTCAAGCGGGAGAGTTTGCGGATTTTACGGATGAACGAAACCAAGGATGGTGCCCATGAGCGGGGCGGAGAGATTGAGGATCCAGAGGCAGTGGAAGATGTGCATTTGACCCTCCAACCCGGCCTTAATATCCTCGTCCTTCAGGGGGTAAATGGGACTGGCAAGACGACCAGCGCTGGGAAGATCGCAGCTCAATTTGCTGGCCAAGGGAAAAAAGTTCTTCTTTGTGCGGCAGATACTTTCCGGGCAGCGGCCATTGAACAACTTGAGGTCTGGTCCCAGCGGGCTGGGGTACCTTTGATTAAGACTCGTCAGGGGGCGGACCCGGCAGCGGTAGTTTTTGATGCCATTCAATCGGCTAAAGCTGGTTCTTATGACCTCCTGGTCATTGATACGGCTGGACGCCTCCATACCAAGAAAAATCTGATGGCCGAGTTAGGGAAGATTGATAAGGTAATTCGGAGAGAAGGGGCCGGGGCTCAGATCGTAAATCTCCTGGTCCTGGATGCCACTACGGGGCAAAATGCCGTAACCCAGGCCAATGCCTTTGGGGAACTAGGCATCCTGGATGGGTTGATTGTGACAAAGCTTGATGGAAATGCCAAGGGCGGGATTATTTTGAGCGTTTGCTACAATACCCACTTGAAGATTTATATGGTGGGCCTTGGGGAGGGCATTGAAGATTTAGATGACTTCAAAGCTGACCTCTTCGTGGATTCCCTCTTGCCTGACCCGTCTCTTCTTTTAAGCCACAAAAAAGCCGATAAGGGGGAAGAGGAAAGCACAGAGGAAGGGTCCGAGGCTGAGGGTGAGGAAGAAGACCAATAAGTTGGTCTGTGTAGCAAGTAAAATCCACCTCCCCCCCAAAATGCTTGCTCCAAGTGATAGATGGATTCTTGCAAGACAAATCGTTGCTCTGGACGACAAGGTGTATCCTTGCAGGACAAAAGGAAAGATATAATCTTGCGACAATATCTTTAAAAATGGATTTTAAACAAGATTGATATATCAGTGCTTATAGTACTTTTTCCGCCTTCGTTAGATGTCAAAAGTTGTCAAGGATTTGCCTTGACGTTGTGGCCGGGGTCTGCTAGAATGTACGAGCGCTTAATCCGAAGGAGCCTCGCTAGGAGAGTCCGAAAGGAGGGAGAGTGTGGAACAGGTAAGTAGAATGAGCGGAGGATGGGTAAATCCGGAGGAAGAAAAATTACAGGAAAAGATCTATCAGTCAAGATTACTTCTTGTATATGGAGATCTCCTCACGGATACCGTCAAGCGCTCCTGCGAGTTGGTGATTGGCCAAGATCTGACTGCAGCGGAAGCCGGTGAAAAAATCGGTTGCAGCCGTCAAGCCGTCGGACAAAATGTCCAGCGGGGCCTAGATCTCATGGAGAATTACGAAGACAACCTAGATATTTTGCATTTTAAGGATAGCATGATGGAGCAGCTGAAGTTACTCCAGTCGAGTATCGGACGCCTTGATATTACGCAAGCTAATCGGATCTTGGACATGATTATCCAAAATTTTCAGAATTATCTAGAAAATGATAGCTGTCCGTAACCAGGTGAAAGAAGGAAAATATGGCTCTATTTGGGAACCTTAGTGAAAAATTGACACAATTGACGGACAGTTTTCGAGGGAAAACGAAAGTCACTGCCAAGGATTGGAAGGCGATTCAACGAGAAATTAAGATGGCCCTCCTGGAGGCAGATGTCAATTTCAAGGTCGTCAAAGAGATTATGGCGGACATCGAAGATCAAGCTCAGGGAGTTGAAGTACTCGAGAGCCTGACTCCGGGTCAGCAGATCATCAAAATATTGAATGATTCCTTGGTACGCATCCTGGGAACGGATGAATCGAAGATCAGCTTTCGATCTGATAATTTTACTGTCCTCATGCTTTGCGGCCTCCAGGGATCAGGAAAGACGACGGTAGCGGCCAAGCTGGCTAAGATGTTGAAGAAGCAAGGGAAAAAGCCCTTTTTAATTTCTCTTGACGTCCATCGGCCTGCTGCCCAAGAGCAATTGCGGGTCTTGGCTGAAAGTATCGATGTCCCAGTCTACATTGAGCCAGAGGAAAAGGATGCGGTAGCCCTCGCAAAAAGAGGATTAGAAAAGGCCAGATATATGATGGCCAATGTCGTGATCCTTGATACAGCGGGTCGGATGACGGTTGATGATGATTTGATGGCTGAGCTCTCAGAGATTAATGACCTTGCCAAGCCCGATGAAAAATACCTGGTTCTCGATGCCATGATTGGTCAAGAAGCCGTCAACATTGCCACAGAGTTTATTGATAAAGTGGGTGTAGATGCCTTTATCATGACGAAACTCGATGGTGATGCAAGAGGCGGAGCCGCTCTGTCCCTGCGCAAGGTAACAGGGATCCCTCTCAAGTTTATCGGAACCGGGGAAAAAATCGACGATTTTGAACCCTTTATCCCGGAACGGATGGCCTCAAGGATTTTGGGGATGGGCGACGTCTTAACCCTGATTGAAAAGGCTGAGGAACATATCGATGAGGCTGAGGCGGCCAAGAGTTTTCGTAAGCTCCAGGATAATCGCTTTACCCTCCAAGACATGTTGAACCAGTTCGAGCAGGTTAGTAAGATGGGATCCTTTAAGGATCTGCTCAACTTTATCCCTGGTCTCTCGGGCCGCATTAACGAGGAAGAACAGGAAGCCGGTGAAAAGGCTATGCGCAAGAATATTGCGATCATCCGGGCGATGACCCCTGAAGAGCGCAATAATTACACAATACTCAACGGGTCCCGCCGCAAGCGGATTGCCCAGGGTAGTGCTTGCTCTGTTGTTGAAGTCAATCAGCTCATTAGACAGTATGAGATGACGATGAATGTCATGCAACAGGTAATGGGCAAGAAAAAAGGCCGTAAAAAGGGCAAAATGTCCATGAAGAGAATGCAAAAGATGATGGGCGATGGAAATATTCCGGAATAAAAGTACTGGAAAGCACCAAGCCGTTTTATGAGCCAAAATTTAAAATAGGTCGAATACGATAAGGTCCTTCCCTGCAGCAGTTCAGGAGTCGGGACTTGTATCTAAAGGAGGATACTATGGCAGTAAAAATTCGTTTGAGAAGAATGGGAAAGAAGAAACAACCTTTCTACCGGGTGGTCGTGGCAGATTCTAGATCGCCGAGAGATGGACGCTTCATTGAGGATCTGGGCTATTATAACCCCATGACTGAGCCGGCTGATATTCGTATTGATACGGAAAAGGCAGCACAATGGATTAAAAATGGAGCACAACCTACAGAGATCGTTCAAGCCCTCTTGAAAAAGGCTGGAGCAAACGAATGATTGAGCTCCTAGAAACCATCATCACTCCCCTTTTGAGCAAGCCCGACATGATGCGGATTGAAGAGACGGAAGGCGAAGATGGGTTGACCTATACGATCTATGTCGATGCAGAAGACATGGGGCGAGTGATCGGGGGCCAGGGTAACCGGATTAAGTCCATCCGGTCTGTGGTGAAGGCTAAGAGTGGAAACGATGTAGGTCCCTATCGGATCAATGTCGTAGAAGCCTAGGCTTGGAAGCTAAAAGAGAGGAAGACAGATGGCACAAGGATCACAGGGGACTCCCTTACCGTATTTCTTGGTAGCCAAGCTGGGTCGCCCGACAGGCCTGCAAGGAGATATTTGGGCTGAGCTCTTAAGTGATAATCCAGACCGTCGCACCCAAGTCTTTGAGGCTTGTCTATTTACGGAGGCCCAGGCAGATCTCTTGGATCGAGAAGTCTCCAAGCCAGGTTCCCTTCCCAGCAAGTTTGCATCTGATGCCCCTAGAGTCCGAGTAAGTCCCTTAGGTGGGAAGGGCCAAGGGGACTCCATACGAATGCATTTGCAGGGTTATGAGGATCGTGAGGCTATAACAGCTTTGCGAGGCTATTTCCTTGCTATTCCAAGGGAAGAAGTCTATGAACCTGGTCCGGGCCGCTGGTTGGTCTCAGATCTTATAGGCTTAAAGGCCTATAATCTTTCGGTCGATGAACAAGAGCCAGCCTATCTAGGAGTGGTCAAGGATGTCATCGATAATCCGGCTAATGACCTCTTACAAGTCCATCTTTCTGGACAAGAAGATATTTATGTGCCCATCTTACCAGGGGTTATTACCCAGGTAGATCGGGACCACGAGAAAATCCTACTAACCTTGCCGCCGGGGCTTCTTGAGGTCTATCGGGGGAGCTAGGGAGATCAACTCTCTCTCAGGTTGAGAAATTTATTTTACTTATGCTGTTTCATATCTTGACCCTTTTTCCAGAAATCGTTACGGCCTATACGGATTTGAGTATCCTAGGACGGGCCAAGGCGGAAGGCGTTTTCCAGGTGGATTTAGTTCCCTTGCGAGACTTCGGCCAAGGTTCCTACCACAAGGTCGACGATACCATGTATGGGGGAGGTGTAGGAATGCTGATGAAGGCTGATGTTTTAGAGGCAGCCTTCTTGAGTTTGCCTCCTTCTACCAGGGAAGATGGTTCAGGGAAGATCAGCAAATATTATTTTTCACCTGGTGGACGAAAGATCGATCAGGCTACCGTCGAAGAGATCGCAAGTAAAGAGGAAATTGTCCTTCTTTGTGGCCACTATGAAGGCCAGGATGCCCGCTTTGTGAAAAAATATCATTTTCAACCTCTGTCTTTGGGTGATTTTGTCTTGAGTGGCGGCGAAT
>ERZ1673752.2434-NODE-2434-length-20790-cov-8.037328_pt1 | contig 20790 bp, 16 predicted proteins | sample MGYA00580195_ERZ1673752 | MGnify/ENA primary metagenome ERZ1673752 (study PRJEB41218, sample SAMN15661744) | gut metagenome | host: Homo sapiens | place: Canada: London | collected 2015-08-20/2019-03-30 | study: EMG produced TPA metagenomics assembly of...
CTTTTTAACCATATAAATTTGGTGGTGATCATAGATTGCCCCCATTCGAGGCTCGCAGAGCCGATGAATGGGGGTATGTAAGGAGACCAAAACCCACGACCCCTTGTGGGTCGGACAACCTATTCTAGGATTAAGATTGTATTCTAGCTCACATTGTCCGACCCACAAGGGGTCGAATGTATACGTGCACCATTAGTTACCCCCAGTCGTTCGGGGCTAACGCCCCTCCGACAGGGGGCTACAACAAATCGGACCTCTCCGAGGTCCTTACCCGCTTGTCTAGGACAAGCTACCCATGTTAAGACTGTAACTTTAGTTTATACTTCTTAAAGCGCCCCCTCTGAAAGAGTGCCCTATTTCTTAGCGTTGTCTGCTAGATAATTGGTATCTTAGCCATCTAAAACAGATAATAATCTTTAGATAAAAACAACAAGATGAGCAACACAAAAAAGAGCGTGCTACTGACCGGTGCTGGCGGTAGTATTGGTAGAGAGATAGTGAAGCAACTAGTAGCGAGTGGGCAGTATGAGCTGCGGGTCTTTGACCTCGACAACCCTCGCAACCGAGAGTTCTTCGACCGTTATGAAGGAGCCCTAAAGGTATATTTTGGCGACATCACCAATCCAGAGAGTCTGGTGGAGCCCACCACCAATGTAGATGTGGTGCTGCACATGGCTTCGGTGATTCCACCCCTGGCACACGATCGCCCTGAGCTAGCTCAGAAGGTCAATGTAGAGGGCACGAAAAACCTAATCAATCAGCTTGAGCAGCACTCCCCCAACGCCTTTATCGCCATCGCCTCGAGTGTCGCCACTTACGGCGACCGTCTGCTCGACCCTTACATCAAAGTCTCCGACCCCCTCACCCCTGCGGAGGGCGACAACTACGCCGAGACCAAGTTCGCTATGGAGCGGCTGGTACAAGAGAGTAAGCTTCGCTGGACCATCTACCGCCTTGCAGCGATTATGGGTGTCGGCAACCACCACGTAGGTAAACTCATGTTTCGGATGCCCCTAGAGCAGATTATGGAGATCGCCACCCCTCGTGATACCGCGAGAGCCTTTGTATATACCCTAGAGTACCTAGATGAGGTAGAGGGCAAGATATTCAACCTCGGCGGAGGCGCTGAGTGCACCACCACTTACGGAGAGTTTTTGGCCAAAAACTTCGAGATATTTGGTTTAGGAGCCCTAGACTTCCCTTCTCACGCTTTTGCCACCAAAAACTTCCACTGTGGCTACTATGAGGATGGGCAGGAGCTAGAGGATATCCTCCACTTCCGCAGAGATACCCTCACCGACTACTACCAGGCGGTAGAGAAGAGCACCTCTTGGGTGGCTCGAGTGGCAGCAAAGGCAACACGCAAAATCGTAAAGAGCTATCTCCTCTCCAAGAGCGAGCCCTACAAAGCATGGGTGGAGCAAGATGAAGAGGCGATGCAGCTTTACTTCCGTGAGACAGAAAATAAGTAGGAGACTTTGCGCGCAGGCGATCTGCGGCGTTGCTTTCGGAATTCGGGCTCGGTCACGTACGTGAGTACGCTCCCATCGCCCTCATCCTCAGCGCCTACCATCTCATCCTGCGTGCAAAGTCTCAGTAATATAAGATACCATAAATCTATAACCCATTTATTATGTCAATTAAAAAGCTACTCCTAGTAGGAGCTACCAGCCTACTAGCCCTTTCGGCTCTAGCACAGAGCCACGAACCTCGCTGGGTGCGGCAAACTGCCCTAAGCCCCGATGGGAAGGAAATCGCCTTTACCTACATGGGCGACCTCTACACGGTGCCAGTATCTGGTGGATTGGCCAGGCAGATCACCTCTCACCCCGCTTACGACCAAGCACCCGTTTGGAGCAAAGATGGGCAGAAGCTCGCCTTTGCCTCGGACAGAGAGGGCAACTTCAATGTCTACATCACCTCACGTATCGGAGGAAATGCCACCAGAGTGACCCTCGGTAGCACACGGCAGATCCCAGTTGCCTTTCTCGATGATGAGACCATCCTCTTTGATAGCTACATTCGCCCTGCCAAGGAGATGGGGCTCTTCCCCTCAGGAATGTTCACCCAGCTTTATCAGCAAAAGATATCGGGTAGCCGGCCCAAGATGTTCTCGGCTATCACGATGATAGAGCCCTCAATAGGTGCCGACGGACGCATTCTTTACACTGACCTCAAGGGGTACGAGGATAAGTTCCGAAAGCACCACACCTCCTCTGTGACTCGTGATATTTGGCTCTACAATCCTACCGATAATAAGCACCAAAAGCTCACCACCTTCAAGGGCGAAGACCGCAATGCCCTTTGGCTTCCTGGGCAAAGGGAGTACCTTTACACCAGCGAGGCAGATGGCACACTCAATATATATAAGGGGAGCCTAGAAGGAAAGGGACCAGTACAGCTGACCCACTTCGAGAAGCACCCTGTGCGCTATATGAGTATGGACGGGAGGGGGAACGTGGCCTTTTCGTGGAATGGAGAGCTCTACTATATGCCACTTGGTGGGGAGCCTACCAAGGTGGCACTGCAGGTAGTCGCCGACTACTCTAAGCCTGAGGTGGAGTATCGCACCATCACCCGAGGGGCGACGGACTACGCATTATCTCCCAATGAAAAGGAGGTGGCCTTTATAGTCCGTGGCGATGTCTTTGTCACCAATATCGAGTACGGCACCACTCGCCGCATCACCAATACCCCCGAACAGGAGAGAGACCTCACCTGGAGCCCCGACGGACGAAAGATGGTCTACTCTGCCGAACGAGGTGGACAGTGGAATCTCTATATGACTGAACTGGCGAGGGAGGCGGATAAGGAGTTTGTCTACGCCAAAGAGTTCAAGGAGACACAGCTCACCAATAATACCGAGCTACCTTCGTTCCAGCCTGTATTTAGCCCCGATGGCAAAGAGATCGCCTTCCTACGTGATCGCTCGGCTATCTACGTCCTCAACCTCGCCAGCAAGGCAGAACGAGAGGTGATGAATAAGAAGTACCAATACTCCTACTCCGATGGCGACCAAGACTTCGCTTGGAGCCCCGATAGCAAGTGGATCATCACTGAGTACATTGGCATCGGTGGATGGAATAATAAGGATGTGGCCATCATCAAAGCCGACGGCAGTGGCACTACCCACAATCTCACCGAGAGTGGTTACTCAGAGGGTGCAGGTCGCTTCGTACTCAATGGCAAAGGTATCATTTTTGCTTCCGATAGAGCTGGATACCGCAGCCATGGTAGCTGGGGAGCTGAGTATGACCTCTACCTGATGTTCTTAGACCAAGAGGCTTACGACGCATTTATCCTCGATAAGGAGGAGCGTGAGAAGTTGCTACCAAAGAAGGAGGAAAAGGACGACGACAAGAAAGAGGATAAGAAAGGTAAGAAGGATAAAAAGGCAAAGGAGGAGACCAAAGTGGTCGCTCCACTTACCTTCGACCTCGCACAGCGCGACTACCGCACTGTACGCCTTACACGTACTAGCGGTTTCCAAAGCGACTTTGCGATAAATCCTAAGGGCGATAAGCTCTACTACCTCGCCTACTTCGACGATGCCACTAACCTCTACGAGATGGATCTGGCCGAGAAAAAGACGGAGATGCTACTCGCCGACGTGGGCAATGGACTGCTAGAGATGGGCAAGGATGGCAAGACCCTCTACCTATTCTCTGGCAAGGGAATGTACAAGATTGAGGGCAAGAGCAAGACCCCTATCACCTTTGCTGCAAAGTTTGAGTACCGTGGTGCTAAGGAGCGTGAGTATATGTTCGACCACGTGGTGAAGCAGGTGGCGAATAAGTTCTACGATAAGGACCTTCACGGCGTTGATTGGCAAGGCTATGCCGATAACTATCGTGCCTTCCTTCCTGAGATCAATAATAACTACGACTATGCCGAGATGCTCTCCGAGCTACTCGGTGAGCTCAATGCCTCTCACACTGGGGCAAGATACGGTGGTCGCCCTGCTAATAGATCAACCGCTTCGCTCGGACTATTCTACGACGATAGCTACGAGGGGGTAGGCGTGAAGATCGCCGAAGTGATCCCTGGTGGCCCAATGGACAAGGCGAAGTCTATAGCTAAGCCAGGGGTGATCATCACCAAGGTGAATGGCGAAGAGATCGCCCCCGATAAGCCGATTGAGTACTATATCAATGGGCACACTGGTGAGTGGATAACGCTCACCCTCAAGGGCACCGACCAAAAGGAGGTAGAGGAGCAGGTTCGCCCCGATGCCCGATGGGAGGAGAGTGAACTACTCTACCGCCGTTGGGTAGAACAGCGTGCTAAGATGGTAGAGGAGTGGAGCGGTGGCAAGATCGCCTACATTCACGTGGAGGGAATGGATAGCCCCTCTTTCCGCAAGACCTTCAAAGATCTACTCGGTAAGTACCGCCACTGCGATGCTGTGATCATAGATACCCGCTTCAATGGCGGTGGCTGGTTGCACGAAGACCTCGTCACCCTACTTACGGGCAAGCTCTACAGCATGTTTGCACCAAGAGGGCAGTTCATTGGCAATGACCCCTTTGCTCAGTGGACCAAGCCCTCTGCAGTGCTGATGAGCGAAGGCAACTACTCCAATGCCCACGGTTTCCCATGGGTTTATAAGGCCCTAGGCATCGGCAAACTCATAGGTGCACCAGTACCTGGAACCATGACTGCCGTATGGTGGGAAACTCTTGTAGACCCATCACTCGTATTTGGTATCCCTCAGGTCACCGTAACAGATGTCAATGGCAATGCACTTGAAAATCACCAGCTTGAGCCGGATATTCTCATCTACAACACTCCTGAGGAGGCTCAACGCAATTACGATGCTCAGCTCAAAGCAGCAGTGGATGAGCTGATGAAGAAGTAACTAAATACCAACCCATAATGACCGAAAGGTGGAGCTACCTCTGTGTGGCTCCACCTTTCTTTATTGAAGGGGCTTTATCGGAGGAGGTACCTTTTCGGACAAGTCGGACAGGTCAGACAAGTCAGACGAGTCGGACGCCCAAATAGATAAGTGATAGATGGTAGTGTGTAGTATTTCAGGAATAGAGGACACGAAGTGTCTACTTTTTCAGGAATAGCGAATAATTGATGTACACCATATCAGGGATACTTACATCAGATTAGCGATTAAAAGGACTACCGCATCAACCTCATATTCCGCACGCGTGCGGAATGGATTCCGTAGCCCTGCGGAATGGATTCCGTATGCGTGCGGAATAAGGGGTTGATAGGGTCTCCCCAAATGACGCAAGTAGCATTCCTATTAAATTTGTCCGACCACCCACAAGAGGTCATGGGTATTGATTGCATTGTTTACCCATAGACACTCCAATGAATACCATGCCGTAAGACCTTTCTAATGCACAACCCATAACAGGGTTTACGTATTAGAGGAGACTGTAGTACGAATGATGATATACAATCTGTTAAGGATAATATGAGAATGTTGCACGAAGTGCCATTCTCGCACATTTGATTCAAATGTGCTGAGACTTTGAACGAAGGATGAGATGCAAGGCGCTGAGGATGAGGGCGCTGGGAGCGTACTCACGTACGTGACTGAGCCCGAATTCCGAAAGCAACGCCGCAGATCGCCTTCGTGCAACAGTCTCAATATAGTAAGGACCTCGGCAGAGGTCCCTCTTAAATAGGCACAGGTCGGAGGGGCAAAGCCCCGAACGACCTGTGTACAAGAGCATATGTTCTACCTCCTTGACCCCGGTCGAGGGGTCAGACCTAGATAGGGTTGTCCGACCCCTCGGCCGGGGTCGTAGTTTTTTTTTGCACCTCATTATACACAGGTCTTCGGCACTACGTGCCTTGACCTGTGCCTATTTAACACGGACCTCTACCGAGGTCCTTCTCCCAATAATACTACAATGAATGCCACACACACGTTTCTAATGCGTAACCCCTGCTAACCATAACCTTTTATTTCCCGATCTCAACTATTTTTATTATCTTTAGACACGAGTTAATCATATTGATTTTATTTCAACGACCTAATTACTATGAGGATAGATAAGATACTATTTGGTTGGTTACTTCTCCCCTTGGTGGTAGGGACTACTGCCACAGCACAGGAGAAGGAGATGGTACGAACAAGGGTTCATTACACAACTATCTACCATCAATTTGAGGAACAAACGGTGGCTATTGAGGATGAGGCGATCCTAGACATTGGGGATAAGGCATCTCACTTTTATGGTCTGAATAATGTCCAACGGCAATTGATTCAGGATCGGGTTTTGGCACAAGGAGGTACCGTAGGCGATGTGATGAATGCATGTGAGCGCGCTGGCTACCGCAGGTCTCGGCTGATGTATCAACTGTGGAAAAACTATCCCGCTACCAACCAGCTCACCTTTGTAGAGAAGACCTTCAAGCATCTAAGGTACACGGAACCGATGATGCGACCCGAGTGGACCTTGGTACCACAGGATAGCATCATAGCAGGCTATCACTGCCAGCAAGCGACCACTGATTATCGGGGCCGGCATTGGACGGTATGGTTTACTCCTGAGGTCCCCTACAGCGATGGTCCGTGGATGCTCTATGGGCTACCAGGACTTATCTTGCAGGCGGAGGAGAGCGAAGGGCTTTTTTCATTCTCCTGTACTCAGATTGAGCGCATTGAGGGGGAGCCTCTCTTCTTTCCCAATCGAAAATATGTGGAGTGTACGCGACAAGAGTACCGCGACCTGATGAAGTTGTTTTGGAAATCGCCAGATGCACTATTTGAGAAGCTAACTGGATTTAGGAGCCGAGGAAAGGATCAGCTGGGCAATGATATCGTTTACCCAGAGAGGACAGCCCTATTTTTGGATAAGGAATGACGGGAAGTAGCATGCGTTGGATTTCTTTATGCCTAGGAGTATTGCTCTCGCTATTGTCTGCTCAAGCGATTGCTCAAGAGAGCTATTATGGGCGGGTAGTAGATGAGAAGGGAGCCCCTATCCGAGATGTCAATGTATTGCTCTACCGCACGGAGACATCTCTCGTCGCCTACGGTTTTACTGGGGAGGATGGAAGATTCCAGATAACCACCAAGGAGGGTGCTCGCCCAGTGACGATAGGCTTTATGCTACTCGGCTATGAGACGAAGCGAATAAAGATTGAGGAGTACAGAAATGACAGGGATATTCAGCTACAAAGCACCACTTTCGAGCTAAGGGAGGTGGATATCCGACCCGAGAGGGTTCGGCAAAGTCAAGACACGTTGGTTTATACCGTATCCACCTTTAAGCTCAGTCAGGACCGAAGCATCGCCGATGTAATTAAGAAGATGCCTGGGCTATCGGTTCGCACCGATGGTCGCATCACCTTTGAGGGAAAGCCGATCAATAAGTTTTACATAGAGGGGCTCGACCTACTCGGTTCGAAATATGCCCAAGCGAGTGAAAACCTGAATGCCGACATGATCAAAGAGGTGCAGGTGCTACAAAATCACCAACCAATAAGGAGCTTAAAGGGGGTGCAATTTAGTGAGCAAGCCGCCCTCAATATTATTCTAAAAGATGAGGTGAAGAATACCTGGACCGGCATTCTCAATGCTGGGATAGGCACCACAGCACAGGGGCCGAGTGAACTGCTCTATAGAGGGCGACTGATGGGGATGATCTTTGGACGGCGGATGCAAAACCTCTCAATGTATAAGTGCGACAATACGGGCAAAGACATCACCAGGGAGGTACGAGACCTTACGACGGAACTACGAGGCAATCTGGAGGAGTCAGGGCTACTGAGGAGGCTGGTAGTGCCGGCTGCTGCCATAGAGAGGGAGCGCTCTACCTTTAATCAATCGCATCTTGTTGCTACCAATCACCTCATTAAGACCAAGAAGGACAATGATCTCCGCTTTCAGCTCTCTTACTTCTGGGACAGAGAGAGAGGGAATCGATCGCAGGTAACGACGTACCTGGAGCATGAGGGAAAAGTTCTAAGTGAGGAGAGTAGTGTCGGCTCAAGGGTGAGTACCCTAAAAGGGGAATTGACCTACAATATCAATAAGGATCGGAATTATATCAACAACCGCCTTTACGGTAGCTTTACAGTAGATAAAAGTGACGGGCTCTCTCTTTTGCAACAAAAGCAAGTAGAGCAGAGCGTGCAACTTAAGAAAACCTATCTCACGGAGAATTTTGAAATCATTCATCGCCTTGAGAATGGTCATACCCTTGAGGGAGCCTCCTTTAACACCTTTAGCCATCTGCCTGGGCAGCTACTGACGGTCGAGGGGTTTACTGAGCGGCTAGATCTATCGGCCTTTCAGTCGGATAATCATATCGCTTTCAATCATACTATAAAGGGATTTACACTGAGCGAACGGGTGGGCTATCAACTTAAGTACCAAGAGATGGATATTCATTACCCAGCGGTAGATAATAAAGAGCGGTACACTCAGCAGAATTGGTATCTATCTACAGGGGTGAACTACCGAAAGGATCCATTGGCACTGAGGGCAACGGTAAAGGCAGATGTTGTCCATCGGCAGTATGGAGGAATGAAAAAGATTCGGGCAACTTTGCAACCAAGTCTATGGATGCAGTATGATTTTAGTGCCATCACTAGTGCATCCCTCTCCTATAATTACTTCGAATGGCCCGATGCCCTTACTGCACTCTACCGCACACCTATATATACCTCCTATAGAATGGTCACGGCTCACAGTGGCAGCTTGGAGCATCGGGGAAACCATGCAGTAGCTCTAAGACTTAAATATCAGCATCCGATCAAGGGGCAATTTGCCACGCTCAACGCTTCGTGGAATCGACGCACTAATGAGGTTCTTTACCAAAGTACCTTACAATCCTCGATTTACAAGCAAACACCTACCGAAGAGCGGTATAATGCCTCTAGCTATTCTCTGAGTGCCGACTTGGCAAAGTCTTTCTTTAGGTGGCGAACACTTATCACCCTCAAGGGGCGACAGGTTTGGAGTGATTACTACCTTTTGATAAAGAACCAGCAAGAGCCATGGCAGTTGCAGGATAGCGAACTGAGCCTAGCCCTTTCTATGCAACCGTCGAAGGTGATTTCCTATGAGCTGAGTAGCAAAATGAAGAGCTACAAGCAGATAAATAGGAGAGACCCCTCTATCTCTAATCCTCGGATTACCACCTTCACGCACGCGCTGGAGCTATTTATCTTCCCGATAAATAAGTTGGAGATTGGGTGCAAGAGTGAGTTCTATCATTACACAGATAAAAAGCTACAGAGCCATCTATTTACCGATGCTCACATCGCCTATAAGATGGATCGGTACGACTTCCGGCTCTCCTGTAGGAACATCTTTGGCAACAATGAGTATCAGAGGCGGTGGCAGACTTCTACCACCGATGTCACCTCCCTTTACCAGCTCCGTCCGAGAGAGATCTTTTTCGGCTTCACCATTTCCCTTTAAGCCATCGCCCTTTTGGGTGAATCTCTGTTTATGTCGCCATTTTTATCTACCTTTGAGTGGTAATAAGGTAGACTTAATAATTAATGATGGCTTTTGGATATAAATTGTTAGATAAATGGGGACTCACCCTACTCTCTATAGTTGTAGGGCTGGGGCTTCTTTACTTCGTAAGCGGTGACATGATTCCCTCGGCCTCTGCTCAGAGTGGGCAGGAGGAAGCAGGAGTGGTGGAGATCAACCAAGCACAGTTTGCGGAGCTGGTTTATGACTATACTCAGGAGGGAGAATGGCAGTTTAAGGGAGATAAGCCTGTGATAGTCGACTTTTATGCCGTTTGGTGTGGACCCTGCAAAAGGCTTCGCCCACGGTTGGAGCAATTAGCACGCGAGCAGAAGGGCGAGGTGATTATCTACTCTATTGATGCTGAGAAGGCAGTGGAGCTCTCACGGCGGATCGGCATCCGAGCGTTCCCTACCCTACTATTTATCCCAGTAGAGGGGACGCCTACGCTATCGGAGGGGCTGCTCTCACTGAAGGATCTCCGGCAGCAGGCAGATAAGATCAAGGGGGGAACTAGCAGATGAACGAACGGATCTACCTACTCCAAGAGGCTGACCCTCAGGTCTTTTTCGGGGTCAATAACCGCAACCTCTTGCTCCTGAAGGAGACCCACCCGAAGCTAAGGATTATGGCTCGTGGCAATATCATCAAGGTGATTGGGGAGCCTGGGGAGCTGAAGGCGTTTCTAAGGCTACTCAACCAGATGGAGGAGCACGCCACAAAGTTTAATTCGCTTACCGAGAGTAGCATCGAGGCGATGATCGCTGGCGAGGAGAGCCGTGATGAGGCTTCTTCGGAAGGGGTGATCATTTATGGAGCGGGGGGCAAACCGATCACCGCCCGCACGCCTAATCAATCGAAGCTGATTGAGCTGATTGAGTCGCACGACTTGGTCTTTGCCACAGGGCCGGCGGGCTCGGGCAAGACTTTTCTCGCCATAGTGATGGCGGTGAAACTACTCAAGATGAAGGAGGTGCGAAGGATTATCCTCAGCCGTCCAGCAGTGGAGGCGGGGGAGAAGCTCGGTTTTCTCCCTGGGGAGATGAAGGATAAGCTGGACCCTTACCTCCAACCGCTTTATGATGCACTACAGGAGTTGATCCCTGGCATTCGGCTGAAGGAGTATATGGAGAGTGGCGTGATACAGATTGCTCCGCTCGCCTATATGCGTGGTAGGACGCTGAATGATGCGGTGATTATCCTAGATGAGGCGCAGAATACCACGCCACACCAGATGAAGATGTTCCTCACACGACTAGGGCAGAGTGCCAAGATGATCATCACGGGGGATATGACGCAGGTGGACCTCCCTAGGGGGGTTCCCTCGGGTCTAAGAGAAGCCCAACGCATACTCAAGCAAGTAGATGGCATCGGGTGGCTCACTTTTGAGAAGAAGGATATTATGCGTCACGGTCTAGTGCAAGCGATTGTGGAGGCGTACGACCGAAATGAAGGGGCAGGAGAGGAAACAACGGAAGAATAAAATACAACACACTTAATCAAACATATATTATGGCTAAAGCATTGACCAACACTGATCTTCAGTTGCCAGGGATCAAAAATCTATATCATGGCAAGGTAAGAGACGTCTACACCTTGGAGGGGGACCTCCTAGCAATGGTGGTGACCGATAGGATTTCGGCATTTGATGTGATTCTGCCTGAGGGAATCCCTTATAAAGGGGAGATCCTCAATAGGATTGCTGCCAAAAACCTCGACGCTACGGCCGACATCGTCCAGAACTGGAAGATAGACACTCCCGACCCTATGGTGACCATCGGGCACAAGTGCACCCCCTTTAAGGTGGAGATGGTGATTCGTGGTTATATCACTGGTAGTGCATGGCGTACCTACAGCTCGGGCCAGCACACCATTTGTGGCATCACCCTTCCTGAAGGACTGAAGGAAAATCAAAAGTTCGATCGCCCAATTATCACTCCTACCACCAAGGCGGATGAGGGTCATGACGAGGATATCTCTCGTGAGGAGATCATCGCCTCGGGATTGGTCTCTAAGGAGGATTATGAGGAGCTAGAGCGTATCACCTATGCCCTCTTTGAGAGAGGCACGGAGCTGGCTGAGAAGCACGGTCTGATCCTAGTGGATACGAAGTACGAATTTGGCAAGAAGGATGGTAAGATCTATCTGATTGATGAGATCCATACCCCCGACTCCTCTCGCTACTTCTACAAGGACTCTTATCAAGAGCTCTTTGAGAAGGGGGAACCACAGCGCCAACTCTCCAAGGAGTTTGTAAGGAAGTGGCTGATAGAGCACGGCTTCCAAGGCAAGGAGGGGCAACAAATCCCTGAGATGACTCCGGAGTACTGCGACAGCGTTACGGATAGGTACATAGAGCTGTATGAGCACTTGACGGGGGAGTCCTTTGAGAAGCACCCCACTGAGGATATTCATTCTAGAATCGAAAAGAACCTAACTCAATGGCTAAAGGCGAGGAAGTAAGGGAAGATACATTTGCAGGTCGGATAAGGGCTATGTTTGACGACATAGCCCCTACCTACGACCTCCTCAATCGGGTGAATAGCCTCGGGCTGGACCAACTTTGGCGTAAAGACCTGGTGGAGCACGTGGCGGTGGAGCGGCCAGAGCTGATTCTGGACTTGGCCGCAGGGACTGGCGACCTCTCCCTTCTCCTCGCGGAGCAATGCAAGGGGGCAACGGTGGTGGCGAGTGACCTCTCTATCAACATGCTGGAGATAGGGGTTCAGAAAGCACTTCGGAAGGGGCTGAGCCAAGTAAAGGTCTCGGTGGAGGATGCGATGGATCTCTCTTTTGAGGAGGAGCACTTCGATGTGGTCACTTGTGCCTTTGGGGTACGCAACTTTGAGTCGATCGCTCGTGGTTATCAGGAGATGTACCGTGTACTTCGGCCAGGCGGTATGGTGGCTATCCTTGAGCTTTGTGTGCCGTCGAACCCGATCACCAAGGCGGGGTACAACCTGCACGTGGATCAAGTGATTCCTTTCATCGGTCAGCTACTGGGGAGGAATAAAGCGGCTTATCAATATCTAGGCGAGAGCATCCGCAAGGTGCCCCAACGACGTCAGATGGAGGGACTAATGCGGATGGCAGGTTTTATCAACACCTATTATAAAGTCTATATCCCTGGAGTGGCTGCTTTGTATGTGGGATATAAGCCTAAGAGCGATGCCTTTGCTGGCATTTATGGTGAGCTCTCAAAGATCAAAAGTGCCGAAAGGGTACGATGAATAGGTACGCTTTGCTCGGCAAGGGGATTGGGTACAGTAGGTCGCCTGAGATCTGGGGCGCCATTTGGGCTAAGGAAGGGGTGACGGATGGCTCCTTTGAACTGGTGGATTGCGATGACCCCGACCGCTTTTTGCAAGAGCTCCAAGAGAAGGGCTCGTGGAAGGGCGTTATGGTGACCACTCCTTACAAAGAGTGGATGTACGAGCGGGTGGACATTGCTTCGGATATCGCTAAAAGCGTGGGAGCGGTTAATGCGGTGAAGCGAGTTGGACAACAATTATTCGGGTACAATACCGATGTAGTAGGCTTTGCCAAGTCGCTTCAGCACTTAGACTTAGATACCACCCGAAAGGCACTGATACTGGGAAGTGGTGGAGCTAGCAAAGCGGTAGCTTTTGCACTTAAAGGCCTGGGAATCGACCCGATCATGGTCTCTCGTCACCCGGCAGAGGGGGGTGGAATGATAGCGTATGAGAGCCTCACTCCTAATTATATTAAGGAGGAGGTGCAACTCATCGTCAATGCGACGCCACTAGGAGGACCTAAGATGCCACATGAGGTACCACCCATACCTTATCACGCTGTGGGGAAAGGGCATATACTCTACGACCTTTCGTACAATAGTCACTTTGCTGGTTTCCTCAATGCAGCCCCCGAGGGGTGTATTAAAATGAATGGTGAGCGTATGCTCTACCTTCAGGCCGAGGCGGCGTGGCACATTTTTAGAGAATAGAAATAGGGAGATAGTGATTAAATTGGTATCTTTGCCAGAAGTATTAAAAGTATGATGGCTCACTTATATGAAGCAAATATCTAGATTTTCACTCATTGGTTCACTCATTGGACTACTCTTCGTGCTCCTACTCTCCTCGTGTAACGAGCTGACGAAGGTGCAGAAAAGCACCGACCTGTACGAGAAGTACTCCTATGCCAAGAAGTTTTATAATACTGGAAAGTACGAATGGGCCGCTCAAACGCTTGAGGAGATACTCCCCTATTTCCGCGGTAGTAGCGAGATGGAGCAAGCACTCTACCTCAAGGCACAAGCCTACTACAAGGCAAAGGATTATGTGCAGGCACAGACGGCTTTTAGCCAATACTATACGGAGTTTCCAAATGGTGAATACACTGAATTGGCACGCTTCTATTCGGGCTATGGCTTAGCTCAGGATATCCCCGACCCTCGTCTGGATCAGGCAAAGACCATTGCAGCAATGCAGGAGCTACAGCTATTCCTAGACTATTATCCACAGAGCGAAAAAGCGGAGGAGGCAAAGCAACTACTCTTTAGCCTTCAGGAGAATCTAGCGGAGAAGGAGGTGCTCAGTGCCAAGCTATACTACAACCTCGGCAATTATATTTTCAATAATTACGAGAGTTGCATCATCACCGCTCGCAATGCAATGAAGAGCTACCCCTACTCTATCCACAAGGAGGAGATGCACTACTATGTGGTGGCATCGCTCTATCAGATAGCCAAGAATAGTGTGGTGGAGAAGCAGCAGCAGCGACTGAGAGACCTCCGTGATGAGTACTACAACTTCATCAACGAGTTTCCCGAGGGAAAGTATCGCAAGACGGTGGATAAGTACTTTGAGTATGCCGAAAAGAACATTGACCCCAATGCGGACTGGCAATAAAATAGGATGACAAAGACGAAGCAAATAGATAAGATAGATAGATGATGAAAAAGAAGACAAATACCCCAACAACAACTGTGACACGCGACTTGGAAAAGTTTAGCGAGCCTACAGGCAACCTATACGAGTCGGTAGTGATTATGAGCAAAAGAGCCAATCAGATCTCGGCAGATATGAAGAGTGCTCTGGAGCAAAAGCTACAGGAGTTTTCGACGTATACCGACACTTTGGAGGAGTACACTGAAAACCAAGAGCAGATAGAGATCTCCAAGTACTACGAGCGTCTTCCTAAGCCCTCTCTCGTGGCAGCAAAGGAGTTTGAGGAGGGGGAAGTCTACTTCCGTAATCCACTGGAGCAGGTTGAGGAGGAGGAGGATCAAGATCTCTAAATCACCTAATAAGTATAAGCAGTGGATAGATTGTCGCCACACCATGCGAGGTTGTGAGGACTGCTATTCACTGTTTTTTTATTCAGATAAATAGATAACTCAATATGATACAGAGAAAACAAACCCTCTACCTCCTAGCATCAGGACTACTGATGCTTGCGATGCTATTCCTCACCTTTGCAAAGGTCACCACACAGGATATGGTCTACGCGTTCAAAGCGACTGGGCTTGAGGATCTTTCGGGAGAAATCGTACAGCCCTCCTGGGTGCTTTTCGGTCTTACCGCCGCGATTACTCTAATTAGTTTCATCTCCATTTTCCTCTACCGTAAAAGGATCCTTCAGATGCGACTCACCATATTCAACCTGCTTATTAAAGTAGGCTTCTACCTCTTGGTCTTTTTAGTCTATCGTCCTAGCTTCATTGAGGCCATAGTAAATACTACTACCCAAGATTGGTGGTCTATGAGCATCACCCCTTGGCTGGCATTTCCTATCGTGGCAATGATATTTGATTATCTTGCTTACCGAGGCATTGCGGTCGATGAAAAGACCATCAGATTTATGGATCGCCTACGCTAAGGGGCGTCCCATCACTTTGAAATACCATATATATTTGGTACCTTTGCGGTGCTTTGCGTAATCTCTGCTAGGAATTTATGTGTGACCTAGTTATATTGCGTTTAGACAATACTAATTAATATAAGCAAAAAGTACAATGGACTTAATCAAGCTAGTAGAGCAAGAGATGGCTGTAGGTAAGCAGCATCCCCACTTCAAGAGCGGTGACACGATCTCTGTAGCCTACCGAATTAAGGAGGGTGATAAGGAGCGTATCCAGACCTTCCGTGGTGACGTGATCAAAATCGTAGGTGAGGGCGACAACCGTCGTTTTACCGTGCGCAAACTTTCAAGCGGTGTAGGTGTAGAGAGAATCTTCCCTCTTAATTCACCCTTCATCGATGAGATTATCGTACACAAGGTAGGACACGTACGTCGTGCTAAGCTATACTACCTACGTAAGCTCACAGGTAAGAAGGCTCGTATCCGCGAGAAGAGAAGCTTCTAAAGCTTTCAGGGCTACAAAAGCTACAATAAGGGCTGGCTATATACATAGCCGGCCCTTACTATTTCCAGTCAACAATAAAAGACAAAAAGGACCTCTGCAGAGCTCCTAATTATCAATTTGCACTACGGATACGGCCGACTCGTCCGACCTGTCCGATCTGTCCGACTTGTCCGACAAGGCACCCTCAAAACAAGAGCTCCTTTCCAACAGCCCAAAACCTGTGAAATTAAGTGAAAACACCACTCAAAATAGGGCTGCGTAGGTACCCCCTCACAACCTACTGATATCCAACACCCTACAAAAGCCCCAACTGAGTTGCAACAAACCGATTGCTTAGTTGCATCTCGTCGATCGCTTAGTTGCAACTCGCCGATCACTTAGATACGGTCTCAGCAACCGCTTAGATACGATCTCAATCGCCACCCTCCTAACCCATTGGTTTATAATACCATACAGCTACCCTCTGATTTCACTTCTCCTCGCCCTAAATCGAGACAAATATTAACTCATTTTAAGTACTCAACCCGAATTCAACAACCCCATAATAACCTTATCCCCACCCACCATCAACCACCTATCTCCTAGGGGTTATGCATTATAAGAGACTGTTGTACGAATGATAATATACAAGCTGTGAAGGATAATGGAGTAAAGACCTCGGCAGAGGTCCCTCTTAAATAGGCACAGGTCGGAGGGGCGTTAGCCCCGAACGACCTGTGTGCAAGAGCATATTCACCACCTGCTTGACCCCGGCTGAGGGGTCAGACCTAGAGATAGGGTTGTCCGACCCCTCGGCCGGGGTCGCAAGGGTATTTACACCTATCTATACACAGGTCTTCGGCACTGCGTGCCTTGACCTGTGCCTACTTAGCACGGACCTCTGCCGAGGTCCTTAATCATAGACACCTCGCTAAAAACCATACGGTAAGAACTTTCTAATGCGTAACCCCTGACCTTTTTCACGGCTTACTTGGTAGTTTAATTTCTTATGTCTAACTTAGCACTCGGAAAGAATATTATTACAGTAGTACTAAACTATGATAAGTAAGAGTGAAGAACGTAGGAATCAAATACTCGTAGGGGCATTCAAACTCTTTTTGGTGAAGGAGTATGCGGATGTTACTACGGCGGATTTGGAAGAAATAATCGGATTGTCTAGGGGAGCTATATACTATAAGGTAAAGAACAAAGAAGGACTATACAGAGCGGTCATTGACAAATTCGTTTTTGAACTCCTATCTAACTCCTTAAAGAGAGAAGAGCTTGTATCAAATGAGAAGCCATTCCTTAGCTTTATTATGAACGAATTAAATCTCACGAAAGAGCGGATGAATTCTGTAAGGAACACCCTTTAGATGCGAACTCCACGGAGTATATCAATCTACTATCCTCTGCCAAATTTCATTACGAAGGGTTTAATGATAGGTGCAAAGCTTTGGATAAAGAAATAACACAATTGTGGCTAACATATTACGAGAAAGGTCTCTCTGCCAGAGAGCTGAATCAAAGCATTGACCCACCCCTGGTCGTATCTATGTTTCGATCTTTATACTATGGAGATTCGTTTATCCAATCCATAACAGGGAATGAGTTGGATATTGACGAATTGAAAAAGAAATACTTACTGCTATATAATTCTATACGCTTATGAGAAATGTATACATCAATAAGATTGCGGTCTTTTTGCCTAATAAGCCTGTATCCAACGAGGAGATGGAGTATTATATTGGTCTCATTGATGAAAAACCATCGAGAGTTCGGTCTGTATCTATTTTATGTGATGGCACTTGCACTGTATGTGAAATGCTTTACAAGAACCCTCTGTTTGTTTTAGGAAACATTTAAGAACGAACTTTAGAAGAAATATGGAATTCCTATAAAGCCATATCTATTTTTGACGGAAATATTTCGGGGAACTTCAACTCTCCGTGCAACTCCTGTCAACATCTATTTGAGTGTAAAGGTGAAATATTTAAACATGTATGCTATGTAGATGTCGTTAAAGTTCATGGAATGGAAAATGGGAATCAACCAGACCCTAAGTGTCCCAAGTGTAAGAAATGGAATTTGATGTTATGAATACAGGAATAAAAAATAAATACCAAGTACTGCATTTTCTAGTACTTTCGATTGTACTATTCAATGTATCTTTTCCCTCCTATGCTCAAGAAATAGTTCGAGGTAAAATACTCTCAGACACAGAAGAGAACCTTCCGTATGCATCAGTAGTAATGCTGTCGAGTCAAGATAGCACCCTTCTTACTCACTCTGTATCTGATTCTTTGGGCTTATTCTCGTTGCAATTAAACAATGTTCCCCATAAGTTTATTTTGCGCGTAACTTACATTGGTTATTATCCTTATGAGGCGGAATACTCTGAAAAAGAAGTGGGGAATATTAAACTAAGAACCAACTCGCAGTTACTTGGAGAAGTTGTTGTAAGTCCAAGTGAGGTGAATAGGCTCTCATCTCACGAAAGTTATCGGTTTAACCCTATGAAGATGAAAAACTATTCTACATTCTTAGAGGCTCTTTCTCTAATACCGTCATTAACAGTAACGGGATGGCGAACACTTACAGCTTCAGATGGAGGTTCAGTACTTATTCTACTCAATGGAGTTAAGGTTGAAGAAAAAGATTTGTTAGTCATTGACAAGGGAGACATCTCTAAAGTAGATGTCTATAGAAATCCTCCTGCACGTTTTATTTCGATGGGAGCGAGTATGGTTATCAACGTTATCACAAGAAAGGAGATACAAGGAGGTAATATATTTGTAGATTTGACAGATGCAGTCACCAGATTAGATGGCATTAATATTTTCTCCGCAGCTTACAATGTTAATAAGTGGCGTTTCTCTACGACTTATGACAATGTACTCAGTCGTAGCATATATCGTCAGGATGAAAAGCTCGTCTACAACTATGAAAATAAAATATATAGTAAAGAAAAAATTGGCATGGAGTCCCCATGGGGGAAAAAACAACATAATTTTCAGTTTGGGGTAATGAAAATATGGGGTAATAATCTTCAGCTTAATGCCACTGGGAAACTTTCTCTATATGATGAACTTTCAAACTATCAACAAAAGGTTATTTCTTCTGAAGTAGATATTCTAAAAGCCAACTCTCCCAGCCATATAAGGTGGCAGTCTTACGCTTGGGATGTGTACATAGCCAAGAGGTTTGGCAAAAAAAGAGAGCTATTATTTGATTTTAGCGGAGGCCTTTATAAATCCCAGCTCAACTCATCTTACATTGAGGAGAAATTGACAGGGGAAAAGTTCTTTGACGAATATTCTAAAGTGTATGGTCTCAAGAAAAGCACCACTGCAGACCTACAATATAGCCATTTCTTTGAAAAAGCGACATTAAAATTCGGCATTCGAGATAATTTCAGCACAAACGATCAAGAACTCCATATCGGAGAGGTTGCTATGCCTCGCAAATCCTTTTCCTCGATTAATATATTGAATATTTATTCAGATGCCTCAATCTCCATAGGAAGATGGCAACTATATGGTAGTTTAGGATTACAACAAGTGAATTTTCGCAATCCAAAGCATAATCAATCCTTCTCCTTCTTTACATTTAAGCCCAATGCTAGAGTTTATTATACCCCAAGTAAGAGGATTGGGCTTTTTGCTTTTTATCACATAGATAATATCCCTCCAAGTATTTCAATGCTGACGGAAACTCCTATTTACAAAGATTATAAATATGTTTTTGTCGGTAATGCCGAGCTCAAGCCCTATCTCAAGCATAGGTTTACGGTTGGAGGGAACTTCTATAATAACTATCTTACTACAGCTATTAATTTAAGCTATTCTTTCGCCCAAGGGGCTATCCTCCCATTTTTTGAAAAGCGAGAAAGCTACATCGCAGAAACATACAAGAATCTGAATTCTCTTGCAGACTTTCTTGTCGCTTGGCAAATAAAATACATGCCACTTGGTAACCCAAAACTTAGTTTTAGCTCTTGGGGAAATTACGTACTTGGTCATATTCAGAACGAAGGTAATAAATGGGATAATAACTATTTACGCTATTTCTTTCAGATTGATTATAACATCAAGAACTGGCACACTATGCTAATGTATCAATCTGCAAGTAACTATATGCAAGGCTTGTGGTTGATCAAGGCTCCTAAAGCAACGGTGGCAGAAGTTAGTTATAAAACGAATTTTGGGTTGATTATTGGTATCGGTGGCAAATATTTATTCGTTAAGGAGTATAGGAGTGGGCAAAAAACTCATCCAGGAGCTATATTACAGATGGATAGATGGAATATATCAAATCAAACAGCTAATACGATATACTTGAAATTATCCTACAACTTTAGTTTTGGGAAAAAAATAGACATAGCTCGTCAGAAGATTAACAACACTCACTCTGACACAGGGCTTCTGACCAAGTAAAAATAAGGAGTTCAATAAAATGAGAATATTGAGGCAACAGGATGCAATGGACTGTGGTTTAGCATGTCTTTTAACTATATCCCTGGAGGTAAAGCCCCTATGGCTGTCTGGCTGGAAAATGATAAGTAAATTGCACTAGTAATTTGAATCTACGAATACCGAGAATGATATGAACAGGAAGAAACACCTCACCTTATTTTCAATAATATCTGTGCTACTCAGTGCCTTCACGTCACTCAACGCACAACAAGTTATAGGAACCATTATTGATTCCGATGGAGAACCCATTCCTTATGTGACGCTAACGACATTAGCTTCTTTAGAAAAAGATGCCGAAACGATCCAGATACACTACACCGACTCCCTAGGGTATGTCGCCTTTGACCTATCGGAGAAAGAGACCGCTATTCGAGCAACGTTCCAAGGTAAGGTTCTCTTTGAGGAGCTATTACCTGCCCCGCTCAATGGGATCATCAACCTGGGGAAACGCCAAGTCTCTATCTCAAATGAATTGGACGAAGTAGCTGTCACGGCAGTAAGACGGGCGGTTCGGATGAAAGAGGGAATCCTCACGTTCGACATCAAGC
>ERZ1673752.2435-NODE-2435-length-20785-cov-10.858997_pt1 | contig 20785 bp, 18 predicted proteins | sample MGYA00580195_ERZ1673752 | MGnify/ENA primary metagenome ERZ1673752 (study PRJEB41218, sample SAMN15661744) | gut metagenome | host: Homo sapiens | place: Canada: London | collected 2015-08-20/2019-03-30 | study: EMG produced TPA metagenomics assembly of...
GCTGAAACCATAAACTATACGATTGTTACCGACCTTAATCCTCGGGTGCCGCGGGTCTATATCTAGGAGGAAACGTGCCGATTACTATTACCGTTAACTCAGCTGACCAGACACGTGCGGTTGGACAGGCGCTTGCCAGCCAGCTGCGTCCCGGAGATTTAGTGATGCTTTCCGGGGGGCTAGGAGCCGGAAAAACTACTTTTACTCAGGGAATAGGTTCCGGACTGCAGGTTAAAGGCAGGGTGTCTTCCCCCACTTTTATTGTTGCCCGGGTGCATCCTTCCCTAGTGGGAGGTGCAGATTTGATTCATGCTGACGCCTACCGAATCAAAGATTTAACGGATTTGGAAACCCTCGACTTGGACTCCACTTTGGATCAGGCGATTACCGTCATCGAATGGGGAGAAGGCAAAACCGAGCAACTGTCGACCGATCGCCTGGAGATTGAGATTCACCGGGAACATGGCGGGGTTGCTACCAGCAGTAATGGGGTAGTAGACCTGGCACAGATGGATGATGGTAAACGCAGGATCACTATCCGCCCGCTGGGGAAGCGGTGGCAAGAAACTGACTGGGAAACGGTGTTTTCCGCGTTTGAGGACAGACAAGAAAAGTAGGTAAAAACATGCGGATTCTTTGTATTGACACTTCGTTGGGAGCTTCAGTTGCCCTGTGGGATAGCGAAGCCAAGACCCCGGTGTTAGCTAGTCGCTCTAGCCAGGACTCCCGCTCTCACGCTGAGCATCTTTCCGAGCTGGTAAGTGAGGTAGTGCAGGAAGCTTGCGGGTGCGCCCTCGCGAAAGCGGGTATCGAGGCAGTGGCCGTAGGACGCGGCCCGGCTCCTTTTACGGGCTTGCGGGCGGGACTGGTAACTGCCCGCACAATCGGTTATGCGCTGGGCATTCCGGTGATCGGGATTAGCTCTCTAGACGCGCTGGCGCGCTCGGTACTAGACCTGGTACCACCCATGCAGGAACTATTCGTGACCACCGATGCGCGCCGCAAGGAGGTCTACTGCGCCCAGTATCGTGCGGATGGACCTGATGATGTTTGCTGCCTGTGGGGACCGGAAGTGGGCAGGCCCGCAGACTTTGCGAACCGGGCGGCCAAACCCGGTTTGATTGTTGCTGGCTCAGGGGCAGCGCTATACCCCCAGGATTTTGCGTTAAATCCCGGTCTTCCTACCGAGGTAGAGGCAGCAGTCCTGGGCAGGATTGCCAAAGCGCGTTTACAGGGGAAAACACCTGAAGATTTACTCGCCACCGTGTCTCCTCTTTACCTGCGCCGCCCCGATGTGCAGCCCCCTAGCCAGGTGAAATAGGTATCGTGACGGACTACGTTCCTTTAAGTCTCGAGGACGTGCCGGCACTGCTTGTCCTCGAAAAATCCTGCTTTGGAACAGAAGGATTTACCTCCGCGCAGCTGCAGCAAATGCTAACTGCCCGCTACGGTTTAGCATTGGGAATCTGGGAGGATGAGGTGCTGGCAGGTGCTGCTCTACTAGAAGTTTTAGTACCGGAGTCCGAATTACATTCCCTAGCAGTCCTGCCTGCTCGACGCCGCCACGGGCTAGGAGGCATTCTTCTAGAAGCCGCCCTCACTGAGGCTAGGAAACGGGGAGCAACTCGGATGTTCCTAGAGGTGCGTAGCTCTAACCAGGCGGCAATTGCGCTTTATGAACGCGAGGGGTTCACTGCCTTGAGCGTGCGGCGCGGCTATTATTCTCACCCCCGCGAAGACGCTTTGGTAATGCGTAAGCGTCTGGCTAGTGCCTCTCCCGGTCCTATCGGTGCGGAAATAAATGCTACTAGCCACGGGTAGAAGGTATTTTGAAACTTCACACTTTCTCAATTGAGTAATAATTCTTAGCTTCCCCTGCAAAGAAACAGGTATTTATTGCCGATACCTTGATAGTGCATCTTTAAAAAAATAATTCTAAAACCGCAGTTCAAGATAGTTTATAGTGTATTTTTCTTTTTCGGTTTCATTTTTTGCCCTCACTGTAGACCCTAATTCCTAACTCCTTACAAAGCTGTGGGTTAGCCTGAGAAACGTGGCCAATACAAAAGAAATTCAAAAGAGGCGAAGCTGGAACACCCTAGTCTTCGCGAAACAGTGCATGGCCGTTACCGGCGTATTTTTTGTGCTGTTTGTGTTAATGCATTCCTACGGCAACCTGAAGATTTTGGCGGGGGCGGATGCCTATAACGGTTATGCCCACCATCTACGGGTCTTCGGTGCCCCTATCCTGCCTTATGAAGGTCTGCTCTGGATTTTGCGCGTCCTGCTACTTGCGTGCGTGATTATCCATATAATCTGCGCCTATTACCTGTGGTATCGCGCCAGCGTGGGACGAGGCAGTCAGAAGTATGTAGTTAAACAGAACGTGGTTAACAACTACGCGACTCGCACCGTTCGTGTCGGCTCCGTGTTGCTAGTGCTGTTTATCCTGTTCCACCTGCTACATTTCACGACCAAGACTTTCCAAATCGGAGGTTCTAGCGCTTATGGCGCCGCTACCTGCGAAGTAGACGGGGAGATGATTCCGGCAGCGCCCTGGAACATGATGGTAACCACGTTCTCGCCAGCTAACTGGTGGACGCTAATCATTTACCTGGGTGCGGTGGCGATTGTGGCGCTGCACGTGGGGCACGGCGTATGGTCCGCCCTGCAAACTATGGGTTGGATTCGGGAGAACACCCATAAAGCGATCGTTTATATCTCTGGGATCGTGGGGCTTGCGCTGTTTGCCATGTTCGCCATCCCCCCGCTGTATTTGGTAATTACCAACCCCGGTCCGGCGTGTTAGTTAGGGAAGGATGCGAAAAATGACTGAACAAGAAAATCTGGTTGATGGTCTTTACACCGTTGGCGAACCGATTGCTGACCAGAAGGCACCCTTAGACGTGCCGATTGAAAAATGCTGGAAACAGCGCCAGTTCAATGCAGCGCTGGTTAACCCGGCTAACCGCCGCAAGATCAAGATTATCGTGGTAGGCACCGGTCTGGCGGGGGGCGCCGCTGCCGCCTCGCTGGGAGAAATGGGTTACCACGTTGATGCTTTCTTCTACCAAGACTCTGCCCGCCGTGCACACTCGATTGCGGCACAGGGCGGGATCAACGCGGCAAAGAATTATCGCAACGACAACGACTCTGACTACCGGCTGTTCTATGACACGGTCAAGGGCGGGGATTACCGGGCTCGGGAAACTAACGTTTACCGGCTAGCGGAAGTATCAGCCAATATCATTGACCAATGCGTAGCCCAGGGCGTGCCTTTTGCCCGCGAATACGGCGGCCTGCTCGATAACCGCTCTTTCGGTGGGGTGCAGGTATCCCGTACTTTCTATGCGCGGGGGCAGACGGGACAGCAGCTGCTGATTGGTGCCTATCAGGCGCTTCAGCGTCAGGTAAATGCCGGCACGGTAGTTTCCCACTCCCGTCATGAAATGGTGGAACTCATTGTTTCGGACGGTCGGGCGCGCGGGATTGTGGCTCGCGATATGGAGACTGGCGAACTGGAAACTTTCACTGCCTCGATTGTTATTTTAGCTACCGGTGGTTATGGGAACGTTTTCTTCTTGTCGACTAACGCTATGGGGTGTAACGGTACCGCCGCTTGGCGTGCTCACCGTAAGGGTGCTTATTTCGCTAACCCTTGCTACACCCAGATTCACCCGACTTGTATTCCGCAGCATGGTGACCAGCAATCCAAACTCACTTTGATGAGTGAATCCTTGCGTAATGATGGGCGTATTTGGGTTCCCAAGAAGAAAGAGGATTGCAAGAAAGACCCGCGGGAAATCCCAGAGGAAGATCGTGACTACTACCTAGAGCGCATCTACCCCTCTTTCGGTAACTTGGTTCCCCGCGATATCGCTTCCCGGCAAGCCAAGAATATGTGCGATGAGGGTCGCGGGGTAGGTCCGGAAATCAACGGGGTTGCTCGCGGCGTTTACTTGGATTTCGCGGATGCGATTGAACGTATGGGCAAGGAAGCTGTGTCTGCCAAGTACGGCAACCTATTCGATATGTATAAGCGGATTACCGATGACGATCCTTATGAGGTTCCGATGCGGATTTACCCGGCAGTGCACTACACCATGGGTGGGGTTTGGGTTGACTATGACCTTCAGACCACTATCCCGGGTCTGTATGTGGGCGGGGAAGCTAACTTCTCTGATCACGGCGCAAACCGCTTGGGTGCCTCTGCTTTGATGCAGGGTCTATCTGATGGTTACTTCGTGTTGCCAAATACGGTAAATGATTATCTGGCGCATACTTTGGATTGGAAAGATTTGCCGCAAGATCATCCCGATGTTTTGGCTGCGAAACAGCAGGCACAAGAGCGTATAGATCGGATTATGGCGATTGAAGGTAGCCGTTCTGTGGATTCCATCCATAAAGAACTCGGTCACATCATGTGGGAGTACTGCGGTATGTCCCGTACCCGTGAGGGGTTGAAGAAAGCTATCGGCTTGATTCGAGAACTGCGTAAAGAGTTCTGGACCAATGTGCGGATTCCGGGCAAGAAGAGCGGCGAGATGAACCAGTCGCTGGAGCGTGCCGGTCGCTTGGCTGACTTCCTAGAGTTGGGTGAGCTGATGTGTATCGATGCCCTGCATCGGGAAGAATCCTGTGGCGGTCACTTCCGGGAAGAACATCAAACTCCGGAAGGAGAGGCTCTGCGTGACGATGAAAACTTCATGTACGTAGCTGCCTGGGAATGGAAAGGCGAGAATCAGCCTCCTGTCCTGCACAAGGAGGATCTGATTTACAACAATATCGAGGTCAAGACAAGGAGCTACAAGTGAACATCACTTTGCGAATCTGGCGTCAGGCTGGCCCAGACGCCGAGGGAGCTATCCACGAATATCAGCTCCACGGAGTTAGCGAGGATTCCTCTTTCCTGGAAATGCTGGATATCCTCAACGAGGATCTATTTGCTCGCGGGGAAGAGCCGGTCGCATTCGACTCGGACTGCCGCGAGGGAATCTGCGGTATGTGCGGTCTGGTGATTAACGGGGTTCCGCATGGAAACCATTCCCCGGATCCCAAAGATAACACCACTACCTGCCAGCTACACATGCGTTCTTTCAAGGATGGGGACACGATTACCATTGAGCCTTGGCGCTCAAAGGCGTTCCCGATCATTAAGGACCTGGTAGTTAACCGGAACGCTCTGGATCGCATTATTCAGGCGGGCGGATACATTTCGGTTAATACCGGTGCGGCTCCGGATGCACATTCCACTCCGGTTCCCAAGAAGGATGCAGATCGGGCTTTCGAGGCCGCGGCCTGCATCGGTTGCGGGGCCTGTGTGGCTGCCTGCCCGAACGGTTCGGCAATGCTATTTACTTCTGCGAAAGTGACCCATCTGGGTCTGCTGCCGCAGGGTAAACCAGAGAATCTACGCCGGGTTACCCAGATGCTTAACCGCATGGGTGCCGAAGGCTTCGGTGGATGCACCAACTTCGGTGAATGTGCAGCAGTCTGCCCCAAGCAGGTTCCGCTGGACTTTATCGCGGTGCTAAACCGGCAGCTCGGCAAAGCTGTCCTCGCTGGAGTTTAAATCTGCAGCTAACGGTGAAATAGCCGTTCTTTTGCATGGCCAAGGCGGGCTCGGAGAATAATCTCCGAGCCCGCCTTCCGTATTTCCGGCAACCCCAAAAGGTCGTATTCTGCGAATATCGGATTTGACCCCGATGCTTCGTGCCCCCCTAGGACCCTCTAAATCTCCCATGCCCTCAAAAGCAAAATCGCTATCTTGAAGCGATGCTATTGCCAGATAACCCCAAAACCCCCATCCCCGCTCTTATAAATAATTCCTAGAAATAGAGATTAAGCGGTGCAATTGTTGGGCAGTAGCCTACAAATGCAACATGAAGCCACGCTACTTCGGTGGGAGGAGAAAGTTAGTTAGCCCCGTCCTCGGGCTGCGGGGGAGTGAAGCGGTACTTGCCTTTTCCTTTGCCTTTAACTTTGGTGATTAGGGAGGCAGCCAGGAGTTTTCGCAATAGTTCAGAGGCCGGGGAGGGGGTTATCCTCAATATCTCCGTCACTTGAGAACGTGAGAAAACGCCCTCAGTTCCGAAGAAATCGTAGAGTTTTTGGGTGTGCCGAGCCGAGACCGGGCTCAGTCCCGCCCATTCAATATCCTGATTTTTAACCCCAATGTTTTGATTTTCGGCACCAATATCCTGTTTTTTCGCTAAAGTCCCATTGTCTGAGGAAGTAATGTCCTGAGTTTCCGGGAAAACCTCCTGCCCTTCAGACTCAAAAGCCTGATTCTTTGCTTCACTAACTAAACCGCTGATATGCAGATACCGATTTTTCAACTCATTTTCTTCTCCTAGCAGCAAGTTTCGTAAGAATTTAACTAGGTATTCGTTAGTTTCGTGGACCCCCGCAGTCAGGTTTTCGTAGTTGGCGCGCACCATCGCGTTTCGAAAATACCAAGCGTGTTTAGAAAAAAGGGTGTTATCAACAGTGAAACCCAAGGTGCGGAGATATTTAATGAAAAACACGGCAGTAGTGCGGGTGTTTCCCTCATCAAAGAGGTGAATCTGCCACAACCTAGCCACAAAAGAAGCCAGATGCTCAATGATTTCGGTGGCATTCAGTCCCCGGTAGCTAAACTCGCGTTCTAAACCCAAATCGTATTCCAGGGTTGCCATTAAATCGGCAGCATTCCCATAGATGACGGTATCTCCGCCCAGTACCCACTCTTTTTTGGAGATATTGTAGGTACGAATTTTCCCGGCCTGGGGATAGATTCCTGCAAAAAGTCGGCGGTGTATCGCCAGATACTGCGCAGCCGAGAACACGAATCCGTCCTCAGATAGTACTTGCGCAACCCGGGTAGCTACCTTATCTGCTTCCTCTGTTCGGTCTAAGCCCCGCTGAGGATTTTGCTGATAGTAGGAATTAACCAGGCTTTGAGCTTCGTCTAAAGTGATTTCACCTTCGATGGAGCTCCTAGCGGTAGTTATTAGATACGGTGAGGGCTCTAAACCATCGACAGCTTGCAAACCGATACCGGCCTGCCAAGCAGCAATCAGGGCGCGTTGAGACGGGGATCCTTGGCGCACATACTGGGCAAATGGATCCTCTTTAGGTTCTTCGAGCCCGCCTATATCTGTCATCGCACCTCCTGCTGCTAGTGCCATTTTAGCTGAGATGGGCTCAGTTTTACCGATTCAATATCCTGATTTTTTAGTCCGATATCCTGTTTTTTGACCTCAATATCCTGTTTTTACCCCCAATCACCTGGTTTTTAGCTAGAGTTTCTCTGTTTGCGGGGCAATGTTCTGTTTTTGCGGTGAAGTCCTATTCCCTGAGGAAGCAATGCCCGGATGCTATTCCAAAAGAGTTATTCCAGCTAAGGGCGGTATCGTTAGGTCGCCAATCCAGGGTGTGGGTAAAATGGGTACATGAGTGAACCGCTGATCCTGGGAATTGAGTCTACCTGCGACGAAACCGGCGTTGCGCTGGTGCGCGGGGGGAAACTGCTGGCAGATTGCACTGCCACTTCTATGGATGAGCACGCTCGTTACGGGGGAATCATTCCCGAGATCGCTTCCCGGGCGCACCTAGAATCCTTCCTCCCCACTTTACAGGCAGCCTGTGAAGAGGGCGGGGTAGCGTTGAGCGAGGTAGACGCGATTGCCTGTGCGGCCGGACCAGGCTTGGTGGGCTCGCTGACCGTAGGGATTTCTGCTGCTAAAGCCTTGGCATTGGCCTTAGATAAACCGCTGTACGGAGTGAACCACGTAATCGGACACCTGGCGGTAGATGCCCTGGTAGAGGGACAGTTTCATCCGCCTTTTATTGGCTTGATTTGCTCTGGTGGACACTCCAACCTGGTGCTGGTGCGCGACCTCGCCAGTGATATTACCGAACTAGGCGGTACCTTGGATGACGCCGCCGGGGAAGCCTTCGATAAAGTAGGGCGGCTGCTGGGTACCCCTTATCCGGGCGGTCCCCACGTTGACCGGCTGGCGCAGGCGGGGGACAAGAAGGCTATTCGTTTCCCGCGGGGACTAGAGGCAGGTAAAGACAAGGAACGTCACCGCTACGACTTTTCATTTTCTGGGCTTAAAACTGCGGTTGCCCGCTATATTGAAGGGTTAGAGGCCGCCGGGGAAACCATTAATCGGGAAAATATCTGTGCTGGTTTTTCCGAGGCGGTCAACGATTCTTTGACCAAGAAAGCGGTGCAGGCTGCTAAGGATTTTGATTGCCACGAGATTGTAGTAGGCGGCGGTTTTTCCGCGAACTCGCGCCTACGCGAACTCCTCGCCCAGCGCGCCGAATCTGCGGGGATTACCGTGCGGATTCCTCCGATTCGTTTTTGCACGGACAACGGAGCCCAGATCGCCGCCCTCGGGGAAGTACTGGTGAAAGCGGGAATGCCGCCCTCGCCCTCCAATTTTGGTCCCGATTCCCAGATGCCGCTTACCCAGATTTATATGGCTCCCAGCCCGGAGGATACGGAAAAACCGTCGGCTAAAACCAATATTCCCCAAGATAAGCAGGTAGATGTAGACAGCCTCTATCGAAAGGTGAAAGAAAACATGGCGAAATCATTTGACCAGATGCGTCCGGGACTTGAAAAGGCCGCTGACCGGATTAAACCCTTAGTTGAGCAAGGGCGGGAATACGCGGAAGAAACTGTGGAGAAGGCGCGTCCTTACGTCGAACAGGCGGTAGAGAAGTCTCGCCCCTACGTAGAACAGGCTGCAGAGAAAAGCCGGGAATACGCGGAAGAAACCATGGAGAAAGCCCGCCCCTACGTCGAACAGGCGGTAGAGAAGTCTCGCCCTTACGTTGAACAAGCTGCAGAAAAAAGCCGCGAATACGCCGAGCAGGCGGTAGAAAAAGGGATTGAATACGCCAAACAGGCTCAGCAACGTCTGCAGGAGCGGGTGCAGGCGCAAAAAACTGACCCCAATGAGCCCTCGGTGACGGTGGAACCGCCCGATGATGTGGAGCCGCGTCTCTAACGCGCCAATACTTTCTTGGCGTCAACGCCTCTCGGGGAAAACCCCGGGCGGTGCCAGGCTAGTTAGCTTTTTCCAACACTAGACAGCGGTGCGCCCCGCCTATCCGGGTGAGCGCTACAGTTACGGTTCGCGGTGACCAATCCCGATTTCTCTTAGGCATCACCTTTTTTCGCCAAGTCGCAATGTCGAGGGCGACTCCGCGCTTGAGGATGTCCAGCCGCGTGGTCTGCTGGGAACGCAGGTAAGAGGTAATCGTTTTAGCTTTCAATGGCAGATTTTCCACGATTTGATAGCAGCTGAATGCTAAAGAGTCCTGGACAGTGGGGAGCTCATTTCCCGTCAGGTAGGCGATCCCGGTTGATACCGGCGCTGTCCCTAAGCGTTCGCACAGATCGGAAAGGATTCCAGCGCGAATAAGCGCTGGGTCGGGATCGAAAAGGAAACTGCCCAAGGTTGTTGCCGGGGGGACTTGCAGGTGGTTTTCCCCGGGATTGTGGGCAGTGGAACAACGAAAATGGGCTACCTGGTCGCCGTAGATAAGCAGCGCAGAACGTCCCGTACCCTCGGGAGCTAAGCCTGGCGAATATAGGGCGCACTCCACCAGGTCGCCCTCTACGCTCACCCATTGTGCGTGATAGCCTGCGGGCAGGTAAGCCAAGTCAATCCCGGGTGCCATTTTCACGGCTAGATGGGGTGCGCGCTTTCCCCATTCCAGGACTTTCCCCAGGGGCGGTGACCAGGAATCGGGGGAGAGGGCGCGTCCGCTGGCGGCGCGGCGAGCGGGATCAATAAAGAGGGCGGGCAAAGTTTTCTGTGAGGCAATGTTTTCGGCGTTTTCGCAGAAAACTTTGGCGGTCGGTACGTCGGAGAGGTTGATTGCCGCGCAGGTGGCAGCCGCCGGGCTAATATCAACTGCAGAAAAATCCTGGCAGGTGGGCGCTAGTTCCATAGCGTCAGCTCCAATTCCGCACCCGAGATCCATCAGGTTAGTGACCCCGGCGGCCGCAAACCGTTTCGCGCGCTGCGCGGCCACTATTTTTCGGGTAGCCTGCTCTAGTCCGTTGCGAGTAAAAAGTTTAGTTTGCGCTACCTCCCCCATTTTTTCCTGAGCTTTTTCCCGCAGTATCCACTGGGTCTGCAACGCTGCCACCAGGTTCGCTGGATGCTGTTTACGCAGGTTATTAATGATATTTTTGTCCTCTGTAGGCAGACGGTAAGGATATTCTTGCAGCAGCTGCCAGCCTTCCGGGGTGGTAAGAGCCGCGATCATGGGGTCTTCTGCAGGCGGAAACGAGGAGGTAAGCTGTTTCATTTGCATAAAGCTAAGTGGAATTTTCCCTGCTATCATCAGTTTTCTCCACCCCCTATTGTTTTCAGTTTACCGATGATTTAGCGGCAGTTAGAGTAATGGCTTTGCTTACCTCAGGAAGGATTCGCCCAGGGCGTAAGGAAAAGCTGGCACTCAGCTTGATTGAGTGCCAGAATGGCCTTAAGCTAAATAGTGCATTTGGAGCCGCAAGGCTCCAGACCGTACCGGAAATCTGACAACCCGCGACGTCAAAGTTCCGGTACTAAAACCGAAAATTTTGGAAAAAGAAAGGGAGGTCTGCAGTGTCAGTCTCCATTAAGCCGTTAGAAGATCGCGTCGTGATTCAGCAGGCAGAAGCGGAACAAAAGACCGCTTCCGGTCTGGTTATCCCCGACGCTGCCAAGGAAAAGCCGCAGGAAGGCAAAGTAATCGCGGTGGGACCGGGTCGTATTGATGACCAGGGTAACCGGGTTCCCATGGATGTTGCCGAGGGCGACAGCGTGATTTACTCCAAGTACGGCGGTACCGAGGTCAAGTACGGCGGGGAAGAATACCTAATTCTTTCCGCGCGTGACATTTTGGCAAAGGTTGAGCGCTAGATACTAGCGCTGTCTGGGCGGGTAACCTGCCTAGACAAATAGCCGAATCGGCGGGGTCGGAGCTATCCGACCCCGCCTTTTGCGTCTTTCTGCCCACTGAAGCAGCAGTAAAAGCGATTGAGGCAGTCGGGAAGTTTGTTTTCTCTATCGCCGCCTCTGTCAGGGTTACAGGGTGTAAAAAGTCGGGGGCGAGATAATCTCGCCCCCGACATAAAGCTATTTAGTTGTTATTTAGCGATTCTGAACTACTTTTCTTTCGGAGCCGGCAAAATCACGTCACGAACCAGTTCCTGCAGATCCGTGTTGGATTTGAGGAACCCGCGCAGAGTACGCACGGTCGGTCCGAAGGTGTCGAACTCTTCTTCACTCATGCCATCGACCTCGTAAGCGCGGCGGAAATCTTCCACCTTCATCAAGGTTTCCATGATTTCCTCGGATACCTGGTTGTCGAAGCGCGGCTCAAACTGGTAGTCGGATTCTTGGATCCGCTTTGACCAAGCGAAGGGTGGGGAAATCACGATGTCGCCGCCAACCAGTTCGGTGTACTGCATGGTGTTACGGAAGGCTGCGGCCAGCATCCGGGAACGCAAGCCGCGTTTTTCGAACTCGGCAGCTGCCTTCTTGAAGGCGGCAATTCCGGCCCATTCCAGGTGACCGGGGTTGAGAACCAGTTTGTCGCGGTTAGCGCAAATCTTCAGCCAGTCATCCAGGCGACCAACCATCAAGGTTACGACCGGACCCATCTTAGACACGTCCTTGCCTTCAGCTTCGCGCCGTTTGAGACCGCGTTCGATGGCCTCGCCCGAGCGAACCGCCTGGGGAACCGAGAAGGATACGGTTACGTTCATGGAAACGCCGCGGTAGGTGGCGTCCTCAATCGCTTCCAGTCCGGTCTTGGTGGCCGGAACCTTTACTACGATGTTGGGAGCCATTTCGGAGAACTCCACTGCCTGGTCGGCAAGCGCCTTGGCGTTGCGGTAGTTCGCCGGATCGGTCTGTACCGAGAGGCGACCATTGCGACCGTTGGAAGCTTCGAATGCCGGCACTAGCAGCTTCGCGGCCTCTACCGACATGTCTTTGACTGCCTGCCAACCGATTTCGGACTCGGTAGCAGTGGGCATATTTTCGGCAATCTTCTTAATACGAGGAGCCCAAATGTCCAGGTGCTTAGAAATGGTGGTGTAAGCGATGGTCGGGTTACAGGTTGCGCCCACTGCGCCCCAAGAGATTGCCTGACGAAGTTCTTCCAGGTCAGAGGAATCGTTCCACAGTGCGGTCTGGGAATTCTTGGCTGCATCCAGCAGGGGACCGGGGGTCATTTTAATTTCGCTCATTGAGTCTCCTTAGTTATTTTCAAGCACCGTCTTCAGTGCCGGTTCTCTTCCAGGTTAAGGGCTAAGACAACCAACGTCAAGACTTTGACAGGACAATAGAGCAAAGAGGGGGTGAGCTTCGTCACTAAAGGCTGATGGTGAACTTGTAGCGCGACGCGCGGTAAACGTGATCCCCGATTTCAATAGGCGTTCCTGATCGGTTGTAGGAAATGCGGCGCAGGGTCAAAATTGCTGCTCCTCGTGGTTCCTGTAGAGTTTCCGCCTCCTCGGTGCGGGCTTTGCGCGCAGAAATAGTTTGTTGAGCGCTGAAAACTTCATCTCCATTGCGGCGCATTACTTCATATAGTCCCCCAGAGCGCAGTTCCTTTTCGCTGGGTGCTACCTCTAGTGGTAGATAGTTAGTCATAATTGCCAGAGGCTCGCCATTGGCTAGCCGTAGGCGAACCACTTTGATTACCTTCGCGTCTTTATCGAGGCGTAAATCTGCCGAAACTTCCTCATTAGGAGAAACTTCCTCATAAGAAATTACCTCGGTAGTGGGCTTTTGTCCGGTTTGTTTGAGGTCATCGTAAAGGGAAGAAAGTCTTACTTGTCGATGAATTTCCTTGGGGGCAACGATGGTACCGACTGCACGTTTACGCACGACTAGGCGCAGGTCAACCAGGGCCTGGAGGGCGCGGCGGGCGGTGGGGCGCGACACTCCTAGGCGTGAGGCCATAGACAGTTCGTCCTCGAGTTTTGCGCCAGCCGGAATAGTACCGTCCAGAATCAGCTCCTTTATCGGTTCCGCAATCTGGTGGTACAGGGGGATAGGGGAGTTGTGATCCAGCTCGATGTCGGTTACATAAGTTTTGGGGGTTGCCATAACCAGCTCCTTCCAAATGGGGTGTTTGCGTAATTATAGCGCTCAATGTCATATAGGTATGACATTATGCGGGATATTCTTAAAGTTAATAATTTTCGCGTCCCTGATTGTCGGCGCGGAAATCTCTGAAGATAATTTTTTTTCGGATATCGGCACAAAAATAGCTTTTATTTATTCGAGGCTTCCCCTCTCCCTCAAACTTTGCTAAAATGTAAGTACAAAGTGCCAAAGGTGGGCGGTGGTGCCTAAACCTGGCGCTGACAATGCAGTCAACAAGAAGGGAAAAGGGGATCGCTGGTATGAATAGTTTCAAAATGCCGGCCGTAGACGTACTTACCATCGGGCGTTCCGGGGTGGATATTTACCCGTTGCAAACCGGAGTCGGTCTAGAAAAGGTAGAACAATTCGGAAAATTCCTAGGGGGGAGCCCCATGAACGTGGCGGTGGCAGCAGCGAAACTGCGCCACTCTTCCGCGATTATTACCGGAGTAGGTACAGACCCTTTCGGTAAATTTGTGCGTTCCGAGATGCGTTCCCTGGGGGTTTATGACACCTACGTAGTTGATAATCCGCGCTTTGCTACCCCCGTAACTTTCTGCGAAATTTTCCCGCCCGATGATTTCCCACTCTACTTTTACCGGGAGCCATCCGCGCCTGACCTGCAGCTACGTAAAGAAGATATTCCTGTGGAAGCGGTAAGGGATGCCAAGATTTTTTGGATTTCCGTGACCGGTCTGTCTGAGGAGCCTTCACGCAGCGCGCACCACTACGCGTTAGACCAACGCGATCTGGGGGCTAAGGATAAATGGACAATCGCGGACTTGGATTACCGGTCTACTTTCTGGAGTGATGAGGAAACCGCTCACCGGGAAGTAGAACGGATGCTAGAAAAAGTCTCAGTCGCAGTGGGTAATAAAGAAGAATGCCGCATTGCAGTGGGGGAAACCGAACCGGATCGCGCCGCCGACGCCCTCCTGGAGCGGGGAGTAGAAATCGCGGTGGTAAAACAAGGTCCGTTGGGAACCCTATGTAAAACCAAAGAGGAACGGATCGAAGTTCCAGTGACCCCAGTTAAGGTCACTAACGGCCTGGGTGCAGGAGATTCTTTCGGAGGATCGCTATGTCACGGATTGCTTTCCGGATGGGATTTGCCGCAGGTTATTTCGGCGGCCTCCACTGCCGGAGCAATTGTAAGTTCTCGCCTGGAATGTTCCACGGCGATGCCGTCCGAACCGGAAATTTTAGATATGATTTCCAAAAACCCCCAGTCCGCTCCAATCGTTACTAAGAGGTAACGCCATGGGAAAACTAATCGCAAAACTAGCGGAAATCCGCGCCTTTGAGCCCGAACGGATAGCGGAAACTCTAAAGCAGCGTCCTCGTCCCAGCTTGAAAGAGGCACTGCAAGGAAAAGACGGCAAGCCGGAAAAACTGATGGTTATTGCCTGTGACCACCCGGCACGCGGAGCGCTGGCGGCGGGAGATGATCCCAGCGCGATGGCGGACCGGGAAGAGCTACTGGCACGCTGCGCCCAAGCACTCTCGCGCCCCGGGGTAAACGGTTTCCTCGGAACCGCCGATATGATTGAGGACTTGGCGCTGTTGGGTGCCCTCGATAATAAAGTGGTTTTCGGGTCGATGAACCGCGCCGGACTGGCGGGGGCTACTTTTGGAATGGATGACCGTTTCAACTGTTATGACGCGCAAGGTGTGGAAGAGGCAGGCTTGGCCGGGGGAAAAATGCTGACCCGGATTAACTATGCAGATCCTGGCACGGTCGCTACTTTGCAGGCGACTGCGCAGGCGATAGATGAGCTGGCAGAGCGGAAACTGATGGCGATGGTAGAGCCGTTTATTTCTGAGGGACCTGCTGAAAAGGTCAGCAACGTCCTCACCCCGGAAGCCGTTATTAAGTCAATGGCGATTGCGGCTGGGCTGGGGCGTACCAGCGCTTACACCTGGCTAAAACTTCCCTGCGTATCCGAGATGGAACGCGTTATGGAAGCCACTACACTTCCCTCTTTGATCCTAGGGGGAGAAGTATCTAAGGATCCTGATGCCGCCATGGAGTCATGGGGTAAAGCCTTGCGGCTGCCAAATGTCTTAGGGTTGGTCATCGGTCGTTCACTATTATTCCCGGCCAGCGGCGATGTGGCGCAGGCCGTAGACGAGACGGTAGGTTTGCTATGAGTAATAACGAAAATTATTTATTCCGCGACGGTCAGCTAAAAAATGGCCAGTTCGAATTGGATTTAACCCCGGAAAAAGCCGGTTGGGAGTTCTCGGGACTGAAGGTCTTGAATCTGCCGTCTGGAGCCAGCCAAGAGGTCACCTCCGGTAACTCCGAACTGCTGGTTTTACCTCTCGAGGGCGGCTGCACGGTCAAGGTTGGCAGTGAAGAATTCGAGATCAAGGGACGCAAAGATATCTGGAGCGAAATCACAGATTACCTGTACGTGCCGATTAACACCACCTTTACGGTGAGCAGCGAAAAGGGCGGGCGGTTCGCGCTGCCCAGCTCGAAGGCCAATAATGCGAAACCGCTGCGCTACTGCCCCCAGGATGAAGTTATCTCCATGATTCGCGGTAAGGGCGACTGCACCCGGGAAGTTCACAACTACACCATGGGCAATCCGGTAGAGGTCGATCACGTGCTGGTCACCGAAGTGATTACTCCCGGTGGTAACTGGTCTTCGTATCCTCCTCATAAGCATGATGAGCATTCCGAAACTGAACGGATTTTGGAAGAAATCTACTACTACCAGGTAAAGCCGGCCGCGAATGGCACTACCGGGATGGCGCTACAGCGGATCTACCCCTCTAAAGGACACACTATTGATGTCTGCGCCGAGGTACACAGCGGGGACGTAGTAGTAATGCCGCACGGATGGCACGGCCCATCCGTAGCCGCCCCCGGATACCACCTGTATTATTTGAATGTAATGGCCGGCCCGGCTGAGGACGCCACCTGGCTAGTAACTATTGATCCCGACTATGTCTGGCTCACCGAGGATTGGGGTGGCGGCGACGCTGATCCCCGTCTACCCATGACTAACGCCACCATCAAGGAGGACTAAGGATGGCAAAATTTGAGACCGTTCGCCTAACTACTGCCCAGGCGACAATCCGCTTCTTAATCAACCAATATTCTGAGCGTGACGGCAAAGAACACCGTCTGATCCCCGGAACTTTTGGGATTTTCGGACACGGAAACGTGTGTGGCATCGGTCAGGCGCTGCTGCAAAACGAACTAGATTCCACCCCGGACGGGGGAGTAATGGAATACTACATGCCGCGTAACGAGCAGGGCGCAGTCCATGCGGCTGCGGCTTTCGCTAAAGCCAAGAACCGGCTGCAGACTCTCGCGGTTACCACTTCGATTGGACCGGGCGCTTTGAATATGGTGACTGGCGCCGCGCTGGCTACCACTAACCGGGTACCGGTATTGCTGCTGCCTTCTGACCAGTTCGCTACCCGCTACCCGGATCCGGTGCTCCAGCAGTTAGAGGATCCGCGTTCTTTGGACGTAACCGTGAATGATGCTTTCCGTTGTGTCTCACGTTTCTTTGACCGGATTAACCGTCCCGAACAGCTAATGCCGTCTTTGATGAATGCGATGCGGGTGCTGACGGATCCGGCCGAAACCGGAGCAGTAGTGCTGGCAATGCCACAGGACGTACAGGCGGAAGCCTTCGATTGGCCGGTAGAAATGTTTGCCAAGCGGGTTTGGCACGTGCGCCGCCCGGCAGTATCTGAAACCGAGATGGCGAGGGCGGCCGCGATTATTAAGTCGGCGAAGCGTCCTTTGATTGTTTCCGGTGGAGGCACGATCTATGCGGAAGCCTCCCAGGAACTGCGCGATTTGGCGACTGCGACCGGAATTCCGGTTTCTGATACCCAGGCGGGTAAAGGCGCCATCAACTATGACCATGAATGCGCCGTCGGGGGCGTCGGCTCTACCGGTGCTAATAGCGCAAATCATTTGGCGGATAAAGCAGATGTGGTTATCGGGGTGGGTACTCGCTACTCGGACTTCACTACCGCATCTCACACCCAGTTCAAGAACCCAGATGTGCGCTTTGTGAACATTAACGTGAAAGCCTTCGATGCGGCTAAGCATGCGGGTGAAATGGTGGTGGCTGACGCCAAGTTGGCGCTGGCTGCTTTGAAAGAGGCGCTCGGGGATTACCGGGTATCCGAAGATTACAGCCGCGAGATTGCTAGCGAGCGCGAGGACTGGTTCGAAAAGACCGCCGAATGCTACGGGGCGCATGACCAAGAGTTGCCGGCGCAAACCGAGGTGTTCGGGGCGCTTAACGAGATGATGGGCGACAACGATGTGGTGATTAACGCCGCCGGGTCGATGCCAGGTGATTTGCAGTGCCTATGGCAAGCGAAGAATCCGGTGCAATATCACGTAGAGTATGCCTTTAGCTGCATGGGATACGAGATTCCCGCAGCTATGGGTGTCAAGATGGCGTTGCCAGATTCGGAAGTGGTGGCGATTGTCGGTGACGGCACCTACCAAATGTTGCCGATGGAACTGGCCACCGTGGTACAGGAAAATATCAAGGTTATCTATGTTTTGTTGCAAAACTACGGGTTCTCTTCGATCGGAGCGCTTTCGGAGTCGCGCGGCTCTCAGCGTTTCGGTACTCGCTACCGGATGGGGGCAGGTAACCCCCATAACCAGGACGGGGAGTTACTGCCGGTAGATATCGCCAAGAACGCGGAATCTTGGGGTCTGAAAGTGCTGAAAGTGCACACTATCGAAGAGTTCCGGGATGCTTATCGCCAGGCAGAGAAATCTGAGCGGGCAGTGATGATTCATATCGAAACCAACCTGTTCGGTCCCAACCCGCCGAACTGCTCCTACTGGGACGTGGCAGTGCCGGAAGTTTCTCGCATTGAATCCACGCAGCAGGCTCGTAAAGAATACGAGGAAGCGCTGGTGGATCAGCGGCACTACTGGAAGCAGTAAATAAAGACTATTTAGAGAATTTAATAGTGAATGAGTTGGGCTAACGCCCAAAAAGTTCCGGGGTGGGGATTTATTTCCCCGCCCCGGAACTTTTTATTAGCAGCTTTTTAGTTGTTAAAAGATATTTGTCCGTGCTGGTATTGGTTAGTGATATCAGAGGATTCCCTAGGCGAAGGGTTGCGACTTTTCGTCCAGGGTCGCAATCGCTTCTGCAGGCAGGCTCAGGCTGGCGGAAGCCACCAGATCCTTTAGTTGCTGGGGGTTACGCGCGGAGGCAATCGGGGAGGCTACGCCCTTGGCGCGCAGCCAGGCGAGGGATACCGCGGTGGGGGTAGATTCGAGTTCTGCAGCCACCTTTACCAGGGAATCTACTAACGCAAACGATTCGGGGCGATTGTATTCCGATAAGAAATCGCTGCGATCCTTGCCTGCCAGGTCTTCTGCTTTGCGGTATTTTCCGGTCAGGAACCCGGACGCCAACGAGAAGTAGCTGAATTCGGCAACTCCGAATTCTTTACAAATTGGCTGGTAGCTCTGTTCGAAATCTTTGCGGTAAAGCAGGTTGTATTGATTCTGGATCGCTACCGGTGTTGCCAGATTGGATTCCGCAGCCACCTGGAACCATTCGCGCATCCGCTCGGGAGAAAAGTTAGACATGGCTACGTAGCGCACTTTTCCTGCCTTTACCAGGGAATCAAACGCGGCAGCCATATCCGCTATCGGGGTCTTATTATCATCGAAATGCGCATAGTAGAGATCGATGTAATCGGTTTGCAGCCGCTTTAAGGACGCGTCACAAGCAGCTTTAACATTTTCCGGGGCGAGACCAGGAAAGTCGGGGTGCTGGCTTACCTTGGTGGCGATTACTACCTGGTCGCGATTTTTTCGTTCACTTACCCAGCCACCGATTACCCCCTCAGATTCTCCGCCTTTAAGACCTTCGCCCCAGGCAGAGTAAACATCGGCAGTGTCGATGAAGTTCCCGCCAGCCTCACAGTAAGCATCCATGACTGCAAAAGAATCAGCCTGATTACTGGTCCAACCGAAAGTATTTGCTCCGAGAGTCAGTTCAAAAACTGAAAGCTCCGTGCCTTTTACCTGATACATTCTTCCTCCTAAAGCATTTGTACTGTCAATTGACATGATACTAGACGAGCTCCGAGTTAGGGGTGGTGGGGAGAAATAGGATGCGCTCTAGCTGTTTTCGCGCTCAAACTACGTGAGGCATCAGTCCAATCATGCGCTCAATATGTGTGAGGTATGCCGAGGGTTTGAATCCGCCACACAATGGCATTAGAGTTTCTAATGGTTTGTGTTTTCTGATGTTGGAGAGTTGTTCATTATGACCCCCCCTCAAAAAATAATCGGTAAATCTATTAAATCTGCTTTGCTATGGTCGCTAGTCGCTTTTGCGGTTATTTTGGCGATGTTGGGGGTGAATGCGGTTCCGGCGCATGCAGCTCCCACAAATGTTCCGATTACAGTTGGTAGCGATGCCTATTCCACCGATGGCTCTGGGCTGGTTACCAGCGAAAATGAGCTTCTTTATGATCCTGCGAAAGGTGATGACCCCGCCAATGCCTATCAGATTGCCTATCGCGGTACCCTGGATATGAAGGGCGTGTGGAACAGCTTCAGAGTTTTCAAGCTTGGGTGGATGCTCAGGAACGGCTTTAGTACTACGCGTTGGAATGGAAAAACCTTCAGCGGCGAGTGGGATATTTCTTTTACTATTGACACCGATGTGGTCAGCTCTAATCCTGAGTTCGTCAGTTGCGCGAAGGTGCAATCGGAGATGGAAAAACAGAACTCCGGCACCTTCGGTGACATTATGCGTTGCCAAACTGCCTCCTATGACCCGGCTACCGGGAAATTCACCGCTCATTTCGCTTTGACACATGAGGACGGAAGTAAAGTTACCGGGGCTGACCTGGACAAGACTGAGAACCAGCCGGCGGAGCTGAAACTCACCACTCCTCCGCAGGCTTTTTATGTCAAGCAATCCAACTTCGTGCCAGATAAAACCTTCTCAATGACCGACCCCACGGTTACTGGCGAGATGGGAATGGATTATTTTTACGTGGGGATGCCCCTAAAATTTAACGACACTTCTGAACCGGTTACCTTGACCATGGTAAAGAAAGAGCCGAAAAAGTTCGCGGTGAAATATGGGTTTGTGTCTGCAGACGGATCCAGCCTCCCTGCTAGCGTGATGAAGTTGCTGCCCAGCGCCGCAACCGCCGCTGAGGGTGACACCGTAACGCCGGCAGCTCTAAAGCATAAGGTGGTTAAAGAATCGGTAGAGGCTAACGGAACCAAGACTGAAACTACCTGGACTTTTAAAGGCTGGTCACCTCAGCAGGCCATGATTGCTGACGCGGATGTTACCTTCACTGGTACCTGGGAGAAATCCGTTACCACCAGTAAGGTTAAACCTGCTGATTCCCAAAAGACTCCCACGCCGAAAGCTAGCCCCAAAGAAGAAATGGGAAATACCGGCGCCTCGCCTTTAGGGCTGCTGTTGATTGCAGGAGCCAGCAGTATTCTAGGCGCGTTAGTGCTGCTACGGCGTCGGGCGTAACATAATCGAAAATATAGATAAAACCACCGGGAGACTAATGACTCCCGGTGGTTTTATTGGGCTAATACCCAAAATATGTGTCTTTTGCCGGGCGTGTCGGGGTGGTTTAGT
>ERZ1673752.2437-NODE-2437-length-20778-cov-6.684553_pt1 | contig 20778 bp, 17 predicted proteins | sample MGYA00580195_ERZ1673752 | MGnify/ENA primary metagenome ERZ1673752 (study PRJEB41218, sample SAMN15661744) | gut metagenome | host: Homo sapiens | place: Canada: London | collected 2015-08-20/2019-03-30 | study: EMG produced TPA metagenomics assembly of...
CTGTCTGGACAACGCCGTGATAGAGAATTTCTTCGGACTGCTCAAAAGTGAGCTGTTATATCTGCAAGAATTTCAATCCATGGAACACTTCAAGCAGGAACTGATCGAATATCTGGATTACTACAACAACCGCAGGATCAAGGCAAAGCGAAAGGGCTTGCCGCCTGCAATTCACAGACAGCAAGCCCTTTCGGCTGCTTGAACAATTTTTACTTCAAAATATTGTCTAACTTTTGGGGGGCACTTCACTCGGTCCGGGCTGCTTTTTGCGAGAATGTAAGGCCGCGTTACTTCGTGAACTTCTCCCAAAAGCGCAGCAGGTGCGCGGGGAAGCAGATGATCATCGCGGCGACCGCGCCGACACCGGCCTGCAGGAACTGGAAGGGCAGCTTCAGGATGGCGTACTCGGGCGTGCTGTAAATAAACGCGCGGCCGAGCGTGTAGCCGATGACCATGATGAGCGCGCCGAGCACCACGCCGATCAGGGCGTTGACGCTGTGCTTGCCGCCCTTGCGGTTGGCGAGCAGGGAGATCACCACCGCCTGCAGGCCGTGGGTCACGAGCGAGACGAACATGGGCGCGGGATAGAACAGCGCGTCGCCGATGAACGCGCCGATGCCGCCGACGGCGAACGCGGCCAGCGGGTCGAGCAGGATGGCGGCGGTGTCGATGACGATGTCGTTGAGGTACAGGTGGCCGCCCGGAACGGGCACGCCGAAGGAGCTGAGCGCGACGTTCATCGCCATGAGCATGGCGGCGACAGTCAGCCACTTTGTGGGATGATTTTTGCGGAAAGCTGCGGTGTTCACTGGAAAAGCCTCTCTTTCAGGTGCGTTTTCTGCATTTTACAAAAATTTTACAAAGAAAACAAGAACCAGAAAGCGACCGGATGTTATGCTCAGAAAAAGTCCTCCTCCGCCACCTCGCGGAGGGGGCAGTTCGTGAGAATTTCGCGGGCGGCGGGGGCGTAGGCCGTGCAGATTTTCGCCTTGCGGATGGCCTTGAGACCGGGCTGCGCGCCGACGAAGGAGAGGGAGAGGTAGTTCCACAGCTCACGCATGCGGTGGAGCACCGGCTGGTCGCCGCTCAGCCGCTCGCGATAGCCCTCGAAAAGCCAGTCGTGGAGCGCCAGCAGTTCCTCGCGCGAAGTGGGCGCGCCGCCGCGCGTGCGGCGCAGGAGGGCGGGATCCGCGATCAGGCCGCGCCCGGCCATCGCCGCCGGGGCGGGGGAGGAGAGGAGCAGCCGCGGCGTGAAGAGGTCGCCGCTCTCGCACAGCGGCAGCTGCGTCTGCCCGAGCGTCCATGCAAACACGTCCCGGTGCGAGCGGCCCTTGTAGAACTCCTTCTGCACGCGCGGGTGGACGATCAGCTCGGCGATGGGATAGCGGTTGTAGATGGATAGCAGGTGCTCCCACTCGGCGGGGTCGAGCTTGCCGATGCGGGTCTTGACGGAGATGCGCAGCTCCGGGAGGGCGGTGAAAATCTCACCGAGCAGGCGGTCAAGCTCGTCGGGGAAGGCGAGCAGACCGGAGCCCTTGCGCTTGCCCGTCACCGTCCCGGAGGGGCAGCCGAGGTTGAGGTTCACCTCGCCATAGCCGCGTGCGTGCAGTTCGCGGGCGCACCAGATGAAGTGCTCGCTGCTGTTTGTCAGAATCTGCGGCACGACAGGGAGCCCCTCGTTGTGCGCGGGCTCGATCTCGTCGCGCTCCTTCGCCTGGAAGCTGTGGTTCGCGTTCGGCGAGAGGAAGGGAGTGAAGTATTTGTCCGCCCCGCCGAAGAGCTCATGGTGGACGCGCCGCCAGAGCCAGCCCGTCAGCCCCTCCATCGGCGCGGCGTAGAGTTGTTTATCGTTCATCGTACTGTCCCTCCAGACACATCTCCAGACTGACGCCCGGCTGATGGGTGTATTCCTCCGCCGCAAGAGTGGGCAGCAGCGCGCCCAGCCGCTCCGGCTCGCGCAGGAGCAGCAGCTTTTTCTCACGCGGGAGCCGCTTGACGGCGTACTCCATCCGCGCCGCGGATGCGAGATCCGGCGCGCGCCACAGCCCCTCGAGCGCTTCGACGGGATGGCTGCGGGTGTATTTGGCGCAGGCGGGGGATTTTTCGGTGTGCTGGCGCAGACGGCGGCAGACGGAGCGCGCGATGCCGGTATAGAGACTGCCCCCGCGGCAGCGGATGATGTAGACGTAAGCGCACGGCATGCGGCGTCTCCCCCCTTTGGTGTGGTTTTGTTTAGTATACCATGCGGGGGTGGGCGGCGCAAGGTGGTTGAATCGGCTGATGATGTCGCCGAAGGCCGCCTACCAATCCCTGCATAAACAAACAGAGCCGCCCGACTTGGGCGGCTCTGCCTGTCTGACAGGGACTTATTCAATCCCCGTGACCTTATAGTCCTTGTCCTCCACGGCCTTCTTCAGCGCCGCGTCCTCGACGGGGGCGGACAGCGTCACAACAGCGGTGCCGCTCTCGTGGCTCACGTCCGCGGACGCCACGCCCTCGATTGCTTCGAGCGTCTTCTTCACTGTGGCCTCGCAGTGGCCGCACATCATACCCTCGATCTTCATCGTCTTTTTCATAGCGTTTGTATCCTCCTTATGATTTTCAATGGGAATTTCTTTGAGCTGCTTGCTCCTTTTATGGTCATGCCGCGCGTCCCGGAGCTTGAACAGGTTCAGCCGCAGGGCGTTGGATACCACACAAAAACTGGAAAGGCTCATGGCCGCCGCGCCGATCATGGGGTTGAGCGTCAGGCCGAGCGGAATGAACACGCCGGCGGCGATGGGGATGCCGATGGTGTTGTAGAAAAACGCCCAGAACAGATTTTCGTGGATATTGCGCAGTGTCGCGCGGCTGAGCCGGATGGCCGCCGGGACGTCGCTGAGCCTGCTCTGCATCAGCACGACGTCCGCCGCGTCGATGGCGACGTCCGTGCCTGCGCCGATGGCGATACCGATGTCCGCGCGCGTCAGAGCCGGGGCGTCGTTGATGCCGTCGCCGACCATGGCCACCTTGCCGCGCCGCCTGAGCTCGCGGATCACGCTCTCCTTGCCGTCCGGGAGGACGCCCGCGATGACCTGATCCACGCCCGCCTGCGCACCGATGGCCTTGGCGGTGCGCTCGTTATCGCCCGTCACCATGACGACATAGATGCCCATATTCTGCAGCTCGCGTACGGCCTGCGGGCTGTCGGGCTTGATGACGTCCGCCACGGCGATCACGCCGAGCAGCCGTCCGCCAGCGCTGAAGAACATCGGGGTCTTGCCCGCCTGCGCCAGTTTGTCCGCCTGCGCGCGCATCGGCTCGGGCACCTGCGCGGCGCGCTCGATGAAGGCGAGGTTGCCGCCGCAGAGCGTGCGGCCGTCTGTCGCGGCGGCCCGCAGGCCGTTGCCGGGCATAGCCTGGAAGTCCGTGACCTCCTGCGCCGGGATGTGCCGCTGCTCCGCGTGCTGCAGGATCGCCCGCGCGAGCGGGTGCTCGCTGCGCCGCTCGAGGGCATAGGCCAGCGCGAGAAGCTCGTCTTCCGCAACACCCTCCGCCGGGAGAATGTCCGTCACCTTCGGTTCGCCGGAGGTGATGGTGCCCGTCTTGTCGAGCGCCACGATCTGGATGCGGCCCGTCTCCTCGAGCGAGGCCGCCGTCTTGAAGAGAATGCCGTTCTTTGCGCCGAGGCCGCTGCCGACCATGATCGCGACCGGCGTCGCGAGGCCCAGCGCGCACGGGCAGCTGATGACGAGCACCGAGATGCCGCGCGCGAGCGCATAGCCGACGGGGTGCCCCAGCAGGAGCCAGACCGCCGTGGTGATGACGGCGATCGTGATGACGACCGGCACGAACACGCCGGAGACCTTATCTGCGATCTTCGCGATGGGGGCCTTCGTCGCCGCCGCGTCGCCCACCATGCGGATGATCTGCGAGAGGGTCGTGTCCTCGCCGACGCGCGTGGCGCGGCACTTGAGAAAGCCCGACTGGTTCACCGTCGCCGCCGAGACGAGGTCGCCCTCCGCCTTGTCGGCGGGGATGCTCTCGCCGGTCAGGGCCGACTCGTTCACGGCGCTGCTGCCATCGAGCACCACGCCGTCGACGGGGATGCTCTCACCGGGGCGGACAAGGAACACCTCGTCCTTTTGCACCTGCTCGACGGGGACGCTCAGCTCCTTGCCGCCGCGCAGGACGGTCGCCGTCTTGGGCGCGAGCTTCATCAGCCCCTTGAGCGCGTCCGTCGTCTTGCCCTTCGAGCGCGCCTCAAGCATCTTGCCGACGGTGATGAGCGTGAGGATCATCGCCGCGGACTCAAAGTAGAAGTCCATCATATAGCGCATGACCGCGGCGTCGTCGCCGCGCACCTGCGCGCCGGTCATGGCGAAGAGGGCATAGGTGCTGTAGCCGAAGGCGGCTGTCGCGCCGAGCGCCACGAGCGTATCCATGTTCGGCGCGCGGTGGATCAGCCCCTTGAAGCCGCTGATAAAGAACTTCTGGTTGATGACCATGATGATGACCGTCAGCAGCAGCTGCGTCAAACCCATGGCCACATGATTCCCGTCGTAAAACGACGGCAGCGGCCAGCCCCACATCATGTGTCCCATCGAGAAATACATCAGTACCAGCAGAAAGCCCACCGACCACAGGAGTCTGCGCCGCAGCTTCGGCGTCTCGTGGTCCTCGAGCTGCGCTTCGGCAGCGGAGGGACTCTGCGTCCCGCCGCCCGCGCCCTTGAGCGACGCACCGTAGCCCGCGTTCTGCACGGCTGCGACGATCTCCTGCGGCGAGGCGGTTCCCTCCACGCCCATCGAGTTCGTCAGCAGGCTCACCGAGCAGGCCGTGACGCCCGGCACCTTCGATACCGCCTTTTCCACACGGGCCGAGCAGGCGGCGCAGCTCATGCCCGTTACGTTGTACTGCTCCATGTGTTCACTTCCTTGCTATTTCATCAGCTTCTGCAGCGTGGCGACCAGTTCGTCGATCACCTCGTCCTTGCCGTCCCGGATGTCCTGCGCCACGCAGGTGCGGATGTGGCTGGCCAGCAGCTCCTTATTGAAAGCATTGACCGCCGCGTTGACCGCCGCCGACTGGATCAGGATGTCGGGACAGTAGGCGCCGTTTTCGACCATGCTGCGGATGCCGCGGATCTGTCCTTCAATCCGGTTGAGCCGGTGGATGAGCTTTTTGTACTCCTCCGGCGAGCGCTCCTTTTTCCGCTGAGAGCAGTGGCAGCAGTTTTTTTCGTCCATCGTCGGCACCTCACTGTTTTTCGTATACCCCCTTGGGGTATTTATAAGATATACCCAGGCGGGGTATTTGTCAAGTAGTTTGCCCGGATTTTTGGAGATATTCATGGGGTGTCTTCGGCGACATACTTTTTGCCAGCAGCGGCAAAAAGTATGCAAAAAACGCCGCCAAAACCAAGGCTTTGAAATCCTAAGCGCGCCCCATGCCGGAAATGTTGTTATCATGCGTCCCACACGTTTGGAGAATTTTGCAAGGGGTCTTAAATGTAGTATCGTCTCTGCGTTTGCGAGGAAGTGTCCCGATTGACGGTCACGAAGTGGCCGGGAATCGGTTGACACGCCGATTCTACCGCCAATCCCGCACCAAAACCCACCCCATTATGCCGCTTTTAATTTACAAAAAGTAAAATATACTTGACATGCACCCGGCGGCATGATATGATACCCCCGAACGGAGAGGAGTGTTGCCCGATGGATTCTTATCTGGCCGGTTTTCTGGTCGGCCTGCTCTGCGTGTTTGCGGTGGGCACGATTCTGCGCCTTGTGCGCAGAAAACGCGGCACGGAGCGGGCAAAATATGACGAGCGGCAGCTCACCGCGCGCGGCATCGCCTACCGTCTCGCGTATTTTACGCTGATGCTCGCGCTGCTGGCCGACGTATCGGCTACGGCGCTGCTGCGCCCGTGGACGGAGCGTGGTGTCGACGTGTTTCTGTGTGTGTGTTTCTCTCAATCGGCGTGTTCGTTGTGGCGTGCGTTCACTGGGACGCGTACTTTACCCTCGCCGAGCGCCCGCGCAGCTGGCTGCTTGTCTTTGCGCTCGTGATTGCCTGCCAGATCCCGAACACCGTGATCCACGCGCGCAATGGCGACTTCGTCAAAGACGGCCTGCTGACCTATGACGTGCTCTCGCCCGCCTGCGCGCTGCTGTTTCTGGTGGTTCTCATCTGTGCGCTGGTGCGCATCCGACGGGACAGGGAGGATGACGCCGAGGAATGAAGAATCTGCGCATGAAGGCGGCGCGCGCCGCCCGCAGCCTCAGCCAGCAGCAGCTGGCCGAGCTGGTGGGCGTCTCCCGCCAGACGATCAACGCCATCGAAAAGGGGGACTATAACCCCACCATCCGCCTGTGCCGCGCCATCTGCCGCGCGCTGGGCACGACATTGGACGAACTGTTCTGGACAGAAGAGGAGGAAGAAGCATGAGCCTGATTGTACAGGATCTGACAAAACGCTACGGGGACAAGGTGGTTGTCGACCACCTGTCCTTCCGGATGGATCAGCCCGGCGTCTACGCGCTGCTCGGCTCGAACGGTGCGGGCAAGACCACGAGCATCCGCATGATGCTGGGCATCCTCGCCCGTGACGGCGGGACGGTGCTCTGGAACGACCGCCCGCTCAACACGGACACCTGCAACGTCGGCTATCTCGCCGAGGAGCGCGGACTCTATCCGAAATATGACCTGATGGATCAGCTGGTCTACTTTGCGTCGCTGCGCGGCGTCGACCGCGCCGAGGCGCGCAAGCGAATCAAGTACTGGGCCGAGCGGCTGGAGGTGGGGGAGTATCTCTATCCGCAGATGCCGAAGCCTGCGCCCGAACAGGCGCTGCTCGGCGGCAGGAAACGCCGCCCCGTCATGGCGCGCCAGAAAATACAGAAGCCGAAGAAGGCCGACCAGCTCTCCAAGGGCAACCAGCAGAAGATCCAGCTCATGACGGCGCTGCTGTCGGATCCGGAGCTGCTGATCCTCGACGAGCCGCTCTCCGGGCTCGACCCGGTGAACGCCGACCTGTTCAAGTCCATCCTGCGCGAGGAGATCGCCCGCGGCAAGTACCTCATCATGTCGAGCCACCAGATGTCCGTCGTGGAGGAGTTCTGCACCGACCTCACGATTCTGCACCGCAGCCGCGCCGTGCTGCAGGGGCACCTCAACGACATCAAGAAGAGCTATGGCCGCGTGAACCTGCACCTGAAGGTCGAGCAGGATGTGCGGCCCTACATCGAAGCCGCCGGTGCGCGCATCGTGACGGAAAAGGAGTTTGACTATCAGATCAAGGTCAGCGGCGAGGAGCAGGCCAACCGCCTGCTGGCCGCGCTCATTGCCGACCGGATCCCGGTCGTGACGTTCGATCTGCGCGAGCCGAGCCTGCATGAGATCTTCGTCGAGACGGTGGGAGGAGACAGCGATGAGTAACGCGCGCTTCCGCGGGCTCGGCCATGTGTTCTCGTTCACGCTCGGACAGATGGTCAAAAGCCGCGCCAATATCGTCTCGGCGGTGATCCTGCTGGTGATGGCGCTTGTCTCCGTGCCGCTCATCCAGCTCACAAACGGGCACGGAAGCGTCGGGTCCGACGTCCCCGCGATCGTGGAGCAGGACGGGCTGACCGATGCGCAGCGGGACATTCTCTCGTCGGGCATCACGGTGATAACGGACGATATCGCCGCGCCGGATGAAGCGCCCGCCGATGAGCTGGATGGAGCCGATGACAGCATGGACGGCTTCTGGGTGCAGTATGGCTACGCCATCGTCGTGATGATGCTCTGTATGATGTCCACAGCCTTCCTGCTGCGGGCGGTCGTGGAGGAGAAGGAGTCGAAGCTCGTCGAGCTGCTGATGGTGAGCGTGTCGCCGCTGGCGCTGCTCGGCGGGAAGATCCTCGCCGTGATGCTGTATGTGGCGGCACTGCTGCTTCTGGTGCTGCTCGGTATGGGCGGCTCGGTGCTGCTCGCGGGGCTGCTGTTCGGCCCCGGTACGGGGGCGGAGGCGCTGTCCGCGGTACTGCCGTATCTCACCGGCGCGGACGGCGGCATCCTGCACGCGGTCGGGACGGTGCTGGTGGTTCTGGTGTCGCTGCTGCTGGCGTATCTGACGCTCTCGGTCGTCGGCGGCATCGCCGGCGCCTGCTGCAGCAATATGGAGGACGTCGGCTCGGCCAACGGCGCGGTGCTGCTCATCGTGATGGGCGGGTATCTCGTCTCGTGCGTTGTGGGCGTGGTGCCGTCGCACGGGCTGGCCGTGTTCGCCTCGCTCTGCCCGATTCTCTCGCTCTACTGCGCGCCGGTGCAGTGGGCGGCGGGGAATGTGCCGCTCGCCGTTCTGCTGGCGTCGTGGGCGCTGCAGCTCATAGTCATCGCCGCGCTGATGCGGCTCTGTGCGCGGGTCTACCGCGAGCTGATCGTCCACCGCGGCAGCCGCGTGAAGCTCAAACAGCTGCTGAAAATGGCCAAGGGAGGTGCGCAGGCATGAAAAACCGTTTTCGCGGACTGGGCCGCGTCTTTTCCTTCACGTTTCGCCGTCAGCTCGCCCAGCCGGGCTACCGGCGGCTGACGATCCTGCTGGCGCTGCTGTGCCTGCTGCTCCCGGCGCTGCTCCTGCGTCTCACGGCCGCCCCCGCGGGGGGCGCGGCGGAGGACGTGCCGCTCTGCGCCGCGCGGGAGATCGTCGTGCTCGACCGCACAGAGGGCGAGCCGGTCGCGCTCGGCTGGCTCAACGACCTGCGCCCGGAGGGCTGGCCGTCCGCGGATTATACGTCCGCCGATGCCTCCCGCGGCGGCGCGGACGTGCTGCTCGTCACGCTCGAGCGCGCGGAGAGCGGGGACTTCACCCTCGCTGTCACCGTGTCGGAGGGGTCGGGTCTTACGCAGGCGGATGCCGACGCGTATGCGTCGTTCCTCTCGGGCTATGCGGACAATATCCTGCGCGCCAAGGCGGGGCTGGCCCCGTTTGAGACGGCGGACGAAGAGACGCTGGCGGACGCGGCGTATAGCGTGCTGGCAATGCTCGTGCCGTATCTGTGCCTGATGGTGCTCTACTTCATGGTGCTGTTCTACGGGCAGAGCGTCGCCGGGTGCGTGCTGATGGAGAAGACGTCCAAGCTGATGGACTTCTTCCTCGTGACGGTCGAACCGGCGGCGATGGTGCTCGGCAAGATCCTCGCGACGGCGCTGGCCGGAATTCTGCAGATGGCGGTGTGGCTCGCGTCGCTCGCCGGGGGGATCACCCTCGGAACGGCGCTCGCCCGCGCGGCGGTGCCGGGGCAGACGCCCGCCGCCGTGCAGGTGATGGAGAGCCTGGCGCAGCTCACGGGGCTGTTCAGCCTGCCCGCCCTGCTCCTCGCGGCCGCAATCATCCTCGCGGGCTTTCTCATGTACTGCTCGCTCTCCGCGATCGGTGGGTCGCTCGCGGGCAAGGCCGAGGATCTCGGCACGACAAACGTGCTGTTTTCCATGGTGCTGGTGGCGAGCTTCCTCGCCTGCATCATCGCGGGCGGGATGGACGGCTCGGCGGCGGGCGCCGCGTGGCTGGATTGGGTGCCGTTCACAGCGGTGCTGATTGCGCCTGCGCATGTGCTGCTCGGTGAGCTGACGTTCGCGCAGGGGGCGGCCATCTGCGCGCTGGTGCTGGTGTGCGCCGTGGCCATCGCGTGGCTCGCGGGGCGGATCTACCGCATGATGTCGCTCTACAAGGGCAATCCCCCGAGCATCCAGAAAGCATTGCGGATGATAAGAGAAAATTAAGTATCATAAAGGCCGGGCATAGCCCGGCCTTTATGATACTTGAAATAGTCTCACAGAGTTCGCGGCTCGGAAGCCGCGAATAAAGTCCAATCCGTTTTTTGCGGCGTGTACGCCGCAAAAAACACTCTGCGCAGAGCCGGAGTGTCGCAGCCCCGCCTACGGCGGGGCAAGGCGCGGAGCGCAGCGAAATTCTCTCACCCCAGAGGGGGTATGCCCCTCTGGGGTGATTTGTTTTAGTCTTCGGTGATGCTGCCGTCGATGTGGACGGTCACGACGTGCCACGGGAGGAACTTCCCACTCTGCTGGAGGGCGCGCTTTGCGGCCATCTCCAGCCCGCCGCAGCAGGGGACCTCCATGCGCACGATCGTGACCGAACGGATGGAGTTGCCGCGCAGAATCTCGGTGAGCTTCTCGCTGTAGTCGACGTCGTCGAGTTTCGGACAGCCGATCAGGCAGACACGGCCGGCGAGGAAGCGGCTGTGAAACGCCGCGTAGGCATAGGCGGTGCAGTCCGCCGCGATGAGCAGCGCCGCGTCCTCGAAGTACGGCGCGCGGACGGGCGCGAGCTTGATCTGGACGGGCCAGTTCACAAGCTGGCTCTGCGCGTCCTGCGCGGCGGGGGAGGGGGCAGCCGGGCGGCGGAGCATCTGGCGCATGGCCGCGCCGGGACATCCGGTGTGTACGGGCTGCTTCTTCGCGGCCTGCGCGGCCTTGACGGCGGCCTCGTCGTAGGCGGGGGCCTCGCGCTCTTCAAACGTGATGGCCCCGGCGTGACAGGCGGGCAGACAGTCGCCCAGCCCGTCGCAGTAGTGCTCGCGCATGAGCTTGGCCTTGCCGTTTATGAGGTCGATCGCGCCCTCGTGGCAGGCATTCACGCACGCGCCGCAGCCGTCGCACTTCTCCTCGTCAATATGAATGATCTTCCGGATCATAAAATCACTTCCTTTTTGAATTGGCATTTTTTCAGCCTTTGTGCATAGTATAGCAGAGAATGCACATCCGGTCTGTTGCCGCTGCAACAGACCGGATGGCAGTTTTTAGCGTTCCTTCCAGACGGAGGGACGCAGAAGAACGAGAATGGGCATCAGCTCCAGACGCCCCATCAGCATCAGCAGCGACAAGACGAGCTTGCTGACGTGGGAGAGAATGGAGAAGTTCTCCTCCGGGCCGAGCATGCCGAGACCAGGGCCGACGTTGCTGATGCACGTCAGCGACGCGGTGAACGACTCCGTAAAGCCGAGGTTGTCCCAGCTGACAACGAGCGTTCCGGCGAGCCAGACGAGGATGAAGCTCACGAAAAACACGCTCGCCGAGGAGATGACCCGCTCATCGACGGGACGGCCCTCCGACTTGATGACGCTGATGTGGTTCGGATGGATCAGGCGGTTCATCTCGCGGTGCAGGCTCTTGGCCAGCAGCGTGATGCGCGAGATCTTGATGCCGCCGGAGGTCGACCCGGCGCACGCACCCGTGAACATCAGCGCCGTCAGCACGACCTGACTCGTCGTGGGCCAGAGGGCGAAGTCCTTCGTGGCATAGCCGGTGGTGCTGATGATGGTGACGACCTGAAAGGCGGAGTCGGTGAACGTCTGGGAGAAGCTGAGGTGGCTGTGGGCGCTGAGGTCGAGGCAGATGAAGACCGTCGCGCAGACGACGATGATCGTATAGATCCGCAGCTCCTCGCTGCGCAGCACCTCGCGCAGCCGCCCGCGCAGCACCAGAAACAGCAGTGAAAAGTTCGTACCCGCGAGGAACATGAATACCGTGATGATCCATGTGATGAGCGGGGAGTTATAGGCCGCGATGCTCGTGTTTCTCACGGAGAAGCCGCCAGTGGCCATCGTGGTGAAGGCGTGGTTGACCGCGTCGTACCAGCTCATGCCCGCGATGCGCAGAGCGACCGACTCCAGCAGCGTCAGGCCGATGTAGATGCCGTAGAGGATCTTCGCCGTCTGGCCGACCTTGGGGACGAGCTTGGACTTGATGGGGCCGGGGCTCTCGGCGCGCATGAGGTGTACCGCGCCGTCGCCGAGGTGCGGCATCAGCGCCAGAAACAGCACCAGAACGCCCATGCCGCCCATCCACTGCGTGAGTGAGCGCCAGAAGAGGACACCGCGGCCAAGCTGCTCGACGCCATTCAGAATCGTCGCGCCGGTCGTTGTCAGGCCGGAGATCGTCTCGAAGAGAGCGTCGATATAGTTCGGAATCGCCCCGCTCCAAACGTAGGGCAGCGCGCCGAACAGGCTCAGAACTACCCACACGAGCGCGACCGCCATATAGCCGTCGCGTCCCTGCAGCTGCCGGCGCTTGACGGGGACGCGCGTAAGCGCCGCCCCCAGCAGCAGACACAGAGCCGCCGCGGCCAGAAAGGCGCGCCAGTCGCCCTCGCCGAAATATACGCACACGGGCGCGGGCAGGAGCAGGAAAAACCCCTCCACGCAGAGCGTATAGCCCAGAACGGTTGCGATGAGTCGATGATTCATAGTATGATTCCTCTTTTGTGACAAAAGCAATGCGCCGATCCGCAGATCAGCGCACGAAGACACGCAGGCCCGCCGCGCGGGTCTGCCTGTTTGGCCTTCTTACGTTGACGGGATTAGCTGACGGGTTCGGGAAAGAAGGTTCCCGGCCGCACAGGCGGCTTCACCCCAGAAAAGTTGGGTCTCCCGCTGCCCCAAAGGGCATTAAACAGGGCGGATCGGAGCCAGTTTCCCCGAACCGTCCTTTGATTATACTCTGCGCGCGTGGGACTGTCAAGCTGTGCGGGAAATCGGCGGGGCGGGCCGTGTAAAATTCCGGCGCACAGGGGCTGCCGCCTTGACGATGGGGACGGAATCAAGTAAAATATGTAACTATAGTATCATGTGTGTCAGAGGGATGGAACAAAGGCAGACAGGCCGCGCGGCGGGGGCATAACGCCCGGCGGCGCGGCGGAGGATGAGAGGAGCCTATGAATCAGATCGTACAGAAGCTCTGCTCCGGCACATGGAGCCGGGCATACCGCCAGATGGGCGCCCATCCGGGGCACAGCGGCGGACGGGACGGATGGCGCTTCCGCGTGTGGGCGCCGAACGCGTCGGATGTCTCCCTCGCAGGGAATTTCAGCGGCTGGCAGCCGCTGCCGATGGTGCGAAAGGACGGCCTGTGGGAGTGCTTCGTGCCGGGGGCGAAGGAGTTTGACAGCTACAAATACGTCGTGACCGGGGCCGACGGGCACACCCGCTGGAAGGCGGACCCCTACGCGGTACACAGCCAGACCCGCCCCGAGACGGCGAGCAAGCTCTTTGACCTCTCGCGCTTCCGCTGGCAGACGAAGCGGTGGAAGCTGCCGCGGGGGCCGATGAACATCTACGAGGTACACCTCGGCTCGTGGCGGCGCGGGGAGGACGGGCGGTTCCTGTCGTACCGGGAGCTGGCCGAGCAGCTGCCGGGCTATGTGCGCGACATGGGCTACACCTGCGTGGAGCTGCTGCCGGTGACGGAGTACCCGCTCGACGACTCGTGGGGCTACCAGTGTACGGGCTACTTCGCGGCGACATCGCGCTACGGAACGCCCGACGACCTGAAGTACCTCGTCGACTGCCTGCACGCGGCGGGGCTGGCCGTGATCCTCGACTGGGTGCCCTCGCACTTCTGCAAGGACGCGCACGGGCTGATGGACTTCGACGGGACGAGTCTCTATGAGTACGCCGACCCGCTCAAGCGGGAACACGACGGCTGGGGCACGCGGGTGTTCGACTTCGGCCGGCCCGAGGTGCGGAGTTTCCTGCTCTCCTCCGCGCTCTGGTGGCTGGAGGAGTTCCGCATGGACGGGCTGCGCGTGGACGCGGTGGCCTCCATGCTCTATCTCGACTACGGCCGCGCGCAGTGGCGTCCGAACGGGCATGGCGGGCACGAAAACCTCGAGGCCATCGAGTTTCTCCGTCTGCTCAACGAGACGGTACACCGCGAGGTGCCGCGCGCCGTCATGATCGCGGAGGAGTCGACGGCGTGGCCGGGCGTGACAAAACCCGCGGACGAGGGCGGACTGGGCTTTGACTGGAAGTGGAACATGGGGTGGATGAACGATCTCTGCCAGTATCTCAAGACCGACCCGATCTACCGCCAGTACCACCACAACAACGTGAATTTTTCGATGATGTACGCGTTTTCCGAGCGGTACATCCTGCCGATTTCGCACGACGAGGTCGTGCATATGAAGGGGTCGCTGCGCGGGAAGATGCCGGGCGACGACTGGAAGCAGCTGGCGGGCGTGCGCGGGTTCTGGGGGTACATGCTGGCCCATCCGGGGCGCAAGCTTCTGTTCATGGGCGCGGAGCTCGGCCAGTGGCACGAGTGGGACTTCCGCGGCCAGCTCGACTGGTACCTGCTGGACCGCGATGACTGCGCGCGCACGCACGCGTGCATCCGCGCACTGAACCGGTTCTATCTCGAACACCCCGCCCTCTGGGACAACGACGAGGACTGGGACGGCTTTTCGTGGCTCGTGGCGGACGACCGATACAGCAACGTGCTCGTCTTTCAGCGCACGGCGCGCGACGGGCGGAGCCTGATCTGCGCGGTGAACTTCGCGCCGCTCGCGTGGGAGAATTACCGCTTCGGCGTGTCGGGCGGGGCGCAGGTCTGGCACGAGGTGTTCAACACCGACGAGCTGCGCTGGGGCGGCAGCGGCGTCTGCAATGCCCCGGTCACGGCGCGGCCGGAGCCGTCCCACGGCAAGGATTATTCGCTGACGCTGCGGCTGCCGCCGCTGGGGACGGTGTTCCTCGAGGCGGCGCCGGCAGAAAAGCAGAAGGATGCATCAGGAGGGGTGCGGCAATGAAAAAAGAATGCGTGGCCATGCTGCTCGCGGGCGGACAGGGAAGCCGCCTGTATGTGCTCACCGGCGACATGGCGAAGCCCGCGGTGCCGTTCGGCGGAAAGTTCCGGATCATCGACTTTCCGCTCTCAAACTGCACGAACTCGGGAATCGACACGGTCGGCGTGCTGACGCAGTACCGGCCGCTGGAGCTCAACGCCTATATCGGCAGCGGCCAGCCGTGGGAGCTCGACCGGCTCGACGGCGGCGTGCATATCCTGCCACCGTATCAGAGCGCGACGGGCGCGACGTGGTTTAAGGGGACGGCGAACGCCATCTACCAGAACATCGGCTTCGTCGACCTGTATGACCCGGAGTACGTCGCGGTGCTCTCGGGCGACCACATCTATAAAATGGACTATTCGCAGATGCTGCGGCGGCACCGGGAAACGGGCGCGGCCTGTACGATCTCGGTGATGGAGGTGCCGTGGGAGGAGGCGAGCCGCTTCGGCATCATGGCCGTGGACGAAAATGATCTCATCACGGAGTTCGCCGAGAAGCCGCGCGAGCCGAAGAGCAACCTCGCCTCCATGGGCATCTACATCTTCACGTGGAGCAAACTCCGCGCGTACCTCATCGCCGACGAGGCTGACCCCGCATCGGAAAACGACTTCGGCAAGAACGTCATCCCGTCCATGCTGGCCGCGGGCGAGAAGATGGCCGCCTACCGCTTCGAGGGATACTGGAAGGATGTCGGCACGCTCGACAGTCTCTGGGACGCGAACATGGATATGCTCGCGCCGGGCTCGGGGCTGAATCTGCTCGACCGGCGCTGGCCGATCTACAGCCGCACACCCTCCTGCCCGCCAGCGTTCGTCGGGGCGGACGCCGACGTCGGCAACAGCGCCATCGCCAAGGGCTGCGACGTGCGCGGCGAGGTGAAAAACAGTGTCCTGAGCTATGACACCACCATCGGCGAGGGCGCGAGCGTGGCATATTCCGTGCTCATGCCGGGCGCGGTCGTTGAGCCGGGCGCGGTTGTGCAGTACGCGATCGTGGGCGAAAAGTGCCGCATCGGGCGCTTTGCGCAGGTCGGCGCGCCGCCGGAGAGCGCGGCGGATCCCGACAGCTGGGGCATCGCCGTGCTGGGGCCGGGGACGGTCGTGGCCGAGGGCGAGGTCGTGCGGCCGAAGGCCATGCTCGACCGGCATCACGGGGAGGTGGAAGCATGAACGGCATGCACGGGATTATTTTCTCCTATGAAAAGCAGACGCAGCTGCGCGAGCTGATCGAGCACCGCGTCCACGGGTCGATTCCGTTCGCGGGGGACTACCGCGTGGTGGATTTCGCGCTCTCGAGCATGGTCAACGCCGGGGTGCGCGACGTGGGCGTCATCATGCACGGCAAGTGCCAGAGCATGATGGATCACCTCCGCGCGGGCAAGAGCTGGGATCTCAGCCGCAACCACGGCGGCCTGACGCTGCTGCCGGCGTTTGCCTACCGCGAGCGCGGCGGCGGGGACGGGAGCTTCCGCGGGCGCGTGGAAGCGCTTGCGTGCGTGATGGACTATCTGCGCGGCATCCGGCAGGAGTATGTCGTCCTGTCCGACAGCGACCTCGTGGCGAACCTCCCGCTGCGGGACGTGCTGCACGCGCACATCGAGACGGGCGCGGACGTCACCGCCGTCTGCACGCCGCAGCCGGGCGATGCGCACGACACCTATTTTCAGCTCGACGAGACCGGGCGCATCACGGACACGGCGACGTATCTGCGCGCGCCCGCGGGCTATCGCTGCCTGAACGTGTTCATCCTGCGCACGGAGCTGCTGCTCCGTATCGTGGAGGAGTGCGCGGCGCACAACCAGCACAGCTTCCGCCGCGGCGTTCTGCAGGAGATGCGGGAGCGGCTGCACCTGCACGCGTGGGTGTGGGAGGGCTACGCCGCCCGCATCAGCACGATCCAGAGCTATTACCAGCGCAGCATGGAGCTGCTCGACCCGGCGCAGCGCGCGGCGCTGTTCTGCCCAGAGCGCCCTGTCTACGCCAAGGAGAACGACGCGCCGCCGACGTATATCGACCCGACAGGGCAGTGCGTGAATTCGCTCATCGCCGACGGCTGCGACATTCAGGGCAGCGTGCGCAACTGCATCCTCTTCCGCGGCGTGCGCGTGGAAAAGGACGCGGTCGTGGAGAACTGCATCTTATTTAAGGGGACGGTCGTGCGGCGCGGCGCGGTGCTGCGCCATGTGATCGCGGACAAATACGTCCGCGTCGGCGAGGGGGTACACCTCGCGGGTCACGCGGATTATCCGATGGTGCTCGCGAGGGAAGCCGTGCTGGAGGATACAGCGCGGGGGTAATTTAATTAGCAGTTAAATCAGCTGTTATGCCTTCGGCGGCATACCTTTTGCCAGCAGCGGCAAAAAGTATGCAAAAAACGCCGCCAAAACCAAGGCTTTGGAAATCGCCGAAGCGCCGCCAGCGGCGGATGAAGCGAGGCGGTTTCGAGGAAGTGGCCGGAAATCGGCTGACACGACGGTGTATATCCTAAGCGCGCCCCGCACGTTGCAGGTTGTTGAGGTGTGTCCCATACGGTTGAGGGGGTTCCATGTAAGGGGCCTTAAATGTAGTATGGTCTCTGCTTCTACGCCGTCAGCGGCAGCGGCGCAGAAGGGAAGACGATACAAAACTTAGAATGCGTCCTACCGAAACCCTACGTGCCGACCGGAAAGGAAGCCCAGAAACCTACGGTTTCTGGCGCGCTTTTGGGTACTTTCCCGCGTGGGAAAAGTACCCCGCCGGAGGCAGGACAAGGAAATTCACACACCAATCCTACATCAAGAACAAAAACCCCATCATAAAACGCCTGATTCGCGGCGCGTGCGCCGCATGGAGGAGGGAGCAAATGAACATCCTGTTTATAACGAGTGAGGCCGAGCCCTTCTGCAAGACGGGCGGTCTGGCCGACGTCGCGGGGAGCCTGCCGGTCGCGCTGGCGGCAAGCGGACAGCGCACCGCGGTGCTGCTGCCGCTCTACGATACGATCGCGCAGAGCTGGCGCGATCAGATGACGCGCGTCTGGGAGGGGTACACCGACCTCGCGTGGCGTCACGAGCCCTGCGCCCTGTGGAAGCTCGAGCGGCGCGGCGTGACGTGGTACTTCGTGCAGAGTGAGCACTATTTCCGCCGAGGGCGGCTCTACGGCGAGTATGACGACGGCGAGCGGTTCGCGTTTTTCTGCCGCGCGGCGGCGCAGCTGACGGACGTGCTCCCGGAAAAGCCGGACGTTGTCCACTGCAATGACTGGCAGACGGCGCTCGTGCCGGTCTACCTGCGCGAGTTGGGGCGCGGCGCGGCGAGTGTGTTCACCATCCACAACATCGAGTATCAGGGGCGTCTCGCGCTCTCGTCGGTGACGGATCTGCTGGGGCTCTCGTGGGAGCGCTGGCATGAGACACTCGAGATGGGCAGCTGCGCGAACGCCATGAAGGCCGGAATGATGACGGCGGACGCCGTCACAACTGTGAGCCCGACATATGCCGGGCAGCTGCTCGACCCGGCGTATGCCTGCGGGCTCGAGAGCGTGGTGCGCCTGTGCGAGGGGAAGCTCCGGGGCGTGCTCAACGGCATCGACGTCGAGACGATCGACCCGCGCACGGCGAAGGGAATCGCCGCGAACTTCGGCCCGGACGATCTCGCGGGGAAGGCCGCCTGCAAGGCGGCGCTGCAGCAGGACGCGGGGCTGGAGGTATGCGCGGACGCGCCGGTCGTGAGCATCGTGAGCCGCCTTGTCGGCCACAAGGGTACCGACCTTGTGGTGCAGGTACTCGACGGGATCGTCGAGTGCGGCTGCCAGCTGCTTGTGCTCGGACAGGGGGAGACGCACTACGAAAACGCCTTCCGCGAGGCGCAGGCGCGCTGGCCGGGGCGCGTGAGCGCGCAGATCACCTATTCCGACGGCCTTGCGCGCCGGGTCTACGCGGGCAGCGACCTGCTGCTCATGCCCTCGCGCAGCGAGCCGTGCGGCCTGTCGCAGATGATCGCCATGCGCTATGGAACGGTGCCCATCGTGCGCAGCACGGGCGGCCTGCGCGACACGGTGCTGCCGCCGGAGTCGGCGGAGGGCTGCGGGTTCGTGTTTGAGCAGTACGACGCGTACCATCTCCTGTGCGAGGTGCGGCGGGCGGCGCAGATGCTGCGGCAGGCGCCGGACGAATTCGCCGCGCTGCGCCGCCGCGGCATGACGAAGGATTTCAGCTGGGACGCGAGCGCGCGGGAATATCTGCGCATTTACGAGAGCATTTCGGGGCGGTAAACGCGCCCTTGTGATATCAGACGGAGGAAATTTCTATGACTTATAATACCGAAGCCATGCGCGAGGCCATCGTCCAGAAGCTGCGCCTGAACTACGGCTGCACGGAAAAGCAGGCGAACGAGGCGGAGATGATGAAGGCCTGCGCGCTGGTGCTGCGCGACATTATGGCCGAGCGCGGCGTGCGAACAAAAGCGCAGGTCATCCGCGACGAAAAGCGGAAGGTACACTACATGTCGCTCGAGTTTCTCATGGGGCGCAGCCTTGTGAAAAACGCGTTCAACCTCGGCCTGCTCGGCCCGATGCGCGAGGCACTGGAGCAGCTGGGCTTCTCCGCGGACGAGGTGTTCGAGGCGGAGCCGGACGCGGCGCTCGGCAACGGCGGTCTCGGCCGTCTCGCCGCGTGCTATCTCGACAGCATGACGACGCTCGAGATCCCCGCGACGGGGTATTCCATCTGCTATGACCTCGGCATCTTCCGCCAGAAGATCGTCGACGGTCAGCAGCTTGAGCTGCCGGACGACTGGAAGAACCACGGCGGCGACGCGTGGCTGCTGCAAAAGCCGCAGGAGACGGAGGAAATCCACTTCGGCGGCAAGCTCCGCACCCGGTGGGACAACGGCCACCTCATGGTCGTCCACGAGGACTATACCCGTGTGCTGGCCGTGCCGTGCGACATGATGATCGCGGGCTATGACACGGGGCACGTCAACACGCTGCGCCTGTGGGAGGCGAAGAGCCCCAAGCCCATCGACATGCAGCTCTTCAGCGACGGACAGTATCTGCAGGCGACGGAGGAGCAGGCGATGGCGGACGTCATCTCTAAGATCCTCTATCCCGAGGACCGGCACTATGAGGGCAAGTCCCTGCGCCTGAAGCAGCAGTACTTCTTCGTCTCGGCGACGGTGCAGTCCATCACCCGCCAGCACATCCAGCAGTACGGCACGCTCAGTAACTTCCACGAGAAGAACGTCATCCAGATCAACGATACCCACCCGGCGCTCGTCATCCCGGAGCTGATGCGCATCCTCATCGACGACGCGGGGCTCTCATGGGAGGAGGCGTGGCACATCACGACGCACTCCGTGGCCTACACGAACCACACGGTGCTGGCCGAGGCGCTCGAGTGCTGGCCGCAGAGCCTGTTTGAGCAGCTGCTGCCGCGCCCGTGGCAGATCATTCAGGAGATCGCCCACCGCTGGCAGAAGCAGGTGGAGGAGTTCTACCACGACCCGGAAAAGACGGAGAAAATGGCCATCGTCTGGGACGGCGCGGTGCGTATGGCGAACCTCTGCATCGCGGGCGGCATGGCCGTCAACGGCGTCTCGGCGCTCCATTCGGACATCCTGCGCACGGACGTGTTTAAAGACGCCTGCGGCATGGAGCCGGAGAAGTTCAGAAACGTCACGAACGGTGTCGACCACCGCCGCTGGCTCAGCCAGAGCAACCCCGGTCTCGACGGCCTGCTGCGCGAGCTGGTCGGCGAGGGGTATCTGGCCGAGGCGGGCCGCCTGCGCGAGCTGGAGAAGTACGCGGACGACGCGTCCGTTCTGCACCGTCTCGCCGAGATCAAGGCGGAGAACAAGCAGCGCTTCGCGCGCTGGGCCAAGCGCCAGCAGGGTGTGACGCTCAACCCGGACAGCATCTTCAACGTACAGGTCAAGCGCCTGCACGAGTATAAGCGGCAGCTGCTCAACGCGCTGCACATCATCGCGCTCTACCAGCGCCTGCAGGACGACCCGAACCGCGACATGCAGCCGCAGACCTTCCTCTTCGGCGCGAAGGCTGCGCCGGGATACGCCGTGGCCAAGCGGATCATCGAGCTGATCTGCTCGCTGGCCGACCAGATCGACCACGATCCCATCTGCAAGGGGAAGCTCCAGGTCGTGTTCCTCGAGAACTACCGCGTTTCGATGTCCGAGGTGC
>ERZ1673752.2438-NODE-2438-length-20777-cov-65.499517_pt1 | contig 20777 bp, 13 predicted proteins | sample MGYA00580195_ERZ1673752 | MGnify/ENA primary metagenome ERZ1673752 (study PRJEB41218, sample SAMN15661744) | gut metagenome | host: Homo sapiens | place: Canada: London | collected 2015-08-20/2019-03-30 | study: EMG produced TPA metagenomics assembly of...
GCCATCGACTACGGCTACGAAAACGGCCGCCTTGCCACCCTCGACCGCAAGACCTTCCGGAGCGGAGCCACGCAGCACCAGATCTACTCCTTCGGCTATAACCAGTGGGGCCAGGCGACGAGCATCGGCGTGAGCGGCCCGGATGCCAGTACGCCGTGGGTGCTGATGGAGAATGTCTACGCCGCGAACAACGGCCTTTTGGATTCCACGACATATGGCAACGGGACCGTCGTCGAATATACCTACGACAGGCTTGACAGAGTGACGCGGATGGTGTATTCTGGCGGCAGGTATGTGAATTACCGTTACAATGCAGAGGGTTCCCTTGCTGAGCTGGACTACGGCGAGGGCGACGCGGCCCCGACGGCGACGTACCGCTTCGAATACGACTCCCTTGGCCGCCTGATCCGCAGCCAGCAGCGCGACGGGAATACCGTCACGCAGCGCACGGAGCAGCTTTACGACACGGCGAACCGCCTGTCCGCGCAGGGCTGGACGATCGGCGGGACGAGCTACCGCGAGTCGTATGCCTACGACGCGTCAGACGGCAGCCTGACCACGCTGAACACGGCCGTCGGCACGAAGATCGGCTACAACTACGACGCCCTCAAGCGCCTGCGCAGCCGCGCAATTTATCAGGGCAGCACGCCGCTGTTCGAAAACCGCTACGCTTATGCCACGCAAAGCGGCAATCAGAGCACGGCGCTCGTCGAATTCTTCAACTACCGTCTCGCCTCGGACGACGGAAACGGCGACATCATCGTCGGCTACCAGTACGAGTACGACAACGGCGGCAACATCACGGACATCAAGGCCGAGGTCGACGGCGCGCTGATCTCGCTGGAGCACTACGAGTACGACGAGAAGCAGGGCCAGCTCAAGGAAGCGATTCGCTATGAAAATGGCGTAGAAGCCGACAGATGGACCTATTCCTATGACACGGCAGGCAATATCCTGTCAGAGGACCACGAGGGCACCGCGAGCGAAGTACACGAGTACGCCTACGAAGACGGCCGTTGGGGCGACCTGCTGACCTCCGTCGACGGCATCGACCTCGAGTACGACGGCAGCGGCAACCCGACGCTTTACGCGAACGGGACGGAGCTGCTCTGGAACATGGAGTGGCAGAACGGCCGCCAGCTCAGCCGCGCTACCACCGAGCGCGACAGCACGACCGAGGACGTCCTCGACTTCGCCTACGACGCAAACGGCATCCGCACGAGCAAAACTGTTACGCGGAATACCTACCGCCCTGTTCAGACTTATAAAGTTACTTTCATGGCCGACGGGAAGACCGTCAAGACCATGAACGTCACGGAGGGCTATACCCTCAAGGACAGCGATTACCCGGCCGTCCCCGAAAAGGCGGGCTACACCGGCGCGTGGCAGCGTTATACTTCCCCGGTGCGTAGCAATGTAACGGTCAGCGCGACCTACACGAAGATCACGACATATTACACGGTCACCTTCGTGGCGGACGGCTTCACGGTCAAGACCATGCAGGTCTACAGCGGCTACAAGCTGAAGGACAGCGACTACCCGAGCGTTCCGGAAAAGCTGCGCTATGAAGGCACATGGCAGAAATACACAGCAGCGATTACAAGCAATGTGACGGTGCAGGCGACTTACCGGAAAATGCTGCCGCTGCTTGTGCGGTTCTATGCCGATGAGACGCTTGTAAAGACCATGCAGGTCGATTACGGCTACCGGCTGAACGATCTGGATTATCCGGATGTTCCCCCGAAAACCGGCTTCACCGGTTCGTGGCGTAAGTACACGCAGCGCATTACAAGCGACCAGATCATCCGCGCGAATTATATGCCGATCGGGATCATCGACCCCGTCCTGCCGAGCACAGTCGACTCCGAACCGACGGAGGAGCCGTGGGAGCCGATCGAGCCGAATCCGAATGCGGCCCCGGAGGATGATTCGGACGTTGCGGAGCAGGATTTGTCCCAGTCCGGCTGGACGCTTGCCTCGACCGAGACCGTGACGCATGAATACCTCACGCAGAATGGAAAAGTTGCAAGGGAAACGATCCGGCAGAGTGTCGGCGGAACAGCCCTGAGCACAAAAACGCTGGACTTCTTCTACGATGATTCCGGCCGACCGTTTGCGTTCAATTACTCCGTTGACGGCAGCGACTTTGCGACATATTACTATATCCTCAACCTGCAGGGCGACGTGGTGCAGATCATTGACGAAGGCGGTGTCATGCAGGCAGAGTACGTCTACTCCCCGTGGGGCGAAGTGATTTCTGCCGAGGGCGATCTGGCCGAGATCAATCCGCTCAGATATCGTGGATACTATTATGATAGTGAAACGGGATTCTATTATCTGCGTTCTCGCTATTATGACCCGGAGAATCATAGGTTTATTAATGCGGATTGTATTGCTAAGACGGAATACCTGTCAATAAGCACAAATGTGTTTGTATATTGTCTCAATAGTCCGGTATACTGCATCGACAGTTCGGGAGCTGATGCAATATGGCTGCAGGAGCGAGACAGCGCCGCATCAATGGGACATTCCGGACTTATGGTACAAGATACGAATGAAGAATGGTTTTTCTTCTATTGGGGACCTGCTAGCGAAACATTCTCCACGGGCCTCCTTACGGGCGTTTCGAATGGATGCTACGTCGTGAAGATAGCGACAGACGGTCATTCCCTATCGGATGTAGAAGACATTCAAACAGTCCTGAAAAATGCAGGCGGGGACCCCGGAAATCGCGCAGAAAAAATAACGGATGCCTATTATTTTAAGGGCGATTATACCAATACATATGAAAAAGTCATGGAAATGGAGGAGAGTGGCAGTAAGTACAATCTGATTACTCGGAACTGTCTCCAGCAGACGCTTGAGGCTTTTATAGCCAGTGATCAACGTTTTAAATTTGTGAGCTATGGACTTGTTAATGGGGTCGTTCCTAATGAAGCGGTAAGAAGAGTTGCTATGATACCTTCGCAAAAAGAAAAAACGCCGTGGAAATTAATTTTTGTAGCGATGTTCAGTTTGTAGAGACGGGGTGCAGAGCAACATGAAGAAAACGAGAAGCAAAAACTTGCGCTTCTTCCTTTTCCTTCTCCTTGCAGCAGCTGCCTGTCTGGTCTTCTTCCACTACAATGATCGAGCCACTCTTTATAATGTTCCGGGTGATGTCGTAGTGATTGGGGACCATCCTGCGAACAATCGTCAGTATCGGGCAACTGTGTGGATGGGGGTATACGCAGATAAACTGTATTTTTGCTCACGTAAAGGGATATTTTCAAACCGGACAGAATACGGGCGAAAACTGTATGTGTTTGAAGATGGAGAAGCCCACGAGGTGGCGAAACTATCGCAGAATGATAGCGTATTCCTTATAGCGGGTCAAAGCGATGAATGCATATACTATTGGGTAAAAAAACGAGAAAATAGCAAGCGGTATTCGCTTTGCTGCTATGATCTGTCAACGAATGAGAAACAAGTGATATATCAGGGAAGACCAAACGGCAAGAAGACCAGCTATTTTGCAGAAGATGGCACCTGTTATTTCCCGCTGGATGTCAAACATCCCGAAGATGTACCACAGTTTGTTCATGTCTCCGGAACTGAAGTTTTGGAAGTATGTCCGCTTACAAAGGGTTATCCCCTTGGAGGTAAAACATACGAGGTGGTAGCCGGATATGGCGATGCCGAAGCAGAACGAATTCTGTGCAAAGAAAGCGACGGAACAACAACGGAGTTAACATTTGAAAAGGGTTCATGTACTCGTGCGATCATTCCATGCGTCGGAGGACTTCTTGTTCATAATTATAACTTGCCGACGATGCTCTATTACATTCGCAATGATGGAGAGATGACGCTGCTGTTTTCTCTGCCATGCCTTACATCACATAGTTCCGTTCAAACCTGTGGTTCGACTGTCTATCTTTCTGTAAAACGCTATGAGTCATACGGTGAAATTGGCATGCGCCGCTTTGAAAACGACACAGAGGAAGGAACGTGGCGTATTGACCTGAAAGACGGGACGAAGGAAAAGATAAACGATTATATTTTCTGCGGAATGTATAATTTTGATGACACCTGTATTTATTGCTGCGATGAGGATGGGAATATCTACCGGATGGAGCTGGATGGCGAGGTATCTCCTATTCTAGTGAGGAACAACTAAGAGGGTAATTGTTCTGCTTACCGGGCGGGAGGGGCAAAACCTGCTAAAGACGAAACTTTCATCTTTAGCAGGTCCCCAATAACCCACAGAAAGGAAGTGGCACCTTGAACCAAACAAAACTCTTTTTCCCGCTGATCTTTATATCGCTGGAGGACGAACCGTGGGAGCTGATCGAGCCGAACGCGGCTCCGGCGGAAGAGCCGGATATCGAGGAGCAGGATTTGTCCCAGTCCGACTGGACGCTTGCCTCGACCGAGACTGTGACGCATGAGTACCTGACCCAAAGCGGCAAGGTTGTCCGGGAGACTATTACGACCTCGATGGATACCACGACCCTCGATTTCTTCTACGATGAGTCCGGCCGCCCGTTCGCGTTCAATTACACGCCGGAGGGAAGTACCCCCAATACCTATTACTATATCCTCAATCTGCAGGGCGATGTTGTTCAGATCATTGATGCAAATGGCGTCATGCAGGCAGAGTACGTCTACTCCCCATGGGGCGAGATTATCTCCGCGGAGGGCGATCTGGCCGAGATCAATCCGCTCAGATATCGCGGATACTATTATGATAGTGAAACGGGATTCTATTATCTGCGCTCTCGCTATTATGACCCGGAGAATCATCGCTTCATTAATGCGGATACCTATGCCAGCACAGACTCGGGTGATGCCATTTCCTGCAACATGTTTGCGTATTGCCAGAATAACCCGGTTATGCTTGGCGACGAAAACGGTGAGATTGCTGGTTGGCTGGTTCGGGCAATTGTTGGCGCTGCTGTCGGCGCTGTAGCTGGGGCAATATCTGCATTAGCAACAGGCGGAAGTGCAAAAGATGTTTTAATTTCTGCTGGAGTAGGTGCAGTTACTGGGGCTATTGTGGGGGGGACAGGAAGCCTAGAGGCCGGGAAAATCGTAGGACGCGCAGTAGCTTCTGCGATAAATGGCGGCTATACATATTATAGTGCCCGCAAGGCAGGAGCAAGTGTTGGGGGTGCCGCGCTTGCCGCCGGAGCCAGCGCTGCCATCAGCTATGGAACAGCGTCGTTAAGTGCATTGGCTGGTGACGACTTGCTCGTTTCAACGGTATCGGACCTTAATATTGGTTTGGGCGGTGCCCTAACATCATCTAGTATTACAGTGCTAAGCACAAAATGCCTGCCGGATAAAAGCGGGAAAAGCAGCAGTAACACACCTGTCCGCAGCCAGGGGGGTAACTCTCGGATACTGAAGACTGTGCTGGTGATGTGACCGATGAAACAGAAAAAGAACCGAATCTCGGTCAATAATGCCGCCGGGCTCTTCTTCCTGATTTTTGCGATTGCCGAGATATATGGTGGGATTACATTGGCATCTGACACAATTGAGGCGTTCATATTTTATGGACTAGCTACTGGCCTTATGTTCTTCGCTATTATATATGGCAAGTGGTATACGCTAAAGGAAACCGGCATCCAGCACAGGTTCTTTGGCATTTGCTACCGCTTTACGCCATGGTCAGAGATCAAAGACGTCATGCGCGTCTACCAGCAGACCGGCGAGCGCTACGCACCATTGACGCTGATGTTCACAACAAAGCGCGGCAATGTTTACCGCCCGGATGAGACCGGATACGTCCCATATCCGCAGAAGAAGCGCTTTTTGAAAGAGTGGCTGCTGCAGGGAAAGATGTTCATGATTTACTGCGCCCCAAAGAAATGGGGGCCTGAAGTCGTCCGGTTCGTGGAAGAGCACTATGGCCCGCTGGATTACGATTTCGTTGCAGAAAAAGAAAAGCTCCATCCAAAACCGAAGGAGTGGTGGAAGGAGTAATGGGATAATTGGAAACCTGCTAAAGATGAAACTTTCATCTTTAGCAGGTCCGCCCCTTCGGCAGCCTCGCCCTCTCCACGAACGACTACGCCCCGCGCGGCGGCAACCTGACGCAGACGACCTACGCCAACGGCGCGGCCGTGACCTACACCTACGACCTCCTCGACCGGCTGGTTGAAAAGTCGTATCACGAGACTGGAAAGCCGGACTTCACCATCCGCTACACCTACAACGCCGAGAGCCAGCTGGCCCGCCTGCGTTACGAGGAGGACGGCGAGACGGTCGGCTCCTACGCTTTCGAGTATGACAGCCTCGGGCGGCTTATCCGCAGCACGGCCATGGATGAAAACGGCTCTGTCACGCAGCGAACGGAGCATCTTTACGATGCGTTCAACCGCCTCTCCGGCCAGAGCTGGACGCTCGGCGCGCAGACCTACTCGGAGCGTTACGCCTACAGCGACGGCGAAAAAGGCGACGGCAGCCTGACGTCCATGACGGCCGCAACGGGCGACAGCCTGAGCTTCGGCTACGACGCCCTCAAGCGCCTGAATCGCGTTACGGTGAAAAACGGCAGCTCCGTGATCCTGAACACGGCTTACGCGTATCGCGACGTGAGCTGGAACCGCGGCAGCGCGCAGGTGGAGTTCCGCAACGTCCGCCTCGGCAGCGACAGCGGCATGCTCCTCGAAGGCAAAAAGTACGTTTACGACGACGTCGGAAACCTGAAGGAAATCCGGGAGAGCACCGGCGACTTCAACAAGCTCGTCGAGTACGCCTATGATAGCCAGAATCAGTTGACGTCGGAGGCATATTACAAGTCCGGAGAGGCAGAAGCCTATATCACCTATAATTACACCTACGACACAGCCGGAAACCTGCTGACCGTCTCCCAGAAAAAGGGAAATACCACGACGCTGCTCCAGACCTACACCTACGGCGACGCGCAGTGGCACGACCTGCTGACGGCCGTCAACGGGCAGGCGATCACCTACGATGCCTCGGGCAACCCGCTGTCCTACGGCGGTTGGAGCTTCGGCTGGCAGAACGGAAGACAGCTGAAAACGGCCTCGAAAACCTCTGACGGGAAGACGGAAACGTTAGAGTATTCCTACGACGCCGACGGCATCCGCACGAGCAAGACCTATACCGTCGAGACGTTCACGCAAGTGCCGGACTATACCGTCACCTTCCAAGCCGACGGCACGACCGTCAAGACCATGACCGTCGAGGATGGCTACACGCTGAAGGACAGCGACTACCCCGCCGTTCCGAGCAAAACCGGCTATACCGGCGAGTGGGTGAAGTATACGTCGGCAATTCACAGCAATGTCACGGTGCAGGCGAAGTATACGGCCGTCGTGACGAAATATACCGTTACCTTCAAGGCCGACAATACGGTCGTCAAGACCATGTCGGTCAAAGACGGCTACACCCTAAAGGCCAGTGACTACCCAACCGTGCCCGCAAAAAGCGGCTACACCGGTGAATGGGTGAAGTACACCGCGGCGATTCATAGTGACATCATAATCAATGCGGTCTATGAGCCTGTAATCGTTACAAAGCAGTACACGGTTGTGTTCCGCGCGGATGCCAAGGTGCTCAAAACCATGAAGGTTGAAGTTGGGTACACTCTGCAGGACAGCGACTACCCGGAAATTCCGGCAAAGGAGGGGTATACCGGGCACTGGGATAAATCAACGACAAGGATCATAAAGAATACGATCATAAATGTTATCTATTCCGACAATTCATCCCATGTCGTTACCTTCATTTTCGATGGTGCACAAATCGGCACGCTGACCGTTACGGATGGGTACGTTTTGAAAAACAGCGACTATCCTTCACCGTTTGCGCCCGTTGGATATATCGTGACTTGGGAGAAGTACACGTTGCCAATCCATAGTGATATTACTGTGACAGGAAAATTACAGAGTGATGTGACTATCCCGCCGCAGCCGACCGACCCGGGAGAGATCATGTCCGGCGGCGAGGGCGAACCGGTCGAGGCGGACGTTCCTGCTGAAGATGAAACTGTTGCCCCGCAGGGAACTCACGTTACCGGAACACAAACTGTCACCCATGAGTATCTGACCCTGAACGGCAAAGTGGCCCGTGAAACGATCCGAACAAATAATACCTTGACAGCAGTGCTCGACTTCGTTTATGATGAATCCGGAAGGCCGTTTGCACTCAAGTATTCGACGGATGGCACGACTTTCAAAACGTACTATTACGTTCTGAACCTGCAGGGTGACGTTGTTGAACTGATCCACTATATCCCCGGTTTTGAGTATGAGTCTGTCGCGACTTACGAGTATGATGCATGGGGCAATGTATCCGGCTCCGGTAAACTGGCTGAGATCAATCCGCTCAGATATCGTGGATATTACTACGACTCTGAAACAGGATTCTACTATCTGCAGAGCAGATACTATGACCCGGAGAATCATAGGTTTATCAATGCAGATTCGTTTGCAAGTACAGGTCAGGGATTCCTCGGTACCAATATGTTTGCGTATTGCAACAACTGCCCTACCATTTATGAAGACCCCAGCGGACATGCGCTGCGTTCGAATTTGGCCTTAATTTGTGATGGGGGCAGTGGGAAGACTGAACCACGTTATATTTCTGATCAGGATCTTCCGGGTATTGCACCAACGCCGTTTGGCTTGTCAAATGTGGGTTGGTCAGGTTGTGGGGCAGTTGCTACCTATAATGCACTTCAAACGCTCAACTCCGGAACATCGCTAAATGACATAATATCATATTATCATGATAATAAGGATATGAATGTATTCGGCTACCTCGGACTTGGGCCAAATTCTGTAGCCGACTACTTTCGCGTACAGGGCTATACAGTGATCATGGCCAGATATACAGCCAAGTATTCGGCGGAAACAGCAGCTGTTGTTAATAGTTTGGCACAAACAGCAGATGCTTCAATACTATGGTATGTATACGCATCAGACTCGGGAGTTGGAGCACATTTCTTTGAATATCACAGAGACGGAGACGGATATGTAGGATATAATGTTTTTTCTAATAAAAGCGTATTCGAGATTGAAAATCCATATCAATTTCTGCGTGACAATAATGGTGTTATTGCTATTAATATGTTTATCTATCAAGGAGGTTAACCATGAGCGCATCAGGGAAACGTCTTTTGGCCGCCTGCATTTTTGCGCTGTGCTCGATCCCGGTCCTGATCGTGTATACCTGGGTGTTCACGCCGGATCTGATCCCACATGAAGGCATCTGGTACTGTGAAGAGCTGGACGCGACATGGGACCTCAATACGTCCTCCGGAACGATTCAGGTGAACGGGAAACAGGAAGCATTTGTTTCGCTGCACCAGTTCTATTGCAATCTGTTCTTTTTCGAGACCGAGGATGGGAGCAGAGTGTTCGATGGCACGGTCATTCGCGCTGCACGCAGCAGGATCGTTGTGAAGGACGAGAACAGCGGAAAATCCTACATTTTCCTCCGACAGGATACGAAAGGAGAGCAGCCATGAATCCGAGATACCGCAGCCGGGTCGGGGCACCGCAGCAGCTGGCGGCGGACGCGGCAGCATCGGCCATTTATTGTGCAATGCCGTTTCTGGTAGTACATTATCTGGGAGACTGGCGGCTCACGCCCCCGTGGCTGGTCCTCCCGGCAGTAATGCTGGCCGTTACCCTGTATTGCCAGATCCGGGAACTGTCCACGGTGACGATCGCGGAAGGGAACATTTGCCTGCGTTGCCTTGGCTTCAAGGTCACGGAGTTCCCGCTGGAAGAGCTGCGCTCCGCAAAACTCATATTCAAAAACGGCCAGTGCAGTCGGGTCTATCTCTCTGTGCACGAAGAAACCGATCTCCGGCGGGCGCTCAGAACCGCCAATCGCCGTGGAGGGAAAAGCATTCAGTTCGCAGCAACGACGAAACGGTTGGAGCAGTTGACAAAGCTGGTCTTGCTGCAGCCGTGTGACTATGCAAAAAAAGAAGAGCGGAATAAACCGCTGCAGTGCAAGTTCAATGATCAACGAATTTCACAAGAGCAGTTCACACATTTGCGGGCACCTTCTAAAGATGAAACTTTCGCCTTTAGCAAAGCCCTTAAAGCAGAGACGCGAGAAGAATCAGCATCACCGCGTAAGAGTATGAAAAATCACAAAAAATTGTTCCTTATTCTCGCGGTCGTTGCCGTGCTTCTGATCTCGGCCCTCTCTTTTGTAGCGCCGTATTATCGCTGCTACCGGGACTTCCGGCAAAAGACGAACTACCACTTTGCGTCCGTGCAGGATTTTCTTTATCAGACGCAGCAGAAGGATCAATTCTCTGTGCAATTCATCGACCAGAATGTCTTGGAGTTCACCGTCGGCCAACACACGGTCCGCGCCATGTCTTTCGAATCGAAGGGCGACATAAAATATATGCTGGCGATTCAGGAAAAGGGCCGGTGGGGAGATTACTATCGTTTTCTCGCGCTTGAATTCGATGCGATGGAGGTACTTGGAACCTATAATGCGGATACAGGCGCTTGTGCCGAGCCATACGCCAGCTATACCGCCATGTTTTTGAACGACGGCTGCCTGATTCAGGTGCTTTCCGAAACACCTTACGTCGATACGCTTGGCGGCCCGTCCTACAGCTGGGAGACGAGTCGTATCTACAACGATGACGGCAGGGACTATCGCTATTTTCAGCTGTTTTGGGTGGAAGGCGATCTGCCGACCGATTACGAAATTTACTCGGACGCTTCGAGCGACAGCATCCACTATCGCGAAATTATGGATTCAGTGAGGACGTGGAAGGCCCTGCGGGAAGCATCAAATTAGGAAGAGGTGCGGCCTGCTAAAGCTGAATATTTCATCTTTAGCAGGTCCGCCCCACAGACTACAGAAAGGAAGTGACACCTTGAACCAAACAAAAATCTATTTCCCGCTGATTTTTATTTCTCTGAAGGACGATAGCAGCATTGTCATCCCGACCCAGCCGACCAGTCCCGGCGAGATCATGTCGGGCGGCGAGGGCGAACCGGTCGAGGCGGACGCTCCTGCTAAAGATGAAACTGTTGCTCCGCAGGGCATCCATGTCACGGGAACGCAGACTGTCACGCATGAGTATCTGACCCTGAACGGTAAAGTTGCCCGTGAAACGATCCGGACGAATAATACCTTGACAGCCGTGCTGGATTTCATCTATGATGAATCCGGGAAGCCGTTTGCGCTCAAGTATTCGACGAACGGAACGAGCTTCCAAACATATTATTACGTTCTGAATTTGCAGGGCGACGTGGTGAAGCTGATCCATTATATCCCCGGCTTTGAGTATGAGTCTGTCGCAACCTACGAATATGATGCATGGGGAAATATCGTGTCCAGCTCCGGTAGACTGGCTGAGATCAATCCGCTGCGGTATCGCGGATACTATTATGATAATGAGACAGGGTTCTATTACCTGCAGTCCCGTTATTATGATCCCGCAAACCGGAGATTTATTAGTGCAGATGTTTATGCTTCAACGGGACAGGGATTCCTCGGTACCAATATGTTCGCATATTGTAATAATAAGCCAATTATCAATAGTGATCCTAGCGGGCATGCCTTGCGTTCTAATCTAACGGCGATCTGTGATGGCGGTAGCGGATATCTTGACAGAACAAAAGATGTAAAACGTGTGCTGCGGGAGAATTACGAACAGGCAAAGCGGTGGGGATGGGAACTTGATGGCCCATTTGAATTCTATAATGCGGTAAAGGATAGGGGCAAATGGGACTACAAGCGACGTCCAAAAGGAAGTGAGTGGATACCGCGGAACGGTGTTTTTTCCGTAAACGGCAAAAAAATGACGGCAGAGCAACTTGGAAACATTAATTACGGATTTACGGGTTCCGTATTGGGTTTCCCGGCTCCAGTTCTCCGTATGGCTGGCGGATTTGTGGCAATTAAGAACAGCGGAATTAACTGGGAAGATTGGTGGTATGATTTTGATTCTAAAGAGGATGCTGAAATGATTCAATTGGGTATTGATATGGAGTACCTCATGACAATCACAGGTTATTCTACTGATGAGGTGGTGGATTTCTTTTGGAAATGACGAATAACTATGTAGGAAAAACTGTAAAACTGTCCATATTATGCGTAATTATGGCAGCAACGATAGCATTTAGCATCTGGCATTCCTGTGGCTATTGCGCTTCGGCTGATGACGTCGCACAAATATTCCGGCAAAATGAGCAGCTGTTTGAACGTTGTCAAAGTGCGTTGGAGCGGGAACCTGCCATAAGCCACATTGTGTTTCGAGAGGGAGAATGTGTTTCGAACGTTTCTTATTACTGTATAGATGGCGTTTATTATGCAGGAGCAATTCCTGGTAAAGAGCTGGCAAATATCGTTTCAGAATTGGAAAATGCAGTTCCCCTTCGCTACATTCAGATTCGGGACGGCGGGAAGATTGTCGATTTTATCCTGCAAGTATCGAATCTTTTGAATGCTGCTGGCATTTGGTATTTGGAAGACGGCGAATTGGACACGACGTATATGACGTATATAAAGACGTATATAAAAGAGAGTGTCGAGTGCGTTCCCAACTGGTTCTGCTACATAACTTAGGGGTAATTTAACCTGAACGGTTGGAACCTGCTAAAGATGAAATTTCCATCTTTAGCAGGTTCCGCTCCGACACCAGTGCACCGTAACAAGATGGCAAAATCCGCGACAGGCTTGACAGAGTGACGCGGATGGTGTATTCTGGCGGCAGGTATGTGAATTACCGTTACAATGCAGAGGGTTCCCTTGCTGAGCTGGACTACGGCGAGGGCGACGCGGCCCCGACGGCGACGTACCGCTTCGAATACGACTCCCTTGGCCGCCTGATCCGCAGCCAGCAGCGCGACGGGAATACCGTCACGCAGCGCACGGAGCAGCTTTACGACACGGCGAACCGCCTGTCCGCGCAGGGCTGGACGATCGGCGGGACGAGCTACCGCGAGTCGTATGCCTACGACGCGTCAGACGGCAGCCTGACCACGCTGAACACGGCCGTCGGCACGAAGATCGGCTACAACTACGACGCCCTCAAGCGCCTGCGCAGCCGCGCAATTTATCAGGGCAGCACGCCGCTGTTCGAAAACCGCTACGCTTATGCCACGCAAAGCGGCAATCAGAGCACGGCGCTCGTCGAATTCTTCAACTACCGTCTCGCCTCGGACGACGGAAACGGCGACATCATCGTCGGCTACCAGTACGAGTACGACAACGGCGGCAACATCACGGACATCAAGGCCGAGGTCGACGGCGCGCTGATCTCGCTGGAGCACTACGAGTACGACGAGAAGCAGGGCCAGCTCAAGGAAGCGATTCGCTATGAAAATGGCGTAGAAGCCGACAGATGGACCTATTCCTATGACACGGCAGGCAATATCCTGTCAGAGGACCACGAGGGCACCGCGAGCGAAGTACACGAGTACGCCTACGAAGACGGCCGTTGGGGCGACCTGCTGACCTCCGTCGACGGCATCGACCTCGAGTACGACGGCAGCGGCAACCCGACGCTTTACGCGAACGGGACGGAGCTGCTCTGGAACATGGAGTGGCAGAACGGCCGCCAGCTCAGCCGCGCTACCACCGAGCGCGACAGCACGACCGAGGACGTCCTCGACTTCGCCTACGACGCAAACGGCATCCGCACGAGCAAAACTGTTACGCGGAATACCTACCGCCCTGTTCAGACTTATAAAGTTACTTTCATGGCCGACGGGAAGACCGTCAAGACCATGAACGTCACGGAGGGCTATACCCTCAAGGACAGCGATTACCCGGCCGTCCCCGAAAAGGCGGGCTACACCGGCGCGTGGCAGCGTTATACTTCCCCGGTGCGTAGCAATGTAACGGTCAGCGCGACCTACACGAAGATCACGACATATTACACGGTCACCTTCGTGGCGGACGGCTTCACGGTCAAGACCATGCAGGTCTACAGCGGCTACAAGCTGAAGGACAGCGACTACCCGAGCGTTCCGGAAAAGCTGCGCTATGAAGGCACATGGCAGAAATACACAGCAGCGATTACAAGCAATGTGACGGTGCAGGCGACTTACCGGAAAATGCTGCCGCTGCTTGTGCGGTTCTATGCCGATGAGACGCTTGTAAAGACCATGCAGGTCGATTACGGCTACCGGCTGAACGATCTGGATTATCCGGATGTTCCCCCGAAAACCGGCTTCACCGGTTCGTGGCGTAAGTACACGCAGCGCATTACAAGCGACCAGATCATCCGCGCGAATTATATGCCGATCGGGATCATCGACCCCGTCCTGCCGAGCACAGTCGACTCCGAGCCGACGGAGGAGCCGTGGGAGCCGATCGAGCCGAACCCGAACGCGGCCCCGGCGGACGATTCGGACGTTGCAGAGCAGGATCTGTCTCAGTCCGACTGGACGCTTGCCTCGACTGAGACCGTGACGCATGACTATCTCACGCAGAATGGAAAAGTTGCGAGAGAAACGATCCGGCAGGACGTCGGCGGGACGGTTCTGAAAACGGAGACCTTGGATTTCTTCTATGACGAATCCGGAAGACCGTTTGCATTTAACTATTCTGTCGACGGGGGTATTGCGAGCACCTATTATTACATCCTCAATCTGCAGGGCGATGTTGTTCAGATCATTGATGCAAATGGCGTCATGCAAGCAGAGTATGTCTACTCCCCGTGGGGCGAAGTGATTTCTGCCGAGGGTGATCTGGCCGAGATCAACCCGCTCAGGTATCGTGGATATTACTATGATTCTGAGACGGGATTCTACTATTTGCAGAGCAGATATTACGACCCGGAGAATCATAGGTTTATCAATGCGGACGTTTACACCAGTACGGACTCGAGTGACGCGATTGCCTGTAATATGTTTGCATACTGCGGGAATAACCCGGTTATGCGCATCGATATCGACGGAAGATTCTTTAATTGGATAACTGGGGCTGTTGGCGCGGTTGTAGGTGCTGCAGTTGGCGCAATCTCTGCTGCTGTAACAGGCGGCGATGCAAAAGATATCCTTATAGCAACTGTGTCTAACGCTTTAGCTGGATTTGTCACAGGTGCTAGTGGCAGTTCAACACTTGGCCGTGCAGCCGGAGCCGCTATAAATGCAGGGTTTACATATTTAGACTCGCGCTTGAATGGTGTAAGTCCGGGGGTTAGCCTAATTAATGCAGGTGTATCTGCGGCATTCACATTTGGCACATCGTCGATCAGCGGCAAGACCGATGTAGTGATTGTTAGTGCGATGTGTGATGCAACAGTCGGCTTTGGGGGAAATTTGGCAGCAGCAGCTGAGGCTGCTGGAACAGCAAAGGCTGCAAAGGAGCGGCGCGCGCGGGAGTCATCAACTGCAAGGTCGAGAAATGCTGGGGCATCAGGTAATCGTTATACACGTATTGCATTAGCAATTATTTGATAAGCGCGGATAAGAACGTGTATGAGAGTCAAATCTTTGAATGAAAACCATCTGGTTATTTCCCAGTCATTTTCGGGAGTTTGTGTAATAGTTCTCGCTCTCTTGAGCAGCGCGCTGTTCCAAATCGTCCTGCGCGCGGAGAAAATGACAATTGGTCTGCATCTGGTGTCCTTTGCCCCGTTTGTTTTCCTGTTCGGCATTGGCCTTACAATGCTGCGAAGCCTTGAGTTAAAAGAAGATGGAATCTATCACAAATGGCTCGGCATCTGCTATAAGAAGACAGAATGGAAACGGGTCCAAGATATTGCGCGAGCATATCAGGGGCGGAATGGTCCCGCTATTCTCGTTACAATGCAGGGTACCCATGTTTTCACGCAAGCGGAATACCAGCATGCTTTCGGACATATTCCGGACGGATTTCCGTATTCTATCAATTATCTCTGCGGGAAATACCTAGTTTTCCCGAACCACGAGGCAATTTTGAAATATCTGCAGAGAAAAGTCGGCGATCTCAGCTATGATGTTATCCAAACGAAAGGCTTCCATGCTCATTAGAGCAAAACCTTCATCTTTAGCAGGTTCGCTCCTGCAGCAACATTGTCCTCTCGACGAACGACTACGCTCCGCGCGGCGGCAACCTGACGCAGACGACCTATGCCAACGGCGCGGCCGCGACCTACACCTACGACCTCCTCGACCGGCTGGTTGAAAAGTCGTATCACGAGACCGGAAAGCCCGACCTCACCATCCGCTACACCTACAACGCCGAAAGCCAGCTGGCCCGCCTGCGCTACGAGGAGGACGGCGAGACGGTCGGCTCGTATGCCTTTGAGTATGACAGCCTCGGGCGGCTCATCCGCAGCACGGCCATGGATGAAAACGGCTCTGTCACGCAGCGAACGGAGCATCTTTACGATGCGTTCAACCGCCTCTCCGGCCAGAGCTGGACGCTCGGCGCGCAGACCTACTCGGAGCGTTACGCCTACAGCGACGGCGAAAAAGGCGACGGCAGCCTGACGTCCATGACGGCCGCAACGGGCGACAGCCTGAGCTTCGGCTACGACGCCCTCAAGCGCCTGAATCGCGTTACGGTGAAAAACGGCAGCTCCGTGATCCTGAACACGGCTTACGCGTATCGCGACGTGAGCTGGAACCGCGGCAGCGCGCAGGTGGAGTTCCGCAACGTCCGCCTCGGCAGCGACAGCGGCATGCTCCTCGAAGGCAAAAAGTACGTTTACGACGACGTCGGAAACCTGAAGGAAATCCGGGAGAGCACCGGCGACTTCAACAAGCTCGTCGAGTACGCCTATGATAGCCAGAATCAGTTGACGTCGGAGGCATATTACAAGTCCGGAGAGGCAGAAGCCTATATCACCTATAATTACACCTACGACACAGCCGGAAACCTGCTGACCGTCTCCCAGAAAAAGGGAAATACCACGACGCTGCTCCAGACCTACACCTACGGCGACGCGCAGTGGCACGACCTGCTGACGGCCGTCAACGGGCAGGCGATCACCTACGATGCCTCGGGCAACCCGCTGTCCTACGGCGGTTGGAGCTTCGGCTGGCAGAACGGAAGACAGCTGAAAACGGCCTCGAAAACCTCTGACGGGAAGACGGAAACGTTAGAGTATTCCTACGACGCCGACGGCATCCGCACGAGCAAGACCTATACCGTCGAGACGTTCACGCAAGTGCCGGACTATACCGTCACCTTCCAAGCCGACGGCACGACCGTCAAGACCATGACCGTCGAGGATGGCTACACGCTGAAGGACAGCGACTACCCCGCCGTTCCCACCAAAACCGGCTATACCGGCGAGTGGGTGAAGTATACGTCGGCCGTGCACAGCAATGTCACGGTGCAAGCGAAGTATACGGCGGTCTCGACAGATCACACGGTCACATTCAAGGCTAACGGCAAAACCGTCAAGACAATGGTCGTCCCAGACGGCTATGTGCTGCAGGACAGTGATTATCCGCCAATTCCGCCAAGAGTCGGATACAAGGGCAGTTGGAGTAAGGTAACTGCCGCAATTCGCAGAGACACTGTGATTTATGCGTCTTATATGCCTAACGGCGGCGGAATCGTCATTCCAACGCAGCCGACCAGCCCTGACGAAATTATGTCCGGCGGCGAGGGCGAACCGGTCGAGAATGAGCTGATCGAGGCAGACGTTCCTGCTGAAGATGAAACCGTCTCCCCGCAGGGAACTCATGTCACCGGAACGCAGACTGTCACCCATGAGTATCTGACCCTGAACGGCAAGGTAGCCAGAGAGACAATTAAAACGAATAACTCCTTGACAGCAGTCCTTGATTTCATCTATGATGAATCCGGAAAGCCGTTTGCACTGAAGTATTCAACGAACGGAACGAGCTTCCAAACATATTATTACGTTCTGAATTTGCAGGGCGACGTGGTGAAGCTGATCCATTATATCCCCGGCTTTGAGTATGAGTCTGTCGCAACCTACGAATATGATGCATGGGGAAATATCGTGTCCAGCTCCGGTAGACTGGCTGAGATCAACCCGCTCAGATATCGTGGGTACTATTATGATAATGAGACCGGATTCTATTACTTGCAATCTCGTTATTATGATCCTGCGAACCGGAGATTTATTAGTGCGGACAGTTATCAAAGTACAGGGCAGGGATTCGTTGGGACTAATATGTTTGCGTATTGCAATAATAGTCCTGTAGATTTGTATGTTCCAAGCGGTAATGCGGCTGGAAAGTCTTTCTTGACCGTAATGGAGGATTGTGCCGGTGGAAGGCCGCGCGAGTTGGATCCCAATGGCATTTATCAGTACGCTCCAAATGGAACAGAGGCTCTGTTGCTTTATGAGTCCCCTTATGATTCCCGCGCCAATCTTACGAGAAAAGTAACATACCTTTCTCCTACACAAACGCGTGAATATGTTGAGAATTTAGCGTACTCCAATTTCATTGGCACAAGTTCACCAGAAAAAATGTTGGGAGGTATTGCGGGGTCGTATTTACTAAACTATACCGACAAATTGCTTACTTCGACACAAGGAGCTACACTTACAGCAGCAATTATTTGGATGCAAACTTATCAACACTCAGCTGAATCAATCCGTGCCCGTCAAATGATAGAAATTATGAATAGCGGAACCGGAATGGTCATTGTTAATTTCACAATTTATGGAACGCAATGTGTTGCATATCTCCCGTGGGATTCAAACTCTCGTGGGGGAGATTACGGAATATATCCCTATGCTCGAATTGGTTGATAAGTGAGGTGTCTAGACAATGAAAATCTTTCTGAGAAGGGTACCATTTTTCACACAGCAACTTCTTGGTTGGGCTTATCTTGTATTTTGGGTTTTGAAAATCGTCTCTCCAGAAATACAAGTGCAATTATCGCATTTACCTAGGCTTGTATATGATTTGCTGCTATTCGTTACGCTGAATGCATTCATTCAAGTACTTTCTGCACTTCGACGCCGGAAAAAAGCAACCCAGTTTCTCAGCACGCTGCCCACACAGTTTTATGAGACAGTCCATACTCTTTCCGCTATGCCAATTGTATACCTGAGTTCTGCAAAATCCAGAAGGAGGCCGACAGCTGTCCGGGTTGGTGGAATGTTTGTCCAACCGGCACAGCAAGCCTGCGCAGAGAATATACAAACGGCAGCAGAGCTTGCAGCACAGCTCCGGAACGCGTTGCAAGAGCGTGAAAACAAATTGTATGCAGATTATTCGGAACCTCCTCAAGTTGATTTCAGCTTCTGGAATTTGGGTGTCGATGTTTACCGCATTAAAATTCGCAGCTCTGACCTGAATAGCTGTACTGAACTGTACTATTCCCCGCTCGGAAAGACGAAAGCCTTAAAGGAACGGACGTGGTTCCCGCCGGTCGAGCTTGCTCCGGCGTGGTTTGTGTAAGCCATTGCGGGAATGTCATACCGTACATAGGATGAATTAGGAATACCTGCTAAAGATGAATGTTTCATCTTTAGCAGGTACACCAAAAACGAACAGGCAGGTGGTACATTTGCAGCAAACCAGATTTTTCTTTCCTATGATTTTCCTTTTGGGCGAGGAGGCAATTCCGAAAAGGGCCGGTTACACAGGTTCGTGGCTCAGCACAGGCGCGATCCATGCGAACACGACGATCACGGCTGTCTACACGAAAGATAGCAGCAGCATCATCCCGCCGCAGCCGACCAGCCCCGGCGAGATCATGTCCGGCGGCGAGGGCGAACCGGTTGAAGCGGACGTTCCTGCTAAAGATGAAACTGTTGCTCCGCAGAGAACTCACGTTACCGGAACGCAGACGGTCACGCATGAGTATCTGACCCTGAACGGCAAGGTAGCCAGAGAGACGATTAAGACAAATGATAGCTTGACAGCCGTGCTGGATGGACCAATGGTGAAAAGGCGCCCACCGGTACATATCCTACCGTGCAGCGGCAGCGGCAGTTGGATGCACATTGGTATGCGATCACAGCCTCGGATTAAAATAAAGTGCTCCCGTGAACCTGCTAAAGACGAAACTTTCATCTTTAGCAGGTTCCGTATCTATCAGTACATAGTCGTATCTGTCCGTCACCCAAATTGACCATTGTGGTCGTTTTGCCTGTGCCGCCTTTCTGATTGCAGATCGCTATGGTTTTACAGTTTGGCATTTCGTTTTTCCTCCTTCTTATTAGATTTGGATCGCTCGATCCACCAAAACACAGGAAGCGAATCCTGTGCTTTGGTGGTCGCATTTAACTCGATCTCATCCCCCAAATGCGTAAAAGGAAATCAACAGGCGTTCGGCTGCTGACCGAACTCATAGGAATCTCACCTCTGCCGGGTACTCCGCCAGCCCCATAGGGAAGTATCATTGTCCCTGAATCGTTTCATCGCCTTATCCGTAGCAAGCGGATATTTCAGAATGGTTCGGAATCGCTACCAACCTTGCTTTCCGTGATAACCCTTGTGGGCAGGAAGTTCGTGGCGCACCTTCATCCGGCTGGGGCTTTCGCCCCCGATCAGGAATGTACCTGTTGAGTGTGTATTCTGTTTTCAAGGATCACGAGGAGACGGTAGTACTGCTTTCCCACAAAAAGCCAGACGGACATATCAACGTAAAAGTTGAGTTTGGCGAGGGTGAGGGAAAAGTTCCACTTGATAATATTGCTAAAAGAGCGGAAAGCTATAAGCCCAAAGAACGAGTGACCTACAAAATGATAAAGGAGTACATAGAAGCTAAATACGGTTTCAAGGTACATACCGCATATATCGCAGAGGTAAAGAGAGATTTAGGCTTGCCAATGTATGATGCTCCTAATGCGGTAGAAGAATTGAAACAGCCGAGGAAGCATCCGACAGTGGAGAAAGTGGAAGCGATAAAGG
>ERZ1673752.2439-NODE-2439-length-20763-cov-13.714555_pt1 | contig 20763 bp, 11 predicted proteins | sample MGYA00580195_ERZ1673752 | MGnify/ENA primary metagenome ERZ1673752 (study PRJEB41218, sample SAMN15661744) | gut metagenome | host: Homo sapiens | place: Canada: London | collected 2015-08-20/2019-03-30 | study: EMG produced TPA metagenomics assembly of...
GGAGTGGCGAAAGAAGAACCCCACGATCAGATTGTACACGAGATTGATCACCCCCACCAGCAAGACTGCAGAGATAAAGCTCCCGAAGCTATCTACCTGAGGCAGATCCTCAAGCATACCTTTGACGGCACAGGAGGAGAGAAGTGGTAGGAGGATAAGCATCATAAAGAGACCTCGACAGAGAGGCCTAGATGCAAGAAGCTTCGCAAGTCTACTCATAGCGTTGAACCTAAATGGAGGGTTTGATATAGATGACTAGATTACGAGTCTGATATCGTTGCTACAAAGATACGTTTTCTTTTTCAATGAAGAGACTAGGATAGCTCTAGCTCTTTATTGAGAAAGGCGACGATGGCCTCGCGGTTGTGGAGGAGCGTGTAGTGCGTGTCTGCAGTGTCCCAGTAGAGTGCCGTCTGCATGCCGTTGGCACGCATTCGCTTAGCTAGAGCAGGCTGGTTGGCTGCGGTCTCATCTTTGCCCCCACCGATCAGTATAACCTTGGCGCCGATGCGCTGCGTCTGACTAGGCTGACAGGAGATGTAGGTGATGCTCTTGAAGCGCTTGCCGTAGTTACGGTAGGCGATGTCGCTGGCGGTGAAGCCGTTGGAGAGTCCCATAAGGTGCAGTTGGCTAAGGTCTATATGGTAGCCCCGCTCCTCGAGGAAGGGGATCTGACGGTCAAAGATCCCAGCGATGTCGCTCGGACTGAAGAAGCCCGTCAGGTCGTGCGAAGGGATGGCAAGGACGACGCAGTTGTCTAGCTGACGGAGTATGCTGGTGTAGAGCTTCCAGTTGCCCAGTCCGCCATGGCAGAAGACGACGAGCGGATAGCTTCGATCTGGCTGATACTGCTTAGGACGAATCAGATAGACCGCCTGATGAGGGGTTGCGAAGCTATTGAAAAACTGAGAGCAGACGCCCGACATGGGGTTGGAGGTGGACCATCTCAAGCTCCTTATGGGTCGTGTAAAGCAACGATTGCCGCAGGAACGGTACTCATCTTTGTACTGATTGATGAGGCTCTTGGAGAGCGACGACATAGCCTCCCGCGGTAAGATGGCTGCTACGCGTAGTCCCCAGCTCATAGCCTCCTCCTCGGGGACGATCGTATTGGCTAGGTACTGGTAGAGTGGTGGCGTAGTGGCATGCCCCTCGCTGTCTTGGTAAATGAGCTGGACACGATCGGAGGAGTTCGTGCGGTAGCGGGGCATAGCGATAAAGAGTGTCACGACCATCAGTGCGATCATGATGCGGTTAGCATGACGGTAGGGGATTTTGCTCAGGAGCTCTTTGCGCCAGAGGAGTAGTGCGAGCCATAGGAAGAGCAGCTTATAGAACCAAGTCGCTGACAGGACGAGGAGCAAGAGGAGCAGGGCCGTGAGGATTTTCTTTTTCATAGGGATATTTTGCTGGTTTGCCTAGTGGTGAGTTTGCCTGCTAGGAGTAGGTAGAGTAGGGCGTTGAGAGCGAGATCGACCACAAAGAGTATGACGAAGATTATGATATTGACCATCACATAGGAGCTACCAAAGAGGGCGCCGAGCCGGTTGAGGTCTTGAACGCAGAGGTCGAAGGCACGCTCCAAGGGCATCCAGTAGTGCCCGAAGAAGAGTGAGATGATGACGAGGTGTAGGAGCGCATTGCCTCCGCTGAGGAGCCACTTCCAAGGGGCTTGCTTCGTGCGTATACAGAGAAGGAGCGGAGCTAGAGCTGCGAGTAGGCAGATGGCGCCCTGCATGTAGATATTGCCGATGACGCAAAACTCCTGATAGGTCAAGCCGAGCAACCATGCAAAGTAAGCCATCACCCCACAACACTCGAGGAAGAAGCAACCTACCAAGCTACTACCGAACGAAGCCATCTCAGGGGCTATCTGACCTAGATCGCCTATCATCATACTGACTGGGATACTCAGGATGGCCAAAAGGAGGATGATCCCCCCTAAGATGATGACACCCGAGCGCCTGTACCGCCTGATGATCCGCCCCATCAGAAGATTGACGGGGATCAGCGCTACAGTGACTCCAGTGAGTAGCAAGATGAAAAGGTCAAACCCAATCCCCGTCTTGGCAACCATACCACTATACGCTGCGTCGACAGCACTGCCCCCAAAGACCCGCAACACGGTGCCATACAGGAGAAAGAGCGCATAGAGCACCATCGCCATAAAGAGCGCCAAGGCAGGCTCGCTAAAGGAGCGCTTCATACGCTCCCAGGCTCTATAGCAAGGATAGAGGGCTGAGAGGCTACAGAGGCATAGAGATATGAGTAGCATAAGGTATATGGTCTAGGGCTTTGGCTAGAAGCTTTTCTTATACTGCTGTATGAGTGCTCGAAACTGCGGATCGTCTTGTATCGCCTCAAAGGCAATATCCTGCTCCAGTCTAGAGAGAGGCGTGTATCCCTCCTCTAGAGCTATACGTGCGTATTCAAGAGCTTTGCTCTTCTCACCGATTAGGGCGTAGACACGAGCCACCTCTATATGGAGTAGCGCATCGTCTGGATACTCATTTAGTGCGCTAGATATAACCTCCTCCGCTTTTCTCTTCTGTCCTAAGGCATAGTATGCGTAGGCTGTGAAGAAGTTGTCTCCCACCTTTATCGCTTTACGGTAATCAGCCTGAGCTGATCTCTTGTCTCCTTTTAAGCTGTACAGATACCCTCTAGCAACAAATTCGCGTGAGGTAGGCTGTAGCTTCAAAGCTTTAGAATAGTCTCTGATCGCCCCGTCCCACTCCTTGAGACTCTCGTGGCACAACGCTCTATAGGCGTACAGCTGGGAGAGTGATGGCTGCTGTGCGATGCACTTGTCTAGCTCTCTAATAGCCGCCTTAGGCTTACCGCTCTCGTGTAGGATCTGGGCCTTAAGGAAAGTGTAGTCAACGTCGTTTGGCTCTAGGGAGAGCATCTTGTTGACCTGCTCTAGTGCAGCCTTGTGGTTTCCCACAGCACGATAGCAACGTACGAGGTTGTTTACATAGAATGGAGTAGATGCCACGTCTGAGTCTATCGACTGTGCATTGAGAAAGCTTTTGATCGCATCTGGATAAGCTCTAGTGGACATATATGCGTTGCCTAGTAGGGCGAACCAGTGAATGCCATTAGGCTCCTTGATAGTCTGTGCCTGGAGCTTGTTAATCAATAGATCGGTCTCGCCTCTAGAGATCATAGAGGTGAGGATAGACATAGAGCTCTCATCCTGTCCTAGGCTGAGAGCGTGGATAGCATCGTCTATAGCCTCCTCATCTCTGCCCATATCTGCATAGCAAGCAGCTCTATAAGAATATCCTAACATACGATTAGGATCTAGATTTATCGCCTTAGTAAAGTAGTCTAGACGCTCTTCGTCGTCTGTCGAGAGTGCTCCTAGACCGATATAACCGCCTGGGCAGTTAGGATCTACTGATAGAAGTTGCTCGTAGGCTACTTTGGCCAAGTCTTGTTGTCCTGAATAGAAGTAAATGTCGGCACGCTTCCAGTAGAGATCTGTATCTCCTAGATTGAAGCTGATCGCACTGTCTAGATCCTTCACAGCCTGCTCCACATCTCCGAGATCTAGGTGGATATCAGAGCGAACCCAATAGGCTGAGACACTACGGAGTGGATTTCTCTTGAGGAGGTTAATAGCTTTTGTAGCAGCATCTAGAGCGATAATCGGTTCTCTATTCATACGATAGATGCTAGCTATATAGAGCCAAGCTGTGCCGTTGTTGGGATCGGCCTTGACCACCTTCTGAAGGTCGGTGAGTAGCGTCATTTGCTCATCGTGATCTGGTACATGAGCTTCTAAAGCTGCTTGTAGATTAGGTCCCGAAAAGTCAAGTAACTGCTCTAGCGCTTCCATTTCTATAGCGTCTTTGCTCTCGAAGTCAATTACTTGAGCCGACAGAGGTATCATCAGGCATAGGAGCCCGAGGAGGAGAGTAGAGGTTCGTTTTATCATACTATAATTAGGGTTTAGATAGTCTGAGAGATGTAACTAATCATGCGTGTCAGAGTGGGTTAGTAGTGTCTGAGCTCGTCTTTGTTAAAGCGGAAGACCGAGATCTGTATCGCCTCGTCTCCCTCGCTGAGTATAAACCAAGGGTTGCGCAGTGGATTGAGATTGCGCACGAGGTGCTTCTCACGAGCAGGGGTATTGCCCTCGAGGCACATGATCGCCACCTTGCCAGACCTGCTCCGCGCTACATCGACCACCATAACGGCATGACCATACTTGCGCCCTGGACGTGCTGGGTAGACGAGCACATCGCCTGGCATCACATCTGGGATAGCACGGGGCTTGGTCTCCTGGTATAGAGAGAAGGTACTGCAAGCACCATAGACGCCCCGCATATAACGCTCGAAGGCGCTACGAGACGCTCCTCCAGAGTAGCGCATCGTCTTGCCATGGACATTGCGAAAGCAGATCTCTCGGTAGCGCCCCTTCTGCCAAAGGTACTCAGCGCGTAGGCGCATGGTCACATCGGCACACTGCTCATCGTTGCTGAGGATATCCTGGTCGATCACTGCTGTGGAGAGAAACTGCAAGCGTGCATCGCCCCCCGTGTATAGCTGCACCCTAGCACCGCGTGGCTTCAAGGGTAGAGCCCGTAGATAAGCCGTGTAGCTCCCCGCAGGAGCCTCCACACGGGTGTAGCCTGCGGGTGTGGCTATGTCACCAATAGTCTGAGCACCCCACGGATTGCTCGTGCGCATAGAGCGCCATAGCCAGAGTCCGCACAGCAGCATCACCAGAGCAATAGCCCCGATGACCAATAGCACCGTCTTCTTTCGTCTAGTCATAGTTACTTGGGTATAAAGTCTACTTGGCTTAACTCCTTTTGGGGGACAGGAACTTGTACAATAGTAGCTTTTGATCCTACCCAAAGAGCGAGTCAGTCAAAGGAGGACTCTGTTGTAGTTGAAAAGGAAAAATGTAATTGTCTTGCTCCGTAAAGGTAGTTCTTTTTCTTAAGGTCTCGTAAGGTTGGTACTACCCCTCCAGGGCTGACGCATTATAGACACTCTGCTAGGAGTTGCCTAGGACGATAACCAAGGAAATCTCAAATAGCTCCGTGGAAAACAGGAATCCTTCACCGAGGTAAGAAACAAAACTTCGGAAGAATGAAATGATACTTCGGAAGAATGAGATCATAAGTTCGAAGAGTTTTTCCGTAACTCACTGGAAAATAAAAGATTTCCACGGAGGAATTCACGATTTCATCTGTAGAGACTAGTTCATTTGTATAATGCGTCAGCCCTGACTACCCCTCGATCTTGGGCATCTCACTAGTCTGAGGATAGTTGCCTCGAGAGGGGAGATCAAAAGAGGTTATCTGGTATACAAATCTTTGTCTATAGAGTTGTAGTAGTCGTACTCATCGTGCTTTCTATCCCATGCAGAGCTATAGTCTGAGAGTAGCTGATCGATTTTATCTTTGCGTACACGGTTTCTATCGACCACAGCGTCACTCTTTTCTATTCGATTGTACAGATAGATGTTCTCCATATAAGGGTTTTCCATTTGATCCAGTAGTTTGTCACACTCACTCTCCACATAGTCGGAGTGACTAGCCCTCAGCTTGCTGGGTGCATCTGCGAGTCGCGCATTGAAACTACTATTGTTTTTGAGGTATTCGTTTGCTTGGCACTCTTTGATGGTGGTTAGCTTGTCTTGAAGATCAGGGAGTCCCCTATTATCATTATATTTAGGGTTGTTGATAACCCCCCAGCCACGGTAGTAGAGTGATAGCGTGGTGAGTATCTTGTTGCACTGACTGCTGTAGCTATTGCTCACGTCATAGCTATTGGTCAGTCGCTCTATCTCGCTGATACCACTCTTGAAGCCTCGTAGCTTAGCTTCTGGCCACGACTCTTGCGGGGAGGAGAGGAAGCTCTCTGTGCGGTCGATAAAGATAGACGAGAAAGCGTCAATGAGCTGCTGGTACTGAGTAGTGGCTTTCTCTTGGCTAATTTTATCCTCACCACTAAAGATCTCCACCCTATTGATGTAGCGACGAAGTGTGTCGAGCAGGTTGTCATCGCTCAGCTCCTCAACGGCACTCTTGTCAAAGAGCTTGTCAGCATCGGGCATATAGCTATTATAGCTGGACGCAATAGACTCATCGAGTGCTGGTAGCTTCGCCTCAGTATCGGAGTAGTAAAACCAGACTACTCCAACTAAAAGAATGGGGAGGAGGACGATGAGTAGTACTTTGGGTATTGTATTCATCTTCTGTTTGGTTTGCTATGGGAAATTGATTCTCACTGTTTGGTATTGTTTCCGTTGGAAGCTTTGTCGCTACGCTTGTCTGCGTCTTTGTTGCTGCGCTTGCTTGCGTCTTTGTTGCTGCGCTTGTCTGCGTCTTTGTCGCTACTCTTGCCTGCGTCTTTGTCGCTACTCTTGCCTGCGTCTTTGTTGCTGCGCTTGCTTGCGTCTTTGTCGCTGCGCTTGCCTGAGTCTTTGTCACTAGAGGGGGGGGCGACGCTGTCTGTCCTCCTGTCCTTTTTCCGTAGAGACATAAAGAGTGCAAAAACGATGGGCAGTAGCAGAGCTGCTAGTCCGCTCAACTTGATCCAGTCGGGTGTCGTCTTGCCAGCCTCCTCTCTATCGGCTTGCTTGAGAGCCGGTGTGACGGAAGACTCTGTGCTAAGCTGGTCTAGGTCTTCCAGCAGAGTGTTTAGACTATCAAGTATCTTCTGAATATTATCGGTGAGCCGAGAGCTATCTTTGATATTTACACTAGACTGGATACCATTCAAATCGTCAAGTAGCGTACGTAGTGACTCTTGAGACTTAGAGAGGCTATAGGTTTGAAGTGCAGAGGGAGCTTTTGTGCCGTCCTTAATGTTATTTAGGTCGCGGTTGAGATTACTCAATTGACGTTCTAATCTAGAGAAGAGGGGTTTTGATGAGTTTATCTTATCTTGCCACTTCGCTTGTTGGATAGAGTCTGAGGAGGCTTTCACGGGGAAGTCCGCACTGGATAGCTCTGCCTTGAAGCTTTGCAAATCATTTTGGAGAGAGTCTACAGTCGCAGTGATACTGTCAACTTGTGTAGCCTGCTCTTCTTTGGCTTCGCTGCTCTTTGCACCCCACTGGAGGGTGATAGTCCCAGTAAGAACCAGCACTAGACTAACGACAAAGAGCAGGGCATAGATATAAGCGACTCGATTGACCCACTTCATGACACCCTTCTTCTTCTCTTTGGAACGCTCCTCTAGATTATCAACGCTACTGGGATCGATATCAGAAAATTGAGGTTCCAGAGGATCGTTGGGAGTAGCTTTTGGTTCTTTGCTTGTGGGGAAGTTGTCAGAAAAATTACCAGAAGTTCGAGGTTGAGGAGTGCTTGAAGTAACTCTTGCTGTATTGCTTGTAGGGTAGATAGAGGAAGAAGTTACGTTGATCTCAAAAGAGTCTGTTCGCAGACCTTCTAGTTGCTTTGTCAGTTTGTCCTGAACCTGTGCGTCTAATGAATAGTCCTTAGCAGGTACACAAACCTCTACATCTAAGCAGATATTAGATAGTCTCATCTCCACAACAGGCGCAGTGATAGTGCTTGGATTGAGAAAATGATCTATATTGATCTTTAAATCAATGGGGTCTGGCTTGAAGCGCTTTGTCGAGTAGGCCTTGAAGCTGATGGGTATAGATCCGTTTTTGAAGTCTACAAGGGAATACTCCTGATTGAAGAATCTATTGTCTACAGGCTGGTAGTATGTAGTAAAATCAGAGTTGCTCGCGTTATCTATACGGAACTCCTCTCGGCTGAATCGTCTTCTGACATCTCTAGCTTGTATCAAGGTGAGCTGTTCTAGATCTTGCTCTGACTGGATCTTAGCACGCTTTACTATAGGTGCGAAGCCTTCGCTGTTGAATTGCCAACTTGCCTCGACCTCTGCACCCTTCCAGCACTCAAACTGCTCGGCTCCCTTGTCCGATAGATTGATAGTGGTCGAGTCTATGATGAGGTGGCTCAGATTGAAATCCCCTGGCTTGATACCAAACTTCTCAAACTCAAAAGCGAATCTAGGAGATAGAGTAGGGATGGTGATGACTGGCTTGAGGTCATCCTCCTTGATGACAACAAGGTCGGGGGAGAGCTCTTGAGGTGTGCTCTGAGTATCTACAAAGAAGACGCCACGATACTGCCCAAAGTTACTTTGAGGTATGTAGTCTGAGATCACCTTCTCGATGCTCTTCTCTTTGAGCCAGCACCAGGAGTAGGGTGCGTTGCTACCTCTCGGCTCCGTCTCTATCTGGGAGAATAGTCTGCGTGTCGTCCTGTCGTTGTCTGATGGTTGAAATTCCTCTGCGCACTTTTTGATAGCACCTGGTAGCTCTGCTGTATGGTCGTAAGCGAGTCGATCAAGGGTGTCTAGTTTATCCTTTAAGAAAGAGACTAGATCTTTGGCATCGTATTGAAAGATGGTAGGTATCCATGCTCTAAGGATTGAGAAGTCTCCTCGGTCTTGACCTGAGCGAATATAGGATAGTGCATATCCAGCACTGCCAAAGCACTCTAAGAGGTAGAGGCCTGTCTGTGTGGATACGCCAGCCTTGATGAACTCTCTCAGATCTCCTTGCATCTTCGCCTTGAGGTCATCGTCAGTAGCAATGGGGTCTTGTAGTCCGTTGAGACTATACTGATAGAAGAGATGGAGGATCTCTTGGTCTTCCTTTAGTCCTGTTTTGTTTGCCATAATAGGGATGCTATTTCTTGATTGTAGTGATATAACTGGGCGTCTATCAGCTATTGAGAGCCCTCTTAATGCGGTTGATAAACCCTCCCTCAGCAAAGCTCTGTCCCTGCTCGATGAGGATCTTCTGGATGAAGTCCTGAGCGTAGTATGTGTTTAGCTTGCAGAGACTCTTGAGAGAGACCTCTCCAAGCGAGAAGGGTTGGCATATTACCCTACCTTCATTGATCTCGTAGTCTTCGCACTGCCCCTTGAGGAAGTTTATAAAGTTACTGTAGTGCTCCTTGAGGTAAGTACCTAGATTCACATTCTCCTTATTGAGATCTACCTTGGTAAGGAGTACATAGAGAGCGTCGGTGTCGTTGCGCAGGTAGTTCTTTTGACGCAGGTAATTGCCTACAGACTCTAGATAAGTCTGCACGTCGGTCGGGTCATCTTTAGCGATTCTCTTGTTTTCACCTCCATACTCGAGACAAAAGATGTGGATACGACGATTGCCTCTCTGGCTATTACTCCCAGCTCCCAGCATCTGGTCAAGCTTTGCCAGCATTACGTCATCTTCAGGACTGGTATGACCCGTGGAGTTGCGATGGATGGCTGCCATAAGCTCTCCAGCCATATCCATCAGAGTGTATGGGTAGATTAGCTTGGACTTTCGTCCAGTCCGCTCGGTGATGTCAAACTCAATCTTGTAAAACTGATTGAGATCTGTACTGTTGACGAGCCGAACGAGGTTATACTTACTATTCGTCTGAGGGTTGAATGCGTTGCGTAGCTGTGAGGCGTAGTCGTAGCCACGCTTGTTTCTTTTATTCACAATGAGCTCAGCGGAGTAGTCTCCTGTAGTTCTAAATAAGGTGTGGAGGATAGCACCTATGGCGCACGTTTTGCCCGAAGATGGTACTCCCCATATATAGATCTCTTTGCAGGGTCTATCTACTGCTAGAAAGGACTCTTCATTTGATGCCTTTATAGAGACAGCTCCAAGCTCGCTTTCTGAAGATCGACCGACATAATGTACGACCTCTTCGCTGAGGCCACACTCTAAGAGATCCTCGATGGAGATCCCGCCATACTCTAACAAGTGCTTGATGCTCCTAGCGTGAAGGATATTAGGGTCCTTACGGATCTCCTCTAGGATATCTTCAGGAGTCAGCTCCGTGCTGTTATAAAACCTAGAGATTTCCTCTTCAGCGTCATAGGCTCTTCCTAATGTGTAGTCAAGCCTTTCGACCTCTTCGGTAGGATCTATGTACACACGTCGGCTACGGTTGCTTATCTCCTGGAGCAGCTGATTAGCCTCATAGTCGTAAGGTGAATCAGGGTAGTTACGTAGGAACTGCCTGAGATCTTTACTACTCGTTTTGTCCACACGTTGCCACGCGTTTTCAATATCTTGCTTTCGGGCTGCTTTTTCGGTAGCTCTTTGGGCTGTGGCTCTTAGCTCTCTCATCTTCTTCTTTGCCTCATCGGCATGCTGACCGTTAGGGTACTTGGCGAGATAAGCCTCAAAAGCCTTTGCTGTCATCTCTTGCTCTGCGCGATCAAACTCTTCATGATCGCTCTGAGAGAGAATATCTTTGACTTTCTTCCTTTTGGATTGTGCGTAGGCTCGTCCGAAATTGTCTTCAAGGTACTGCTGGCTAACCTCTCCCCGTATGATGGCTTCAGCTATCTCCTCTGCATCGGCGTTTGACACACGAGCCTCGTCCCATCCTGAGTAGTTAGAGTTGTCCGAGGCTTCTATGTCTACCTCTTCTTCCTGAGGAGTTGCTACCACCACATGGTCAGAGTATGTCTCATCTCCATAAGAGGTGGTGTCAGAATCGTTATTTGTAGTATTGGATGCAGAGGGTACACCCTTATTTAACAGGCGTGTGACCTCATCACGCTTAGGTTTGTCGTAGCGATCTCCAGCTTCTATGATTAGCTCGCGCTGGGAGATAAGATTTTTGGAGATAAATTCCGCAATCTGCAGGGCGGAGTATTTATCTATGTTGTTGATGACGTCATTTTTGTCGAAGGTGCTCATAGTCGCTTGTACTGATGTTTCGATAGATATGGATCGTTAGTGGCATCAAGCTTGTTACCTAGCCTAAAAGTGGACAGAGGGTGCGTGATCATAGCTCGAATGATGAACTCTTGCTCTTGCTACCTTGTCCCTTGCTCTGCTGGTTATCATTGTTGAGTGAGAAGCTGGAGGGCTTTCGCTCCCTTGCCTTGAGAGGTACTTCGTCGGATAATGGGATGCTGGGTCTAGTGGCTTGACTAGTGACTAGACTAGACGATCTTCTTATGTTTTTACCCCCTTTCCATAGGCTATAGTAGTTTCTAGCCTTGGTGTGTCGTTGCTGTAATAAGTAGGGAGTGATGAGTAGGCTGTAAAAAAGCAAGCCTAGCCATATAGTATGCTTACTGAAGCCACTCTGGTTGCGCACGATCTCCTTGACCTGACTGAAGGAAGCCTGGCAGTGCTCTAAGAGTCCTACAGCCTGCTCGAAGGTGGGATACTGTCGCTCGTAGGAAAGGTTGGTACGACTAAAGTCCTCTAGCTGGCTGATCCACTGTGATACTCCACTCAAGATGGCATCTGTATTGCCTATGAGAAAGGGATTCCACACAGAGGGCTTCTGACCATTGACCTCTATCCACTTTTGTGCTTCCTCTCTAAACTGCGCAAAGGCTTCTGTCGGAGGTAAGAGCTGTAGTCTGAGTGTCAGAAGGTAGTTTTCCTTAGCATAGGGGCTGTGATCAGAACTAGATGCACGCTGGTTGGATCGAGAGGGTAAGCTGGAGTCGAGCGTGTGATTGTAACTATCTAGTCGCTCGTGGCAGTACTGGTCGTACTCCCTAAAGAGTCCCTTGAAGGTATTGACCCCATCTGCAAAGTTCTTTTGGATCTCTTCGCTCTGCTCTATGACAAGACAAGTGTAGTTGATAGGGTGTAGAGAGAGTAGGAAGATAGGCAGTGTCAGAAAGACTAAGGCACGCTCCCACCAAATGCGCTTGGCAAAGTGTCTGCTTGTACCCTTTAGGAACTGGATGCCGAGAAAGAGTCCCAACGAGACAATCGTAAAGGTCAGGTCAGGTATCGGTGGCACTACAGAAGCTACGAGTAGGGCCTCTACATAGTCTCCCGTCTTATAGAAGCCTTGCATATAGGTACCGATCGCCATAGCGATGATGGCGAAGGCAAGCGTAGCATTGGCCCAAGAGAATGAGGGACCCTCATTCCATACATTGCTATTCTTTCCCATAGAGGATGTAGTCTGTCTATTATTGTAGTTGTCTCTGGATGTTATCTATCTCTTGCTGTAACGCACGCTGCTGCTCTTGCAGCTCTCTGAGCCGTGCTTTCAGCTGTGCTTGGGAGTCTGTAGTAGATGACTCTGTGGACTCTCTGCCGACCATCTCCCCGTCAGGTTGGACAGTGCCACCCCCTTGTTTAATCTTGCTGATAGAGCCGTCTTGCACCATCTGCTTGAGGAGTGTCAGAGCTCTATCGATCTGTATCATAGGAGTGTCGCTATGCTCTATAGGATGGCCTGAACGTCTCAATATATAGAGAGCTTGCTGAGCGGTCAGCGAGGAGTAGGTACTACGCATCAGTGCCACTGAGCCTGCGACTATGGGAGAGGCCATACTAGTCCCATCATAAGACTCAAATGATCGATGAGGAGTAGCACTATAGATGGCAACGCCTGGTGCTGCTATGTTGGCTCCCTGATCGTAATTTGTAAAGTCTGAGAGATTAAGGTCCGGGTTGACCGCTGCGACATTGAGCGTCGTTAGCGAGTTTCTACAAGTGGGAGAGAGAGCTGCCACGACATTCTCATTACCCGTAGCAATGACTAGGATAGCATTATGCTTTGTGACAGTCTTGGTTACATGCTGAAAGACCTGCTCGTAACCCTTGAAGAGAACCTTCGCAAGCTTGCGCTGCTCGTCTCGAGGTAGCCGAGCAAACTGCTCCATACCACTGGGGCCTAATGACATGTTGACTACGTCTGCTCCATGTAGCACAGCATACATAATGCCACTGATCATAGCTGATATAGTACAGATCCCATTATCAAAGACCTGTACAGGCATAATCTTACAGTTGGGGGCTATGCCTGCGGCACCTTGATTGTAGTATGCAGTAGAGCCAGCCGCTATTGCAGCGACGTGGGTGCCATGACCCTGACCAGTGCTCAGGTAGTTGTTTTGAGTGAACACATTGTAGGGCCTATAGAGACGCCCCTGAAAGATGGGGTGGCTAGCATCTATGCCATCGTCTATGACCGCAACGATAACCTCGGGGCTACCCTTGGTCATCTGCCACGCAGCTGGCGCGTTCACAGCTTTGAGGTGCCAGCCCCTTAGATTGTTACTGTTGAGAGCCTGTGTAGGAGTACCGGCATGCTCTACGATAGCCTCGTCAACGACAAAAAATGGCTGACGTGGTAACTCCTGAGGCAGTCTCTTGCCAAGTGACTCGCGCTCTGACGAAGGTACTTGGATCTGAATCAGCTGAGCATTGGGATCAACACCGATGATGCGGTAGTTGTCAGAGGGATACTTCCCCTTGAAGTCTTTGACCCACTGCTGTAAGTTTGCATTGTCGTCGGTTAGATAGACATTGAGCCGATCCGCTATGATGGGAATCTGCTCATCGGAGTCAATGATGCGAGGAGGTCTTCCATCGTCACCCATTATGGGAGCCACAACGGTTCCCTCGGGTAGACTCTCGTCATCTCCGAGGATGTCTCTGACTCGACCATTGTCATCATAGTAAGAGCCATCATCTCCTCGTATCTGATCTACAGAGCCTACGCTGTCTACGGGGATCTCCTCATAGACTCGCTCTTCGTCATCATTATAAAGGTGCGATGCGCAACTGCTACATCCGCTTCCGAGCAACCATAGTATTAAGAATAAGAGTAGTAGAAACAGGAGTCCCCATAGGAGCCACTCCCACCAAGTTCGTTGACCCCACCAATACCAACATCTTTTATTCTGCTCGTATTGGGCGGTGAAGGTCGTGTCTTCACTCAGAGGTTGCGATATACCGGGAGACCAACCAGTGAAGCGATAGCCTCTCTTGCTCTTGACTCTAGGAATGGCGCTTGGAGCGACTACAGATCCCAGCTCAATAGGCATATCGACCTCTCTGCGCCTTCTCTTCAGCATACCATATTCCCCAGCATTGAAGGTGGCTCGTACGATCGAGGAGCGATACTGCGCTGTCGCTATGATGTCGCTTTGGATAGGCTCATCGAGGTTAATGTCCCAGCCTGTAAAGAGGTATCCACTCTCAGGTATGATCGTAGGTATCTGACTAGTGTCTAGACGACCTCCTCTAGTTATGGTGACACTGCTAGCTCCATAATCTAGCCTTCCATGCAGACCTGGGTTAAAAGCTACAACGAGGAGATCCTCCTGAGGCTCCACCACCTTGCTGTATGGCGGAGGCGTAACGGGCGGCTCCTCGGGAGCAATCTCTTCGGGTGTCTCCTCTACCTCTGGCTCTTGGACTGCCTCTTCAGGCTCTGGCTCTTGAGGTGCTACAAAGAGTTCTTCGAGAGGGAAGACCTTGATATTCTTCTCCTTCTCTCTCATACCCCACGCTACGACGACGACTCGGTCGTCATAACAATAGATAAATCGCTCGTCAATGCTGGAGAGGATCCCTGCGAGAGTCATCCGCTCCTCCTCATTGTGGCACTGCTCTACAGCTTGCTGGTAGTGCGTGAGCGTCTCTTGCAGGATCTCCTCATAGTGCGCTCGCGCCTCATCTTCTAGCTGAGAAAGTAGTCTAGGTGCCTTCTGCCACTGCACCCCATACCATACGATAGTCCCAAAGTTTGGGTCAAAGTCAGGCTGTGCTAGGAAGTCTTGATACTCCTTGGAGATGTTGTTATGAAGTATAGGCTCTACACTATTGTAGCGCTTGTAGAGCTGATCGCTACCTAGTCGCTGGATCTTGTCAAAGTACTTGAGATTCGTCTGGCAGAGCCTGCGCTTACCATAGAATTTGTTGTCCCTACTCATAGTTCGATTGTCTAGTTTATAGGATTTGGGTACTAGCGATGATATCCCCAAGCTCTTTGTTGGCTACAGGATCCTTGGTAGAGGCATCAGAGGTGAGGAGTATACAGTCGATGACCCGGCCTTGCCATAGCTGAAATTGCTTGAAAAACGAGGACTTCATGATCGTCGTGACCGTGTTAGACCCTGTCGGGTTATTGTATACGGCAAGTCCAGCGATCACATCATCGATAGGCTTGTTACCACGGTTAGGCTCTATGTGTACGGTAGGATTGTGCATGACAGCACACTTCTCAGCCTTCTGTCCGATTACCTTTCGATCATCATCATTGACGAAGTCACTGCCCATAGTGCAGACAAAGTGATTGAGAAAGAGCGAAGCGTAGTCTGCTATGAATGTAGGTAGTACAGACTTCTCTTGGATCGACATGATGTATCTCTCTATCTGATGCTCTAGTTCACGCTTTATCTTTTTGCTCTTGGCAAGGACGATGAGCTTGTCGATTACGTCTGCTGCCTGATGGATATACTCCTTGACATCCTCTACCTTGCTGCTTAGATAGCTCTGCCATGTGGATAGGATCTTGGAGGCGAGGAGTTTCTCGACGGTTGAGTTGAGCTCATTGGCTCCTGAGGAGAGCTCCTCGATCGTGACTCCATACTCCTCGAGGATTGCCTGACTATCTGCACCGAAGTATCCCTCGACAAGCTGCTTGACCTGATCAGCAGATGTGTCGCCTGATATGCCTAGCGTCTCACGTAGGAGTAGCATCGCATTGAGGTCCTTAGGAGTCTCCTTCTGTAGAATCAATATATCATAGGCTACACGATGTAGCAGGCTTGCGGGTATCATAAGACTATCTATAGCGTAGCCAAAGATCTCAGGATGATTTCCCACCTCCATCGTACTCCTGCGTATAGAGCCGACCACTTTCTGTATGCGCTTATTACGTTCGGACGACTCCTCAGACTCATAGTGTGGCTCAAGGAGTGAGAGCGTACTCTCCTTAATCTCGTTGAGCTGCTGTGTATAGCGTTCGCGTCTGGCAGCGTCTAGACAAACTGCGATCTTGTTTAGATCCTCTATGATTGCTTTAGAGCCATCGTTGCGAGGGGTCGCTACCGAGTCCCAAGCCTTCTCAGGGTCGCGAAAGTGAGCCTTGACAAAAGGATGGTCGATAAAGCTCTGTCGTACATCCTTCATGAAGTTAGGGTACTCACTATTCTGTGCATAGCCAGTCTCGGGACTCTTGTTTGCCCCTTCACTATAGCCCTCGAAGATGCGATAATAGCCAGACCAGTAGTAGTCTCTCAGGAGGTATATGCTCTGGAAGGCTGAGGAGGGCTGCGTAGCGTCTGGCTCGATCCAATGGTCGAACCACCTGGCAGTGCCGATCAACTCGGGAATCACTACATCAAAGCGCTTCCACCGCTCGCTCAGTTTGTTCTCGCCCGAGGGCTCTTTTTGCGATAGAATATCCATCTTAGTACAGACCAGCTCCTTGTTGAACTTAGTGCCAATGAAGAATAGAGGTGAGACTCCTTGTAGCTTCTTTAGGTACTTGCTTCGCTCGGCTTCGTTCTTGCCAATGTTCTCGCTGATCCACTGGGTGATGGTGTTGCCTAGAGTAGCCTCCGTGCGCTGGTCATTGTGATGGCAAAAGAGTACAGCACTAATGAGCAAGGCGTGCGAGTACTTGTTAAAGAGATAAGCCACCTTACCACGGCGGAGCAAGGCTGGGATAATGTCTCTCTCTCCATCTTGCTGGCTCAGCGTCTCTCCTTCAACTTGCAGACGAGAGCGTGCGCCAGGAAAGTCCAGGAGATCTAGCTTCTTGAGGAAGGGGCGCTCCTCGGCAATCTCTGATGGTAGGGTGAAGGTAAGCTCAGCAATCAGAGCCGAGAGTGAGGACTTTCTAAAGTCCTTGCAGAGTAGGCCACTTGCTCCGAAAACATCTACCAGGGGCTCATCATTACTATTCTCAGCCTTCTGCTCGTCAGACATAATGTAGTCTAGCCACTCCACCTTGAGTATGGAGCCGTACTCTCTCAGTACTGCTCTAAAGGGGACATATACTACCGAGGCAAAGTGTAGCTTCTTGAGCTCTCTGATGAGTGTGCTAAAGAGCTGAGTGATCGAGGGATTGTCATGCCATAAGAAGGAGAAGAGCTGACTCCAGCGATCTGGGTGTATGTACTCAATGCTGGCTCCTATCTCGTAGGGAAATCGAGAGTTGACCACTTGTTGAGCCTTGAGGCCCAGCTCCCTCTTGATGTACTCATATATATAGAAGAGATCATCTTCGGTCAGAAACTCCTGCTTACCCCTCTCCCGATCTATGCACTCCTTGAGCTCATTGCGCAGTCTCTCCGTAATATCTATCTCTTGCTGATCCTCTACATCGAGCTTGAGGTCATTGTAGTAAGAGTCGCAGAGCATAGTCAGTATGTCTGCTATGCTAAAGAGGGTTATCTTGACCTGTCCTCTTGGAGTCGCATTGTCTTGGCGAGTCGTAAACCGAGTCACGATACCTGTGGACTCCGTCTGAGAGAGGTTACCCCCACTAGTATTTATCTCATCGATGAAGCTGTACTTCCTATCCCCATCACTAATCTCAAATGGACTCGTCGGTGTGGATAAGAGACTGCTCATCAGGTACGACTTACCCACTTGGCTCTCTCCGTAGGCGGCTACAGAGCAGTTGATCTCGAGGGTGTTCTTAACGCGCTTTATCTCTCGGCGCTTGCGCTCTAGTAGGGTAGACTCGAGGTTTTCCTCGGGATACTTCTTGCTCCACTGTATGGCTCGCTCTAGTGCGCTGAGCTGATCATTTATATTGGCTATCATAAGGATATTCGATTCTTGTTAGACTGTACGCTCTCTTACTCTAGATTGAAGACTCCTGTATCCAGCCAGTAGCCATCCTCTAGACCGAGGCTCTGTACATTGATAGAGAGGTCGCTGTTTGGTATATCCTCTTCGTTTTTGTCGGTGATGCTCTCGATCTCGATATCCTCAAGATTGGTGACATCTCGACTCAGATGGATCGTGAAGGGAAGTCTCTTCTCCAGGCTTTTAACCTGTAGATCTACCTCTTGTAGTATCTGTAGGTCGTTGAGATGAGGCTTAGTACTCTTCAGCCGACGCCCCATACCAGAGCGGTTGAAGCTGATGGTAAAGAGTGGGCGAGCTGGATAGATATCTACATCCAGCTGCTTGATATGGAGAGACTTGGGGAGAGACGATACGACTACATCTCCAATGGGTGAACTAGGCGTGAACACATACGAGCTGTGGAGCGTATTCCTTGCAGAGTCTGGCTGCTCCACATAGTTGACGATAGAGGTGAGTCGCTCGCCTAGGAGCTTTGTGTCTAGCTGAAAGCCCTTGAGACCGCCCAGCTCCGATGAGTAGAAGCCGATGAGCCCTCCCACGGTAACCACCGTCTTGGGGTTGGTTATGTAGCCCGTATTGCTACCGAAGGGGTACCAATAGCCCACATTGTAGTTGTTGAGCAGGATAAGCCTATTCGGCGATAGAGGGTAATACTTGAGGAATATATCTCGTATCGGAGCCAGAGAGGCTGGACGCCCAGAGAGAAGGAAGATATCGCACCCTGTCGAGTAGGCTATGCTGGAGATGATCCGCAGCAGAGGCTCAAAAGACTTGGAGACGATATCGTAGATCTGCTGGCCACTAAACTCCCACGAGAGCTCTCTCATAGAGAATCCAAAGAACTCCTCGAAGCCTCTCTGTACAGATTCGTTGGGCTCTTGCTCTGCCGAGGGGAAGAGGTCCTCGTAGCGCACATTGCAGTCACGTCTCTCCTCAGAGAGGAGCGAGAGCAAATGATACATCAGAGGTACGGTGTACTGCAGGTTGAAGTTGCGTCTCAGGTTGCGCTGCCTGATAGTCTGACCGGCATAGTTGGGACCAAAGAAGTCTCGTAGCTTCTGCCTATAAGCAGGCTCATCGAGATCTGCCAGCTTCTTGCGAAAAGAACCATCGTCACTGTAAAAGAGCAAGCCATTGATCAAATCATAGAGCATGTCATCTCCTGCGAAGTAATAGCTGTCGTAGAAGAGAGGCTCAGGAATCACCTTCGTAATTCGATCCTGCTCGTACGTATACTTACAGATCATCAAGTCCGAGGTGCCAGCACCGATATCTAGTGACCCGACGGTGAGCGTGGGGCGTGCTCCTGTGGCCTTCTTGCCATATAGATTGAAAAACTCCTCGCAAAAGCCATTGTACTTCTGCCCTATCTCGCTATACATATAGACCAGCTGAGAGCAAGTCGCCTCATCGTAGTACCAGTACGGAGTATCGTCAGCATCCTTATTGATCTGGGGATAAACCTCGATACGCTGATCGTACTGATGGTATGTAGAGAAGAGATAGTTGGCATCTTCGGCGCAGTGTACTAGAGCCTCACGCTCCTTCTGTGACATAGCTGTAGGACAGGTTATGATGACACGCCGTAGTATGCGAGGACTGTCTATAGAGCCGCGATCCTCACGATATGAGACACTATTAGAGTACATAAGCGTCTGCTCCAAGATCTCTAGGAAGGCAAGAGTCATCATCGTACGCCGTGAGTAGTAGAAGGTTTGCCCTCCCGTACTGCCATCGCGGAGTATCGAGCCGTCACTAGCGATCATCTTGGAGATACCTGGTAGGTAGAGGACGTCGTCTGGATCTTTGTCGTTCGGGAGGATAGAAAACTTCCACTCCTTCTGACTCCTCTGCTTGTCCCACAGATATCGCTTGGGACTAGAGAGCGTCATAGGCATCTCCTCATTTTCCTCACTCTTGGCTAGATGTAGGATTCGCTCAGCCTCATGACCGAGCCGCACTATACTCGGGTAGGTAAAGCGCTCACTATTGCGCTTGCCTATCTGCCCGAAGCTCACCTTGCGTGTTACCAGTCGCATGGCAAAAGGCTCACTCAGGTAGCTCACACGGGGATCCTCTGGATCCTCTAGAGCTGTAAAGTCGAGAAGTCTCAAGAGTGCCGTCTGCTCGAAGATCTTATGATCCTCGACCAGTACTGCTGTGGTGCGCGAGTTGCCTATGTCGATCACGAGATCTAAGTCCTTGCCGGGAACTCCCTGTGACCGATAAAGCTCCACCTCGGGGAAGAGCTCATATCGAGCCACATGATAGATGAAGGCCAGGTAAGCCGTCAGGTAAGACTTCTTCTTAGAGGTGCGAAGTCTCTCTGGCGACTCTACGTTAGGATATGCTAGAGAGAATAGGTACTCATCCACATTGATTGAGTTTTCTCCCTGTGAGGTGCTGTAGTCTATCACACCGAGAGGCTCATCACAGAGCTTTAGCCTCAGGGAGGCCATCACCTCATCAGGAAAGTAGGGGTTCTCATCGTTCTCGCTATCCTCCTCCGTCGTATAGGTGTCGAAAGCGAGTATAATCCGATAGCGTTTCTCCTCGTTATCACTCTCTGGCAAAGGCACAATCTTAAAGCGACTCCAGTTGTATGGCCCCTGCTCAAAGCGAAAGCCCAGCTTCTTAAGGTAGGGGAGCGGGAGCCACTGATTGCCATACGCAGAGATGAGATTGAAGAAGTCTGAGATGGTACTGCGATATATCTGATGATTAGGATTGTCTGGAGAGACCTCTAGAGGAGAGATGCCAGCATTGGCTAGATCCTTGATAGTAATGGGCTGTGTGTCTTCGATAAAGCCCTCCTTATCGAGCTCTATGTAGCGATAGTAGTGAGGAGTGCCATCCTCATCTTTGATCTCGTAGAGTAGCTCGATCTGCCACGACTCATCTACAGACTGGTACTCATAAAACCATAGAGGAGCCTTCTCGCGCAGATCTAATGTAAAGTCAAAAGAGATGACCTGGATGCCACTATTAGCTATAAGCGATATCTTTTTCATAGAGACAATGTTATTAGTTCTATTATGCTTGGGGAATTATAGAGATGGTAGCTGGGGATGACTAGAGATGACTAGGAGATACGACAAGTGGCGACCCCTCTCTCGGGGAGAGGTCGTCTGTGGTGTGTGATGAGATGTGTG